>Ga0101943_1000488_pt1 | contig 63550 bp, 69 predicted proteins | sample DewCreD2012metaG_5_FD_75244 | JGI IMG/M metagenome (GOLD analysis project Ga0101943, IMG submission 75244) | Hot spring sediment bacterial and archeal communities from British Columbia, Canada, to study Microbial Dark Matter (Phase II) - Dewar... ... | reverse complement strand
GTTCGAACATGGGGTTGACCCGCAGCCCCACGAGGGGACGAACCCGCCGGTCATGCGCCAGCCGCACGATCAGCGCCAGCTCCTGCTCCGATTCCGCGTTGCAGGCATAGATGGCCGCATCCAAGGCGCGCGCCAGTTCGTCGTGTGTCTTCCCTACCCCGCTGAACACGACCGTTTCCGGCGCGAAGCCCGCCAGAAGGGCTCGGTGCAGCTCGCCTTCCGAGACGATGTCGGCACCCGCACCCAACGCACGGATTAGGCGCAACAGAGCAAGGTTGGCGTTGGCCTTGACCGCGTACGCGATCAACGGATCAAGATGGGCAAAGGCTTCCTCGAACGTGCGGTAACGCGCCCGAAGCAAGGAGGCGGAGTAGACGTAAAGCGGCGTACCCCACCGCTCCGCCAGCGCCGACAGCGCGAGTTCGTCGGCGTGGAGAATGCCGTCGCGGCGGTGGAAGCCAACCATGAGGCTCAGTACGCCCGGGCCCAAAGCGCCTCGGCCACCGCCGCCTCTCCGCAGACGATGCACACGCGCGGTGCCGGCTCGGACCCGAACTCCGGGAACGGCAGGACGCGAATCGTCGCCTTCGTCTCCTCCTTCACCCGGGCCTCACAGGCCGGGCTGCCGCACCACCCAGCGTAGACGAAGCCTTCCGGACCGGCGAAGATCTCTCGCAGATCGTCGTAGCTGCGCAGATGTCGGTACGAGTTCGCCTCCCGGCGACGCTGCGCACGCCCAAGGAGCCACCGCTGGTAGTGCTCAAGTCGTTGCGGCAGCGTGGCGACAAGCTCACCGATCGGAACGGACCGCTTGCGCGACTCGCCCTCGTCCACCGCGCGCTGCACAAGGACCGCTTCCTCGCGCATCAGATCCCGTGGTCCAAGCTCGATGCGGAAAGGGACACCCTTGGCGTCCCACTCGTAGAACTTGGCGCCCGGGCTGAGGTTGTCGCGGGCGTCGACGTGAACCCGAAGCGGGGCCAGCGCCCGGGCCAGCGCCTCGGCCGCTTCCCGCACGCGCGCGCTTTCAGCGTCGTCCTTGCGGGCAATCGGCACTACAACGACTTGAATCGGCGCCAGACGCGGGGGGAGAACCAGGCCCAGGTCGTCGCCGTGCGTCATGACGAGGGCGCCGACGAGGCGAGTGGACACGCCCCAGCTCGTGTTCCAGGCGTACACTTCCTCGCCTGCCTCGCTCATGAACTTCAGGTCGAACTGCCGAGCAAAATTTTGGCCGAGGTTGTGGGAGGTACCGGCCTGAAGAGCACGGTTATCCTGCATCATTGCTTCGCAAGAATAGGTACGAAGCGCACCCGCGAATTTTTCGGACTCGCTCTTGCGGCCCGTCACCGGGGGCATGGCCATCCACTCCTCCATGAACTCCCGGTACACGCCGAGCATGCACAGCGCCTCCTTTTCCGCCTCGGTTTCAGTGGCGTGAGCGGTGTGCCCTTCCTGCCAGAGGAACTCGGCAGTGCGCAAGAACAGGCGGGTCCGCATTTCCCAGCGGACCACGTTGGCCCATTGGTTGATTTTGATCGGCAGATCGCGGTAGCTCTGTACCCACTTGGCGAACATCGCGTAGATGATGGTCTCCGACGTGGGTCGGACGACCAAGGGCTCCTCGAGCTCCGCTTCCGGATCGGGAACGAGTTTGCCCCGCTCACCGGGCACGGCTTTGAGCCGCGTGTGCGTGACGACGGCAGCCTCTTTGGCGAAACCCTCCACGTGCTCTGCTTCTCGCGCGAGGAAGGAGAGCGGAATGAAAAGCGGAAAGTAAGCGTTCTCGTGGCCGGTCTCGCGGAAACGGCGGTCGAGCTGCTCCCGCATCAGCTCCCAGATTCGGTAGCCGTACGGCCGGATGACCATGCAGCCGCGCACCGGCGAGTAATCGGCCAGTTCGGCGCGGAGCACGGTTTCGTTGTACCAGGCGCTGAAGTCCTGCGCACGCGGAGTCAAGCCGCGGGTCTCAGCCATGGGTTGCCACAGCGGAAGCTTCGGGGTGGAGCCAGCGACGGCGATCGACAACCTCTTGCTGACCGGTTGCAAGGTCGCGCACGACGACGCGGCCGGTGGCGCGCTCCTCGGGTCCGATCAGAACGGCCGCGCGCGCTTGGCGCGCAGCCGCCGCTTTGAGCTGCCGGCCCAGGGGTTGGGGATGCAGGGCATAATCGACCCGATGACCCGCCTCGCGGAGGTCTCGCACCAGCCGGAGTGCCTCGGGCCGATCCTCCGGCGTGATTGCCACCACGTAGTAGTCGACCGCGGGCTCCGCTGTCGGAAGGAGCCCTCGCTCGCGCAGCAACTCGCCGAGGACGACGTCGCCCATTCCGAAGCCAAGGGCTGGCAAATCCACACCGCCGACTTGCGCGAGCAGCCGATCGTAGCGCCCACCGCCCGCCAGCGCACGCAAGGTGCGTTGCCGATCGAAAATTTCCCACACGATGCCGGTGTAGTAGGCCAGGCCGCGGACGATCCGCAGGTCGAGGGTGACGAAGGCATCCAGGTCCCAAGCGCGGAGCAAATCCTGCAGGGCGGCCAAGCGTTCGAGCTCGTCGTCGACGTCGCGATCGTGCCCACCGTAACGGCGCGCGATGTCCTCCAAGCTCGGCTCCGCAAACACCCGGAGCACGCGCGCCGCCACCTCGGCGGGCAGTTGTGCTTCCGCGCGGAGACGACGTTCCAGCGTGGCGGCATCCTCGCGCTCGATCTTGTCCACGATGGCAAACGTCGCGACAGCCCGCTCCGGCGGCACACCGAAGGAAGCAAACAGGGCACCGAGGAGGCGCCGGCTGGAGAGTCGGACCACGACGTCCTCCGCGCCCAATCCGAAGGCCCGAAGAACGTCGATGGCCGCTGCCAGCAGCTCGACATCCGCGCCGATGCCGGACTCACCGACGATGTCAAGGTTGAGCTGGAAATGCTCCCGCAGCCGGCCCCGTTGAGGCCGCTCGTAACGAAACAGCTGCGGAATGGAAAACCACTTGATCGGCTTGGGGAGAGCGGACGCCCGGGCCGCCACCATGCGCGCCAGCGTCGGCGTCATCTCCGGACGCAACGCCACGGCGCGGCCGCCCTGATCAACGAAGTGGTAGAGTTGGGCAACGATTTCGGGCCCCGACTTGTCGACGTAGAGCTCCAGCGGCTCGAGCGGAGGTCCGTCGTACTCTTGGAAACCGTACCGGCGCGCTACCTCCCGCCACGTGCCTTGGATGTAGGTACGGACGGCGACGTCCTCCGGGTAGAAGTCGCGAAAACCTGGCAGCGGCGCATATTTCGGCATAGCGCCAATGTAGACCGCTCTTCCGAGCCCTTCAAGGGTCCCATCCTAAGCGGATTCGGGCGTCGCCCACGGTCGTGAACGAGCCCGTCACGATGGCGGTCGCGCCGGCGCGCTCGGCGTCCGCGAGAGCCGCTTCGAAGGGAGCCGCACGCGCGCACACACCGAGGGCGGCCGCGAAGGTGGCGGCCTCGTGCGGATCCCAACGGCGGGCGGGCGGGGCCGAGGGCGGCAAGACACAGATCAATTCGTCGACTGCCGGTGCCAGTCGACGGACGATGGCGCGCCAGTCCTTGTCGGCCAGCACACCGAGGACGGCGACCCAGGGGCGCGGGGGCGCCACCCGTTGCAATGTCGCCACTAGCGCGTCGATCGACGCGGAATTGTGGGCGACGTCGAAGATCCACCAGCCGCTCGGCACGCGGGGCACGACCTCGAAGCGGCCGGGCCAGCGAACCCGCCGCCACCGCTCCAGGAGCGCGGCCGCGGTGGGCCGCCACGCCGCCGGTAGCTGCGCCAACGCCTCCGCGGCGACCAGGGCGTTGCGGGCCTGGTGCTCGCCAACGAGCGGCAGGTCCACCTCCAACGATCCCCAACCCGATGTGCGTAGCCGCCCCCGCGTGCCCGTCAGCGCCATGTCGACGCACTCGACCGCCGCCACGTCATCCACGAAGACGAGCGGCGCATTGACGCGGCGCGCAGCGTCCTCAAACACCGGCCGCAACGACCGCCGAGGCTCACCGACCACCGCCGGGACATTGCGCTTGAAAATACCGGCTTTTTCGGACGCAATCTCTTCGAGCGTGTGGCCAAGGACGTCCTGATGGTCGTAATCGATCGCAGTCACCACAGCGACGCGCGGCGTCACCACGTTGGTGGCGTCGAGGCGACCACCGAGACCCACCTCGACAACCGCCACGTCGACGCCTATCTCGGCAAAGGCGAGGAAGGCCAAGGCGGTGGTGGCCTCAAAGAACGTCGCGTCGGTCGCCTCGACCAGCGGCAGAAGGCGGTCAAGCAGAGACGCTAACACGTCATCCGCGACCGGAGCGCCGTCGACGCGGATCCGTTCGCCGAACCGCACCAGGTGGGGCGACGTGTAAAGACCGACCCGGACTGAGCCCGTCAACGCCTGGGCGCAGAGCGCTGCCACACTGCCTTTGCCGTTCGTACCGGCGACGTGGACGACCTCGAAGCGCCGCTCCGGATGGCCGAGAGCGGCGAGCAGACGCTCCATCCGCCCAAGCCCCCAACGCACCGCGCCGCTCGTGCGGCCGTAAAGCCAGGCGAGACGCTTCGCGAGCGACGCGAACTGCACCCCCGTGTCACGCAACGGTGACTGCCTCCGCCTGGGGCAACTCACAAGCCAACGGTTGGCCGGTCATGTGCCGCAGCAGTTGGGCGATCGTGGCTTTCATTTCGCGCCGATCGACGATCCGATCGATCATGCCGTGTTCTAGCAGGAACTCCGCCCGCTGGAAGCCCTCGGGCAACGTCTGCCGAATCGTTTGCTCGATGACCCGTGGACCGGCGAACCCAATGAGCGCTCCGGGTTCGGCCAGGATCACGTCCCCAAGCATGGCGAAGGACGCCGTCACGCCCCCCGTGGTGGGATCCGTCAGAACGGAAACGTAGGGCACCGCGGCCTCGTGCAAATCGGCCAGCACGGCAGCCGTTTTCGCCATCTGCATCAGCGAAAGAATGCCCTCCATCATGCGAGCGCCACCGGAGGCCGACACCAGAACGAGCGGATGCCGTGCTTCCAGAGCGCGTTCCGCGGCACGAGCAATCTTCTCCCCCACCACCGACCCCATCGAGCCGCCGATGAAGTCAAAATTCATGACACCAAGCTCGATCGGCAGGCCCTCCAGCCGCCCCGAGCCCGTCAGGATCGCTTCCGTGGCCCCGCTCGAGCGCTCCGCTTGGGCGATTCGTTCCGGGTACGGACGGAGATCGACAAATCGCAGCGGATCGGCCGCCCGCAGACCGTCGTCGTGCTCCACCCAGGTGCCGGTGTCGACGAGCATTTCGACGTACTCGCGCGCCGGCAGCCGCATGTGGTGGCCGCATTGCGGGCAAACATTCCAGTTTTCACGCAGCTTCTCGCGATACAGGATGGCGTCGCAGCGAGTGCACTTTTCCCACAGATCGGCCGGAAGATCGCGCTTGTCCGTGGGCCGCAATCGGCGCTTCTGCTTCCGGAACCAGGCCATGGCTCTACCCTCGCGATTCCGCAGCAATGCGCTGCACGATGCCCATTGCCATCATGTTCATCAGCAAGAACGACCCCCCGTAGCTTAGGAACGGCAAAGGAATGCCCGTAATCGGCATGATGCCGACCGTCATGCCGGTGTTCACCAGGACGTGCGTGAACCAACTGCCGAACAAGCAGAACGGCACCAGGCTGGCGAAGGGATCCTCGGCTCGTTCAGCGATCCGCACCAGACGCCAGAAGATCAACCCGTAGGTGAGAAGCACGGGCAGCACCCCGAAGAAAAAGCCAAGCTCCTCTCCGATGACCGCGAAGATGAAATCGGTGTGCTGCTCCGGGAGGAATGCGAGACGCTTCTGCGTGCCCTCAAACAGCCCTTTGCCGAAGGCGCCGCCGCTGCCGATCGCCACCCGCGACTGGATGAGGTTGTAACCGGCGCCCCGCGGATCGACAGCAGGGTTGAGGAACACGAGCAGTCGATTCTTCTGGTAGGGCTCGAGGCTCTGCCACAACGGGAGCGCGGCCGCTCCAGCGGCAACGTTGAGAAGAAGAATAGAGATGGCTTCCGAGAGGTACGGCCGACTGAGCAACAGCAAAATCACCAGGAGGACGATCCACGCGCCCCACAACCAGGTGTTGATCGACAGGAACAAGCTGATGACGGGCGTCAGCAGGAAGAACAACGTGGGCAGTGGCGTGCCCGCCCAAAAGAGGCCCGCCACCAGAATGCCCGCGAAGACCATAGCGCTGCCCAAGTCCGGCTGGAGCATGACGAGCCCCATGGGGATCAGCGTAATCACGATGGGGCGCCACAGTTGCCATAACGTCTTCGGCGGCTCCCGCCAGCCGCTGAGCTCGTGCGAGAGCATCAGCACGACGGCGATCTTGGCGAACTCCGCCGGCTGGAAGCGCACCGGCCCCAAGGCGATCCAACTCTTTGTGCTGGCGGCCGTGCCGGCACCGGTGCCAATGACCAGGGTCAGCAGGAGAAGCACGATCGCGACGGCGTAGATCGGACGGGCCGCCCATTCCAGCCATAGCACGCGAATTCGAAGCACGAAGGGCAACAACACCAAGCTGAGAACCCACCAAAGCAGTTGGTTCCGCCAAGCGCCGCGCGCCACCTCGTGGGGGACGTCGACCAGGCCCGCGCTATAAATCATCAAGATGCCGAAAGCCGACAGCGCGACGACGGCCAGGAACAGCACCGGATCGCCAAGGACGACGTTGCGAAAACCGGATCGCATCGGCGCTACGTCCAGGCTCGTCGGACCGTCAGCCAAACCAGCAAGCCGGCCACCGATGCGTAAAGGGCCGACGCCGGCGCGGCGATCAGGAGGGCGACCAGACCGAGCCGTACGAGGCCACCGGTCAGACTATAGAACAAGACGTCAAAGACAAGTTTGCCCAGGAAAAGGTAGATTAGCAAAAACAAAGGTCCCTCGGCAACCACGGGCCGCACCCGCGCGGCAAGGTACCCGAGCACGGAAAGAACCAACGCGCTGTATCCGAAGAGCTCCGCAGGCAACGTCGCACCGTCGACAATGCCAAGGGCAAAGCCAAGCCAGGCGGCGGCACCGGGCGCCAAGGCGCGCGCGCTGAGGAGCAGCGCAACCACGAGCAGATCCGGCGCCGCCGCGCCCAGTCCCATGCCGATGCGCAGGACCACGTGGAGCGCGACGAGCAGCAGGTCGACGAAGAGGAGGGTCCACGGCATGGGTCACGGGGGAAGCGTGTCCGGGCGCGTTCCGGTGTCCGGACGCGGCGCCGGCGCCGGCGGGCCGACGATGTTGGGCACCTCCACCGGAGCCGCCGGACGCGACGGCGGCTCGACGCGACGCACCGGCGGCGTCAACCGAGGTTGGGCGCTGGGTCGTCGGGCGGGCTGCACAGGCACGGAATTAGACGACGCCGGCAGGGTCGTCGGCATCGTATCGGCCGACACCGGCACGGCGGAGAGACCCCAGCGCGCGAGAAGGTCCTCGGTCACAAGGCCGGGACGGCCGGGACCGAGGACCAGCACGTAATCGATCGCCCCAGGGTGCACCGCCGGCCGGACCACGTAGCTCCGTTGCCAAGGCGAGGGATCCGGGATTTCACCCTCGACCCACCCGATCGGAATTCCTCTTGGATAGATGCCCCCACGCCCAGCCGTAACGACAAGCGTGCCGGGCCGCAACGACTGATGCCGCGGGACGCCAGCGAGCACCAAGGCCGTGCCCTCCAGACCAAGCAGCCCGGACGAGGGCCGCCGCACGATCCCGTACGCCTGCCCATCGGCGGTCATCGCGCTGGCGGCGAAATTCCGGTGCATCCAACCCAGCGCCACCGAGCGTCGACCCTCAACGTTCACCACCATGCCCACGAGGCCCGCACCGGTGACAACAGGCATGCCGGGTTGGACCCCGTCGTCCCGTCCCACGTTGAGGAGGAACAAACCGTCCGTGGCGCGCTCCGGAACGTTGGTGGCCACCGCGGCCACGAAGCCGCTGCCCAATCGTTGGGCCAACCCCAAGAGGCGACGCAGCTGTCGATTCTCCGCTTCGAGCGATCCACGCGCCACGACCACCGCCGCGAGGCTGTCGCGCTCGGCGCGCAGAGCGGCCGGATCGGCCAGACGGTCCCGCCGTTCCAACCCGGTGCGCTGGAGAGCGAACACGGGGCGCAGGATGGTCTCCCGCAACCCCTCCACGAGAGCGGCCCGCCAGGCGTCGGGCAACAGCACCAACACGAGCGAGAGCGCCACGCCCATGAGGGCACGACGCGCTTGCCGCCACCGCTCGCGTCGCGCGGTTCCCGCTGCGTACGGACGAAAGGCGCTCAGGTCGTCAGCACTCCACGATACTTGTTGATGTCTTCCAAAATCTTCCCCGCACCGCGGACGACGCAGGTCAGGGGATCTTCGTCGACGTGGATTTTCAACCCGGTCTCTCGGGCGAGCAGCTGGTCGAGCCCACGCAACAAAGCCCCTCCACCCGTCATGACGATACCTCGATCGACGATGTCGGCCGCCAACTCCGGGGGAGTGATCTCCAGCGCCCGACGCACGGCCTCAACGATCGCTTGAATCGGTTCCTGAATCGCTTCTCGGATTTCCTGCGAGTGGACTCGTACCGTCTTTGGGATCCCCGAGACAAGATCGCGCCCTTTGACCTCCATCTCGCGCTCTTCGCCCGTGTTGTAGGCGGAACCGATCTGGATTTTCACCGCCTCGGCGGTCGCCTCGCCCACCAAAAGATTGTAATTCTTGCGAAGGAACGTCACGATGGCCGCGTCGATCTCGTCGCCACCGATGCGAATCGATGTGTCGCAAACGACCCCGGAGAGGGCGATCACGGCAATTTCCGTCGTACCGCCACCGATGTCGATGACCATGTTGCCCGTGGGCGTCTCCACCGGCAGTCCCACGCCGATGGCGGCCGCCATCGGCTCGGACACCATGTAGACCTCCTTCGCGCCGGCCGCCTGCGCACTTTGCCGCACCGCTCGCCGCTCCAGCTCCGTGATCCCCGAGGGGACGCCGACGACCATCGTCGGCTTGAATTTGAGGATCCGCCGCGACGTGACCGTCTCCAAGAAATAGCGGAGCATGATTTCGGTGACGTCGACGTCGGCGATGACCCCGTCCTTGAGCGGGCGCACAGCCACGACGCCCTCGGGCGTGCGTCCCAACATCTGTTTGGCCTCGAGGCCGATCCCCCGGATCTTGTTCGTGGCCTTCTCCATCGCCACGACCGACGGTTCGTTCAGGACAATACCCTCGCCGCGCACGTACACCAGCGTGTTCGCCGTACCGAGATCTACGGCGATGTCGTTGACCGGCCGAAACGCGTCGGAACGCAACCAACGAAAGACGTTCTTCATGAACTCGGATCCCCTCTCCGCGCCGACGTGGGCGGCATTCGCCCACGCATCGGACGATCGTCGTTTACGCCAAGGCGGCGGTTTCCGTGCCGAGCACTTCCTCCACCGGCGTCCACTCGAGCCCGAAGGCCTCCGCGACCGCTGGATACACCACGCGGCCGCCCACGATGTTCAGACCAAGCCGCAGGGCGCCGTCGCGGCGACAAGCCTCCCGCCAACCCTCCTCGGCAAGTTTGAGCACGTAGGGGAAGGTGGCGTTGGTCAACGCCAACGTCGACGTACGCGGCACCGCCCCCGGCATGTTGGCCACGCCGTAATGGAGGATGCCGTCGATTTCGTAGACCGGATCGTCGTGGGTCGTGGGGTGGATCGTCTCCACACAGCCGCCTTGGTCAACGGCTACGTCGACGATGACGGCCCCGCGCTTCATCACCGCTAAGTCCGCCCGACGCACCAGGGTCGGGGCCTTGGCGCCGGGCACGAGCACCGCCCCCACGAGGAGGTCCGCCTCGGCGATCTGCTCGAGAATGTTGTGTCGATGCGAGTAAATGAGTTGGACGTTGGCCGGCATTACCTCCGCCAGATAGCGCAACCGCGGCAGCGAGATTTCGAGCACGCGCACTTGGGCGCCCATGCCGGCTGCGATCCGGGCGGCGTTGGAACCGACGACCCCACCGCCCAGCACCACCACGGTGGCCGGTGCCACACCCGGTACACCACTAAGGAGCACGCCGCGACCACCCGCGTAGGCTTCCAAGTACCGGGCGCCTGCTTGAATCGACATCCGGCCGGCCACCTCGCTCATGGGCGTCAGCAACGGCAGCTCGCCCGACGGCAGTTGCACCGTCTCGTAGGCAATGGCCACGGCGCCCGACTCGATGACCGCCCGCGTCAGCCGCTCATCGGCCGCGAAGTGGAAGTAGGTGAAAATGACCAAGTCCCGCCGAAGAAAGCCGTACTCTTCCGGGGTCGGCTCCTTGACCTTGACGATCATGTCCGCGCGCTCCCAGACGTCGGACGCACGCGGCACGATTTCCGCGCCCGCCGCGCGGTATCGCTCATCGTCGAAGCCGCTGCCACGACCGGCCCCTGCCTCGACCAGCACGGTGTGCCCTCGTCGCACCAGCTCTTCCACGCCAACCGGCAAGAGGGCCACCCGCTGCTCCGCTCGCTTCGTCTCCTTGGGCACGCCCAGAATCATGATGTTCTTCGCTCGGGTTGCCGCCGGCCCCTGCTTGGAGCCGGAACTCGGAAAATATGCGCCCGAGAGAAAGGGCGCGCGAGCGTCACGCTCCGTCCAACGCCACGTCGCTCTCAGGCAAGGACTCCCGGCGCTGCACGCTGAGCACACCCGGCACCTGCCGAATGGCGCGCAGCACACGTTGGAGGTGATCAAGGTTCTCCACCTCCACGACAATCTGGCCAAACATGCCCAAACCCTCGGCCCGAATATCTGCGCTTCGGATGTTCGTGTTGGTAGCGGTGATCGCAGCTGCGATGTCAGCGAACAAGCCACGGCGGTCCGTTCCCTCGAGCGTAAGGCGTACGTAAAACCGTTCGCCGGGATCAACCACCCAGTCGACCGGCACGCGGCGCGCGGGATCGAGAAGCAAGACATTCGGGCAGTCGGCACGATGGATCGAGAGGCCTCGCCCGCGGCGCGTGTATCCGACGACCCGGTCGCCCGGTACGGGCTGACAGCACTGGGAGTAGTGCACGACCAGATTGTCGACCCCGTGGACTCGCACGCCCCGCCCCCCTTGCCCAACGCGCCGCACCAGACGTTCGAACGCCGACGGGGGCCGCGCCGGCAAGGCCTCGGCGTCCGGCCAAAGGTGCCGGAAGACGGCGCTTGGGCCTAGCTCGCCCCGCCCCAACGCGGCGTAGAGATGCTCGACGTCAGAGAAGCCCAGGGCGTCGGCTGCGCTCGCCAAGGCGTCGTCCGCCACGCTGCGCCGAAGCTTGCGCAGCTCCCGTAGCCAAAATTCCCGGCCCAGACGCACAGAGCTCGCAAACTCCTCCTGCCGCAACCACTGCCGGATCTTGTTCCGCGCCCGCGCCGTCTTGACGAACGACAACCAGTCACGGGAAGGACGCGCTCGCGGATCGGTCAAAATTTCCACCGTGTCGCCGTTGCGCAGCTCGCGTCCCAACGGCACGATTCGACCGTTCACTTTCGCGCCGGCGCAGCGGAGCCCCACCTCCGTGTGGACCGCAAAGGCGAAGTCGATCGGTGTGGCCCCCTTCGGCAACTGCTTGACGTCGCCCTGGGGCGTGAAGACGAAAATCTCGTCCTGGAAAAGATCGATGCGAAGGAACTCGAGGAATTCCTCGGGCGTGCGCGCCTCCTGTTGCCATTCCAGCACTTGGCGAAACCAGGTGAGGGTCTCGTCCACCTCGTCGGGGGATCGCTTTCCCTCCTTGTATCGCCAGTGAGCCGCGATGCCGTACTCGGCGGTGCGGTGCATCTCCCACGTGCGAATCTGGATCTCGTAGGGGCGCCCTCCCGGACCGAACACGGTGGTGTGCAACGAACGATAAAGGTTCGACTTCGGCGTGGCGATGTAGTCGTGAAAACGCTCCTGAAGCGGCGTCCAGCGGTTGTGGATGATGCCGAGGGCATGGTAGCAATCAGCGATCGTGTCCACGATCACGCGGATGGCAAGAAGATCATAAATCTCCTCATAGGGGCGATTGCGTTGGACCATCTTTCGATAGATGGACCAAAGGTGCTTGGGTCGACCCGTCACTTCGCAGCGAATGCCCGCTTGGCGAAGCTCCTCTTCGAGGGGTTTGCGCATCGCCTCGATCCAGGCTTCCCGCTCGGCGCGACGCTCGGCCACCTTTTGCGCCAAATCGCGGTACGCTTCCGGCTCGAGGAACTTGAAGGCCAAATCCTCCAACTCCCATTTGATGCTGGCGATGCCAAGCCGGTGGGCGAGGGGAGCGTAGATCTCCCGCGTCTCGAGGGCGATGCGGCGGCGTTTGTCCTCGCGCAGATGCTCCAGCGTCCGCATGTTGTGGAGGCGGTCGGCGAGCTTGACCAGGATGACCCGCGCATCCTGCGCCATCGACAGGAGCAACTTGCGGTAGTTCTCCGCTTGCTGCTCCGTGGTGGTGCGGAATTCGACCCGTGCGATCTTCGTGAGGCCGTCGACGATGGTGGCCACTTCGTCGCCGAAAGCGGCGCGTACATCGTCAAGCGTCGCGGGAGTATCCTCGACGACGTCGTGGATGAGGCCGCAGGCGATGGTCACGGTGTCGAGGTGAAGATCGGCGAGGATCTTCGCCACCTCGACGCAGTGAACGATGTAGTCGTCGCCGGAGCTGCGTTGCTGGCCGTGGTGCGCCACGGCGCTGAACTCGTAGGCGCGCACGAGGAGGTCGGGGTCCAGCCGCTCCCGATCCGGTTCGAGTTTGGCGTAGAAATCGGGCGGTAGGATGCGCGCGGCATGGTCCCACGCCGACTCGAGGCTCGCCAGCACGCTAGCCATCGAGCCACCCCCGCTCCCGGAAGGAGACGTAGCGCCCGTCGCCGACGACGACGTGATCGAGGACCTCGATGTCGACCAGCCGGCCGGCGGCCACGAGCTGGCGCGTCACCTGACGATCCTCCGTCGACGGGGTCGGATCGCCCGACGGATGGTTGTGTGCCAGGACGACCGCGGCGGCCGATTCGACGATCGCGGGGCGGAAAACCTCACGCGGGTGCACGAGAGCAGCATCGAGCACCCCACGGGAGACCACGACGTCACGCAGCACTTCGTGCTGGGCGTTGACGAGCAGAACGTGGAATTCTTCCTGCGGCGTATCGCGCAGGCGAAGGTGGAAGTACTCGAACACGTCCCGCGGCCCACGAATGCGCCAACGGGGGCCAAAGTCTTCGTGGGCCACGCGCCGCCCGAGTTCGAGCGCCGCAAGAAGTTTCGTCGCTTTGGCGAGCCCCACCCCTGGCACTCGCTGCAGCTCGGTGAGCGACGCCTGCGCCAACCGCCGGAGCGATAGGCGACCGTCGACGCCACGAAACGCGTCGAGCACGTCGGCGGCCAACTCAACGGCGCTACGCGAAGGCCGCCCGCCTGCGGCCGGCGCCCCTGTTTCGAGAAGGATGGCCAGCAACTCGCGCGGCGAGAGCGCGGCCGGGCCAAGCCGTTCGAGGCGCTCGCGCGGACGATCGTCGGCTGGCCATTCCTTGATCGTGCGCGTTCCCATGGCCCCGCCACGCCGGTTCTCGATCTCAGGAAACGAAGCGGCCGCAGCACTTCTTATACTTCTTCCCACTTCCGCAGGGGCATGGGTCGTTGCGCCCCACCTTCACCGCCGCCGGCGCGACCGCCGGCCCGGACGCCGACTCCCGGTTCGTCGTCCGAACCGAGGACGCCCGCGACGGTGCGGCCACGGCCGGCCCCAACGAAACGCTGGATGCCGGCATCGACGGTGACGGAGAGACCGCGCTCGCCGCTGCAGCGACGGGCACCGGCTGGGCGCGCAGGACGAGCCGGGCCACCGTGGTGTGGATGTCCCTCATGAGGTCGACGAACATGTCGTAGGCCTCACGCTTGTATTCAATCAACGGGTCGCGCTGACCCCAACCTCGGAACCCGATCGAGGCGCGCAGGATGTCGAGATCGTAAAGGTGTTCTTTCCAGCGATCGTCGATCGTCGACAGGACAACGAAGCGGAGCAAATCGTCCGCCATCGGGCCGAATTGCCGCAACTTCGCCTCGAAGTGCTCGCGCACGAGCTCGACCACGTACGCATCGAGTTCCTCGCGGTTGCGGAACGGCGAAGGCTCCTCCGACCGAGCCGGAAGACGATCGGCGTGGACGAGGAAGTCGTAGAGGAGGCGTTCACGGAGCTCCGGCAAACTCCACTCGCTCGGGCTCGCGTCCGCGGGCGCATGCTCATCAAGCAGGCGCCGTACGGTCCGCTCGATCATCTCCCAGGTCTCGCTCTTGAGCTCCTCCCCGCCCTCGAGCGCGAAGGTGCGCAGGTCGTAGATGACCTCGCGCTGCTGATTCATGACGTCGTCGTACTCCAGCAGCCGCTTGCGCGCCTCGAAATTCTGCAACTCCACCCGTTTTTGGGCGCTCGCGATGGAGCGGGTGACCATGGGATGCGTGATCACCTCGCCTTCCTTGACGCCCATGCGGTCCATGATCCGAGCGATCCGATCGGACCCAAAGAGCCGCATGAGGTCATCTTCCAGCGAGAGGAAGAACTGCGAGGCGCCCGGGTCCCCTTGCCGACCCGCACGCCCACGCAGTTGCCGATCAATGCGCCGGGCCTCGTGGCGCTCCGAGCCGATGATGTGAAGCCCTCCGACCTCGAGCACGTCGTCGTCGCGAAGGCGGTCGAAGTCGACCTGTCGGGACGGGTCGGCTGGCTGCCCGAGACTGCGGGGATCGATGCCACGAGCCTTGAGCCAAGCCACCGTGCGCGGCTCTGTCACCCCCAGACCGAGTTTGATGTCCGTGCCACGGCCGGCCATGTTCGTGGCGATCGTCACCGCTCCGGGCTGGCCGGCCCGGGCAACGATCTGCGCCTCGCGCGCATGGTGTTTGGCGTTGAGCACCTCGTGCGGAATGCCCCGCCGCTTGAGCATCCGCGACAGGGTCTCCGAGACCTCCACGCTCACGGTGCCGACCAACACCGGCAATTCCATGCGGTGAAGTCGCTCCACCTCCTGGAGGATGGCGTTATACTTCTCCCGCTTCGTTCGGTAGACGAGGTCGTGGCGATCCTCACGGATCACCGGCCGGTTCGTCGGGATGACGACGACGTCGAGACCGTAGATCTCGTGGAACTCGGCCTCCTCGGTCTCCGCGGTGCCCGTCATCCCGGCGAGCTTTTCATACATCCGGAAGTAATTCTGGATGGTGATGGTGGCGAGGGTCTGCGTCTCGCCCTTGACCACCACCCCCTCCTTCGCCTCCACGGCCTGGTGCAAACCATCGGACCAGCGCCGTCCGGGCATCATCCGGCCGGTGAACTCATCGACGATGACGATCTGGCCGTCCTGAACCACGTACTGCTCGTCGCGATGGTACAGCGTGTACGCCTTGAGCAGCTGCTGGATGACGTGCATCCGCTCGCTCTTCTCGGCGTATTCCCGCTCCAGCTCTTCGCGGCGCGCTCGCTTCGCCTCCGGCGGCAGGTCCGGATCGGCTTCGAGCCGCTGAAGCTCCTCCGACAGGTCCGGCACGACGAAGGCCGAGTGATCGCCCGGCGCGAGCACGTCGAGCCCCTGATCCGTCAGGTGCACGTTGTGCCCCTTCTCGTCCATGGCGAACAACAGCGCCTCATCGAGTTCGTGAAGGCGCTTGTCGCGCATGTAATCGCCTTCGACCTTGAGGACGAGCTTCTGGAGCGCGGGATTGTCCGCGAACAGCTTCAACAGCCGTTTGTGCTTCGGCATGCCGCGCTTGACGAGCAGAAGCTTTTCGCCCGCTTCGTACTCTTTGCCCTCAGCGAGCAAACGCTCGGCGTCGGTGAGCAGCTCCGTGGCAATGCGGGATTGTCGTCGGTAGAGCTCCGCCACCAACGGGTTGTAGCGCGCGTAGGCGTCGTTGGTGTTCGAATCGACGGGGCCGGAGATGATGAGTGGCGTTCGCGCTTCGTCGATGAGGATCGAGTCGACCTCGTCGATGATGGCGAAGAAGTGGTCGCGCTGCACGCGGTCCTGCAGCGACAACACCATGTTGTCGCGCAGATAATCGAACCCGAACTCGTTGTTCGTCCCGTAGGTGATGTCGGCTTGGTAGGCGGCGCGGCGTCCGGGCGAACCCGGCTCGTGCAGGTCGATGCAACCGACGCTCAAACCGAGGTACTTGTAGAGATGGCCCATCCACTCGCTGTCGCGCTGCGCCAGGTAGGCATTGACGGTGACCAAGTGCACCCCCCGGCCGGCCAGCGCGTTGAGGTAGAGGGGCATGGTGGCCACAAGGGTCTTGCCCTCGCCGGTCGCCATTTCGGCGACCTTGCCCTGGTGGAGCGCAATAGCGCCCATGAGTTGCACGTCGTAGGGCACCATGTCCCAGACCATGGGCTGGCCGGTGACCACGAGCTCCGTGCCCACCAAGCGCCGGCATGCTTCCTTCACCGTGGCGTAGGCTTCGACGAGCAGCTCGTCCAACACCGCCTGGGTGCGCTCGAAGCGCAGACGCTCGGCCTCGGCGATGGCGGCGGATAGCGCCTCGCGCTCCGCGGCCGTGGCGGCCTGGCTGCGAGCCAGCCGCAGCTCGGCAAGCTCGCGCTCCGTGTCCGCCAGCTTTTCCCGTACGTAGGCTCGGAACCGCTCCGTCCGACCTCGTAGCTCCTCGTCCGACAATGCCTGCAGCCGCGCCCATTCGCGATTGATGTCGTCGACAATCGGCTGCAAGCGACGCACGGCGCGCTGATGTTTCGTGCCCAACAGGCGTTCGAGAAGACCCTTGACCATGGAGTCCCGTGAGGCTGAGGCCCCTGCGGCCGCGTCAATCGCGGCCTATGATTCTTTATACAATCCGTGGCGTCGAATGATCTCTTCCACCGCGGCCGGCACCCAGTAACGGATCGGGGCACCGACGCCAACGCGGCGGCGAATCTCCCGGGCGGAAATGTCGATGCGCGGACTGGAGAGCCGCTCGTGCGGGAAGGCGATGGCCGCATCGTCACCGCCCGCGCGATCCACGACGGCCACGCGGGCGAGCTCGAGGATCGCCTCGGGCTGATGCCAGTTGGGGAGGTCCTGAGCGGCGTCGCGACCAAGAAGCAGCACCAGTTCCGCGCCGGGGTTGTCGTCACGCAACTCGCGCAGGGTGTCGACCGTGTAGGAGGGCCCGGGGCGGCGAATTTCGCGATCGTCGACACGAAAGCGGTGATCGCCGACGATCGCGGCACGGGTCATCGCCAGGCGCAATTCCGCCGACGTGATCCGTTGGCCGCGCTTGTGCGGCGGGCAGCCTGCGGGGATCCACACGACCACGTCAAGGCCGAGGGCGTAGTGCGCCTCACTGGCAAGCACCAGATGGCCCAAATGCGGCGGATCAAAGGTTCCGCCCAGAACGCCCAGGCGCATGGCCATTCGGCGGCGAGGCGGCGCGCAACGCCGCCGCCTCGGGGCTATTGGGGTAGTCACGCAGAAGGCGTTCGCGCGCCTGGCTCGCCTCGTCGTTGTAGCCGAGACGCGTGTAGATGTCGACCATGGCACGCAGCGCCGTCGGCGCCAGCGACGTGTCCGCGAAGTCGTCGACGACCTTGCGGTAATAGAGAAGCGCCGCGTCGTAAAGCCGGCGACGGGCGTAGAATTCGGCGTTGAGGAGCCACTTGCGTGCCAGCTTGGCCCGCATCTCGGACGCCAGTGTCCGTGCCTGCGTTGCTTCCGGGGCGTCCGGGTAAGCGTCCGCAAAGGCTCGGCAATGCTCGAAGGCCGCCTGGGTATATTCGGGGTCGCGCTCGGGCCGCGGGGAAAGCCGCACGTACGCGCGGCAAAGACCAAAACGGGCGGCACGTGCACGCGGATGATTCGGATACTCGGTCACGAGCCGACGGAATTCTTCGGCCGCAGGAAGGTAATCGCCGCGAGCGAAGTGACTTTCGCCCAAGGCGTACCGGGCCTCGGGCTCGCGGGCATCCCCAGGTGCGCGCTGGAAAAAGAGCTGGAATAACTCGATCGCCCGTGCGTGACGGCCCAGCCGGTACGCGTCCATGGCGGCGGCGTAGAGCTGGTCGACCGACCAGGCCTCCGGTCCGGGGCGCTTCGGGCCACAGCTCGAGAGCGTGGTGGCGGCGACAAGAAGGGCCACGATCGTCGACGCTCGCGTCATGCGCGCCGGGTACCCCATACCCCCCACCGGGAGTTCCTCAGGCGCCCGTTTCGCGGTCCAACAAATTGAGGAAGCTGCGTGCCTGCGGATGCTCCGGCTGCAGTTCGAGGCACCGCTGCCACTCCCGACGGGCGGCCTCCCGATCGCCACGACGGTAGAATGCCAAACCGAGGTTCACCCGGGCCGCCACGAAGGCCGGATTGATGCCGAGAATCTCGCGCAAATGGGTTTCGGCCTCGTCCAGTTCCCCCAAGTCAATCAGCAGGCGTGCCAATTTGTTACGGATATCGATGAACTGAGGGCACAGAGCTACGGCCTTGCGGTACTGCGCGGCCGCCTCCTGCAAATCGCCACCCTGAACATAGAGCTCCCCCAACTCGGCGTGCCGGTTGGCCATCTCCGCGGCCAACAGGAAGGGAAAGGGGCTGGGCGTGCGGGCGCGGTCCGCTTCCGCGGCCCGAGCGAAGGCCTCGCGGGCCTCCTCCAACCGGCCGAGGTCGTTCAGGGTAAGACCCAGGTTCAAATACGCTTCCACGTATCCCGGATTGAGCGCCACCGCTTGGCGAAAGGCCTCGACGGCGGCCTCCGGTTGGCCGAGCAAGCTACGGCACAGCCCGATCGCGTTGTGAAGATCGGCAAATCGCGGCGCGACCCGCACCGCTTCTTCGAACGCTTGCAAGGCCTGGACATATTCCTGTCGCGCGAAGTGCTCTCGCCCCCGCGCGATCAGTTGGTCCACGGACGACGTCCCCATGATGTCAACTCCGGCCGTAGCGATCCTCGAGACGGACCACGTCATCCAACTCCGGGGTGCTCACCTCGAGCACCACCGAATCCTCGAGCGCCTCTAGGCGGTGCACCTCACCCGGGTAGATCGTCAAGCAGGAGCCCGGTTCCAGCTCGAAGTCGACACCGTCCAGATGGTAGCGAAGGCGACCGCGCAGGAGGTACATCGTCTCCTGTTTGCGTTCGTGCTTTTGAAGGCTCAGCGCGTGGCCGGCATGAATCTCGAGGATTTTGCCAGCGTACCGCTCCTCATGCGCGTACCAGACCTCCCGTCCCCATGGCTTGGGTACGATCCGTGGCTGACGCACCCGAGGATGCGAAGGCGCCATTCGGCCTTACCCCGCGACGCGGCGTTGGCGCTCCAGTTCACGCCGGAAGTACGGGATCGTCCGCTCGAGCCCCTCGCGCAATGACACTCGTGGCTCCCATCCAAGGACCCGGCGTGCGACCTCGATGTCTGGTCGGCGCACATGGGGATCGTCCGGCGCCGGGGGCCGGAATTCAATCGGCACCGAGGAGCCGGTCATCGCACGCACGAGCTCGGCGAGTTCGAGGACGGTAAATTCCACCGGGTTGCCGACGTTGGTCGGCTCCACGCGCTCGGACCAAAACAACCGAACGATACCCTCGACCAGGTCGTCGACGTAGCAGAAGGACCGCGTCTGCCGCCCGTCACCGTAGACGGTCAGCGGTTCACCTCGCAACGCTTGCACGATGAAGTTGCTCACCACACGGCCGTCGTCGAGCCGCATGCGGGGGCCGTACGTGTTGAAAATGCGCACGATGCGGGTCTCGAGGCCGTGCACCCGATGGTAGGCCATCACCATCGCCTCGGCGAAGCGCTTGGCTTCGTCGTAGACCCCGCGCAGACCGACCGGGTTGACGTGGCCCCAATACGTTTCCGGCTGCGGGTGGACCTGCGGATCACCGTAAACCTCCGACGTCGATGCGAGCAGGTAGCGCGCGCCCTTAGCCTTGGCAAGCCCGAGCGTCTTGTGCGTTCCCAGGGAACCGACCTTGAGGGTCTGAATCGGCAGCCGAAGGTAGTCGGCGGGACTCGCTGGACTCGCGAAGTGAAGAACTCCGTCGAGCGGCCCCTCCACGTACAGAAATTGGGTGACGTCGTGGTGCAAAAAGGTGAACCGGGAATTGCCAAGGAAGGGCGCAATATTTTCCGGTCGTCCGGTGAGGAAATTATCCACGCCAATGACGTCGTGCCCGTCAGCGAGAAAGCGCTCTACCAGGTGCGAACCGAGAAACCCGGCTGCCCCCGTGATGAGGACGCGCATGCTACCTCGCCGATCCGCCCTGGACGCGGGCACGCGCCGTCGTCGCCGCCCGCGGCAGCGCCACCGGGCGACCGATCGACACGTAGGTGAAACCCCGTTCGGCCATTTTCTCTGGCGACCACAGGTTGCGGCCGTCGAAAACGACCGGTCGACGCAGTCGTGTGCGCATCGCTTCGAAATCGGGATGACGATACACCGCCCATTCGGTGAGGACGACCAACGCGTCTGCCCCGACCAGGGCGTCCTCGGCGTGCGGCACGAGCTCCACCTGTCCGGCGCGAACGAGATCCGCGAAGTACCGCCGCGCCTCATCAAGAGCCTGCGGATCGTGCGCGCGCACCCGCGCACCCCATTGGGTCAACCGCCGCACCACCGTCAAGGAGGCCGCCTCCCGCATGTCGTTCGTCTCGGGCTTGAAGGCCAAGCCCCAGACCGCGATCGCTCGACCTTCGAGCGCGCCCTGAAAGTGGTCGTAGATCCGTTCGAGGAGACGCTCGCGCTGCTGTCGGTTGACTGCCTCGACGCCTTCAAGCAAGGTCACGTCAAGACCAGCCTGGCGCATGGTATGGATGAGCGCTTTGACGTCCTTGGGGAAGCAGGATCCACCGTAGCCTACCCCCGCGAATAGGAAGCTCGGCCCAATCCGCCGGTCCGTCCCCACACCGAGGCGGACCTGTTCGACGTCCGCGCCGACCGCTTCGCACAGCTGCGCCACGAGGTTCATAAAGGAAATCCTCGTGGCCAGCATCGCGTTGGCGGCATACTTCGTAATTTCGGCCGACGGAATGTCCATGAACAAAATCGGATTGCCCGTCCGCACGAACGGCGCGTACAGTTCAGCGAGCTTGGCCCGAGCGTAGTCGGATTCCACCCCGATGACGACACGATCGGGCCGCATGAAATCCTGCACGGCCGCACCTTCCTTGAGGAATTCGGGGTTCGAACAGACATGGAACGGCCGCCGCGCGTACCGCGCGATCGTCTCCTTGACTTTCGCAGCCGTTCCAACGGGCACGGTGCTTTTCGTCACCACGATCGGCTCAGGGCCCTCCGGCCCGAGGTGGCGCCCGATCGTCTCGGCCACAGCGAGCACATGCTGCAGGTCGGCCGACCCATCTTCCCCGGGCGGCGTGCCGACGGCGATGAAGATCACCTCGGCATCCGTCACCGCGCCACCCACGTCGGTGGTAAAGCGCAACCGTCCTTCCGCCAGGTTCCGTGCGATGAGCTCGTCCAACCCGGGCTCGTAGATGGGCACCTCCCCCCGGTTCAGCGCCTCGATCTTGTCCTCGTCGATGTCCGCGCCCACGACGCGATTGCCCGTCTCTGCCAGGCACGCCCCGACCACGAGCCCCACGTATCCCGTCCCGATCACCGTGACACGCATCAGTGCCGTCCGTAATACTGGTAATAGTAGGCGTACGCTTCACTCGAGACGTAGCGCGGCACCTCGGCATCCGGATCGTTCAGTACGGTGCCCAGGATGCGCGCGTTAACGGATTGAAGCTGGCGGAAGGCCCGCAACACCGCTTCCCGGTTCACGCGACCCGCGCGCGCTACCAGGACGACACCTTCCACCCGCGGCGCGAGCACGGCGGCGTCCGCCGCCGCCAAGACCGGAGGAGTGTCCAGTACGACGAGATCCGCGCTCCGATCGAGCTGCTCCAGCACTTCGTCCATGGCCGGGCTACCCAGCAACTCCGCCGGATTCGGCGGTAGCGTTCCGGCGGTGAGGATGCGCAAACCCTCGATCGGTGCGGGACGCAGCGTTTGATCGAGCGTCGCCTGTCGCACCAATACATTCGACAGGCCCGGCTCACGCGGCACGCCGAAGACCTCATGCACGGCCGGACGCCGCAGGTCGGCGTCGACAAGCACTACTCGCATGCCCTGCTGAGCGAAAGCCGCTGCCAAGTTCGAGGCGACGGTCGTCTTTCCCTCCGCCGCGCCGGCGCTCGTAATCACCACCCGACGAATGGGAACGGACTGCGCGAACAGCAGACTCGTGCGAAGGGCGCGGTAGGCTTCCGATGCCGGTGCATGCGGGTGCCGAACAATGATCAGCGATTCCGCGAGCGGAAGCTCGCCCCGATCCGCGCCATCTCGGCCGATGAAGGGCACGGGCAAGACCTGCCGCGGTCGGGTGCCATCGCCCGTGACGCTGGGAACGAGAACAAGGTTGGGAACCTTGAGCAGGTTCTCCAAGTCCTCCGGCCGGCGTACCTTCGTGTTCAGCGATTCGAGCAGCAGCGCCAACGAACCGCCAAAGAAAAGACCGAGCATCGTGGCCAGTGCGAGCTTGAGCCCTCGGCGTTGCGGCACCGGAACGATGGGCCGCTCCGCCCGGTCGACCACCTCCACCTGCCCGGCCTCCACCGCCTCGGCGATCCGCGCCTTCTGGTATTCCTCTCGGAGCTGATCCGCCACCTTAAGAATCGCCTCCAGTCGCTGACGCAGACGAACCTCTTCCGCCTCCGCGTCGGGTAGGACCTGGAAGATGCTGGCAAGCTTGGCGCGCTGCTCGTCCATGGCGCGCAACCGCGCATCGAGAGTCTGCAGATAGCTCTGCGTTGCCGCGCGCAGACGGGCTTGGGTCGAAGCGATCAAGGCCTCGAGTCGCTGCACGTCCGGATTCGTTCGCGTGCTCCCCCAGGGGCCGCTAATGAGGGAGTCGCGCGACAACTGCAAGCGCACGTACTGCGTGTACAATTGAGCGATCACCGGATTGGCCGCGATCTCCGGCGCGGTAATGATTCCTTGCACCGAGGGATCCTGCGGGTTGCGCTGCAAGGAGGCCAGAAGCGATTGGAACGCGGCCCGGGCGGCTGCCAGCGAATCGCGGCGCGCTTCGAGCTCCAATAGCATCTGCTGCTGCGCCGCAAACTGCTGTTGCGAACTGAACACTTGGCGCTGCCGTCGAAACGCGCTGAGCTGGCTTTGCGCCAACGCCAGGTCGCGTTCCGTGTTGCGCATTTGTTCTTCGATGAACAGACGCCGCCGCCGCGATTTTTCCTGCGCCTGACGGGCGTCGTATTCCTGGAAAACATCGATTAATGTATTGACCACCTGCTGTGCGTGAACCGGATCGTGGTCACGGAACGACACATCGATCACATCCGTGTTGCGACGATTGCGAACCGTTATGGCTTTCTGCAACGCCTCGATCACACGATGGCGCGGCTCGATCGCCACGGGCGTGGCCTCGACGTCCGGACGCTGCCGCATGGCGAGCACCAATCCGCCGACCTCGACTTCCTGACCGTACGGCGCCCGCGCGACCTGGCCCCGATAGCGGACCCGATAGTCCGCCGACCCAAATTCCAAAATGAAGGTGTCGCGGGCCACGTTCGTGGGCACTTGGCGCACCACGAGCCAGCTCCTGGGCCATTCGGCGTCGACAGGGCTGGCCCGGAGTCCAAGGCGATCGACCACCCCACCGACGATGGTGGCGCTCTTTAAAACCTCCATTTTCGACAAGAGGGGGTCGCTCTGTCGGCCCAGGATTTCCTCCGGCACGCGTTGCTCAAGCACCCCGGTAAGGGCGCCACGCTCATCCTTGAGTCGGATCGTAGCGTCGGCTTCGTAAACGGGTCGCTGACGCAGCACCCACCAGGCCGCAGCAGCCACAATCAGAGCCGTTACCCCGAGCACCGTCCGCCAGCGACGGCGCAACAGAAGGAGCAGCTCCCGCAGATCGATCTCGTCGTCCCGGTCAAGGTCGACATAGTCGACGTACGCCGGGACGGTCGACGCGCCCCGGCCGTCGCTGTCCACGCCCTGCGGCAGAGACCCACCCGACCCACGGGATGGCACCAAATCCGTCATTGGAAGCTCGCTTTCGCTAACGACTCACCGTCACGATCAAGGTGACCAGATTGAACACGGCCGACAGCACCCCAGCCACGGGACCCAGGTACGTCTCGGCGAAGGGACGACGGCGCGGCACGATGACCTGATCGCCCGAGCGCACCGTCGCGCGCGCCCAGCGATCGTCGGGATTGATCAAGTTAATGACCCGCCGTTCATCGCCGCGGATGAGCACCACCCGATCAAGGCGGGCCAATTCCGTCGGACCGGCTTGCGCCACCGCCTGCGTCAAGGTGACCTCGGGAGGCACGAGGAGCAAGGTGGGTTGGCGCACCTCGCCGCTCACCGCCACGCGAAAGAGCGGTTCCGCAACGAGCTGGGGATCCACGTCGAGTTGCCGCAGGAAGTCTCGCAATCGCTGTTCCACCGTGGCAAACGGAGCACCCGTCACGACCAGATTTCGCAGCAAGGGATGACGAATCGTTCCGTCCCCCGCGATCGAAAAGTCGCCGCTCAACTCGGGTCGACGCCAGACGCTAAGCCGGATGCCGTCGCCCGGCTGAAGCACGATGGTGTCCGGCCGAGTCACCGGCTGCGCGGCGACGGGGCCGACGGTTCCCAGTCCTACCACCCACAGCCAGAGGAGCGTCGTCGCGCGCATCAACCTGTTTTCCTTGCTCGAATCGTTGAGTGCCGCAGGCCCTCGCCAGCGTTCGCGCGGCGTACGTGATGATGGCGTCCGCCCCGGCGCGCCGAATGGCCAAGGCCGCCTCCCACAGCGCACGGTCGCCGTCAAGCCAACCGCGCTCGGCGGCGGCATGAATCATGGCGTACTCGCCCGAGACCTGGTAGCCGACAACAGGCCATCCGGTCGCTTCCTTGACGCGCGCGATAACATCGAGGCAGAGGCCGGCCGGCTTGACGATCAGTCCGTCCGCCCCCTCGCGAACGTCAAGAAAGGCCTCACGAACGGCTTCGCGCGCGTTCGCCGGATCCATCTGGTAGCCTCGGCGGTCACCGAACGCGGGCGCGTTCTCGGCGGCGTGCCGAAACGGACCGTAAAACGCCGACGCGTACTTGACCGCGTACGAGAGGATGGCCACATGACTGTAGCCTGCGTCGTCCAACGCCGCACGGATGGCGGCCACGCGTCCGTCCATCATGTCCGATGGAGCGACGACGTCGGCGCCTGCCTCGGCAAAGACGACGGCCATTTCCGCGAGGAGCGGAAGTGTGGCGTCGTTGTCGACCTGCTCCCCCACGATCACGCCGCAATGTCCGTGGTCCGTGTACTCGCAGAGACAGACATCAGCAAGAACCGCGAGGTCGGGCAACGCGTCCTTAAGGCGCCGAATCGCCTGCGGTACGACACCCTGACGGTCGAGACCGGACCGACCGTGGGGGTCCTTGCGTTCGGGCACACCGAAGAGCAGCACCGCGGGCACGCCAAGGTCCCACGCCTCCCGGGCGTCACGGACCGCCTCGTCGGGAGAGGTTTGCGCCACGCCAGGCAACGCGGGCACCGGCCGGCGCACCCCCTCGCCCGGCACCACGAACAACGGGAGAACGAAATTGGAGGGCACGAGGTTCGTCTCTCGCACCAAAGAGCGCAGCGGTTCCGACCGCCGCCAACGGCGAGGGCGGTAGCGGGGAAAGGCGGGGCCGTCTACCAAAGACGCCAGAGCGTCGCCAGACGAAATTCGCGGCTCGTCCATCTCTTGCCTCGCTCGAGGCTGCCGGTTGCTTGGACTTCGAAACGGCCCGTCGGACGCCAACTCAGGTTCAGTGCGCCGACATTCGCTCGACCGATGCGCAGCGGTGCGTAGAGGTTGTCCACCGAGCGGCGACGGGCGCCCAACGACAAGGCCCATGACGCCCGCCCAGCGGCGGCGGTCCCGTGCGCATACCCCTGGACTTCCGAGAGTTCCCCGCCGAGCGCCAATCCGAGAGCCTGCGCTTCGGCGATCCACGGCCCGAGTTCGACGCCGTGATGGTACCACGGGCCATGACCGGTGAAACCGAGGCCCGGCCGCGTTCCTAGGCGAGACCACATCAGGCCCGCACCGCCGCCCGACGGCAGGGGCGCGTAGAGTTGAAGACGAACGCCCGGGCGCTCATCCAACGCGCCGGCGGAATCGTCCGCTCCCCACTCGAGCGCGACGACCAACGGCCACCACCGCTCGATGGGCGGACGGTACCAGGTGGCGAAGGAATAGACGTGATTTTCTTCGTTGGTGTTCTTGACCGGAATAACCACCCGGGCGAACTGCCTCCAAGAAAACGGTTTGGCGGCGCTATCCCCCGCGAACATGGCGCCGCGCAGGATGGAAACCTGCAGTCGAGGATGGGGTTGCCAGGCGATGGCGCCGCCCCAGACGTACGGACGCCGCGGGTTCTGCGAACGGCGAAATCGGCCGAGGAACATATGCCCCCAAGCCAGGCCCACCGGCAAACGCACGGGGGCCACGCTCTGAACGGCAATCTGATCCACGGCCACGCGACCACCGAAGATGATGCCCTCGCCCGTCCTCGGCCCGTAGCCCACGGGCATCCGCCCCGCAGCAACGCGCCATATCCGCCACCGCACACCGGCTTCCAGCTGCGCAAGGGTCACGCGTTCCTGCCATTCGCCCTCCGCCCGCAGGAAACCTTGCTCGCTGCCCAGCGCCAACCGAGTCGTTGCGAGTGCACGATGGCGATCCGGCAACGGCGTGGGTAACGATTGGCCGGCGAACGAATTTTGCGGTGCCACCACGCCCACTCGCTCCTCCAGGCCCGCGCCAACGCTTGCGGTGCCGGCGAATCCGTCGCGACCCGTACCGAATTCGTCGTCGAACCGCTGCCGCCAAGCGCGCACCAGACGGGCGACGTCGTTGGATCGATGCGCCGCGCTTTCCGCCGCGACCAGACGTTGCTGAACCTCGAGCCACGTGCTCGGGCTCCAGGGCGGAGTCGGCGCCGCCACTCCACGAGCAGCCAGCCACGCCAGCGCATCGACCGACCAGTGCCCCGATGGAGCGAGCAGGGCCGGCTGACCGGCGACGACCTTGGCCCACATCAAGCCACCCAACGCCAACGCGAGACCGCGCCTCATGCGACCGTCCTTTCGGCGCCCCCAACTTGGACCAGGGAAGCCAGGAGACCGTCGATCGTATACTCCTCGGCGGTGACGTCGACGCGGAGGCCGCAGGCACGGGCCGTCTCCGCAGTCACGGGCCCGATCGCCGCCACCCGCGCCCGCCCGAGCCGGGTGCCAACCGCCGACACAAAGTTCCGCACGGTGGAAGACGCCGTGAACAGCACCCAATCGACCGCGCCAGCCTCGAGCTCACGCCGAAGATCCTCCGCACCCGTGGCGTCTGGCTCAATTACGTAGACGGAGACGTCGTCGACGTGGGCGCCGGCGCGTCGCAACCGCTCCGGCAGGATCGCGCGACCTTCGCGAGCCCGAAGCAACAGCACCCGGCGCCCGGCCAGCGTATCGCGCGCCTCAAGAGCGGTGGCCACAGCTTCGCTATCGTAGCGCTCCGGCACGCAATCCGCGCGAAGACCGTGCTCCGCCAGCGCCGCCGCCGTCGCCGGCCCAATGGCCGCGATGCGGACCTCGCCGAATGCGCGGGCATCGCGGCCCTCGGCCTCGAGGTAACGCCACACCTCGCTCACCCCATTCCCACTCGTGAAGACAACCCAGTCGTAGGTGCCGAGACGCGCCACCGCGTGACGCACCCTCTCCGGCTCCGGGCTCGGACCGATACGAATCGTCGGAAACTCAATCGCCTCGGCACCGAGCTCTTCCAAACGCGCTCGCAGCGCGCTCGCTTGCGCGCGCGCCCGGGTAACGACCACCCGCTGACCGAACAATGGCCGCCGCTCGAACCAGGCGAGCCGATCGCGCAAACGCACAACGTCGCCCACAACCAGCAGCGCCGGCGCGGACAGACCTGCCGCCATGACCGCCTCCGCAATCTGCCCCAGGGGCGCAACGACGGTGCGCTGGCGCGGCCACGTGCCCCAGGCCACCACGGCCGCTGGCGTGTCCGTCGGCCAACCCCCCCGCTCCAGCTGCGCGACGTTGGCGCGCAAACGCATCATGCCCATGTAGACAACGACCGTAGCCCCTGGAGCGTAGGTTGCCCACCCGGTACGCACGTTCTCGCGGTGCGGATCCTCGTGACCGGTCGCCAGCACCACCCACGAGGCCAGCTCCCGATGCGTGACCGGGATGCCAGCGTAGGCCGGCGCCGCCACACCGGCCGTGATCCCCGGCACAACCTCAAAAGGCACGCCCGCTTTCGCGAGCGCCTCCGCCTCCTCTCCACCGCGACCGAATACGAAGGGGTCGCCGCCCTTCAGCCGCACCACCACCCGATACCGCTGCGCCAGGTCGACCAAGAGCTGGTTGATGTCTTCCTGCCGAGGACTGGGCCGACCCCCACGCTTGCCCACATCGATGCGTTCCGCGCGCGGGGCGTAGCGATCCACGATCGCGGGATGGACGAGGGCGTCCGTCACGACAACGTCCGCGCGGCTCAACACCTCGGCCGCGCGAATCGTCAACAGCCCCGGATCTCCCGGCCCGGCGCCGACCAAATACACCGTCCCCGTGCCGCGTTTAGTCATCCGTACGCGCCCACTCCACCAGCGCGCGCAACGTGTCGTCGAGCTCGTGCCGGGGCCGCCAGCCGAGGGCCCGCAGACGCGCGGGGTCGCCCACCACGCAAGGGGCGTCGGCCGGCCGAAAGCGAGCGGGATCGCGCTCCCATTCCACCTCCACGCCGGCCAGGGCGGCCATGCGCGCTACTACGTCGCGTAGTGGAAACGCCACGCCTCGGCACACGTTGTAGGTGCCGCTCGGCGCCCGCTCCAGCAGCAGCGCATACGCGTCGACGACGTCACGCACGTCCAGCAGTTCGCGGCGAACATCGAGATTCCCCACGCGAAGGCGAGGCGGTTGCTGACCTCGACGGATGCGAGCGAGCTGGAGCGCCACGTTGGCCAGCACGAACTCCGGGCTTTGCCCTGGCCCGGAGTGGCCGAAACTCCGCGCAATGACGACGTCCAACCGACCGGCGACGCGCCACGGCTCGAGTGCCAGCTCCGCGGCCGCCTTTGACGCGCCGTAGGGGTTGAGCGGCCGCAGGGGGGCGTCCTCGGCCACCGGCCGGTCCGGGGCGACCGATGCTCCGTAGACTTCCGAGGAACTGACGAACAGGAATCGCCGTCCAGGGCAGAGTGTCGCCGCCCATCGTGCCAGACGATGGGTCCCGCTGGCGTTGACGTCCCAAGTCCCCTCAGGATCGGTCCAGGACCGCGCCACCGAGCTCACCGCCGCCAGATGAACGATCGCCTCGGGTTGCACGTCGCCAAGGGTTGCCTCGATCGAAGCTCCGTCACGCACGTCGAGCCGCCGCCAGACGACGCCGGCATCGGACTCCCACGCCGGCGGTGGCAGACCGTCGCTGCTGGTGGCGACCACCTCGTGCCCGTCCGCGCGCAGGCGTTGGAGGAGGTAGGGGCCGACAAAACCGCTCGCCCCGGTCACGAGCACCCGCATCAGAGCGGAATCGGCACCGGGTCGGGAGCGCGTCGCAATCGCTCAAGATCCGCATCCACCATCATGCGGACCAGTTCCTCAAAGCGAACGGTCGGTTCCCAGCCGAGCTCCGTGCGCGCCCGACTGGCGTCGCCTACCAGCAAATCGACTTCGGCCGGGCGCATGTACCGCGGATCCTGCACCACGTAGTCGCGCCAATCCAGCCCAACGTGATCGAAGGCCACTTCGACCAACTCGCGCACACTGTGCGTCTCGCCCGTGGCGATTACGTAGTCTCGAGGCTCGTCCTGTTGCAGCATCAACCACATGGCCCGCACGTAGTCGCCGGCGAACCCCCAGTCTCGCCGCGCATCGAGGTTGCCGAGCCGCAGCTCCCGCGCGAGTCCCAATTTGATCCGCGCAACTCCATGACTGACTTTTCGGGTGACGAATTCAAGGCCACGCCGAGGACTTTCGTGGTTGAAGAGGATTCCGCTCACGGCAAAAAGCCCGTAACTCTCACGATAGTTCACCGTAATCCAGTGGCCGTATACCTTGGCAACGCCATACGGCGAGCGCGGGTAGAACGGCGTCGTCTCGCGCTGCGGCACCTCCTGGACCTTCCCAAACATCTCGCTCGACGATGCCTGGTAGAAGCGAATCCGCGGGTTGAAGACGCGAATCGCCTCGAGCATTCGGGTCACCCCGAGGCCGGTCACGTCGCCGGTCAGAATCGGTTGGTTCCATGACGTCTGCACGAAGGACTGCGCCGCGAGATTGTAAACTTCGTGTGGATCCGCCTGCTGCAGGGCCATCAGCAGGGAATTCTGATCCATTAAGTCACCCGGCACGAGGACAATTCGATCTTGAATGTGGGCGATGCGCTCGAAATTCACGGTCGAGCTCCGGCGCACGAGGCCGAACACCTGATAGCCCTGTTCAAGAAGAAATTCCGCCAGGTAACTGCCGTCCTGTCCGGTGATGCCGGTGATGAGTGCCCGTCGTTCCATGCGGAAAACGGTTCGTGTTGCGCCCAAGGTAGCGGCCGCCCCGACTCGACGTCAATGCAACCCGTATCGCGGCCCCTTGACACGTGTCGCTGGAACCGCGAACTTCTAGCGTCTCCAACCGAACGCGCAACGACCGATGGCGGCAGTCTGTGCAGTGTGTGGCAAGCGACCGGTCACGGGCAATCGTGTCAGCCACGCGAACAATCGCTCGCGCCGACGCTGGATGCCCAACCTCCAGCCGGCGCGGGTTCGCGATGATCAAGGCCGCGTGCGCCGGATTCGTGTCTGCACGCAGTGCCTAACGGCGGGACGCGTGCAAAAGGTCTAGCATTTCTCGCCCCACGCACGCGGGCACTTGCACCGTCGAGGTCGAAACATGGAGGGCCGACTCCGCGCGCGGAGTCGGCCCTCGGCGTTACCACGCGGAATGGAACGCTAGGAGTCGCTTCGCTCCACCAGCTCGATGATCGCCATCTCCGCGCCGTCGTTTCGCTTATCCTCGATGCGGAGAATCCGCGTGTACCCCCCGGGTCGAGTCGCGAACCGCGGCCCGATGGTCTGAAAGAGCTTGCGCAGCACCTCGGGATCGGCAATGTGCCGCGCGGCCATCCGCCGCGCGTGCAGGTCGCCGCGACGCGCCAACGTGATGAGCCGCTCGGCGAAGGGACGCAGTTCCTTGGCCTTCGCCACGGTGGTGCGGATCCGTTCGTGACGGAACAGACTCGTGGCCAGGCTGCGCAGCGTGGCGCGCCGATGGCTGGCCGTACGGCTCAGTTGACGGCCCTTTTTCCGGTGTCGCATGTCCGTTACGTCGTCTTCCGTTTGCGCTTTGTCGCCGCCGGCGGGACGTCCTCCCCGGGCGCCGGTTCGCCCCCCGCGGCCGTCTCACCGTCGGCCTCCGGCGCCGGGGCGGTCGACGTCGAACCGGTGTCCCCCGCGTAGGTCGCTTCCTCGACGGCCGCCGCCTCTTCCGGACTTAGATCCCACCACAACGCACCGTTCTCCTGTTCGAACCGCACCCCGAGGCGCAAACGATGCTGTTCAAGGAATTGTTTGACCTCGCGAAGCATGGTGCGGCCGAGCGCGCCGGAGGCGGCCAGGTCGTCCTCTGTCCGCGCGAGCAGATCTCGCAAGGTTTCGATTTGCAGCTTCGCCAACGTGGAGCGAGTTCGCGCGTTGAAGAATTGCTCCAGCGACGCGATCGGCTGACTCAGCAGCGCCCGGACGCGAGCCGGAACCTGACTCCCACCGGGGATTGGGGACGCGGCCTCGCGCTCGCCATCGGCCGCCACCTCGACCCACGGCCGCTCGCCGGTCAACAACCGCAAATGCTCGATGGCAAGCTTCGCCGCGTATTCGACCGCGCGCCGCACATCGACCGCCCCGTTGGTCTTGACTTCGAGCACGAGTCGATCGAAGTCGGTGCGCTGGCCCACCCGCGTTTCCTCGACGACAAAGTTGACCCGTCGCACCGGGTTGTAGAGCGCATCGATCCGAATGAGGTCGTGCGGGGCGTCCTTCGGCAATCGATGCTGCTCGGCCGGTACGAAGCCCCAACCGCGGTTGACCCACAGCTCGAAGACCAGCTCACGCTCTTCCGCCAATTCGAACAAGTAATGGTTCGGATCGACGATTCGCACACCGGGAGTCGACGCGATCGCTCCCGCCGTTACTGGCCCCGGCTGCCGCACCCGCAACTCCAATCGCGCTTCGTCCCGGTCGTCGTCGAGCACGAGGACGAGATGTTTCAGATTCTGGATGATTTGGTGCACGTCTTCCAGCACCCCAGGGATGGTCTGGTGCTCGTGCAATACGCCCGGGACGCGGAAGGCCCATACAGCGGCGCCCGGAATACTCGAGAGCAGAATGCGCCGCAACGTGTTGCCCAACGTGTGCCCAAAGCCCCGCTCCAATGGGCGTAAGATCATCACGTCGCCCTGAATCTCGGGCGACGCAGGCATCTGCAGGCGACTCACGTCGAATTTCACGGCTCCCTCCTCGGTCGACGGCTTACTTGCTATAGAGCTCCACGACGAGCTGCTCCTGCACCGCCACCGGGATGTCCGCGCGGCTCGGTAGCATCAGAACGCGGCCGGTGCGCGTCGCCTCGTCGACAGCGAGCCAATTGACCTTCGGCAACCTCGCCCGCGCCTGCAACGCTTCGACCACCGGCACGAGGTCCCGGCTCTTCTCGTGCACCCGAATCTCATCGCCGACCTTGACGAGGTAGCTTGAAATGTCCACCCGACGCCCGTTGACCACGATGTGGCCGTGGCGCACCAGCTGGCGAGCCTGCGCCCGCGAGAGGGCAAAGCCCAACCGATAAACGACGTTGTCAAGTCGGCGCTCCAACAATTGGAGCAAATTCTCGCCGGTGACGCCCGGCATCCGCGCGGCTTTCTCAAAGAGATTGCGGAAGGGCCGCTCGTTGAGGCCGTAAATGCGCCGAAGCTTCTGCTTTTCGCGCAGCTGGTTGGCGTATTCCGACGTTTTGCGCCGCCGAGCAGCTGCCATGCCGTGCTGGCCCGGCGGATACGACCGACGTTCAAAGGCACATTTCTCGGTAAAGCAGCGAGTGCCCTTGAGGAAGAGCTTCTGCCCTTCGCGACGGCACAACCGACATACAGGTCCCGTATATCGCGCCATGGTCTCCTCGATCGGCGTCCTCCCTCCCCGGGACCGGGGAGGTTTACACCGCTCCCTCCGGTTGCTCGCTTATTACACGCGCCGCTTCTTCGGCGGGCGACACCCGTTGTGCGGAATCGGTGTGACGTCTCGGATCGACCGGATCTGCAAGCCCGCGTTGGCCAAGGCCTGGATCGCCGACTCTCGGCCCGACCCCGGACCTTGGACGTGCACATGCACGCGTTTCAAGCCCATGGCCAACGCCTCCTTGGCCGCCATCTCAGCCGCCACCGTCGCTGCGTACGGCGTCGATTTCTTCGAGCCGCGGAATCCCGCCTTGCCGGCGCTACCCCACACCAGGGTGTTGCCCTGAAGATCCGTGATGGTGACAATGGTATTGTTGAAGGTGGCCTGAATGTGGGCAATCCCTTCCGTGTCGGCCACCTTTTTCGTCTTCGCCTTCGACTGCTTCGGCTTGGCCATGCTCCGCCCCGGGATAGGTTACTTCTTTGGCGGCTTCTTCTTGCCGGCGATCGGACGACGGGGTCCCTTGTGCGTGCGCGCGTTCGTGTGCGTGCGTTGACCCCGCACGGGCAACCCGCGACGATGCCGGATGCCACGGTAGCAGTTGATGTCGATGAGGCGCTTGATGTTGCGCGCCACCTCCGCCCGCAGCGCTCCCTCGACGACGTATTCGCTGTCGATGAGACGACGCAGCCGACTGATTTCGTCGTCGGTTAGCTCGAACACCCGTTTGTTTGGATCGACGCCCGTGCGCTCGAGGATTTCCTTCGCGCGCGAGCGGCCGATGCCGTAAATGTAGGTGAGCCCGATTTCCACGCGCTTTTCGCGCGGCAGGTCAACCCCAGCGATGCGCGCCATTGCTCCTCCTAGCCCTGCCGCTGCTTGTGCCGCGGGTTGCGCTTGCAAACGATGCGCACCACCCCGCGCCGCCGCACAACGCGGCAGTGCTCACACATCGGCTTGACACTCGGTCGCACTTTCATGGTCGTCCGGTCGCGGTCGGGACAGCCTACAATGATACAGATTCCGCGATTTCAGGACAAGAGTCAGCGTCCGTCAGCACGCGCGGCCCTTGGGGCGTGATCGCCACGGTGTGCTCGAAGTGCGCCGCCCAGCTGCGGTCTTCCGTCACCACCGTCCACCGGTCGGCCAACACGCGGATGCGGTGCGTGCCCAAGGTAAGCATCGGCTCGATCGCAAGCACCATCCCTGGCCGCAACCGGTCCCGCTGCGTCGGGTCGAAATAATTCGGCACCTGCGGATCTTCGTGCGGCGCGTGCCCGACGCCATGCCCGACCAAATCGCGCACCACGCCATACCCGTGTGCTCGCGCCACCGCCTCGACCGCGGCGCCGATGTCGCTCACTCGGCGCCCGGGTTGCGCGGCCGCAATGCCGGCGGCCAAAGCCTCCCGAGTGACGCGCAGCAGCCGCGCCACCTCGGGGGTGACCGCGCCGACCGGCAGCGTCACCGCCGCATCCGCGTAAAGGCCTTGGTACCGCACACCGCAATCGAGGCTGACGATGTCGCCCTCCCGCAAGCGGCGGCGCTCCGATGGAATGCCGTGCACGACTTCCTCGTTGATGCTCACGCACAGGGTGGCCGGGAAGCCGTAGAGCCCTTTGAATGCAGGCTCGGCTCCCTCATGCGCTCGGATGAACGCCTCCGCCCAGCGGTCGAGATCGGCCGTCGTCACCCCTGGCGCCACTCGCTCTTGCAGATGCCGGAACAACTCCGCCAGGATACGGCCCGCCCGGCGAATGGTAGCGATTTCTTTCGCGGTCTTGAGACGGATCACGGCCGGGTCGGGCTCGGCTCGACACCGAGGCGCGCGACGATGTCGTCGAAAACCGCGTGCACTGGGCGCTGCCCGTCGACGATGTGGATCGGCACGCCCCGCGCCTCGTACCATGCCACCAGCGGTGCGGTGGTCTGGCGATAGACCTCGAGCCGCCGGCGCACCGTTTCCTCACGATCGTCTTCGCGCTGGCGAAGCGCGCCGCCGCACACCGGGCACGCCGTCGCCGCGGCGCCCAGCGTGTCGATGTGGAACACGGCGCCGCACCGTTCGCAAATGCGCCGTCCGCTCAACCGGCGCACGATCTCGTCGTCGCTGACGTCCAAGGTCACCACGGCATCGATGGCGCGACCGCGGCGAGCCAGACGCTCCTCCAACCCTTGCGCCTGGGCTACGGTACGAGGAAACCCGTCGAACACGACGCCCGGTGCGCTTTCGGCCTCGCGCGCCAACCACTCGTCGACGATCCCGAGGATCACCTCGTCCGGCACGAGTTCGCCCGCGTCCATGTAGCGTCGCGCTTCCTGACCCAACGGCGTGCCCGCCTGCACCGCCGCTCGCAACACGTCGCCGGTGGCCAGGCGTTTCCACCCCAACCGATCCGCGAGCAGCGCGCCTTGGGTTCCTTTGCCGGAGCCGGGTGGCCCGAACAGGACGATCCACATCGCCCTAGAAGAGGCGCTGCCGCCCGCGATAGGTGATGCGCCCGCGCCGCATGAAACCCTCGTAACGCCGCAGCAACAGGTGCTGTTGGACCTGGTTCATCGTATCGAGCGCCACGCCGACGACGATCAGCAAGCCCGTGCCCGCCAGAACGTTTCCTAGGAAGGGAACGCCAAGTGCGTTGAGCACCACCTGCGGCACGATCGCCACGGCCGCGAGGAACAGTGCCCCCGGCAAAGACACGCGGCTGAGCACACCATCGATGTAGTCCGCGGTTCGCTGCCCAGGCTTCACGCCAGGGACGAAGGCCCCCTGCTTCTTGAGACTCTCCGCCAAGTCGTTGGGATTGAAGACGATCGCCGTGTAGAAGTACGTAAACAGGATGATAAGAGCCACGAAGATCACGTAGTAGGGCATCGTCTCGTACTGAAACCAAGACCCCACCGTCCGGAGGGTTTCGCTCTTCGAAAGCGTCGCGAAGGTCCCGGGGACGACGATGATGGATTGCGCGAACACGATCGGCATCACCCCCGCCGTGTTCAACCGGATGGGGATGAACGACTTTTGCCCTTCCCGGATGCGTCCTCGCCCGAGAACTTTTCGCGGGATTTGAATCGGAATGCGACGCATCGCCAGGATGGCCGCCACCGCCGCCGCCGTCACCAGCACGAACAAGCCTGCGATGGCGAGCAGCTCCAACACGGTGACCTCGCCCAGACGGACCAGCTCGCCCAGTTGCACGAGGTCCGCCGGCAAGCGCTCCACGATCGAGAAGAAAATAAGCAAGCTCATGCCGTTGCCGATGCCGCGTTCGGTGATTCTCTCGCCAAGCCACATCACGAACACGGCACCGGTCGTCAGGCAGAGCACCATCAGCAACCGAAAGCCCCAACCCGAGCGCGGCACGGCCCCCGGCACGCTCTCGAGGAAAAGGGCGTAGCCGTAAGCCTGAACCGCCGCCAGCCCGACCGTCAGATAGCGAGTGTATTGGTTGAGCCGCTGCCGACCCTCCGGCCCCTCCTTTTGCATGCGCTCGATCGTCGGAAACACCGCCGCCAGCAGCTGAAAGACGATGCTGGCGGAGATGTAGGGCATAATGCCCAACGCGAACACGGTCGCGCGGGAGAGCCCGCCGCCGACGAACATGTTGTAGATGCCGAACAGCGTGTTGTTGAGCTGACCGGCGAAGGATTGGAGCGCGGCCACGTCCACCCCGGGAACCACGACGTGCGCACCCAGGCGGTAGACGGCTAGCATCCCGAGCGTGAAGAGGATTTTGTCTCGCAGCTCCGGGATGCGGAAGACGACGCGCAGCGGGTTGGACATTCGGTTCAGCCGAGGAGTTCAACGGAGCCACCGACCTTTTCGATCTTCGTGCGAGCGGAGGCACTGACCGCGTGCGCCACCACGCGAAGGGAACGTCGCAGCTCACCCGTGCCGAGGATCTTGACGGGCTTGTCCGCGTCCCGCACGAGGCCGTGCGCCGCCAGCACGGCGGGCGTGACCTCGACCACGTCGGCCGACAGATTCTCCTCGAGCTTCCAAAGATTGACCACCTGGTATTCCTTGCGTTCCAAGGGGTGGAAGCCGCGCTTGGGTACGCGGCGGTAGAGCGGCATTTGCCCGCCCTCAAAGAACGGCTTTCCGCCACCGGGTCCCCCGCTACCGGTGCGCGCCTTGGCCCCTTTGTGACCGCGCCCGCTCGTCTTGCCGTGGCCCGAACCGGGGCCGCGGCCGACCCGCTTGGGCGGGCGCGTCGCGCCACGCGGCCGTCGGAGCTTATGCAGGTCCGCCATGGTTGCCCTCGTCGATTTCTTCCACTTCCACCAAATGCCGCACCTTAAAAATCATGCCCCGAACGGTGGGGCTATCCTCCCGCACAACGGCCCGCTGATGCCGCAGACCGAGCGAGCGCAGGGTGTCCCGCTGGTCCCTCGGTGCCCCGATGCCGCTTCGCACCTGTCGGATCCGGAGCTTCTTAGCCATGCCGCCCTCCGAGCAACTCGGCGGGCACGCCCCGTTCGCGTGCCAACTGATCCTTCGTCACCACGGCGCGCAGAGCGTCCATGGTGGCCCGCACGAGGTTGAAGGGGTTGGTCGAGCCCAAGCTCTTGGTAAGGATGTCCGTCACGCCAGCGCACTCCAAAACGGCGCGCACCGTCAAACCCGCGATGATCCCCGTACCCGGGGCCGCCGGGCGCAGCAGCACCTGGGACGCGTCCCAGTGACCGACCACCTCGTGCGGAAGGGTGCCGTCCACCAGGGGTACGGTCACCATGGATCGCCGCGCCTTCTCGAGCGCCTTGCGTACCGCCTCGGAGACCTCGTTTGCCTTGCCCTTGGCCACGCCGACCCGGCCTTGCTGGTCTCCCACCGCCACCAAGGCGGTAAAGGAGAAGCGCCGGCCGCCCTTGACAACCTTCGCCACCCGGTTGATGTGGATGACGTGCTCCTTCAATTCGCCCGCCTCGCGAGGCGTGCGCGCCGATCGGCTCTGCTCTCGCGTCGCCACTTTGCCCCCCTTAGAACTCGAGCCCGCCCTCGCGGGCGCCTTCCGCAAACGCCTGTACGCGACCGTGGTAAAGGTATCCACCACGGTCGAACACCACCCTCGTGACGCCACGCTCCCGGGCGCGTTCCGCCAGCATCCGCCCGGCCAGTCGCGCCAGCTCCGTTTTCGTCAGTCCCTCGACCTTTCGCGCCCGAAGCTCGGGCGCCAAGGTCGAGAGGCCAACGATCGTCACACCGTGGACGTCGTCGATGATCTGCCCTTCAATGTTCCGCGACGAACGGAACACGCACAACCGCGGCCGCTCCGGCGTGCCCATGATTTTCTTGCGCACCCGCAGGTGGCGCCGATAACGCCGGTCTCCGCGGGTTCTCGGCTTTCTGCGCAACGGTCGCATCGCTCAGCGTCCCTTGGCCTTGCCGGCCTTGCGGCGAATCTGCTCGCCCTGGTACCGAATTCCCTTGCCCTTGTACGGCTCCGGCGGCCGCAAGGAACGAATCTCGGCCGCCACTTGACCAACCTTTTCCTTGTCGATGCCCTCGACTTCGATGATCGTTGGCGCCGGTGTCCGCAGGGTAATCCCCTCGGGGGCTCGATACTCCACCGGATGAGAGAAGCCCAAGCTCAACGTCAGCCCACGGGGCTTCGCCTCGGCGCGGTATCCAACCCCGACGATCTCCAACACCTTCTTGTAGCCCTGCGTTACGCCTTCGACCATGTTGGCCAGAAGCGCGCGAGACAGACCGTGCATCGCCTTGGCTCGCCGGTCGTCGCCGTGCCGTGCGACCACCAACTGGCCGTCCTCCCGACGGATCTCCACCTGCGAAGGAAAGGTGCGCACCAATTCTCCCTTGGGGCCACGCACACGCACCGTCGCGCCTTCAACGTGCACCTCCACCGCCGAGGGGACGGGAATCGGCTTGCGTCCGATCCGCGACATGGCTCCTCCTCACCACACGGTGGCCATGAGCTCGCCGCCCACCCGGAGGGCGCGCGCCTCACGATCGCTCATGACGCCCTTCGACGTCGATAGGATCGCAATACCCAATCCCCTCCGCACCCGCGGGATCTCGTCGACGCCGACGTACACGCGTCGCCCCGGCTTGGAGACCCGCACCAGCTCGCGAATCACCGGGCGATCTTGGTGATACCGGAGGTAGATGCGTAGCACCGGCGGCCGCCCCTCCTCCTCGAGCACCTTGAAATCGTAGATGTAATGGTGCTCTTTGAGGATCCGTGCGATTTCTGTCTTCAGTTTCGAGACCGGCATATCGACCCGCCGCAACCGCGCCATCTGCGCGTTGCGGATCCGCGTCAACATGTCGGCGATGGGATCCGTCATCATGGCTACCAACTCGCTTTCCGCACCCCGGGGATTTCGCCCCGAAGCGCCTTTTCGCGGAAACAGATCCGGCACAAGCCAAATTTCCGCAGGAAGCCGCGCGGACGGCCGCAACGGCTGCAACGGTTGCGGGCCCGCACCTTGAACTTCGGCGGCCGCTTGCTCTTTTCGATCAACGCCTTGCGCGCCATGGTTGCCTCGATCAAATCCGCACGAGCACCGGCGGTACGCCCCGGAACGGCATACCCAATTCGCGGAGTAACGCCAGCGCTTCCTCGTCGGTCCGGGCCGACGTCACGATCGTGATGTCCATCCCGTGGACCTTCACCACCTTATCGTAGTTAATCTCGGGGAAAATCAACTGCTCCTGCACGCCGAAAGAGTAGTTGCCCCGCCCATCGAAGGATCGCGTCGACAAACCCCGAAAGTCACGCACGCGCGGCAGCGCGACGTGGATGAGTCGATCCAAAAACTCCCACATGCGCGCACGGCGCAACGTCACCATCGCGCCGATGGGCTGGCCCTCGCGGAGGCCGAATCCGGCGATCGACTTCTTGGCGCGACGCACGGCGGGCTTTTGCCCGGTGATTTGCGCCAGCTCCTCCATGACCGCGTCGAGGAGTTTTGGATTCTTCGGCGCCTCGCCCAAACCGACATTAAGCACAATCTTCGTCGGACGCGGGATCTCCAAGACGTGCCGGTAGCCGAATTGCTCCTGCAGCTTCGGTCGCACCACTTGTTCGTAGTACCGCTGCAGGCGCGGCCGGTACTGGGTCGTCGTCGCCTCGGTGGCCATCGTCAGTTCGTCGCCTTGGGAATGACCGCGCCCGACCGCACGGCGATGCGGTCCTTCGTCCCGTCCGGGTTGCGCCGGAACCGCACCCGCGTCGGCCGACCGTCCGTCGGATCGAGGAGCATGACGTTGGAGACGTGAATGGGCGCCTCGAAGGTCACGATCTGACCGGGCTCGCCGCCGCGCGGTGGCATGTGTCGCTTGCGCAAGTTCACACCTTCCACGATCACGCGACCGCGCTTGCGATCGACGCGGAGGATCGTTCCCTCCTTGCCGGCGTCGCGTCCGCGCATGACGCGAACACGGTCGCCTCGGCGCAAGTACGTTTTGATCCGCTTCGGTTCCTTGGCCTGGCGCGCCATCTCAGATCACCTCCGGCGCCAAGGAGACGATCTTCATGAAGCGCTTCTCGCGTAGTTCCCGCCCCACGGGGCCGAAGATGCGCGTCGCCCGGGGCTCGCCTGCCTCGTTGATGAGGACGGCCGCGTTCTCGTCAAAGCGGATGTACGAGCCGTCCCGTCGCCGCTGCTCCTTCTTCGTGCGCACGACCACAGCTTTGACCACCTGGCCCTTCTTGAAGGGCGAATCGGGTAGCGCGTCCTTGATGGTGACGACGATGACGTCGCCGATGCGCGCATACCGACGGCCGCTCCCGCCCAGCACGCGAATGACGAGCGCTTTGCGCGCCCCACTGTTGTCCGCGATCTTGACGATCGTCTCTTGCTGGATCATCGCGCCCTCGCTCGCCCTACTGCGGGCGTTCGATGAGTTCCACTACGCGCCACCGCTTGAGCTTGCTCAACGGCCGCGTTTCCATGATCCGCACCACGTCACCGACGCGGTATTCGTTGTTTTCGTCGTGCGCGTAGTATTTTTTGCTGCGCGTCACCTGCTTGCCGTACAACGGATGGGCAACGCGCCGATCGACACGCACGACGACGGTCTTGTTCATCTTGTCCGACACGACCACGCCCACGCGCGTTTTCCGCTGTCCGCGACGCGGCGCTGTCGGCTGCCGCAGCTCTTCGTTCGCCATCGTTAGCTCCCTCGCTGCGTAGCCAGCTCGCGTTCCCGCAGCACGGTCTTCAGCCGCGCGATGTCTTTGCGCAGGTTGCGCAACAACTTCGGGTTCTCCAACGGCTGCGTCGCCGCTCGCAACCGCAGGCGGAACAGTTCCTCCTGCAGCTGTTGAATGCGATGGTGAATTTCGCGGTCCGTCAATTCCCGAATCTCCGCCGCCTTCATTGCGCCTTCGCCTCCGGATGCTCGCGTTGGACGAAGCGGCAACGGATCGGCATTTTGGCCGCTGCCAGTTCCATCGCGCGCCGCGCCACATCCGGCGCCACGCCTTCCAGTTCGAACAGGATGTGGCCCGGCTTGACCACCGCCACCCAACCTTCGACGTTGCCCTTTCCCTTCCCCATCCGGACTTCAAGCGGCTTCTTCGTCACCGGCTTGTCCGGGAAAATCCGGATCCAGACCTTGCCGCCGCGCTTGACGTGGCGCGTAATGGCGATTCGGGCCGCCTCGATGGTGCGGTTCGAAATCCACGCCGGCTCGAGCGCTTGCAGACCGTACTCTCCGAAGGCGATCGTGTTGCCCCGGGTCGCAAATCCCTTCATGCGACCCTTCATCTGCTTGCGGTATTTGACGCGCTTGGGCGCCAACATCGCTGCCTCCTCTCAGTAGCTCGGCGCCATGGCCGCGGTCGAGAACGGCTGACCCCGGCGAACGTCCAACACTTCACCTTTGAAGACCCAGACCTTGACGCCTACGGTGCCATACGTGGTCCGGGCGGTCGACTGCGCGTAGTCGATGTTGGCCCGCAACGTGTGCAACGGGACCCGGCCCTCAAGGTAGGTCTCGCTTCGCGCGATTTCGGCACCGTTGAGTCGGCCGCTAACCTGGACCTTGATGCCCTCGGCACCCGACTTCATCGCGTTTTGCACCGCCCGCTTCATCGCGCGGCGATAGGAAATCCGCTGCACGATTTGGTGGGCGATGTTGTCCGCCACCAGCTGCGCGCACAGGTCCGGCCGCTTGACTTCTTCGACGTTGATGACCACCTCGTCCTTCGTGAGCCGCGCCAGTTCCTCGCGCAACCGGTCGACCTCTTGACCGCCCTTTCCGATGACGACACCGGGGCGCGCGGTATGCAGAGTCAGGTAAACTTTCTGCGGCTTGCGCTCGATGGTCACCTCGGCCAAGGCGGCATGGGCCAAGCGCTGACGCAAGTACTTGCGCAGCAGCTCGTCCTCCTGGAGCAGCCGCGGGAAATCCTTGGTCGAGGCGTACCAGCGCGACTGCCAGGTGCTGGTGATTCCCAGCCGGAAGCCTCGCGGATGAACTTTCTGTCCCACGGCCTTACCCTCGCGTTGCGGTTGCCGTCTGTGCTCTCGCGCCCTTGACCCGGCGCGGGCGCTTCGGCGTCGCGGACGCGCGATCCACGACGACCACGATGTGGCAGGTCCGGTGGAGGATCCGCGCCGCCCGCCCCATCGCGCGGGCACGCCAGCGTTTCAGCCGCGGCCCTTCGTTGACGTAGGCTTCGGCGACGACCAGCTCGTCGACGTCGAGGGGTTGGCCGGCCTGGTCCGCCAGGAACTGGGCGTTCGCCACCGCGGACCGCAGCGTCTTCTCGACCTGCCGGGTGGCCCGCTTCTTCAGGAAGCGCAGGATGGCGTAGGCCTCGTTCACGCCACGGCCCCGGATCTGGTCGACCACCAGCCGCGCCTTCCGCGGCGACAGGCGCACCCGTCGGGCGATCGCTCGCGCGCGCATCCTTCCGCTCCTCACCTCGCCTTGGCTCGCTTGTCCGCCAACTTGCCGCCGTGGCCTCGGAACGTCCGCGTCGGCGCGAACTCCCCGAGTTTGTGCCCGACCATGTTTTCCGTCACATAGACGGGCACGAACTTCATGCCGTTGTGGACGGCCAACGTGTGTCCCACGAACTCCGGCGTGATCGTGGAGCGCCGCGACCACGTCTTGATGACCCGCTTTTCGCCGCGCTCATTCAGCCGCCGGACTTTCGCCAGCAGACTCGGCTCCACGTAGGGCCCCTTCTTAAGGCTCCGCGCCATGGCTCCGCCCGATTATTGGCCGCCGCCGGTGGCCTTGCCACGCCGCCGGCCGCGGACGATGAACTTGTTCGACGGCTTGTGCTTCGGCCGCGTCTTCACGCCCTCGGGCTTGCCCCACGGCGAGCATGCCGGACGCCCGCCGGACGTCTTTCCTTCACCACCACCCAGCGGGTGGTCGATGGGGTTCATGGCCACGCCGCGGACGATCGGCCGTCGTCCGCGCCAGCGGTTCGCACCCGCCTTCCCAATGGACTCGAGCTCGTGGTCTAGATTCCCCACCTGGCCCACCGTCGCCATGCACCGCTTGTGGACCATCCGCACCTCCGTGGAGGGCAAGCGCAGCGTGACGTAGTCCCCCTCCTTGGCCACCACCTGTGCCCCCGCGCCGGCGGCGCGCACGATCTTGCCCCCCTGGCCCGGCTGCAGCTCGATGTTATGGACCGTCGTCCCGAGCGGAATTTCCTCGAGCGGCAGCGCGTTGCCCACCCGGATGTCCGATCCCGGGCCGGACACGACCACGTCCCCGACCTTCAGCCCGTGCGGATGAAGGATGTACCGCTTCTCGCCGTCCCGGTAGTGGATCAAGGCGATGAAGCACGTCCGGTTCGGATCGTACTCGATGGCCGCCACGCGCCCCGGAACGCCGAACTTGTTGCGCTTGAAGTCGATGATGCGATAGAGCCGCTTGTGACGCCCTCCGCGGTGGTACGCCGTAATTCGGCCCTGGTTGTTTCGCCCGCCCGTGCTGGGCAACGGCGTCGTGAGGGACTTCTCCGGCCCCTTGCGCGTAATTTCGGCGAACGCGTTGACGATGCGGAAGCGCGTTCCTGGTGTAATCGGCTTAAACTGTTTGACCGGCATGCTAGACCCCCTCGAACAGTTCGATGGTGTGCCCCGGTTCAAGCTGCACCATCGCCTTTTTCCAGTGCGGCCGACGGCCCACGTGGGTGCCCACGCGGCGTCGCTTGCCGCGGACGTTCTGCGTCCAGACCTTGGCCACCTTGACACCGAACAGATGTTCGACGGCCGCCTTAATCTGCGGCTTGGTCGCCTGCCGTTGCACCACGAAAGTATAGACGCCCTGCCGCTCGTAGAGGTCCGTGGTCTTTTCCGTGATCCACGGACGAATCACGATGTCATACGGGTTGGCCATCGCTCACCTCCGCGGGTGCCAGAGCGCGCAGCGCGTTCGCCTCGATGAGCAGGTGGCGTGCCTTCAGCACATCGTAGGCCGAAGCCACCGCGAAGGGCATCACCCGCACGTCGGGGATGTTTCGCGCCGAGAGCCGAAGCGCCTGCGGCGGTATCCCGTCCGTGAGGACGAGCAGGCGCCGATCGCTCAGGCCGAGCTTCGCCATGAGGTCGACCATACGCTTGGTCTTCGGCGTGTCGAACAGCTCCCAACTTTCAATAACGGTGATCTCGCCGTTCTCGGCCCGAATATTGAACGCCGAACGCCGCGCCAAGGCTTTGACTTTTTTGGGCACGTCCTGGTGGTAGTCCCGCGGCTTTGGCCCGAAGACGATCCCACCGCCGGGCCAGTGCGGCGCGCGGATCGAGCCCTGCCGCGCTCGCCCGGTGCCCTTTTGGCGCCATGGTTTCCGGTTGCCGCCCGAGACCTCGCCGCGCGTCTTCGTCGAGTGCGTGCCCTGCCGTCGGTTGGCCAGGATCGCCTTGATTGTCTGCCACAGCGCCGGCTCGTGGACAACGCCATCGAAGAAGACGGTCGGCAGCTCGAACTCTCCCGCCGGCTCGCCGCGGGCCGTAACGTATCGTGCCTTCATCGCCTCAGCTCGTTGCCGTGCTCAGGTACAGGACACCCTCGTTCGGCCCCGGCACCGATCCCTTGACGAACAGCAGGTTACGCTCGGGATCCACGTACACGATTTGCAGATTGCGAACCGTACGCTGCTCGTCTCCGTAGTGACCGGGCAGCCTCTTGCCCTTGATGACACGGGACGGATCCGTCCCCGGGCCGAGGGAGCCCGGCGCCCGATGGATGCGGGTGGCTCCGTGCGATGCGCGGTTGCCGCGGAAGCCATGACGCTTCATGACACCGGCGAACCCGCGACCTTTCGTACGGCCGGTCACCTTCACCCGCATCCCCGCCTGGAACGCCGCCACCGTCACCTGCTCACCCACCGCCGGGGCCTCCTCGGCCGGCAGGCGGAACTCCCGCAGCACCCGCGGAGCCAGCTCCAGCCCTGCCTTGCGCGCGTGGCCCAGCTCCGCGCGGGTCGTGTTCTTCGGCTTCTTCCATCCGAATCCAAGCTGGACCGCCTTCGTCCCTGGGCGCTCCCCTTCACGCACCTGCAGCACCGGGCACGGGCCCGCTTCGATCACGGTCACGGCCATGGCCCGGCCGTCCGCGTCGAAGATCTGGGTCATGCCGACCTTTTTGCCGATGATCCCCGGCATCGTGGCCTCGTCAGTCGACCTTGATCTCCACGTCCACGCCCGCGGGCAGATCCAGTTTCGTCAACGCTTCGATGGTCTGCGGCCGCGAGTCGTAGATGTCGATGAGGCGCTTGTGGGTGCGCAGCTCGAACTGTTCGCGGCTTTTCTTGTCGACGTGCGGCGACCGCAGCACCGTGAATCGCTGCACCTTGGTCGGCAGCGGAATCGGACCGCTGACGCGCGCGCCGCTCTTCTCCGCCGTGCGCACGATGTCCGCCGCGGCCACGTCGATCAGCGCGTGATCGAACGCCTTGAGCCGAATCCGGATCTTGCCCGCCATCGGCGCCCCGCTACTCCACGATTTCGGTGACGACGCCGGCGCCCACGGTGCGCCCGCCCTCGCGAATGGCAAAGCGCAACCCCTCCTCCAAGGCGATGGGGCTGATGAGCTCGATGGTCATCTGCACGTTGTCCCCCGGCATGACCATCTCCACCCCCTCGGGCAGATGCACCGTGCCGGTCACATCCGTCGTCCGGAAATAAAACTGCGGCCGATACCCATCAAAAAACGGCGTGTGCCGACCCCCCTCCTCCTTCGTCAACACATACACCTCAGCCTTGAACTTCGTATGCGGCGTGATGGACCCCGGCTTGGCCAACACCATCCCCCGCTCCACCTCGTCCTTGTCCACACCCCGCAACAACAACCCCACGTTGTCCCCCGCCTGCCCCACATCCAACACCTTCCGAAACATCTCCACCCCCGTGACCGTCGTCGTCTTCTCCGCCCCCAAACCCACAATCTCCACCACGTCCCCCACCTTCACCGTCCCCCGCTCGATCCGACCCGTGGCCACCGTCCCCCGCCCCGTAATCGAAAAGACATCCTCCACCGGCATCAAAAACGGCTTGTCAATCTCCCGCACCGGCTCCGGAATATACGTGTCCAACACCTCCATCAACTCCGTAATCTTCCGCCCCCACTCACTCTCCGGATCCCCACTCTCCAACGCCTTGAGCGCACTGCCCCGCACCACCGGCACCTCATCCCCAGGATACCCATACTCACTCAACAACTCCCGCACCTCCAACTCCACCAAATCCAACAACTCCGGATCGTCCACCACATCCACCTTGTTCAAAAACACCACCACATACGGCACATTCACCTGACGCGCCAACAAAATATGCTCCCGCGTCTGCGGCATCGGCCCATCGGCCGCACTCACCACCAAAATCGCCCCATCCATCTGCGCCGCACCCGTAATCATGTTCTTCACATAATCCGCATGCCCCGGACAATCCACATGCGCATAATGCCGACGCTCCGTCTCATACTCCACATGCGCCGTCGCAATCGTAATCCCCCGCGCCCGCTCCTCCGGCGCCTTGTCAATCTGCTCAAACGGCACAAAACTCGCCAAACCCTTCGCCGCCTGAATCCGCGTAATCGCCGCCGTCAACGTCGTCTTCCCATGATCCACATGCCCAATCGTCCCCACATTGACATGCGGCTTCGTCCGCTCAAACTTCGGCTTGGCCATCGTCCCGATCCTCGCGTTGCCGGTAAAAGTTCAGCTGCGCACCTTGGCGATGATTTCTTCCGCCTTCTGCTTCGGCACCTCTTCGTAGTGCGAAAACTGCATTGTGTAGACGCCGCGGCCCTGGGTGATGGAGCGCAGCGTCGTTGCGTAGCCGAACATCTCGGCCAAGGGCACCTGGGCGCGGATGACCTGCGCGTCGTTGCGCTGATCAAGACCGGTGATCTTGCCTCGACGCGCCGATAGGTCACCCATCACATCGCCCATGTACTCCGCCGGCGTGACGACCTCCACGTCCATGATGGGCTCGAGCAGGACGGGATCGGCCTGCCGCGCCGCGTCCTTCAGCGCCATGGAACCGGCAATCCGGAAGGCCATCTCCGAGGAGTCGACCTCGTGGTAGCTCCCGAACACGAGCTGGACCTTCAGGTCAACCATCGGGTAGCCGGCCAGCACGCCGGTGTTCATTGCCTCACGGATGCCCTCTTCCGTCGGCTTGATGTATTCGCGAGGGATGACCCCCCCGACGATCTTGTCCTCGAAGATGAAACCGGAACCCGGTGGCGCCGGCTCCACGTTGATGACCACGTGCCCGTACTGGCCTCGGCCGCCCGTCTGCCGGATGAATTTGCCCTCGACGTTCTGCACCGCCTTGCGGATCGTTTCGCGGTACGCGACCTGGGGTCGACCGACGTTGGCGTCCACCTTGAATTCGCGGAGCATGCGGTCGACGATAATCTCCAGGTGGAGCTCGCCCATCCCGGAGATGATCGTCTGCCCCGTCTCCGGATCCGTGTGAACGCGGAACGTCGGATCCTCTTCGGCAAGTTTTGCCAACGCCTCGCTGAGCTTGTCCTGGTCCGCCTTCGTCTTGGGCTCAATCGCCACGGAGATCACCGGCTCGGGGAACGTCATCGACTCGAGCACGATGGGGTGGTTCGGGTCGCAGAGCGTGTCCCCGGTGGTGGTCTCCTTCAGGCCGATGGCCGCGGCGATGTCGCCGGTGCGCACTTCGCTGACCTCCTCGCGCTTGTTGGCATGCATGAAAAGGAGGCGGCCGATGCGCTCGCGCCGGCCCTTCGTGGTGTTCAGGAGCGTGGTGCCCGACGTGAGGGTGCCCGAGTAGACCCGGAAGAAGGTCAATTTGCCCACGTAGGGGTCGTTCATGATCTTGAACGCCAACGCGCAGAACGGCGCGTCGTCCCGGGTCTCCCGGATCTCCTTGCGCTCCGGATCGTCGGGATGCCAGCCCTCCACCGGCGGAATGTCGAGTGGCGACGGGAGGTAGTCGATGACCGCGTCGAGCAGCTGCTGCACGCCCTTGTTGCGGAAGGCCGCGCCGCAGAGCACCGGCGTCATGGTCCCAGCGATCGTCGCGCGACGGATGACGCGCCGCAGGTCATCCTCGGCGATCTCCTCGCCCTCGAGGTAGCGTTCGAGCAGCTCCTCGTCTTGCTCGACGGCGGCTTCCACCAGGTGGTGGCGCATCTCCTCGACGCGATCCCGCAGCTCAGGCCGGACGGGCACCTCGGTCCAGTTTTTTCCGAGCGTGGATTCGTCGTAATGCAGCTCCACCCGGCGGAGAATGTCGATGACCCCCATGAACGTCTCCCCCTCACCGAGCGGAAGCTGCACGGGCAACGGATTCGCCCCGAGGCGCTCGCGAATCATCTGCACGGTGCGGAAGAAGTCCGCACCCACGCGGTCCATCTTGTTGACGAAGCAGATGCGTGGTACGCGATACTTGTCCGCCTGGCGCCAAACGGTTTCCGACTGCGGCTCCACCCCGGCAACGGCGTCGAAGATGGCGATGGCACCGTCGAGCACCCGCAGACTTCGCTCGACCTCGACCGTGAAGTCGACGTGGCCTGGGGTGTCGATGATGTTGATGCGGTAGTCCGCGCCAAAGCGCCGCCAGAAGCAGGTGGTGGCCGCGGCCGTGATGGTGATGCCGCGCTCCTGCTCCTGTTCCATGAAGTCCATGGTCGCCGCGCCCTCGTGCACCTCGCCCATGCGGTGCACGCGGCCCGTGTAGTAGAGGATGCGCTCCGTGGTCGTCGTCTTTCCGGCATCGATGTGAGCCATGATGCCGATGTTGCGCATCCGTTCGAGAGGAACCGTCCGGGGCATCCCGCCGTCCGCTGCGTCGTCTTACCAACGGTAGTGGGCGAACGCCTTGTTGGCCTCCGCCATCCGGTGCGTTTCTTCCTTCTTCTTGATCGTAGGCCCTTCGTTGCGGCTGGCCGCCAGAATCTCGTTGGCCAGGCGCTCGGCCATCGTCTTGTCGTTGCGCTGCCGCGCGAACTGAATCAGCCATTTGATGGCCAGCGAGGTGCGACGCTCCGGCCGCACTTCCACGGGCACCTGGTAGGTGGCGCCGCCCACCCGCCGGCTCTTGACCTCGAGCACAGGCTTCGCGTTGTTGACCGCCTGCTTAAAGAGGGTCTCCGCCGGCTGGCTGGTGCGTTCTTCGATAATCCGCATGGCCTCGTAGAAGATTCGCTCCGCCAGCGACTTCTTGCCGTCGCGCATGAGGTTGTTGATGAAACGCGCGACAAGCTCCGAGTTGTAAATCGGATCGGGCGCCACCGGGCGCCGGACCGCACGCGCTCGCCGACCCATCCTACTTCTTTCCCTTCGCCGGCGCGGCCGCCTTTGGCCGCTTGGTGCCGTACTTCGACCGCGATTGCTTGCGGTCGTTGACCCCCGCGGCGTCGAGGGTGCCGCGGACGATGTGGTAGCGCACGCCGGGCAGATCCTTCACGCGTCCGCCGCGGATCAGGACGATGGAGTGCTCCTGGAGGTTGTGACCCTCGCCCGGAATGTAGGCGATGACCTCGTAACCGTTCGTCAGGCGCACTTTGGCCACCTTCCGAAGCGCCGAATTCGGCTTCTTCGGGGTGGTGGTGTAGACGCGGATGCAAACCCCGCGCTTCTGCGGGTTGCCCTGCAGCGCCGGCGACTTGCTTTTGCGCACCACCGGCTTTCGTCCTTTCCGCACGAGTTGGTTGATCGTCGGCATGGCGACCGTTCCGTTGCGGCTTCCGTCCCAACGCCACGGGGGAAGCTTTTACAGACTGGACAGTGTAATGATGAAGGCGAGGAATGTCAAGCGAGAGGCGAGGCGGGGTGTTGGACCGGGTGCGCCCAACACCCCGAGAGGCAACCGGCTAGGGGGCCGGGTCGGCCCAGAACGCCTCTTCCAGGACGCGCTCGGACCGTGGCGGTGCGATCTCCACTTCTTTGTAGCGGTAGATCCCCGTCCCCGCCGGGATCAGGTGACCGATGATGATGTTCTCCTTCAGACCCACGAGGTTGTCCTTGGCACCGCGCACAGCGGCGTCCGTCAGCACGCGGGTCGTCTCCTGGAACGAGGCGGCGCTGATGAAGCTCTGCGTCGACAGAGACGCTTTGGTGATGCCGAGCAACAGCGGCTCCGAAGTGGCCGGACGCCTGCCCTGGCGCAGCATCTCCCCGTTGATGTCCTGGAAGACGACGCGGTCGACCTGCTCTCCTTCGAGCAGCTCCGTGTCCCCCGGGTCGACGACTCGTACCTTCTGCAACATCTGGCGAATGATGACCCCGATGTGCTTGTCGTTGATCTTCACACCCTGCAGGCGATAGACCTCTTGGATTTCGTTGAGCAGATACTCCTGCACCGCCTGCGGCCCCTTGATCCGCAGAATGTCGTGCGGGTTGACGGGACCTTCCGACAAGCGATCGCCGGCGCGCACCGTGTCGCCCTCGTGGACGCGCAGGTGCTTGCTCACCGGCACCTCGTACACCTTCTCCGGGCCCTCGGGCGGAATGACGATGACTTCGCGCTTGCCTCGCTTGATGTCGCCGAAGCGCACGGTCCCGTCGATCTCCGTAATGACCGCCGGATCCTTCGGTCGACGGGCCTCGAACAGCTCCGTCACGCGGGGCAGGCCGCCGGTGATGTCGCGGATCTTGTAGGCCTCGCGGGGCTTACGAGCCAGCATCGTGCCGGCTTCCACGCGTTGGCCGTCCTGCACCAGCAGCTGCGCGCCGACGGGCAGGATGATGTTGTCGCGCAACTTCTTACCCGTCTTCGGATCGAGGATCTCGATGCGCGGGTGCAGCTGCTTGCGGCGGTCCTCGATGATGACGGGCTGGCGCAAGCCGGTGAGTTCGTCGAGCTCCTCGCGCATCGTCTCGTCCTCGACGATGTCGACGAAGCGCACGACGCCCGCCTTGTCCGTTAGAATGGGGTCGTTGTGCGGATCCCAGGAGAAGAGGAGACCGTCGGCTTCGATGCGTTCGCCGTCACGGACGAACAGTGTGGCGCCGTAGGGCACCTTCAGCCGCGCGCGCACGGCGCCTTCGGTCGTAAGGATCTGGATCTCGCCCTCGCCGCTGGTGACCACCTGGGTGCCATCGGGTCGTTCGACCACGTTGACTCGATCGAGACGCACAATGCCCGCGACCTTGCTCCGCCGCTCGCGCTGCTCCGTCTCGCGAGCGATGGCGCCGCCGATGTGGAAGGTCCTCAGGGTAAGCTGCGTCCCGGGCTCGCCGATGGATTGCGCGGCCAGGATGCCCACGGCCTCGCCCAGGTCGACGAGATCCTGCGTGGCGAGGTTGCGCCCGTAGCACATGCGGCACAGCCCGCGCCGCGCTTCGCAGGTGAGCACCGAGCGGACGTAGACCTTCTCGATGTCGGCGTCCTCAATCTCCTGGGCGGCCTCCTCGTCGATGAGCTCGCCCGCGCGGACGATGATCGAGCCGTCGATGGGGTCCACAACGTCCTCTTGGGCCACCAAGCCGACGATACGCTCGGCCAGCGATTCGACCACCTCTTCGCCTTCCTTGAGGGCGGAGACCCACATGCCCCGGGTCGTCCCGCAGTCCTCCTCTGTAATCGTCACGTCTTGGGCGACGTCCACCAGGCGGCGGGTGAGGTAGCCCGCGTCGGCGGTCTTGAGCGCGGTGTCGGCCAAGCCTTTTCGCGCTCCGTGCGTAGAGATGAAGTACTCCAGCACGGAGAGGCCTTCACGGAAGTTCGACTTGATGGGGCTTTCGATGATTTCGCCGATGCCGCCGGTGAGCTTTTTCTGGGGCTTCGCCATGAGGCCGCGCATCCCCGCCAGCTGCCGCATCTGATCCCGAGAGCCACGGGCGCCGGAGATCATCATCATGTAGACGGGATTGAAGCCCCCGCGGGATTTCTCGAGTCGCGCGACCATGGCGTCGGCCACCCGGTTCGTCGCCTCGCTCCAGAGGTCGACCACGCGGTTGTAGCGCTCGCCGTAGGAGATGACGCCGTTGTGGTAGGCGCGAATAAAGCGGTTCGCTTCCTCCTCCGTCTCGCGCAAGATTTCGTCCTTCTCCGGCGGAATTTCGAGATCGTCCAATCCAACGGAGATCCCTCCCCAAGTGGCGTAGCGGAAGCCGAAGTCCTTGAGGTCGTCGAGGAACTTCGTGGTCCGCGCCAACCCCACGCGTCGATACGCTTCGGCCACGAGGTCGCCCAAGCGGCCCTTGTCCATGGCCTGGTTCCAAAAGCCGAGCTCCCGGGGGACGACCGAGTTGAAGATCACGCGCCCCACGGTGGTGCGCTCCCAGTGCGGCGCACGCTCGCGGCGCTCGTCCTCGTCAAGCTCCTCGTCGGGAGCGATGTAGGGCTCCACCCAGAAGTAGATCGGCGTGTGGTACGTCACACGCCCGTGCGCCAAGGCCATCTCGACGTCCTCGACGCGGTTGAAGCGGGGCACCAAACGCCGTGGGTCGCGCTTGGCCGCCGGCTTGCGCATCTCCTCGGCGTCGGCGGCGAAGATGGCGGCGAAGTCGGCCGGCTCCTTCGTGAGCCAATAGCAACCGATGACGATGTCCTGCGTCGGCGAGGCGATGGGTTTGCCGTTCGAGGGCAAAAGGATGTTGTTGCTCGACAACATGAGCACCCGGGCCTCCAACTGCGCCTCGAACGAGAGGGGCACGTGCACGGCCATCTGGTCACCGTCAAAGTCGGCGTTGAAGGCCGCGCAGACCAACGGATGAATACGGATCGCCTTGCCTTCGATGAGCACGGGTTCAAACGCCTGAATGCCGAGCCGGTGCAACGTGGGCGCCCGGTTGAGCAGCACAGGGTGATCCCGAACGATGTCTTCGAGCACCTCGTACACGCGCGGGTCCTCCCGCTCGATGAGCTTTTTGGCGCTCTTGATGGTCTCGGCCATCCCGCGCCGTTCAAGCTCGTGAATGATGAAAGGCTTGAACAGCTCCACCGCCATGACTTTCGGCAGACCGCACTGGTGGAGCTTGAGCTCGGGCCCGACCACGATGACCGAGCGTCCGGAGTAGTCCACGCGTTTGCCAAGCAGATTCTGGCGGAAGCGCCCTTGCTTGCCCTTGAGCATGTCGGAGAGGCTCTTGAGCGGGCGCTTGCCCCGGCCGCGGATCGCCTTGGACCGTCGGCTGTTGTCGAAGAGCGCGTCGACCGCCTCTTGGAGCATGCGCTTTTCGTTCCGGAGGATGACCTCCGGCGCGCGCATCTCGATGAGTTTCTTGAGACGGTTGTTGCGGTTGATCACGCGTCGATAGAGATCGTTCAAATCGCTGGTGGCGAAGCGACCGCCATCCAGCGGCACCAACGGACGCAGCTCCGGTGGAATGACGGGAATGACGTCGAGGATCATCCACTCCGGCTTGTTCCGCTCCGCCGGCGTGGGCCCGCTGCCACGAATGGCGTCGACGACCTTGAGCCGTCGCAGGATCTGCTTCTTGCGGTGCTGGCTGGTTTCCCTGGCAACCTCCTCCCGCAGGTACTCCGCCAGACGGTCGATCCCGTGCCCGTCGTGGTTGCGCTGCTCGATGGGAACGTCCGGCCGATCGATCTTGCGCAAGAGCTCGCGGACGGCCTCGGCGCCGATGCCAGCGCGGAAGAGAGAGTCTCCCTCCTCCTTCGCCTTGCGGGCGAGCTGCGTGTATTCGTCCTCGCTCAGGAGTTGCTGGTAGTTGACCTCCTGCTCGCCGGGGTGAAGCACGACGTAGGCGGCGTAATAGATGATCTTTTCCAGTTCCCGCAGCGTCATGCCGAGCAGGGCGCCCATCTGGGAGGGCACCGTCTTGAACATCCAGATGTGGGCCACCGGCACGGCAAGCTCGATGTGGCCCATCCGCTCCCGTCGCACCTTCGACAGCGTCACCTCCACCCCGCAGCGATCGCAGATCATACCGCGGTAGCGGATGCGCTTGAATTTCCCGCAGCTGCACTCCCAATCCTTGACGGGACCAAAGATGCGCTCGCAGAAGAGCCCGTCGCGCTCCGGTTTGAAGGAGCGGTAGTTGATCGTCTCCGGTTTGGTGACCTCGCCATGGCTCCAGCCGTGGATGTCCTCCGGCGAGGCCAGCCGCACCCGAATGTAGCTGAAGTCCGCCGTCCGCGATTCGCGGGACGTCCGCGCGGGAAATTGGATCATCGCCCTCTTCTCCTCGCCGTCGTTAGCTGCCCAGCTCCACGTGGATGCCGAGCGCCTGGAGCTCTTTCACGAGCACGTTGAAGCTCTCGGGCAGGCCCGGCTCGGGCAGATTCTGGCCTTTGACGATCGCCTCGTAGACTCGAGTACGCCCGGTCACGTCATCGGATTTGACCGTGAGCACTTCCTGGAGCGTGTGAGCGGCGCCGTAGGCCTCCAACGCCCAGACCTCCATCTCGCCGAAGCGCTGGCCGCCGAACTGCGCTTTGCCCGCCAGCGGCTGCTGCGTGACGAGCGAGTACGGCCCGATGGAGCGGGCGTGGATCTTGTCGTCCACCATGTGGGAGAGCTTGAGCATGTAAATCGTGCCGACCGTGACCGGCGAGGCGAATTCCTCCCCGGTTCGGCCATCGCGCAGCCGCATCTTCCCGCCCGGCGTTAGGCCGGCGAAGAGCAGGTGTTCGCGCAAGGCCGCTTCCAGGCCGGCGCCAAGGGCGCGTTGGCGCCGAAGCGCGGCGGTCGCCGGAAACAGCGCATCGACCGTGGTCTCCCGCCGCTGGGCCAGCTCCTCCGCCGCCGTAAGCAAGTAGGCACGAAGTTCCTTGAGCAACGCTTTGACCGCCTTCGAGGCCGCGGGCGCCCGCGCCAACCGGTCGATGGGCCGGCCGATGCCTTCCTCGGGTAGCGGCCCCTCGCTGGGCAAGGAGCGAACCGCTTGCAGAACCTCTTCGATGAGGTCCCGCCCCATCCTCGGCGGCCGCGCGCGCAGTCGCAGGGCGTCCGCGGCCCAACGCACGCCTGCCAACCGCAACAGAAGGCCGATCTCGTCCTCCGAAGCGCCCTGGAACACCGGCGTGATCGCCCGGAATCCGAGGATCGATGCCGCCCAGCCCAGATGCGTCTCCAGGATCTGACCGACGTTCATGCGGCTCGGTACGCCCAGCGGGTTGAGCACAATGTCGACCGGCGTGCCATCGGGCAGGAAAGGCATGTCCTCCTCCGGCACGATTCGGGCTACCACGCCCTTGTTGCCGTGGCGACCCGCCATCTTGTCGCCGACGGAAATCTTTCTCTTCTCGGCGATGTACACTTTGACCAGCTGCACCACGCCCGGCGGCAACTCGTCCGGCTGGAACACCTTGTCGATCTGTTCTTCGGTCTTCTTGCGCACCGCGTCGATGCGCCGCTGCGTTTCGTCCAGCAAGTGCCGCAGCCGCTCGTTCGTGGTACGATCCGTAACCTTAAGCGTCTGAAGGTCGATCTGCTCGAAGTCGAGCTCCGCCAACGTGGCCGCGTCGAGCACCGTGCCCTCGGGCAGGAACGGTTCGACCGTCTGCCGCTTCAGGCAAAGCGCAACCTCGCGGCCGCGGAGAAGCTCGCGCAACTCCTCGTCGCGCGCGTCGAGAATGCGCTGGATCTCGGCGCGCTCATAGGCGCGGAGCTCGCCGATCTTCTGACCGCGCTCCTTCTCCAGCAGCGGATCGTCGTTCCGCCGCGAGAAAACCTTCACGTCGATCACGGTGCCATGGACGCCCGGCGGAACCTTCAAGGAACTGTCTTTGACGTCCTTCGCTTTCTCACCAAAGATCGCCGTCAAAAGTTTTTCCTCCGGCGACAATTCGGTTTCGCCCTTCGGCGTGATCTTGCCGACGAGGATGTCGGTCGGCTTGACCCGGGAGCCGATGCGGATAATCCCCCGTTCGTCGAGATCCTTGATCTGCTCTTCGGAGACGTTCGGGATCTCGCGGGTGATCTCCTCCATGCCGCGTTTCGTATCGCGGACTTGCAGCTCGTATTCCTGAATGTGGATGGACGTGTAGACGTCTTCCTTGACGAGTCGCTCGGAAATCACGATGGCGTCTTCGAAATTGTAGCCGTACCACGGCATGAAGGCGACGAGCAGATTGCGCCCGAGGGCCAGTTGCCCGCCGTCGGTCGAGGCTCCGTCGGCGAGGATATCGCCACGTTGCACCTGTTGCCCGGGCCGGACCACGGGGCGCTGGTTGATCGCTGTGTCCTGGTTCGTCCGCCAGAACTTCTTGAGACGGTAGCGATCGAATTGGCTGAGCCGCCGCAACAGCGCTTTACCACCTTCCGTTTCGTCGTCCTCGACGCCGGCCGTGTCGACGAGGATGTAATCGGCGGTCACTTCCTTGATGACACCCGAGCGTGCGGCCACGACGACGGCGCCGCTGTCGCGCGCGACGCGTTCCTCGAGCCCCGTGCCCACGCGAGGCGCTTCGGGGAAAAGCAGCGGCACGGCCTGGCGTTGCATATTCGAGCCCATGAGGGCGCGGTTCGCGTCGTCGTGCTCGAGGAACGGGATGAGCGCCGCGGCAACGGACACGACCTGGTCGGGCGCCACGTCCATGTAGTCGATCTCTTCCGGCCGCAGCACGGGGTAGTCGTCGCGCCAGCGGCAGAGCACGAATTCCGTGGCGAAGGTGCCATCCGGATTCAGCGGCGAGTTCGCCTGCGCCACCCGAGCGTCTTCTTCGGCAAGGGCGTCGAGCCATACCGTGATCGGTGTGACCACAGGCACAACCGGCTCAAGCTGCACCTCGGCGGCGACGGCCATGCGCCCGACGTCCGTCTCGACCCTGAGGGCCGGGACGCCATGGACGTGGTCCAGCCCCACGATCTCGGGCTCGCCGGGCCGCTGCGTCAGCCCCTCGCGCTGCCCGCGATTAAGCGTCTCGACGACTTGGGGCGTGAGCACCAACCCCGGCACCCCGAGCACGGCGGCCGTCTTTGGCTGGAACACCTGCACGGGCAACGACACCGGGTTGCGAATGGTTTCCGGGGCCAGCGTGCGTGCCTCGGCCCCGGCACGGCGGGACACGACCCGGACAATCTGCACCGGCTGCTCGGCGAGCTGCTCCGCCAACGCCTCGGTGATGTGCTCGCCCCGTTTCGCCACGATGGGCAGAGACTCGACGGCGCGCTCAAGATCCGCTTGGCGCACCTCGCCGCGGAGCAGGCGCGGCACCAAACCCCGCCAATCCCGAACGTCGTCGGCCAGCTCGGCGCCGACGATCATTTGTCGGAAAATCTCGCGGCCGCGTTTCGCGTCGAGCTCCTCGCCTTTCTTCGCGAAGACGCGGCTACGCTCCCCGACGACGAGCCGGATCGGCTCGACGACGGTCACGGTGGTCGGGTACCGCAACACGCCGCGCACCACCTTCCGGTAGGGCGTCTCGATGAAGCCCAGAGGGTTGATCCGCGCGTAGGTGGTCAAGCTGTTGATCAGCCCGATGTTCGGCCCTTCGGGCGTTTCGATCGGGCAGACGCGGCCGTAGTGCGAGTAGTGCACGTCCCGCACCTCAAAGCCGGCTCGCTCGCGCGTCAACCCTCCGGGCCCGAGCGCCGACAGTCGACGCTTGTGCGTCAGCTCGGCCAGGGGGTTCGTCTGGTCCATGAACTGACTCAGCTGCGAGCTGCCGAAGAACTGCTGGACGACGGCCGAGACGGTGCGGGCGTTGACAAGATCGTCGATGTTGATCTTGTCCGGGTCGGACACCATCGACATCCGCTCCCGCACCAGCCGCGCCATGCGGGCCAAACCCACGGAGAATTGGTTGGCGATAAGCTCGCCCACCGTGCGTACGCGCCGATTGCCAAGGTGGTCGATGTCGTCCGTCTCGCCCCGGCCCTCGTTGAGATCCACGAGCGTGGCGAAGATGGCGACCACGTCCTGCGCCGTCAGCGCCGTCATCCCCGGTGGCGGCGTGCCCACGCCCAGCTGCGCGTAGGCGTGTTGCAGCCGCTGATTCATCTTGTAACGGCCGACGCGCCCCAGCTCGTAGCGCTTGTTGATGACCTCCTCGGCGTACTCGCTGTAGTCGGCCCGGAGGAACGTTTCCGTCAGTGTCGGGTCGCTGGCCACGTCGAGCGGGCGCGGCTGGAACAACTGCCGCCAGACATGCTGGTACATCTGCAGCGCCCGCCCGATCTCGAAGACACGCACGCGCGGCCGCTTGCTCCGGTCCCCGCTGCGGTCGTCGGGGCTGGGGATGGTTTCCCACAGGTACCGAATGCCGCGCTCTTGCGCGAACCGCAGCATTCGCTCCTCGACGGATTTTTGGAGCTCGCGGAGCGAAGGCTCCGTTGCGCCCTCTTCGTGCCACCGGCGCAGGAAGTCGGCCACGTGCTCGACCTGGTCCACGCGAGCAAAGAACTGCTCGAGGTCCCACGTCTCCGGTTCGGGAATCGTGTTGGGCCGCAGCAGCTGATGCAGAGCCCACAAGGCGTCGAGCATCCCCCCGGTGGGATCTTTTCGCAATGTCTCGCGGATCGCGATGCCCTCCGGCCCCTGATCCGGCTGCGGACGGAAGACCGACACCCGGTCGAGGCCCGCCCGGCGGAGGCGTTGGATCAGATCGCCGGTCAGCTCCTCACCGGCGTGCGCCGCCAGGGCGGTCAAAGCCAGCGGGAGCGTCTTGACGCCGGCGGCACGCAATGCGGCCCACGCGTCGCTGGTCAGCGCCGCGCCGCGCTCCAGGAGTTCGCCGGTGGCGGGGTCGACGACGTCGCGAAGCAGGCACGCGGCTTCCGTGCCGAGTTTGTTGGGATCGGGCACGTCTTCGCCGAGGAAGCCGATGAACACCTCGGAGCGTCGCCCCTCGGGCAGCACGGCCCGCTCCAGCTCCTCGAGCGGGACTTCCTCGAGGGGGAAGAACAGGCGCAGGATATCCACCGTTCGACCCAAGCCGACAGCGCGCAGCAAAGCCGTTGCGGGGAATTTGCGCTTCTTGTCGACGATGCCATAGATGACGTCATGGATGTCGACGAGGAATTCGACCCAGGATCCCCGGGCTGGAATGATCCGCGCCGTGTGAAGCTTCTGGCCGTTGGCGTGGATGGCCTCTTCGAACACGACCCCCGGCGAGCGGTGGAGCTGCGAGACGATGACCCGCTCGGCGCCGTTGATGATGAAGGTGCCGTGCGGCGTGAGCAGCGGCAGCTCGCCCAGATAGACCTCCTTCTCCAGGATGTCCTTCGGCCGCCGATCCTCGTCGCCGTTTTCCCAGACGATGAGCCGCAGCGTCGCGCGTAGCGGCGCCGCGTAGGTCATGTCCCGTTCGATGCACTCCTCGATGGAATACTTCGGTTCGCCGACGCTGTAACGCAGGAACTGCAGTTCGAAGTGGCCGTTGGCATCGGTGATGGGAAAGACCTCGTGAAAGACACGGTCGAGGCCGACGTCGTCGCGCTCGGCTCGCCCCTCCTCCGGCTGGAGGAAGCTGCGGAAGGCGCGCAGCTGCACCTCCAGGAGATTGGGCATTTCCATGCCCGGAGCGAGCTTGGCAAACGAGATCGCGCGGTCGTGATTCAGCATGGCCATCCGTCAGAAGTTGATCGTCGCCCAACGCCAAGAGCCCCGGCGGACGACTCGTCTCCGGGGCGCGTCGCCACCGGCCGCGGAGGGCGCACCGCCCCAGGGTCCACACCTGCGACCCTGGGGCGGCGGAGGCGACCCGCGTCGGCCGGTGGATGCACGGGTGCCAGCGCTCCTCACCGAATCTCGACTTCGGCGCCCTGCTCTTCGAGCTTCTTCTTGATCTGTTCCGCCTCTTCCTTCGAGACGCCTTCTTTGACCGGCTTCGGGGCGCCTTCAACGAGGTCCTTGGCCTCCTTGAGACCCAGGCCGGTAATTTCGCGCACCACTTTGATGACCTGGATCTTCTTCTCACCGGCGGCCTTGAGGATGACGTCGAACTCCGTCTTTTCCTCTGCCTTCGCCTCTGCCGGAGCACCGGCACCCGCGGCTACCGCCGGGGCGGCGACCGCGACGGGCGCGGCCGCGGTCACACCGAACTTCTCTTCGAACGCTTTGACGAACTCGGCCAACTCGAGGACGGTCATGTTGCCGATCGCCTCGAGCAGCTCTTCTCGCGTCAACGTCGCCATCGCTTGCCACTCGCTTCCTCTGGGGGTTCCCGTTGCCACGACCGGCTAGGCACCGGCCGACTCCCTCGCCTGGCGCAGCGCGTCCACGACCCGCGCGAATCGCGCCAGAATCTCGTGCATGCCGCCGGCCAACCGTGCCAGCGGCGCCTGCAGCGCGCCGGCCAACTGGGCCAGCAGTACCTCCCGCGGCGGCAGGGTGGCCAGCCGCTGGATGTCCGCGGGCTCCACCGTCCGACGATCGACGATGCCGATCTTGATCCGAGGCTTCTGGAATTCCCGGGCGAATTCAGCCAGCACTTTGGCGGCCGACACCGGATCGCGCCGCTCAAGCACGAGGCCGGTTGGGCCTTCCAAGTGCCCGTCGACGTCCGGTAGGTGGGCCTGGCTCCACGCCCGCCGCGCCAGAGTGTTCTTGACCACCAAGTACTCCACGCCGGCGCGCCGCAGCCGGTTGCGAAACTCCGTCATCTCCTTGACCGACATTCCGGTAAAGTCGGTCAGATAGACGGCCTGCGTCTGCGCCAGCTTCGCTTGCAATTCCGCCACGAAGGCTTCCTTTTCCGCCCGCGTCATCGGATCAGTGCCGACGGTAGAGGTTGGGGTCGATCGGCACGCCCGGCCCCATCGTGCTCGAAACCGTGATGCTGCGGATGTATTGCCCCTTGGCGGCCGCCGGACGTGCCCGGAGAACGGCCTCCATGAAGGCCTCGAAGTTCTCCACCAACGCGTCGGTCGCGAACGACACTTTGCCGATGGGGGCGTGGAGGTTGCCGGTGCGATCGACGCGGAACTCGATCTTGCCCGCCTTGATTTCGCGGACCGCCCGTCCGACATCGAACGTCACCGTCCCCGCCTTGGGCGTCGGCATCAGGCCACGTGGGCCCAGGATGCGACCCAACTGCCCCACCTGCCCCATGAGGTCGGGCGTCGCCACCACGGCGTCGAACTCGAGCCACCCTTCCTTGATGCGTTCGATGTATTCCGGACCGACGTAGTCGGCCCCGGCCGTCTCGGCTTCCTTGGCCTTGTCGCCCTGGGCCAGCACGAGGACGCGCACGGCGCGGCCGGTCCCGTGCGGCAAGACCACGGCGCCGCGCACGACCTGATCGGCGTGCCGCGGGTCGACGCCCAGGCGCAGCGCCGTCTCGACGGTCTCGTCAAATCTGGCGAAGTGGATTTCTTTGACGAGTTCGAGCGCCTCCCGCGGCGCGAACAGCTGGCCCGGCGGTATGCGCTCCCGGGCCTTGAGGTACTTCTTCCCGTGCTTCGGCATCCGTCTTCTTGGCGAACGCTTCGGCTGCCACCCGGCGTCGCCTGCGCCGGGTGGTACGCCGCCGGCCTCAGTCCACCACTTCCAACCCCATGGACCGGGCCGTGCCCTCGATCATGCGCATGGCGCCCTCGAGGTCGACCGCGTTGAGGTCGGGCATCTTCAGTTCGGCAATCTGCCGGATTTGCTCGCGGGTCACGCGGCCGACTTTCTGGCGCTTCTGGGCCGGCGACCCTTTCTCGATGCCCGCGGCGCGCTTAAGCAGCACGGAAGCGGTCGGGGTCTTCGTGACGAAGGTGAAGGAGCGGTCCGAATAGACCGTTATTTCCACCGGGATCGTCAACCCCTGCTGGTGCTGCGTCCGCGCGTTGAACTGCTTACAAAACTCCATGATATTGACGCCGTGCTGGCCGAGCGCCGGCCCGACCGGCGGCGCGGGGTTGGCTTGCCCCCCGGGCACCTGGAGTTTGACCACCGCGACCACTTTTTTGGCCATCGCCGTGGCAACGGGCTCAGAGTCCCTTCAATTGGGTGTAGTCCAGTTCCAAACTCGTCGGGCGTCCGAACAGCGAGACCTCGACCCGAACCTTGCCCTTGGCCGGGTCGATCTCCTGAACCGTGCCCGTAAAATCTTTGAACGGCCCTTCGACCACCTCGACCGCTTGGCCGATGGTGAAGGGGATGAAGATCCCTCCCTCCTCTTCCGGCTCCGCCGGCACCCGGCCGAAGAGGCGATCGACCTCCTGGGGCGTCAACGGCTGTGGCGCCTGGCCGGTGCCGAGAAACTTGATGACGCCGGGCACGCTGTTGATCGCTTGGGCTGTGCGCTCGTTATAGACCATCCGCACGAGCACGTAGCCCGGGTAGAGCCGCCGGGTCACCGTCACCCGCTTGCCGCCGCGGATTTCGATCGTCTCCTGAGTTGGCACCAGAACGTCCTGAATTTCCTTTTCCTCCGGCGACGCGCCCGGCTCCTCCTCGATGCGCCGACGAATGAGTCGCTCCACCTTGCGCTCGTGGCCGGCGTAGGTCTGGATCGCGTACCACCGCGCCTCGGGCGCACCGGCGGGCGGCGGCGACGTCGTGGTCGCGGTCGAAGGCGTCTCGCTCATCCGCCGAACACTCCGCGCAGCACGTCGAGCGCTTTGGCGAGCACGACGTCCATGACGAAGACGACCGCCGCCATGGCGAAGGTGAACGCCAACACCACGCCGGTGGCGTTGCGCAGCTGCGCCCGATCGGGCCAGGTCACCTTTCGCAGCTCGTCGCGCACGCCGACGAGGAAGTCGCGCGCCGCCTGGAGACCTCGCGCCATCGTCGCCCTAGCGCGTCTCGCGATGTGGTTGGTGGCGGTTGCACCGCGGGCAGTACTTGCGGTATTCCAAGCGCTCCGGGTGCTTGCGCTTGTTCTTTGTGGTCGTGTAGTTGCGCGCCTTGCACTCCACGCACGCGAGCGTGACGATCTCCCGCGGCATGCCCCGCTACTCCACGATTTCGGTGACGACGCCGGCGCCCACGGTGCGCCCGCCCTCGCGAATGGCAAAGCGCAACCCCTCCTCCAAGGCGATGGGGCT
>Ga0101943_1000486_pt1 | contig 63833 bp, 61 predicted proteins | sample DewCreD2012metaG_5_FD_75244 | JGI IMG/M metagenome (GOLD analysis project Ga0101943, IMG submission 75244) | Hot spring sediment bacterial and archeal communities from British Columbia, Canada, to study Microbial Dark Matter (Phase II) - Dewar... ... | reverse complement strand
CCTTGGGATGCGGGCGCGTCTCGTGCAGGTCTTGGGCCCGGTGCGGGCGTTGCGGGCCGCCCAGGCCGTGGCCCGGCACGGCGGGCCGGTGCTGGGGGTGGATTGGGGGAGGCGCGATTTCCTTCGCCGCACCACAGGCGCCCTGGCCGGATGGATCGCCCTGCGGGGCCTGGGCCGGCCCGTCCCAGTCGGCATCTTCGGTATGACCCATGGCCCCCTTTCAGGAGCGGAAGCAACTGCGGTGCCTGTTGGATCAGAGGCTTCCTCTCAGGGCGTAGTTGTGGTGCGCCAGACACGACCCTGCTTCTCTTCTTCCCTTATTTCCTCGCTATTTCCTACCGCTTTCCTATCGCCCTTTGGCGAAGCGGTAGGAAAACGGTCAAAAGTTTGCCATGCGCCCAAGGATCGACGATGTAGAGTCTATAGTTTGATAAGAGGTTCATATTATGAAGCTTTGGCTTCTTGGTCCTCTCGAAACTGTTGTGATATGTTTTAGTATGGTTTTATTCGTTATTTGGATTAAGGGCCCCGGGTTGCGGGCGAATAGCGGGCGGATTCCGAGTCTTCCATGCTTGGCCGGAGCAGGGTCTAACCTGCTCATCTGCCCAAAGCCATGAAAACTGGAAAGCCCTGCCGGAGACCCGTCCGCTGTCAAAAACAGGAACATCTGCATGTCAAAAACATGAACACTCCGGGCTGGACAAGGCCCGCCATGCTCTTTCTGATTGGATTCAGAACGACTCCTCTCTGGAGTCAACGTAGCGTCGAAAATAGGTTAAGGAGGTCAGATATGAAAATAGTAAAGTGTTTACTAATCCTAGGTGTAGGATTTGTGCTTCTGGCCACAGCAACGCACACAGTCATAGCAGTTGGGATGGTGACCGAACTGCCATTCATTGGTTCCTACAATGTCTCGTGTGGTTATCACACCAGTTGCTATGGGACACCTACCCCTGGCTATGGGCTTGACTTCGTTAATAGGAACGAGTCCACTTACGGTGATGTCACTTATGCTTCCGGACGCGGCACAGTCACTGCCTCTGGACCTGAAGGCGGCTGGGGGTACAGGGTAATCATTCGTCACCCAGACAACTACTACAGCCGCTATGCCCACCTGCTATACTGGTTTCCCGCCGCCAACCACAAGATGCGGGAGGGTTCCCCCATTGGTTATATGGATTCAACCGGTAATTCTACAGGCCACCATTTACACTTCCAGGTATATTACAACACGACTTCTGGCGGTGGTGTGGATCCAACTCCTATTGACGGCTATACCCAGTTCTGTGGTGCCGGTCAGACGTGTGGCCCGTACAACAACTATAGTTTCAACACCGAGATGCGATTAGTGGACAACACAGATGGTGGCTTCTCTCTGACAGGAACTGCTCCTTGCTGGAGCAATACCACGAACGGTTTCCACCGGGATGGTCTAGGTAAGTCAGTGACCTACTACCAGTACTGCAACGGCACCACCGGTAATCCGACTCGCATTGGCACCTGGGTGCCTTCTTTGCCGATTTCGGGGAACTATCATGTTTACGTGTTTGCTCCCAACCACAGCGGTATAACTCTTACCGGGAATGCCCGCTATCAGATCTACTCCAATAACACTCTGATCGCCACCATTTCCGTCAATCAGAACGGTTATAACAACGACTGGGTCTGGTTAGGAATGTGGAACCTCAGTACAAGTGGCACTTACGTCCGACTGACGAATCAGACAAGTGATGGACAAATGGTGGCCTATGATGCAATCATGTTTGTTAGGGATTTCTAAATCATATAAATTCAAGATGATGAATTAGGCTGGGGAGGTGTATCATGTTCAAATTTAAAGTGATGTTACAGACGAGGCTTATAGTGCTTTGCGTCTCGATTTTGCTTGGAGGTATCCCCCACCTATACCCCCAGGTCCAAGCTCAGGAATTACCCTCGGCTGAGCAGAGCAAATGGATTACTATTGCCGATGGTTACTATGGATACAGTTTCCAGGTGCCTGCTGCCTGGCATAAAGAGATGGGGGTCACGCCTGACCGCTGGGTCTTTTACAGTGATCCTACTGTTGTTACTAAGGAGCTGCCCCCAGCCGCTTTGCCCCAGGGCCTGATCAAGATAGATTTCGCAGCTGATCCAGTAGGTCATTGGCTGCCAGAGCCAAAGGTACGGGATCCTGCCATAGATAAGCGAGGCATGGCTACGAGTGAAGAACTTCTCCCCCTCTTGCCTCCTGGCACCTGGACAACAGTGAGCGGCCAGCCAGCCCTGATTGTGCGGGAAAAAATTGATGATGGTGATGGGCCTTTTGTGGAGGGCACCTCGGTCATCATCCTGGCTGACCGGATGATCTACTATCTGTGGGTGGCATATGCTCCCCCCACTGGCACCAACCAGGAGGCAGCAGCTCGTTTCAAGACAGCCTACGACCAGATCCTGAGCCGCATTCTGAATAGTTTTGTTATCTCCTCCCCAGGGGGTCAATAATGAGGCTGAAACTAATTTTTCTGCTTCTTCTCTTTGGATTGGCAGGATGCGCTGCTCCTGGCATCTCGTCGCCTGCGCCTACTCCTGAAACGGCCTTGCCGTTACCAACATGGCCCCTCGCATCCTCCACTTCAGGTCCCACTCCTGCCTCTATGGTGCCATCCCCAACCCAAGAACCCGTCGAGGCGTGGCAACGGGTTAGCGACGATGAATATGGATATTCCTTCGAAGTGCCCGCGACCTGGATTCGGGACGAAGAAAGCGCAACGCCAGATCGCCTGATGTTCTTTAGCGACCCGACGGTGATCGGGCAAGTCGGTCCCCTAACTCTCCCAAACGGCTTGATGAAACTGGATTTCGCCGTCGATCCTGTCGGTAAGGGCAAGCCCGATCTGACGGGGGCTACCCCAATTATGGTGGCTGGCAAACCGGCCTGGATCATTTCATGGGAGGGGAGTGAAGCAGCAGGGCCCCCCAGCTTCAATGTTTACATTTCGGGGTCCGAATATTGGTATACCTTGTGGTTAGGTTGTACGCCGCCCTCTGGAGCCGATGCGAAGGTCACAGACACGTTCATTGCCAAATGCCGGCAGATCCTGGATCATATCCTGGACAGTTTTCAAATTATGAAATGATTGTTCAAAAATTCGGTAGCTTGGCGGCAGGCCGGATAAGCCCTCATTGTCCTCTGTTTTTTCTTGCTGCGTTGAACAACCAGTGATTGGGATGCTACAATGAAGCAGATGGATGGACGATGATCGAGAGAAAACATGAGAGAATTTCTAAAAATTCCTCCCAACCCAAATGTGGTCGGTCGAGGCTATCGCCATAGCCGAAGTGCGCTGCCAATTGCATCGCCTACCGGGCCATCCTTCCTCACACTCCTGTAAGGCCGGGTGGGGGGCGGATCCCGTTGTGCTCGAACCAGCAGACAGTCACCCACGCATCCTATGTCGCCGCTTGCTTCACCAAGCCATGCGCCTTACGAGTTAAGGCACCCCGCTGATTGCGCAACATCCCGTTCAACCGCTCCTCGGACACACAATAGAGACACGTGACCGGATCTCCCAGCACCGGAAGCATCTCTACCCGAACGATGCTCCCGTTTACCTGTCGCTGGATCGCTTGGGTCCGGCCAACATCCCCCCGGAGCACCAGAGAAAAACGCTTCCGTTGGCCGGTCGGTTGCGGATCGCGATCCACCTGTCGGAGCGCTATCCGCTGGAGAAAGTGGTTGTCGAAGGGAAATACGAAGGAGCTTTCATAGATAATGGGGCAGTTCAGATGCTATCCTGGAACCAGGAGGGGCTCTCGATCATGATCACCGCTTCCCGACCGCATTCGCCCTACCCGATTTCCACTCTTTTGCAGATCGCTGTCCATCTGAAACGCGCGAAGTGAGAGGAACCCGCGGGCAATCCGATTTCCAGAGGTCAGAAATGGGACGCCATCGGATCGATCAGGACCGATCCCCAGATACACGGACAAACTCGCTTGCCTCACGGAGGTGGGTTCTGGCGCTGGCCCCGTTACTCCTCCTGCTGGGGTTCGGAGGGTGGACCCTGGTCTACGAGGAAGGGCGGTTTTCCCGTAGGCCTCCCACTCCGGAATGGGTCGATCCTCAGGGTCGGGTGGATCGATCCCGCCTCCCTTCTCGCATCGGGGTGATCGATTCGGCCGGCCGGCTGGTCGGCTGGATCGATCCGCAGGAGGAGCCCTTCTGGATGGCCCCGCCCCCTCCCGGAACGCCGGCCCCCTATCGCTATAAGGTCCGGGACGCCCAGGGAAGGCTCATCGGCTACCTGAGTGCGGAGCCCGCCGGGGAAGCGGATCAGACAAAAGACTTCATCGGAAATAAGACCTGTGGTATACGTTCCCCACACTCTTTGCACAGGGGGATACAAGATGCTGAACTACGCCAGGGTTTCTGCCTACTCCCGGATTTTCCGAAGCCTCACTGGGACGACCCCAGAGGCTTTTAGAGGGTTACTTCCTGCTTTCCAGCAAGCGTACGAACAGGCACTGGATGAAGCGGATGCCCGGCGGGATTCTCCGCGCCAGCGGCGCCGAGGCGCTGGCCGGAAACCGGTTTTGGGTACCCTGGAGGACAAGCTGTTCTTCATCCTTGTGTATTTCCGGCTGTACCCTACCTAGGAGGTGCTGGGTTTTCTGTTCGGCTTTGGGCAGCCTCAGGCCAACTATTGGGTTCACTGGCTGACCCCGATTCTCAATGCGGCGCTGGGGTATGAAATCCAACTTCCTGCCCGGCAGCCGGCCACCCTTCAGCAGGTTCTGGAGGCGTGTCCCGAATTGCAGTTCATTCTGGACAGAACTGAACGGCCGATTCAGCGGCCGAAAGATCGCCAGCGGCAGCGAGATTATTACAGCGGGCGGAAGAAACGGCACACGGTAAAGAATGTAGTGATCACTCATAAGCCCAGTGGCCGGATTCTGGGCTTAAGTCGCACCTATGTGGGAAGACGCCGGATTTGAGGGATATGCGCCAGAAGGCGTGATCGTCCACCGTCCCAGGAAGAAACCTCCCAAGGGCGGATTGAGCCCTGAGGAGAAAGCGCAAGATCGCGCCATCTCTCAAGAGCGGATTGGGGTGGAACATAGCATCGGTAAAGTGAAAATCTTCCGGATTGTCCGGGAGCCGTATCGGAATCATCGGCCTTCCTTTGAAGACCTGATTATGGAGACAGCGTGCGGCTGGTGCAACCTGCTTCTGGCCTGTCGGTCGGCAAAGGTCGCCCAACGGGTCGCCACTGCGTAGGGGAGTAGAAGGGATAGAGATAACCGCTTCTCTCCCCCAGGCCTTGAATTACAGCCTATTTCCGATGAACTCTATAGAGAAAGCCTGGGAGGACACCATGGGGATCGTCGGGATCAAAGCAGAGATCCTTCACCCTGTCCTTCTGGTGGTCGGCCTGGAGGCCGTCTGGTCCCCCTTCAAGGCCGCTCTCCAGCAAGCCGGGTTCACCGTGATCCACCGGCTCAACCCCATGGAGGCCCTGGCCTCTTGGGTTTCTTCAGCCCCTGACGCCATTCTGATCGCTTCCCCCTTGATGAAGAGCTCCTGCTCCTGATTCACCGGTTGCGGCTGGAGACAGTTATCCCTCTTATTTTGCTCACCTTTTGTGCGGACGAACTGTCCATCTTGCGCGCTTACGAGGCCGGCGCCGATGATGTTCTGCTGCTCGCTATGCGCCCGCCGCTGCTGACGGCTAAGGCAATGGCCTGGGTGCGCCGGGCCCGGAGTATTCCCTTAAACACCTTGCCGCCGCTTACAGGCCAGGACCTCACCCTGGACCCCCAAACGCGCACCGTTTTCCTGCCGGACGGACAGGCCGTCCGCCTCACAGTGCTGGAGTTTCGCTTCCTCTATACCTTGATGGTCTACCAGGGGCAGCCGGTGAGCATGGATCGGCTGCTCCGGTGGGTATGGGGTTGCCGGGGGAATGAAAAAAACCTGCTCAAGCGGGTGGATATACTGGGATACGAAGTAGAACCCATGCTCGGATGACTGCGTCCAACTAGTGGTTGCTATATGACGGCGGGTGTTCCGTGTGCGCCGCCCTGACCTGGGAGGTGGAAACGCTCAGCGGCGGGCGGCTGGGCGTGCGGTCGCTACGGGAGCCCGAGGTCCGGGCCCTGCTGGACCGCGCCCGTCCCGGCTGGCGCTGGGAGCCGATGCTCGTCGAGATCGAAGGGGAGCGGGTGCGGGTCTTCACGGGGCTGGCGGTGCGCTGGCGCCTGGTGCAGGTTCTGGGCCCGGTGCGGGCGTTGCGGGTGGCCCAGGCCGTGGCCCGGCACGGCGGGCCGGTGCTGGGCGTGGATTGGGGGAGGCGCGATTTCCTGCGCCGGGCTGGAGGAGCCCTCGCGGGATGGTTCGTCCTCCGGAGTTGGAAAGTCGATCAAATCCCATCGGCTCAAACTAAAACCAACGGGGATCCCTGAATCACCCCAGCTCGAGCCCCCCAACCTGCTGCCCTATGCTGGTATTCCTGGAACGGTCGTGGTTCCTATCAAAGCGCCTGCACCGGCTGTGGGAAATGCGGGACCTGGAACAACGGCGCTTACCAGGCCACCTGGCCGATCGTGACCACCTATTCTTTATGTGACTACAGCGGCTGTGGGCAAAGCTTACTGGCCCGCCAGTGCGGTTCCACGATGTATATCACGAATCGATGCAATGGGGCCAGTATCGGTGTCACCGTAGCCGATTGTGGGCCGAATATGCGCAGTTATTGCTCCACGCCCGAGCGTTGTCCCCCCGGAGGTATAGTAGGCTATGAGCCGGCGATCACCGATCTCACCCCCGGCGTTTTCCGCCATCGCGGATCTGGCTCTCGGAACCATCCCGGTCACGGTTCGCTTCCAGGCTGAATGCGCCAGCGGGGTTCGTTCGTCCACGGAAGCTCCCCTCATCGAACCTCTCGCTCCTGCAGATCTGTTCGTCCAGGGATATGTGCGAGAGCGGACCCAGGAAGGGTGGCGCATTGAGAACGGAAAAACTTCTTGGATTCTGCATATAGATTCGAGCACATCTGTGTGGAAAGGAGTGGAGGGGGGTGAAGAGCTGCTGGAGCCCGGGGACTTCCTGTTCGGTCGCGGATGGCGGATCTCCGAGCATCGGCTGCGCGCCACTCGGATATGGCTGAACATCGTCAACCTTTACGGCTTGGTGCTTTCCTGCACCCCGTGGACCATCCAGTTGCAGTCCGCGGACGGTCATCGCTTGCTCGTTACAATGGATGAGAAGACGCTTCTGGATGAGGAACCTCTTCGCATGCCTCGATGCCTTCCACCCGGTTCATGGATTCAGGTCGTGGGGGTACAGCGAGGCTCTCAGCACATCCAGGCTACACGCCTTTGGAGCCTTCAACTTCCGCAGAAGGAGGGATGATCATGAAGCGCATCCGGGGGCTTTGGAAATGGATGGTCCTGGTGGGGCTCTTGGGGAGCTTGGCCAGCTGCGGACAGCCGGAGGGGGCACCGATGGGGCCCACCGGGACGCCCGTTCCACCTTCTCGCCTCCCTTCTCCTCCCGCTTCGCCTACCTCCACTCCTGCTCCCACTCTTCCTTCCACGCCCATCGCGCCCTGTGCGACCGCTCCCATGGGACGGCTCGCCTTCCTGCGAGATGGAGCAGTGGGCTGGAAAGATCTGCCGGGCGGGGAGGAGCGGTGGCGAACGCCTGCGGAAGGCTATACCCGTCTCGCGCTTTCTCCAGACGGCGCGTGGGTTCTGGCCTGGAAAGGGGAATCCGCGGCGGTCGTGCTGGAGATGACAGGAACCGCCACCCTTTCCCTTCCGGAAGGAATCCAAGCGGCCGTGTGGGCGCCTTCCGGGGCGACCCTCGCCTACGCGGATGCCCAAGGGATCTGGATCCTGGAGCCCGCCTCGGGATCCCGGCGGCCGATGTGGACCTGGGAGAAGGGGATGCATCTGGACCCCGGTGCCCCGGTGGGGCTGGCGTGGTCGCCAGATGGAACCCGCCTCGCCTTTTCCTATGAGCGGATCGGATCTTCCCCCGGCCAGATCGTCGAGCAAGGCCTGGCCTGGGTGGATCGCTCGGGGAATCTGCGCCGGGTTTGGTCTTTTCCGAACGGGGCGCAGGAACAGGCGTGGCTGGCCGGATGGTCCGGGGACGGGCGGTGGCTGCTGTTCTGGCACGGCCTCCACCGTTCGATGTCTCTGGCCGCAGACGGCCTGGAGTTGCTGGCCATATCTGCGACGGGAGGCACCTCGCCCCAGGAGGTTGCGAATCCCGTTCTACCCTGGCCGGGGGCGGTGGCCCCACAGCCTGGCACCTCCGTGGTGGTCGTGATGGCGGGTGGCGGTCGGGAGATGTGGCACAATAAAACCTTAATTAAGGTGGATCTGGCGACAGGTGAACAGCATGCCCTTCTCCCCTCCGGCTGGGTGGGATTCGCTCCCCGGTGGTCTCCCGACGGCCACCGCCTGGCGTTCGTAGCCGCGCCGGACGCGGGGGAGGCGGGGGATCCTGGTGCTTTGGCCCAACGCCGCATCGCGATCCTGGACCCGGAGGATGAGTCGCCGCGGATTCTGTCGGCCCCGTATGAGATGCGCATGGAGGGGCCAGTCTGGGCGGATTCGGGACGGTTCGTGCTGGGCATAGGCCTCCAGGGGGAGCAAGTCGCCCTCTGGCTGCTGGCGGCCGATGGCTCCTGTAGGATGCCGGTGGTGGAACGGTTGACGCCTCCCCAGATGGTGGCCGGGGCTCCCGCCCTGTTGGGCTTTTATGGCCGTATTGATTGGGATTGGATCTTTGATTTCCGCTTTAGGGATTGACAACCTGATTTTCAGGCCCTACCATGCAGCGGTTCACGAGGGATCCGGGATCGCCGGACCGAATGCAGGAGGTGGGACCATGACCGAACGATGGCTGCCGTAGGATTCGGGCTCATCCCGGCTGGCGCTGGGGGCCGATGCTCGTCGAGATCGAAGGGGAGCGGGTGCGGGTCTTCGCGGGCCTTGGGATGCGGGCGCGCCTCGTGCAGGTCTTGGGCCCGGTGCGGGCGTTGCGGGTGGCCCAGGCCGTGGCCCGGCACGGCGGGCCGGTGCTGGGCGTGGATTGGGAGAGGCGACGGCTGTTGCGCCAGAGCCTGGCCCTGGCCGGGCTGGCCCTGCTGCGATGGATCCCCGGAGGGACCCATGCCCCTCGAACCACCGGTTCCGCCAGTTCGGCCCCTCCTCGTCTCGGCTCAGGGGAGGGGGAGCTCTGGGAGGGGGGGCGAGGGATCCAAATCCAAGCGCCAGATCGCGCGGCGGGATCCCGCATGGTGCGGAAAGCGGTCGGCCTCATCCTCAAACCTCAGCGATGCGGCTATAATCAAAGCCAAGCCTTCATGGAGGAAGCCCAACGATGATGCGCGCGCTGGATTTCCCCACGCGGATCGAGATGGTGCGGGCGCGGGAGATCCTGGATTCCCGTGGCAACCCGACGGTGGAGGTGGAAGTGCATCTGGCCGATGGGACCGTTGGCCTGGCGGCGGTGCCCTCCGGGGCGAGCACCGGCGCCCATGAGGCCTGGGAGCTCCGGGATGAGGACCCCGACCGCTATCTGGGCAGGGGGGTCCTCCGGGCCGTTGAGAACGTCAACAGCCGGATCGCCGAGGAGATCGTGGGGTGGGATGCCCTGGATCAGGTCGGGATCGATGAGGCGCTGATCAGCCTGGATGGCACCGAGAACAAGCGGGAGCTGGGGGCCAACGCCATCCTGGGCGTCAGCCTGGCGGTGGCCGTGGCCGCCGCCCGCTCCTTAGGCCTTCCCCTCTATCGCTACCTGGGGGGCGTGGAGGCGCGGGTGCTCCCCGTGCCGATGATGAACATCCTCAACGGCGGCAAGCACGCCGATGACTCGGCGGATCTCCAGGAGTTCCTCATCCTCCCGGTGGGCGCCCCTTCGTTCTCGGAAGCCCTGCGCTGGGGAGCGGAGGTTTATCATCATCTGAAGAAGGTTCTCAAGAAGCGGGGTTACAGCACCAACGTGGGGGATGAGGGCGGCTTCGCGCCCAACCTGCGGTCCAACCAGGAGGCGGTTGAGCTGATCCTCGAGGCCATCCAGGCGGCCGGGTATGCGCCGGGCGATCAGATCGCCCTGGGGCTGGACGCGGCGGCCAGCGAGTTCTATCAGGACGGCGTTTATGTCCTTCGTAAAGAGGGGCGGACGCTGCGGGCTGCGGAGCTGGTCGAGCTGTATGCCCGCTGGGTTGAGGAGTATCCCATCGTTTCCATTGAGGATGGGATGGCGGAGGATGATTGGGAGGGGTGGCGGCATCTTTCGGAGCGCCTGGGGGATCGGATCCAGCTGGTGGGGGATGATCTCCTGGTGACCAATGTGAACCGTATCCGCCGCGCCATCGCCGAGCGGGCGTGCAATGCCCTGCTGTGCAAGGTGAATCAGATCGGCACCCTCACCGAGGCCATCCGGGCGGCGCGGCTGGCCCAGCGGGCGGGCTGGGGGGTGATCATCTCCCATCGCAGCGGGGAAACGGAAGACACCTTCATCGCGGATCTGGCGGTGGCGCTGAACGCCGGACAGATCAAGACCGGAGCGCCATGCCGGAGCGATCGGGTCGCCAAATACAACCGGCTGTTGCGCATTGAGGAGGAGCTGGGGGAAAGCGCGCAGTATGCCGGCCGCTCCGCCTTCCCCGGCTGGGCTTCCCGGATGGAGGGATGAGCGCAGCTTCTGATCCATGCCCAGCCGGTCGATGCCCGGAGCACGCGGGGCCCGGGGGGGCGCCGAAGGAGCCCCCCCGGGCCCCATGCTTTCTGAGCCCTTTTGGGCCCACGGTAAGGATCGATAGGACCTCTGTCAATGACCATCTGGATGGCCTCCAGCAGGCCATCGCGCAATGCCCACTCCAGGTGGGGATCCCGATCGATATCCTCCAGGGTGTAGCGCTGTCGGAAGCGCCGGAGCTCCCGGAGGGTGCCTTCCAGCCGTTGCAGGCGCTCACGCATCTTCCGGCCTCTCCCGGAGCGGGCGGGCCGGCAGGCGTTCCCGGAACGCCTGCTCCACGATCGCCCGCAGGTATGCGGTGTCCAGATAGCGCATGATGGCCTGGCGCTTGAATTCAACGAACCGCTGGGGATCCCTGCAGAAGAGCAGGATGCCCCCGGCGATCGCCTGATAAGCCAGGGCCGGGTTATGCTCCAGCGCGGCGTCCAGGGGGATCAGATCCACATCCCGCCCGAGGGCCTGCTCCAGCAACGCGATCAGCTCTCCGAGCTCCAGCGGTGAGAGGGAGGTGGAGGGGTAAATTCCGATGTCGATGTCGCTCCATGGCCGTTCGACCCCCCGGGAGAAGGATCCAAAAAGCAGGGCGAATTCAATCCCATGGGCCGATAGAAGATCCTGGAGCTCTTTGAGCCTGGAGCGCAGCGCCGATGGGAGTTCGGGCGGATCCGGAGATCGAAGGGATCGCACGGTTTCATCCTCCGAACCGGCAGGATCGGGACCTGCGCTGCGGGAATCGAATTCCCAAGGGGCGAAATCTCCTCCCCAGGCCCCTCATTGGAACATCCATCTCCCCATGATAACCCAGCCGGCTTCCCGCGAGGTCTCCCCCGACGCGCCTTGACAAAATCCGCGCCCTCATTAGGATTGCCAGCTGTCCACCCTTTTCGGAGGAGAGCCCCGATGAGCGCTGAAACCGTTTCCCGGATCCGCCAGGCGATGGAAGCCCGCCGCGAGGAGATCCTGCGCTTCTTCTTCGATATCGTGGCCATCCCCAGCTATGACGCCCAGCTCCGGGCGGTGGGGGAGCGGGTGGCGGAGGAGATGGCCCGCCTGGGCTTCGAGGAGATCGGCTTCGACGTGATGGGCAACATCCGGGGGCGCATCGGCCACGGCCCCCGCGTGCTGGTGTATGACAGCCATCTCGACACCGTCGGGATCGGGGATCCGGAACAGTGGGCCTGGGATCCGTTCCGGGGCCGCCTCGAGGGGGATCGCTTCTATGCCCGGGGATCGTGCGATGAGAAAGGATCCACTCCCGGGATGATCTACGGCCTGGCCATCGCCCGGGACCTGGGGCTGCTGGAGGGCTGGACGGTTTATTACTTCGGGAATATGGAGGAATGGTGCGACGGGCTGGCCCCCAATGTCTTCGTCGAGGTCGATCCGAAGATCCGGCCCGACGCGGTGGTCATCGGGGAGCCCACGCGCCTGCGGGTCTATCGGGGCCACCGGGGGCGGGTGGAGCTGAAGGTGGTGGCCAAGGGGCGCAGCGCCCACGCCGCCTCCAACTGGCTGGGGGATAACGCGATCTACAAGATGCTGCCGGTGATCGCTGCGATCCGCGATCTGGATCCCCATCTGAAATCCCATGACTTCCTGGGGCGGGGCACCATCACGGTCACCATGATCGAAAGCCGCACCCCGTCGATCAACGCCGTCCCGGATGAGTGCACCATCTATATCGATCGCCGGCTGACGTTTGGGGAAACCAAAGAGGAAGCGCTGGCCCAGGTCGAGGCGTGCATCCCCCCCGAGCACCGGGAGGCGATCCGGGTGGAGATCCTGCAGTATGCGGATCCCAGCTACACCGGCTTCCGGTATCCGGTGGAGAAATACTTCCCGGCCTGGGCGCTGGAGGAATCCCATCCTCTGGTCCAGGCGGGTCAGGCGGCTATCGAGGCCCTCTGGGGGGAGCGGCGTCCCACCGGGAAATGGGATTTCTCCACCAACGGCACCTACTGGGCCGGGAAAGCCGGCATCCCCAGCATCGGCTTCGGGCCGGGGGATGAAACGTATGCCCATCGGGTGGACGAGCATATCTCCCTGAGCGAGGTGGTGGAGGCCACGGCGTTCTATGCGCTGTTCCCTTCCATGCTCCAGCGCCATTTTCCTTAAATACTACGGTAGGGCAACTGCTTGCAGTTGCCCTACAGCGAGCTTCTATAATTCCAACGGGATGCGATCTTCATAAAATCTCTCAGGAGGCCTCTCATGCAAACCCATCTGCGTGGCCGTGATGTCATCAGCGACCTGGATCTCTCGGTGGAGGAGGTCCAGACGGTGCTGGAGGTGGCCTTCGATCTGAAGATGAAGCAGGCCATGGGGATCCCCCATCGCTATCTGGAGGGGAAGACCATGGCCATGCTGTTCTTCTACAGCAGCACCCGCACCCGCGCTTCCTTCGAGGCCGGCCTGGCCCAGCTCGGCGGGCATCCCGCCTTCATCGAATCCAAGACCACCCAGATCGCCCATGGGGATACCGCCAAGGAGATCGGGGAGATCTACGGCCGTTACTTCGACGCCATCGCCATCCGCCACGTGGACTGGGGGGTGGGGAACCGTTACATCACGGAGGTCGCTCGCTACAGCCGTGCCCCCGTCCTGAACATGCAGTGCGACATCTACCATCCCTTCCAGATCCTCGCCGACCTCATGACCCTGGTGGAGAAGAAAGGGCGGGATCTGCGGGGCCGGAAGATCGCCGTCACATGGGCCTACGCCGCCAGCTACCAGAAGCCCCTCTCGGTCCCGCAGTCCCTGATCCTGCAGCTCACCCGCTTCGGGATGCACGTGGTGCTGGCCCACCCCCCCGAGTTCCAGCTGATGCCCGACATCGTGGAGCAGGCCCGGGAGAACGCCCGACGCTTCGGCGGGGCCTTCGAAATCACCGACCGCATGGATGAAGCTTTCCGGGACGCCGATGCGGTCTACCCCAAGAGCTGGGGATGCTGGCTGACTACCACCGATCCGGAGGAAAGCGCCCGCATCGCCCGCAAGTATCAGGACTGGATCGCCGACGAACGACGGATGCAGCTGGCCCGCCCGGATGCCATCTATATGCACTGCCTGCCTGCGGACCGCGGCCTGGAGGTCACCGATGCGGTGATCGACGGCCCCCAGTCCGTGGTCTACGATCAGGCGGAGAACCGCCTGCATGTTCAGAAAGCCGTGATGGCCCTGGTCATGCGCTGAACCTGCCCCTGGAGGCTCGGATGCGTCTGCAACCCGGACTGGCGGTCGTGGCCGTCGGCGGCAACTCTCTGATCAAAGGGCCAGATCGGATGACTGTTCCCGATCAATACGAAGCCGCCCGCGAGACCATGGTCCACATCGCGGAGATGATCGCCCAGGGCTGGCGGGTGGTCATCACCCACGGAAACGGCCCTCAGGTGGGCTTCATCCTCCGGCGCAGCGAGCTCGCCCTTCACGAGCTCCACCCGGTTCCCCTGGACGCTGCGGATGCGGACACGCAGGGGGCGATCGGATACATGTTCCAGAAGGCCCTTTACAACGAATTCCGGCGCCGGGGGCTGAACCGGCTGGCGGTGACGGTGGTCACTCAGGTGCTCGTGGATCGGAACGATCCCGCCTTCCAGAATCCCACCAAGCCCATCGGCTCCTGGATGGATGAGGCGACGGCTCGACGGCGGGCTGCGGAACAGGGATGGGTGGTTCGGGAGGACGCCGGCCGGGGATGGCGGCGGGTGGTTCCCTCCCCGCGCCCCCGGCGGATCATCGAGCTGCCGGCGATTCGGGCTCTGCTGGAAGACGGCTTCGTCGTGATCGCAGTGGGCGGCGGGGGGATTCCGGTCGTGGAGGATGAAGAGGGGAACCTGGTGGGTGTCGAGGCGGTCATCGACAAGGATCTGGCCAGCGCGCTGCTGGCCATCGAGATCGGGGCGGATCTCTTCCTGATCTCGACGGCGGTGGAGAAGGTGGCGCTGCACTATGGGAAGCCGGCACAGCGCTGGCTGGATCGGCTCACGGTCTCCGAGGCCCGCCGTTATCTGGCGGAAGGCCATTTCCCCTCGGGCTCCATGGGGCCCAAGATCGAAGCGATCCTCCAGTATCTGGAACACGGGGGGAAGGCCGCGCTGATCACCGATCCACCCCATATCCCAGCGGCCCTGCGCGGCGAGACCGGCACATGGTTTGTCCAGGATGAGTGAAGCTCCGGTTGGGGACCCCTCCCCGAAACAGGGAGGGGGGATTTTCAGGCTCCCCCTTCCCTCGTAGGGAAGGGGGCCGGGGGGTTAGGTCTGAGGACCCCTCCCCCCGGCCCCTCCCCGAAACGGGGAGGGGGGGTAGGTCCGAGAACCCCCCGTGCGAATGGGGGTTCGCGCTGGATCACGAACGTCCTCCAACCTCCCGGCGGATTCCCCAGCTTCTTCAATAGTGGAAAATCGTCTTGCCCGGTGGATTACAGCATGTTAGCATGCCTGCACGCTGTGGCTTCAGGGGGCGAAATGGGATGAAGCGGACCCAGGTGCAGCTGGAAGAGGAGCTTTACGAACTGCTGCGGCAGGAGGCCTTTGAACGGGGGGTGTCCATCTCGGAGCTGGTGCGCTCCATTCTCCGCCAGCACCGGATGGCGGGCGGGGAGCCCCAGGGCTCGTTGGGTTTTGTCGGAATGGGGGAGAGCGAGCAGGGTTCCCTCGCGCCGGTTTCCGAACGGCACGATGAGGCGCTGGAGGAGGTGATTTTACTGGACACTTCCGCGATTTATGCCCCGGCCGACCGGGGCGATCCGAATCACCGCGGTGCGGTGGAACGATTGCGTCAGTTGGAGGCCCAGGGCCATACCCTGTTTGTGCACAGTTACATCCTGGCGGAGTCGACCGCGTTGTTGCAGCGGCGATTGGGCCTGGCGGTCGCCTTACGCTTTCTGGAGGATGCTCGGGCCTTCCGCATCCACTGGGTGATCAGCCGGGATCACGAAGAGGCCGTTCGCCTGCTGACGACCCGGGGAAAGCCTACGCTCAGCCTGGTGGATTGTGTAAGCTTTGTCCGGATGAAGAGATATGGGATCATCACCGCCTTCGCCTTCGATGAAGACTTCGAGCGGGAGGGATTTCAGCTTCTGAAATGACCCCTCGGGGCTCATGAACGATTCGTGCCTTCGAACGCATCGGGTCGCTCTCCCTGGGCCCATGACCGGGTTGGGGGGAAACCGATGGGTCCGAACCGGCGTTTCCTTCCGGGGCTTTTGGGGTGAGGAGCTCAGCAGTGCGATGCGTGTCTGAATGGGAAAGTAACGCATGCATCTTCACGGGAAAGTCGCGTTGATCACCGGAGCCAGCCGGGGGATCGGCCGGGCCATCGCCCAGGCTTACGTCCAGGAGGGCGCCGATGTGGTCCTCTGCGCCCGGGACGCGGAGGCCCTTGTCGCTGCGGCCCGCGAGATCGAGAGGCTGCGGGAAGGGGCTCAGGTGATCGCCCGCCCGTGCGACGTCACCCGGCCGGACCAGGTGGCGGCGCTGATGGCGGTCCTTGGGGAGAGGTTCGGGCGGCTGGACGTCCTGGTGAACAACGCCGCCATCCTGGGCCCTCGCCTTCCCATCGCCGAATATCCTCTGGAGGCCTGGCGGGAGGTCCTGGAAGTGAACGTCACCGGCATGTTCCTGGTTACCCAGGCGGCCCTCCCCCTGCTGCGCCGGTCCTCCGGGGGTTCCATCATCAACCTCTCCTCGGGCGTGGGCCGCCGAGGGCGGGCGCGCTGGGGCGCCTATGCCGTCTCCAAAGGCGCGGTCGAGATCTTCACCCAGGTCCTGGCGGAGGAGCTGGCCCCGGAGGGCATCCGGGTAAACGCCGTCAACCCCGGCCCCACCCGCACTCGAATGCGGGCCCAAGCCTATCCGGAAGAGGATCCCCTTTCCCTCCCCGCGCCGGAGGAGATCACCTCCCTCTTCGTCTATCTGGCTTCCGATGAGAGCCGGGGGATCACCGGGCAGAGTCTGGATGCGCGTTCTTTCCGCTGGCCCTGAACGTCAAGAGGAGATGCCCTGTGTCGGAAGCTCGCTTCCAGCGCATCGGACTGGTTCTCCATCCCCAGCGTCCCCATGCCGGAGGGCTGGCCGAGGCCGTCGCGGAGCACCTCCGGCAGATCGGTCGGGAGCCGATCCTGGTTCCGGCCGAAGCGCTGGATCGCGTGGAGATCGTCGCCGGGTGGGATCTGGCGATCACCTTCGGCGGGGATGGGCTGGTGCTGCGGGTCGCTCGCTACGCCGCTCCTGCCGGCGTGCCCATCCTGGGGATCAACCTGGGGCGGGTCGGGTTCCTGACGGAAATCCCGCCGGAGGAGTGGCTGGAGCAGCTGAGCCGGGTGTGGGAAGGCCATTACTGGGTGGAGCACCGGCTCATGCTGGAGGCCTACTGGGTCCGGGAGGGTCACCGTCAGGGGCCCTTTTACGCCCTGAACGATGTGGTGATCGGTCGCATGGGCCTGGGGCGCATCGTGCGGGTTCGAGTGGAGATCGACGGGCGCTACTTCACCACGTATGTGGGGGATGGCCTGATCGTGGCGACGCCGACTGGCAGCACCGCCTATGCCCTGGCCGCCGGCGGCCCCATCCTCCCTCCCGAGCTGAAGAACATTGTTCTGGTCCCCATCGCCCCCCATCTCAGCCTGGATCGGGCCGTGGTGCTGGATGAAGGCGTTCGGCTCACGCTCACCGTGCACACCGAGGGCAAAGCCGCCCTGACCATCGATGGGGCCGGAGAGGAACCCATAGCGGAAGGAGATTGGGTGGAGATCGCGGCGGCGCCGTTCAGCGCGCGCTTCCTCCGGCTTCGGGACCGCTCCTATTTCTATCGTCTCCTGGCAACCCGTCTCCGGCGTATGGTCGCGGATGAGAACACCCCTTGATCTCTCCCCGGGTCGCTCCTTGTGCCCGCTATCATCTTTTCAGGAGGAGAAGCCATCTCGGAGGGGTTCCTGTGGATGATCTGGGCTACTGGCTGGCGTTCAACCGGGTGATGGGGATTGGGCCAGCGCGCCTGCGGGCCCTGCTGCAGTATTTCGGGAATCTGCGGGCGGCGTGGGAAGCGGACGAGGGGGCATGGCGGGCCGCCGGGCTGGATCAGCGCACCATCCGGAACCTGGCGGAGGCGAGGCGACGGCTCCATCCGGATCGGGAGCGGGAGCAGCTGGAGCGGTCGGGGGCGAAGGCCCTCACGTGGGAAGATCCCGCCTATCCCCTGCTGTTGCGCCGCATCCCGGATCCGCCGCCGGTGCTGTTCATCCGGGGCCATCTCACGGAGGCGGATCGATGGGCGCTAGCCATTGTGGGGACCCGCCGGCCGACGGCCTACGGGCGGCAGGCGGCGGAATGGTTCGCCGGGGAGCTGGCGCGATCCGGGATCCCCATTGTCAGCGGGCTGGCCCGCGGGATCGATGCCATCGCCCATGAGGCCGCGCTGAAGGCGGGCGGGCGAACCCTGGCGGTGTTGCCGTGCGGGGTGGATCGCGTGTATCCCCTCGAGCATGCCCATCTGGCGGCGCGGATCATGGAGCGCGGGGCGCTGATCTCCGAGCTCCCGCTGGGGGCGCCGGCCGAGCCGGGGAACTTCCCGGCCCGGAACCGATTGATCAGCGGCCTGGCGGTGGGCGTGCTGGTCGTGGAGGCCGGGGCGACCAGCGGGGCGCTGATCACGGCGTCCCATGCGGCGGATCAGGGGCGGGAGGTCTTCGCCGTTCCGGGAAGCATTTTCTCCCCGGCCAGCCAGGGAACCAACCGGCTGATCCGGGATGGAGCGACCCCGGTGACTTCCCCGAATGAGCTTCTGGAAGCCCTCAACTGGTCGACGGCGGCCCAGCAGGTGGAAGCCCAGCTTCAGCTGCCTGCGGATCCGACCGAAGCGCGCCTGCTGGAGGTGCTCAGCCGGGAGCCCCAGCACATCGATGACATCGCGCGGGCGGCCGGGCTGTCGGTGGCGCAGGTGAGCAGCGCGTTGACGATGATGGAGCTGAAGGGGGTGGCCCGTCATCTCGGCGCCATGCATTACGTGCGCGCGTGATCGGGAAGGCGCACGCGGGAGATCCGGCTCCGGGCCTCACATATGGCGCATGGCTCTTGACAGAAAGCTGCCGCCCATTGCTAAATATGGTAAAAAGCAAGTCGTGGAAGGGAGGGAGCCATGTGTGGGCCGCAGGTCTACGAGGCGATGGCGCGGGCCTGGAGCCGCCGGGATTTCCTCAAAATGATGGGCGGCGCGATGGCCGCCGCGATGCTCCCTGCTCCACGTCTAACGGTCTGGCCCTGGCTGACTGTGGAAATCCACGGCGCGCGCGAAGGCGACCTTGTTTCCTTTACCCTCACCATCCGCAACCTCACGGAAGAGACGATCTCCGACCTCTATATCGCCGGCCACGTCCCCCGCAACGCGGATTTCGTCGCTGCCACGGCCACCCCTCCGAGGGCATGGTTCCGGGGCTTTGAGGCGGAAGGCGGGGATCTCCAGTCGGCGGTCTGGCTGGCGGAGGCGATCCCCCCCAAAGGCACTCTGGGACCCTTCGGCTATCAGGTGGCCCCGCATCCGGCTGCTACCCTGGTGAGCGCCCACGGGTTCGTCTCCTGGCAGAAGCCCGCTTACGGCGAGGCCGCTTCCGCCCCCGTCGGCGTGGTGGTGCGGACCGCTGTCCGCGTCTTCCAGCGCAAGGTGGACCTCACCTATGTGCAGAACCCCCGCTTCCCCATCTGGCCCGGCGCTCCCCGGCTGGAGATCGAGAACGTCTTCAACCACGCGCAACACGGCTTCTACGCCAACCGCTGGCACATCTACGAGCACCACGGCACTCATATGGACGCCCCGGTTCACTTCGGGAAGAACGCCCTGACGATCGAGCGCCTTCCGGCGGAGGTCCTGGTCGCCCCCGCGGCGGTCATCGACATCCGGGACCGGGCGCGGCGGAACCCGGACGCCCAGCTGACTCCCGATGACATCCGGGCCTGGGAGCGGCGTTACGGGCGGCTGCCGGACGGCGCCGTGGTGTTCATGTGGAGCGGATGGGGGGCCCGGGTGGGCGATGAGGCGGCTTATCGAAACATGGATGCCCAGGGGGTGATGCACTTCCCGGGCTTCCACCCGGACACAGCGGAGTTCCTCCTGAAGGAGCGCAACATCGTCGGCATCGGCGTGGACACCCTGAGCCTGGACTATGGGGCCTCCCGGGATTTCAAGACGCACTACACCATCCTCCCCGCCAACAAGTGGGGGCTGGAGAACGTCGCCAACCTGGGGCGGATCCCGCCCGCGGGGGCGATGGTCTTCGTCGGCGCCCTGCGCATTGAAGGCGCCTCCGGGGGTCCGGTCCGGCTGATCGCGGTGTGGTAGCGAGGTGTGGAAAGAAACGGGCAACCATCCCCGGCGGGGACGATCCCCGCCGCGGGGAATTTTTTCTTAAGGAGGGTGACCATGGCGGTGAAGGAGATTGTGGCGGATATCCGCCACCTGAGCGGCGAGGTGTATTATCCTTCCCCCGAGGTCCTGGAGCGCGCCTACATCAAGGATTACCCCTCCCTCTACCAGCGGGCGATGCAGGATCTCGAGGCGTTCTGGGCCGAGCGCGCGGAGGAGCTGGAGTGGTTCCGGAAATGGGATCGCGTTCTGGATGACAGCGGGAAGCCCTTCTACAAGTGGTTCGTCGGCGGCAAGATCAACATCTGCTACAACGCCGTGGACCGCCACATGAAGACCTGGCGCAAGAACAAGGTGGCCCTCTACTGGGAGGCGGAGAACGGCGAGCGCCGGGTCCTCAGCTATTATGATCTCTACAAGGAAGTCAATCGCTTCGCCAACGTCCTGAAGGCCCTGGGGGTGCGCAAGGGCGACCGGGTGACCATCTATATGCCCCGGATCCCCGAGCTGCCCATCGCCATGCTGGCCTGCGCCCGCATCGGGGCGATCCACAGCGTGGTTTTCGCCGGCTTCTCGGTGGAAGCCCTCCACACCCGCATCGAGGACTCCAAATCCCGCCTGGTGATCACCGCCGACGGCGGATACATGAACGGGCGTATCGTGGAGACCAAGCGCACCGTTGACGAAGCGGTCCGCCGTGCTCCCTCTGTGGAGCATGTGCTGGTTGTCCGCCGCACCCGCCACGAGGTGCCCATGGAGCCGGGGCGGGATTATTTCTACGATGAGCTGGCGCGGCTCCCCTTCGCCCAGGGCGAGTGCCCGGTGGAGGTCACCGACGCCGAGGATCCCCTTTACATCCTTTACACCTCCGGCACCACCGGCGCCCCCAAGGGCCAGGTCCATGTGCACGGCGGCTATGCGGTCTTCATCTACACCACGATGAAATGGGTCTTTGACATCAAGGATGAGGACATCTGGTGGTGCACGGCGGACCCCGGGTGGGTAACGGGGCACTCCTATATCGTCTATGCGCCATTGATGCTGGGGGCCACCAGCGTGATGTATGAGGGAGCGCCGACGTATCCGTATCCGGATCGCTGGTGGAGCATTGTGGAGAAATACGGGGTGACGGTGCTCTACACGACCCCCACCGCCATCCGGGGGTTGATGCGGTTCGGGGACGAATGGCCCAACCGTCGTAACCTCTCCTCCCTCCGCCTGCTGGGCACGGTGGGCGAGCCGATCAACCCGGAGGCCTGGCGCTGGTATTACCGGGTGATCGGGAAGGGGCGCTGCCCCATCATGGATACCTGGTGGATGACGGAGACCGGCGGCTTCATGATCACCCCCATGCCCTGCATCCCCCTCAAGCCGGGCTCAGCGACCCTTCCTTTCCCGGGCATCCGGGCCGATGTGGTGGATGAGAGCGGCAACCCTTGCCCGCCTGGGGTGGAGGGCTACCTGGTGATCCAGACGCCGTGGCCCGGGATGACCCGCACGCTCTACGGCGATCCCGAGCGCTATGTGAAGACTTACTGGTCCAGGTATCCCGGCTGGTTCTTCACGGGCGATTCCGCCCGGCGGGATGAGGATGGCTACTTCTACATTATCGGGCGGGTGGACGACGTGCTGAAGGTGAGCGGCTATCGCCTGGGCACGGCGGAGATCGAGTCGGCGCTGGTGGCCCATCCGGCGGTGGCCGAGGCGGCGGCCATCGGCCTGCCCCACGAGGTGAAGGGGGAAGGGATCCACTGCTATGTGATCCTCAAGGCGGGCTACAGCCCCAGCGAGGCCCTGGCCGAGGAGCTCCGCCAGCATGTGGCCCAGCTGATCGGCCCCATCGCCCGGCCCGAAGCCATCCACTTTGTGGACAAGCTCCCCAAGACCCGGTCGGGGAAGATCATGCGCCGGGTGCTGCGGGCTCGCGCCCTGGGCCTGCCGGAAGGGGATCTCTCCACGCTGGAGGAATGAGGGGAAGGCGGCTCGTCGGTTCCGAGGGGAGGACAACGGGGGGTCGGCGGCGCATCGGCCGACCCCCCGCTTTTTTCCGGCTGGCACGGATCCCCGATCCCTGGCACCGATGGAAATCGGCCTCGTGAGGCGCTCCGCGCCGGGCGTCGGCCTCTCACGCCGATGGAAATCGGCCTTCATGGGCGCTTTCGCGCCCCGGGTCGGCCTGCGCCGACGCGAGAGGCTTCTTGGCCGGCGGAGGCCGGCCATCAGCCAAAGGCCTCTCGAGGTCGTATTCATTCGACGCCCTAAGGCCGGCCATTGGCCGGAGGCCTCTCAGGAAAGGATGCTCACCCCGAGGCGCGGGGAACACGGAGGGGAGAAAAGCCGCGGTGTTCCCCGTGTCTCCGTGAGCGCTTTTCGTTGTTCCCGGCTCAGCGGGGCTTGCCCCACCACACCTCGAGGAGCGGGCGGCCCTCTGTATTCCAGTCCTCTGTATCTGAAGACACAAAGTATTTGCCGCTGTGATAGGCCCCGTCGGCGCTGTAAAGGATCAGGCGCAGCGGTTCGCCCCGGGCATACGCCTGGGCCACCGCATACGAGACATCCCAGACCCGCGGGACGCCGGGCCAGCCCGGCCAGTCCGCGAGGGGGTCCACCCACGCGCCGCCGATGTTCTCCCGGGCCAGCGGCGCGTTGTTCCCCGTGATCGCCTCTTCCTCCCAGTCCCCGTCGGCGATCAGCCCCTGGATCCATGAGGGCTGCGCATGGCCGGGTGCCCCAGCGTTGCCGAATTGGTGCAGGGTCAATGTGGCCGAAAGGATCACATGGCCCGGCGGGATCGCATCGAGGGGAAAGGTCACATCGTATTTGGCGAAGCACGGCCAGTCAGCGACATCGGACTGGTTCTGGATGTTGAAGTCGGGCGCGTGGCCGTCGTTGCGATTGCCCCCCTCGTTCCAGATCTCGTGTTCATCGTCGGGGCACTGGCGCGCGGTGATCCCGCCGACGTTGGCGTCAGGGATCAGCGGGCTGTTCCGGGTGGGGCGCGAATCCGGACGTGGCCGGTCGGAACGCCTTCCGCGTGGTAGACGGGAAGGCCGAACCGCAGGAAGCCCCAGCACGATGGGCTCTCCGGGGAGACGGCGGGCGGCCAGGACGTATCGCCGACGGGAGGATCGGTGGGGGAATCCCGGTCGTGGACCTGGACCGCCAGCCGCCAGAGGGTGCCTTGAGGGGGCGCAGCGGCCAGGCCCAGGCTGGCGAAGGGAATGGTGAAGCCCATCGCCCATCCCCGGTCGCTTTCGCGATCGTCGTTGAGGGCGTTCCCGCGCCAGCCCGGGACGGCCTGGAAGGGCGGGTCGGCCGGCTGCCAGCCGGAGGCGCTTCCTCGATAAGCGGCGCGCCGGGCGGGGCTGGGCTCGACGTAGAGCTGGGCGACGAAGCGCCAGGATGCGGGGGAAAGCGTGTCGCCGCCCGACGTATCCAGCATCACCGTCGCGGCGTCCCACTGCGTCAGCGCCTGGGGCGTCGGGTTCTCATCATACCCGAGCTGACGGTCGAAGATGGCGAGGTAGATATAGAGCTCCTGTTCGTTATAGCCCACGCGGATATCCGTATAATTTTGCGTGGGGGAAACCCGGCCGAACCAGGCGATGGCGGTCTGTTCGAAGGGGATGGGGCCTTCAAAGCGAGGGGCGTTGATGCGCGGCAGTGTCTCCGGGGCGCACGGTCTCCTGCTGGCGCGGAGGGGCGTCGGCCCTGGGGATGAGGATGGGATCGGCGTCCCCTCGACGAGGTGCGCGGGGGGCCGCAGGGGGCGACCGGAGCAGGCGGCGGGAAAGAGCAGCATCAGGGTCACCAGGCTCCGCCACGCCATTCCTCGGATGGGGACGGCATCAGCGCTCCGGGGATTTGCGGCCATCGTCTCCTCTCCCTGCAGGGCGCCCATCGCTATGATTATTCCCTGCATTCTTTACTCCAGCGCAAATGAGCCTTTCCTCGCGGCGTAGCAGCGATAGGGCTCCCCCTGGAAGGGGAGCCCGGCGGTGGATCAGGAGGATGGGAGAATCAAACTCCAGGGACGGAGTGGGTTAAAATCAATGAAGCAGGCCAGGCGAACGCTGGATCGATCCCATCCGGCGAGGTCGGCTATGGGTCGTAAAATCCGTGTGCTCATTGCCAAGCCGGGGCTGGACGGCCATGATCGGGGCGCCAAGGTGATCGCCCGCGCCCTGCGGGATGCCGGGTTCGAGGTGATCTATACGGGCCTGCGGCAGACCCCCGAGATGATCGCCGAGGCGGCGTTGCAGGAGGATGTGGATGTGGTGGGCCTCTCGATCCTCTCCGGAGCCCATATGACGCTGCTCCCCCGGGTGGTGGAGGAGCTCCGGAAACGGGGGCTGGACGATGTGCTGGTGATCGCCGGGGGGATCATCCCCGAGGAGGATATCCCCGCGCTAAAGGCCGCGGGCATCCGGGAGGTTTTCGGACCGGGCACCAGCACCGAGACCATTGTGCAGTTCATCTGCGCGCATTTCGGCATCCGTCCGGAGGATCTCAAAGCGGCCGGCGAGCCGGCGCTTCCCTGAGGATGCCATATGGGGGGACGGCCCTTGACGCGAGATCCCATGGCTCTCTTCGAGCGCGCCCGTGCAGGGGATCGCCGGGCGCTGGCGCGATTGATTTCCATGCTGGAAGATGGGGGCGAGGCCGCTGTTCAGCTCAGCGCGCGCCTCTTCCCCTTCACGGGAAACGCCTATGTCATTGGGATCACCGGCCCTCCGGGCTCCGGGAAGAGCACGCTGGTCAACGCTTTAACCCGCGCGTACCGGGAGCGAGGGGAGACGGTGGGGATCGTCGCAGTGGACCCCAGCAGCCCTTTTACAGGCGGGGCCCTGCTGGGGGATCGCGTCCGGATGCAGGATGTGGCCGGCGATCCGGGGGTCTTCATCCGCAGCATGGCCACGCGGGGCAGCCTGGGTGGCCTGGCCCGCGCCACCCGGGAGATCATCCGGGCGCTGGATGCGGTCGGCTTCCACCGGATCCTGGTGGAGACGGTGGGGGCGGGACAGGTCGAGGTCGATATCGCCCAGGCCGCGGATACGGTCGTTGTGGTTCAGGCCCCCGGGCTTGGGGACGATATCCAGGCCATCAAAGCGGGGATCCTGGAGATCGCGGACATCCTGGTGGTCAACAAGGCGGATCGGGAGGGGGCGGCGGCCACCCTGCACATCCTGCGATCCATGCTCTCCCTGGGCCAGCCCGCGGTGGTTCGCCACCACGGGCAGGCGATGGCCATCCAGCGCGTGGAGCCGTCCCGGGAAGGATGGACGCCGCCGATCCTTCAGACGGTAGCGACTTCCGGCCGGGGGATCCCGGAGCTGGTGGAGGCCATTGAGCGCCACCGGGCTTATCTGGAGGAAAGCGGGGAAGGGGAAGCCCGGAGGCGGCGGCGGATCGCGGAGGAGCTGGCCGCCCTCGCCCGGGAGCGTCTGTGGGCGCGGGTGGTGCGTCAGGTCGGTCGCGCCCGTCTGGACGGCCTGGTGGATCAGCTGCTCCGTCGGGAGATCGATCTGCACACCGCTGTGGAGCGGCTGCTGGAGGATATCCGATAGCCCATCGAAGGAGAGCGGGGAGCGGGCGGAGAAGCCGCCCGCTTCATCCTCTCGTGAACAGGAGCAGGAGACGGAGCGATGCCCCCATGACGGTTCGAGTGGTCCTGGATGCGATGGGGGGTGATCACGCCCCACGGGTCCCGGTGGAGGGGGCGCTATGGGCGCTGCGGGAGATCCCGGAGCTTCACGTGATCCTGGTCGGCCAGGAGGAACGGATCCGCGCGGAGCTGGCCCGCCATTCCCCGAAAGGCCTCTCGTTTTCCATCGTCCATGCCTCCCAGGTGGTGGAGATGCATGAGCGCACCATCGCGGTGAAAACCAAACGGGATTCCTCCATGGGGGTGGGGATGCGCCTGGTGCGCTCCGGGGAAGCTGAGGCGTTCGTTTCCATGGGGAACACCGGGGCGGTGATGGCGGCGGCCCTGTTCCATCTGGGGCGGATCCCGGGCATCGATCGCCCGGCCCTGGCCACGGTTTACCCCACCGCTCACCGGCCGTGCCTTCTCCTCGATATCGGCGCGAACACGGATCCCCAGCCATGGCATTTGCTCCAGTTCGCCATCATGGGCGTCGTATATGCGGAGCGGGTGCTGGGCTGGCCGAACCCGCGGGTGGGGATCCTCTCCAACGGCGAGGAGCCGGGCAAGGGATCCATCCGGGTTCAGGAGGCTTACCGTCTCCTTCAGGAAAGCGGATTGAATTTTATCGGGAACGTGGAGGGTAAGGATCTATCCCGTGGTCTGGCGGAGGTGGTGGTCACGGACGGCTTCACCGGGAACGTGGTGATCAAGCATCTCGAGGGCACGGTATCCTTCCTGGCCCGTTTCCTGAAGGCGCAGCTGACCGATGGGGCGCTGGATCGGCTCGGCCTGGCGCTGGCGTTGCCGGGCCTGATCCTCGCCGCTCCCGGGCTGCTGTGCCTGCTGCCCAGCCTCCGGCGGGTCTTCCAGCAGCTGGATTATCGGGAATACGGAGGCGCGCCGCTGCTGGGGGTCAACGGCGTGGTGGTGATCGGGCACGGGCGCTCCGATGCGAAGGCCGTGAAGAATGCCATCCGCATGGCGGTCCGGGCGGTGAGGGAAGGAATGCTGGAGCGGATCCGGGAAGGTCTGGAGTCGATCCCCCCGGCGCGCTCCCCGCATGGGGCCAGCGTGGAGGGCGCGCGGATTCAGGGACAGCGCCAATCCTGCTGAAGCGTTCCCTCCCCGGGGGACCATCGGGTGATCCGCCAGCGGCCTCCCTGGGCGGCCAGCCGGTAGATCTCCCCCGGATAGGTGACCACGCGGTCGACGATCACGCGCTGGCCCAGAGGGCAGACCAGGCCCGCTCGATAGACCCAGGTCTCCTCCGTCCGCACCTCGATGAGATCGGGGCCGGGTGGCGAGGCGGGAGCGCACGAGCGGATCTCCCACCGGATCTCCTGGATCGTGGCCCGGATCGCCTGGGCGGCCTGTCGCAGGCGGTCTGCCTGCCGTCGGGCCTCCGGCGCGGCGTCTCCCCATGCCGCGGTGAGCGAGTCGAGCGTTCCCTGGCCCAGGATATAGGCTTCCTGCGCGGCGTTCGCCTGCTTGATCGCCTGCAGCACGCCGGGGTCGCACTGGAGCGCGGAAAGCGTGGGCGAGGCCGGGATCGGGGAGGGCGACGCGGCCCGTGTGGGCGCCGGAGGGGAGGGCTCCGGAGAGCGCGGAGGGATGGGCGATGGGGAGGGCTGCAGGGTAGGGGAAGGGGTGGGAGCTTGCGCCACGCCCGGCGGGGTCGGCGAGGGCCGGAGAGGGGATGGGCCCATAAAGTAGGGATAGAGGAGAAGACCATAGCCCACGCTCGCGACCAGGAAACTGAAGCCGGTCAGCATCACCTGCCACTCCCGGCGATGGGGAAGGGCGAACAGCGCTTTCCCCCGTCGCTCTTGAAAGACCCTGGCCCCTCCCGGTCGCGTCAGAAGGAAGGAGATCAAGCCCACCCCAATCAACAGGATGCCGATCAGCTGCTCCAGGCCTCGCATGGTGGATCTTCCCCTCCATAGAGGGATGTGGGAAGTCCTGCCCCTCCCTTCCCCACGGCCCTTTCGCCATAGAGTCGGCGGGAGGGACTTTCGACCCGACGTTCAGCCCCGACCCCCGCGGGCGGTTGCACAGCGCCGTGCGAGTTCGTTGGGCGCCTTTCATCATGCGGACAAACGCCCGGAGATGCAAGCGATCCGCATCCGGCGCCTGTCCACCCCAAAAGATCTCTTCCCCGTTGTCCGGGGTCCAGCGAAGCCGCTCGGGGGGCGGGCAGAAGAGAAGGCCTCCTTCGCAGCGGGGATGCCAGTTCGCCCATGGGGTGCGAAAGGAGATCCCCGGTTTGGTTTCGCGTCCCGGATCCTTTATAATGAGGTTGGACGGTCCAGCTCAGCAGTAGGTCATGGGTGCTCGCAAACAAAGCCGGGATCGTGGGGACGCCTTCGGTGTCCCTTCAGGCTCCCGGCAAGACCCCTCTGGATCCTGGGGGGAAAGGGGGAGGCCATCCGGCCTTCCCGGGTTTGAGCCCAACGGCGCAGGTCCTATTCCCACTAAAGGAAGGCTCTCCACGATGATGCGCTTCGATCATTTCACAGAACGGGCTCAGGATGCGGCGGCGAGGGCCTATGAGATCCTCCAGCGCTACGGCCACAACCAGGTGGATACGGAGCATCTCCTCCTGGCCCTCCTGGAACAGCCGGATGGCGTGGTGCCGCAGCTGCTTCAGCGCATGGGGATCAGCGTCGACTGGATGCGGGGGCGGCTGGACGAAGTGCTCCGGGCCAGCCCGCGCGCCTCGATTTACGGATTCGGCGGCACCGGCCAGGTGTTCATCACCCCCCGGGTGAAGCGCATCCTGGACCTGGCCAACGAGGAGGCGCGCCGCCTGGGAGATGATTACATCTCCACCGAGCATCTCTTCCTGGCCATTGCTACGGAGCGGAACACCCCCGCGGCCCGCGTTCTGATGGATGCCGGCGTGACCCGGGATCGGATCTATGAGGCCATCAAGGATCTGCGGGGCGGGGCTCGGGTGACCGATCCGGGGGCGGAGGGCCGCTACCGGATGCTGGATCGCTATGGGCGGGATCTCACCCGGCTGGCCCGCCAGGGGAAGCTGGATCCGGTGATCAACCGGGAGGCGGAGATCCTGCGGGTGATCCAGGTGCTGTGCCGGCGGACCAAGAACAACCCGGTGCTGATCGGCGAGGCGGGGGTTGGGAAGACGGCCATTGTGGAGGGGCTGGCCCAGCGGATCGTCGCCCATGACGTCCCGGAGCTGTTGATGGGCAAGCGCATCGTGCAGCTGGATCTGGCGGCCATGGTGGCTGGGGCACGGTTCCGGGGCGAATTCGAAGAGCGCCTGAAGGCGGTCATCGAGGAAGTGCAGCGGGCGGAGGGGGAGGTCATCCTTTTCATCGATGAGATCCACACGGTGGTGGGCGCCGGGGCGGCCTCCGGGGCCCTGGACGCGGCATCGATGCTGAAGCCCGCCCTGGCCCGGGGGGAGCTCCGCTGCATCGGCGCCACCACCCTGGATGAGTATCGCAAATATATTGAGAAGGATCCGGCGCTGGAACGGCGGTTCGCGCCGATCTTCGTGGAAGAGCCCTCGGTGGAGTCAGCGATCCAGATGCTTCAGGGGCTGCGGGAGCGGTATGAGGCCCACCATCAGGTTCGCATCAGCGATGAGGCGATCGTCGCCGCCGTCCGTCTTTCCCACCGCTACATCACGGATCGCCGGCTTCCGGACAAGGCCATCGATCTGATCGACGAGGCGGCGGCCCGGCTGCGGGTGGCCCTGAACACCCTTCCGCCGGAGCTCAAGGCCATCAAGACCGAGATCGAGCGGTTGCTGCAGGAGGAAGAGCACGCCGGGCTGAACCGGGATTACGAACGGGCGGCGCAGATCCGCATGCGCCGCCTGCGCCTTCAGAAGGAGTTCGAGGCCCGTCGGGCGCAATGGCAGCGGGAGCGCAACCTGGATGAGGTGGTTTCCGAGGAAGATGTGGCCCAGGTGGTGGCGGCCTGGACGGGTATCCCGGTGTCCCAGGTGATGGAGACGGAGGCGGAGAAGCTGCTCCACATGGAGGAGCGGCTGCGGGAGCGGGTGGTGGGCCAGGACGAAGCCATCGCCGTGGTGGCGGACGCCATCCGGCGGGCCCGGGCGGGCCTGAAGGATCCCCGGCGGCCCATCGGTTCCTTCCTGTTCCTGGGGCCCACCGGCGTGGGGAAGACCGAGCTGGCGAAGGCGCTGGCGGAATACCTCTTCGGCGACGAGGACGCCCTGGTCCGGCTGGATATGAGCGAATATCGGGAATATCACACCGTCTCCCGTCTCTTCGGGGCGCCGCCAGGGTATGTGGGCTATGAGGAAGGTGGGCAGCTCACCGAGGCGGTGCGCCGGCGGCCTTACCGGGTGATCCTGTTCGATGAGATCGAGAAGGCCCATCCGGACGTCTGGAACGCGCTGCTTCAGATCCTGGACGATGGCCGTCTGACGGATGGCCAGGGCCACACGGTGGATTTCCGGAATACGATCATTATCATGACCTCCAATGTGGGCACCGAGCATCTCCGCCGCAGCGCCACGATCGGGTTCCTCCCGGCGACCTCCGAGCGGGAGCGCATGGAGGAGCGCCAGCGGATCGAGCGGGCGCTCCGCGAGACCTTCCGGCCGGAGTTCCTGAACCGGATCGACGAGATCGTGATCTTCAACCGGCTGACGCCGGAGCATGTCATGCAGATCGTGGATATCCAGATGCGCCAGATCCAGGCGCGCCTGGCCGAGCACGGGCTGCAGGTGGTCCTCACCGAGGCTGCCCGCCGCTGGCTGGCCGAAGAGGGCTACGATCCCGCTTTCGGCGCGCGCCCGCTCAAGCGAGTGCTCCAGAAACATGTGGAGAGCCCCCTGGCGGTCCGGCTGCTCCGCGGGGAATTCCGGGCGGGCGATGGGATCGTCGTCGATGTGGGGGAGCAGGGGTTGATCTTCCAGCGGCAACCCGCGGAGGCGCTTCCGCTGGTGGAGCGGGTGCCGCAGGTGTAGGCGTCCGACAGCGGCGGATTCGGTTCCCCATCGGACCTGGACGCGATCCATGCCGTTTCTGATCGACGGGCACAATCTGATCGGGGCGATGCCGGATCTCCGGCTGGAGGATCCGGATGATGAGGCGCGCTTGGTGGAGCGGCTCCAGCGCCTGGCGATGCGGACGGGGCGGCGGATCACGGTGGTGTTCGATCGGGGCGCTCCGGGCGGCGCCTCCGCCCTCTCCCGGGGCGGGGTAACGGTGCGCTTCGCTCCCTCCGGCGTGACGGCGGATGAGCTCCTGATCCGGCAGATCCGATCGGAGCGCAACCCCCGGGGGCTGATTGTTGTTTCCTCGGATCGGAGCGTGCAGGAGGCGGCCCGGCGTTACGGCGCGTCCGTCTGGTCCGCCGTGGAGTTCCGGGCCTATATGCAGCGCCATCTGGGGGAAGCCGCCTCAGTGACGGACGCAGAGGAGGAGAAGCCGGGCCAGGTCGATCCGGCGGAGCTGGAACACTGGCTGCGGTTGTTCCAGGGAAAGCGTTGAGCCAGGCCGGCGGCCCAACGGGCGGCCGGGGAGGCATCTCCCTTCCCGGGCCATGTCCGTGAGTTCGGACCTGAAACCATCCCGGCAGGAGGCGCTCGATGTTCGAAGACATCCGCCAGCACCTTTCGGAGGTTCCGGAGGGGGAGATCATCGAAGAGAGCGTGGAGGAGCGTTCTTCCCCCTCTTTGCTGAATCGCTTTTCCTCCTCTCTCCGGCAGCTGACTTCCTCCCAGCGCCTGGTCCTGCTGGGGCTGCTGTTGATCGATCTGTTCCTGCTGGGGTTCTTCCTCCTCCTCCTTGCCGGAGCCCTGCGCCTGGGATGAAGTCTGGCCTCGTTTTGCCGGGGATTGTCCGGGTTTGCTACAATAGAAGCAACCTGAGCCTGTGGCACCGGTCCGGGAGCCTCCGTGCGAATGGAGGGAGCGCTGCGATGGCGGAGATGGTGAAGCTGCTGATGGCCTGGGACATCAAGCCCGGCCACGAGCAGGAATACTTTGAGTTCATCGTCCGGGAATTCGCGCCGGGGATGATGCGCCTGGGGATGGAGCCCACGGACGCCTGGTATACGATGTATGGGGAAGGCCCCCAGATCCTCACCGGCGCCATCGCCCAGGACATGGAAACCCTGCAGCGCATCCTGGCCAGCCCGGAGTGGCAGGAGCTGAAGAAGAAGCTCTTCCGCCACGTCCGCAACTATAAGGAGAAAATCGTCCGGGCGACCGGCCGCTTCCAGGTCATCTGAACACCGGGATCCGGCGGCCTCCGATCGGACCCCTCTGCGCAATGAGCGGGGTTCAGCGCGGCCCGGCGCGGGAATCGAGCGGGAGTTCCGAAAGGCGGGGAAGGGGAGGAGTAGGCGCAGGCGGCGACGTCAGCGAGGGGGGATCGGTGCAAGCCCCTGTCGTTCGCCGCGCGGAAGGTCGCCCCGGAGCCGGTCGGGTGAACGCTGGAAGCCCCGGCCTCAGCCCGACCCGGGCGCTGCCCGTTACCGCAGCGCGAGGGCAGGGGGATCGCCCATCCCCCTGAAGCAAGGTGGTACCGCGGGAGGTCCGCCCCCTCTCGTCCTTGTGACGGGAGGGGGCGTTTTTATAATGCGAGGCGCCAAAAAGAGGAGGTGGCGGATGACCGCGAAGGCGATGGCCCTTCCCAAAACCTTCAACCCCCAGGAGATCGAGGAGCCGATTTATCAGTGGTGGGAACAGCGGGGCTTCTTCACGCCGCGCATCGACCCCGCCCGGCGGCCCTTCGTGATCTCCATGCCTCCACCCAACGTCACCGGCGAGCTCCATATGGGCCACGCCATGTTCGTGACCCTGGAGGACCTGATGATCCGCTACCACCGGATGAAAGGAGAGCCCACCCTGTGGGTGCCCGGGACGGATCACGCGGGCATCGCCACCCAGGTGATGGTGGAGCGGGAGATCGCGAAGGAGGGCCTCACCCGACACCAGCTGGGCCGGGAGCGCTTCCTGGAGCGGGTGTGGGCCTGGAAGGAGAAATACGGGGGCACCATCACCCGCCAGCTCCGCCGGCTCGGAGCCTCCTGCGATTGGACCCGGGAGCGGTTCACGATGGACCCGGTTTACTCCCGGGCGGTGCGCGAGGCTTTTGTCCGCCTATACGAGCAGGGCCTGATCTACCGCGGGGAATACCTGATCAACTGGTGCCCCCGTTGCGAGACCGCCCTCTCGGATCTCGAGGTGGAGCGGGAAGAGGAGGAAGAGGGTTTCCTCTATTACATCCGCTATCCCCTCCTGGGGAACGGGTGGGAGGGTCCGACAGCACCATGGGGCAGCGGCCGATGGGCTGAGGGCGCGCCGGATTTCATCACGGTGGCCACCACCCGGCCGGAAACCCTGCTCGGGGACACCGCTGTGGCGGTGCATCCGGAGGATGAGCGTTACGCCCACCGGGTGGGCCGGATCGCGGTGCTGCCGGCCCTGGGCCGCCGTCTCCCGATCATCGCCGACCCGGCGGTGGATCGGGATTTCGGGACCGGTGCGGTGAAGGTCACCCCCGGGCACGACCCGACGGACTATGAGATCGGGGAGCGGCACGGGCTGCCTCGCATCAACGTGATGAACCCGGACGCCACGATCAACGAGAACGGCGGCCCCTACGCCGGGATGGACCGCTTCCGGGCCCGCGAGGCCATCGTGGCCGATCTGCAACGGGAGGGGCTGCTGGAGAAGATCGAGCCCCATCGCTACGCCCCGGGCCGCTGCCAGCGCTGCGGCACCATCGTGGAGCCTCTGCTCTCCCTCCAGTGGTTCGTCCACGTGAAGCCGCTGGCCGAGGAGGCCATCCGGGTGGTGAAGGAGGGCCGCATCCGCATCCTGCCCGAGCGCTTCGAGAAGGACTACTTCCGCTGGCTGGAGAACATCCGCCCCTGGTGCATCAGCCGCCAGCTGTGGTGGGGGCACCGCATCCCGGCCTGGTATTGCGACGATTGCGGACATATCACGGTGGCCCGGGAGGATCCCGCCGCCTGCGCCCGCTGCGGCAGCGCCCGGATCCGCCAGGACGAGGATGTGCTGGACACCTGGTTCTCCTCCGCCCTCTGGCCCTTCGCCACCCTGGGCTGGCCGGACGATACGGAGGATCTGCGTTACTTTTACCCCACCACGGTGATGGAGACCGGCTATGACATCCTGTTCTTCTGGGTGGCCCGGATGGTGATGATGGGCCTGGCCATGACCGGGGAGGTCCCTTTCCGCATCGTTTACCTCCACGGCCTGGTGCGGGACGAGAAGGGCGAGAAGATGAGCAAGACGAAGGGCAACGTCATCGACCCTCTGGTGGTGATCCGGGATTACGGGGCGGACGCGCTGCGTTTCACCCTGGCCACCGGCTCCACGCCGGGCAACGACATGCGCCTCTCCCTCCAGCGGGTGGAGGGGAGCCGCAACTTCGCCAACAAGCTCTGGAACGCGGCCCGCTTCATCCTGGGGGCGCTCTCCGGGCCGGCGCCGCGTCCTTCCTGGGATGACCCCTCGCTCACCCTGCCGGACCGCTGGATCCTCTCCCGTTATCATCGCACGGTGGCAGCGGTGACCCAGGCCCTGGAGGAGTTCGACTTCGGGGAGGCTGGGCGACGGATCTATGAGTTCACCTGGGATGAGTTCTGCGACTGGTATATCGAGATGGCGAAGGAATCGCTCTACCGGGGATCCGCCGCCGATGCCGCGCGCACCCGGGGGATCCTGGTCTACGTCCTGGATGGGATCCTGCGGCTGCTGCATCCTTTCATGCCTTTTATCACCGAGGCGCTGTGGGGATATCTCCGACAGGCTGGGGCGGTGGACGGCGCGGAGGCGCTGATCGTGGCGGCCTGGCCGACCCCCGGGCCGGTCGACGAGGCGGCGGAAGCGGCGATGCAGGCCCTGATCGAGACCGTTCGCGTCATCCGGAACGCTCGGGAGGCACATCGGGTGCCTTCCGATCGGCGGATCCCGGCGTGGATCGCCGCCGGGGAGCTCCAGCCGGTTCTGGAGGCGCACCGGAGCCTGCTGGCCTCGCTGGCCCGGCTGGATCCGGACCGGCTCGTGCTGGCCGTTGACCTCATGGAGCCTCCAGCCGATGCCCTGGTTTATCCAGCGGGACCGGTTCGGGTCTACCTGCCCCTCGCCGGCATGGTGGACCGCGCGGCGGAGCGGGCCCGGCTGGAGCGGGAGCTGGCGGATCTCGAGGACCGGATCGCGAAGACGGAGGCGCTGCTCGCCTCGGAGTTCTCCCGCCGGGCGCCGGCCCATGTGGTGGAAAAGGAGCGCCGCAAGCTGGAGGAGCTCCGGACGAGGCGAGAGCAGCTGCGGGCGGAATGGGAGCGCCTGCGGGAAGAATAAAAAGGGGGGACGCTCTTCCGCGTCCCCCCATCTCCTTCTGGCCCCTCAACGGGCCACCTGCACCTTAATCACCCGCGGCCGGACGGACTCCGCCTTCGGGACGATCAGGTGCAGGACGCCGTTCTCCAGGCGGGCGTCGATGTGCTCCGCGTCGATGGGGTCGCCGAACTCAATCGTCCGGGCGAAGCGCCCGCCGGTCCAGTCCCGGCGCAGGACGGCCACGTTCTTCTCGTTCTCGATCTCCGGCAGGGCCACCTCGCCCCGGATGGTCAGGGAGGAGCCCAGCGCCTGCACCTCCAGGCTCTCCGGCCGCACGCCCGGCATCAGGATGGCCACATGATAGCGGTCGGGCAGCTCATAGATATTCACCGGCATCCCCACGCCCAGGGCGGTGAACCCGTCGAAGGGCCGCACAAACGCCTGATCGAACAGGCGGTCGATCGCCTCGCGCAGGGTCATGAACGCCGCGTCGAACGGATCCCGGATCATCAGCTCGCGCGCCATAGGCCTCACCTCCTTTCGGGGGCGGTTTTGCCTGCACCCCTGGGGCTTTTCCAGCCTTCATCGTAAGCGGAAGGCCTAAGAGGAGCGTTAGCGGGGGATAAAAGATCCGCAAACGTTGAGTTAAAGGAAGATCAGCGGGCTCGCAGAAGCATACCGATCGGGTTTCGGGGTCATGGGGCGGGCGGCGGGGCCGCCAGAAAATTCAGGGCTGCGAGGAGTTCCAGAGGCACCCCGCAGCCCTGAATGCCTCCCGGGAGGGGCCAGCGACGGAACCCCTGCCCGGGTGCGGTGAGGAATCACTGCAGGACGTTTCCTACGAGAGGATCCATTCCAGACCCAGTTCCCGCAGTTTCTCCGGGGTGGGCATCCCGGTCTGGGGATCCCAGCCGGCCATTTCATAATAGCGGGCGAGGGCTGCTTCCCATTCCTCCCGATCCACGCTCAGCCCATCGGTTTTGCCGCCCCGCAGGGGCTCGAACAGCCGCTTCGGCAAAGTGTCCCGATCCCGCCCCGCCCCTTCCCGGGCGTTGAAAGCCCGCAGCATGTTCAGCCTTCGCTCGCCCACCCGCATCACCTCCTCCAGGGTCACCTCCCATCCGGTCACCGCGCGCATGAGCGCCACCAGCTCCTCCGGCCCGTAGAGCTGCCAGGAAGGCCCGAAGACGAACTGGCACAGGTCCGCCGTGTCCAGAAAGCTGTAAAACTTCTGGGTCTCATAGGCGAAGCGGATTTTCGCCTCGTTCAGAACCCGGGGCGGTTGCGGGTCGGTCAGGCCGAGGACAGCCAGCCGGTCCAGGAAAAGGCGGGGGGATTTGGGCATGTAGAGGGTGTCGTGCTCGCTGGACTGGTGATCGGCGCCGAAGGGGTTGACGGCGTAGATCAGGGCCAGGGAGCGCTTGACCTGGGGCATATGGGCGGGGAGCTCCTGGCCCTTCACGGCGACCACGAGATCTTCCGCCCCGCGGCCGATGATCTGAGCTGCCCGGGCGGAGCCTTCCGCCAGGACATCCCCGATGCCCTCGCGCCGCACGATCCGCTCCAGCAGGCGGATCATCGCCTCCGCGTCGCCGAAGCGCAGGGGAAAGCCCACCTCGGCCTCCGGGAGGATCCCCCGCTCGAAACACTCCATGGCGAAGGCGATGGTCGCCCCGCAGGAGATCGTATCCACCCCATACTGATTGCAGATCTGGTTCGCCAGGGCGATGGCCTCAAGATCGCTGACCCCACAGTAGGAGCCGAAGGTGGAAAGGGTCTCATACTCCGGCCCGCCATAGAGGGGGTCCACCGAGCGGCCCCGCCACTCCGTCTCCACCACCCGCTTGCAGCGGACCACACAGGCGTAACAGGTATCGCGCTCCTTCAGGATGGTCTCGGCCATCCGCTCGCCGGTGATGCGATCGGCTTCCTCAAAGAAGCCGCTGGTGTAGTTGCGCGTCGGCTGGCCGCCGGCGGCGTTCTGGGCCGCCAGCACGCTGGCGGTTCCATAGATCCCCAGGTTTTTGACCGCCAGGTTTGCCTCGTAGGCGGCCGGACCCTGTTTGTTCAACTGTTGAAGGGCCCGGGCGTCGTATGCCGACGGGCGCCAGCGGCCCCGCACGGCGATGGCCTTGAGGTTTTTGGAGCCCATCACCGCGCCCATCCCGGTGCGGCCGTGGGCGCGATTGCGCATGTTCATAATGGCGGCGAATCGAACGAGGCGTTCGCCGGCCGGGCCGATCTGGGCGATCTCGATCTGGTCGTCGCCCAGCTCTTCATAGAGGATGTCCTCCACCTCGCCGGTGGTGCGCCCCCAGAGGTGGGTCGCGTCCCGCAGCTCCGCCTCTCCGTCGTGGATCCAGAGGTAGACCGGCTTCGGCGCCCGCCCGTAGATCACGATGCCGTCGAATCGGGCGAACTTGAGCTCGGCGGGCCAGAAGCCGCCGGCCTGGGAGTCGCCGATCAGGCCGGTAAGGGGGGATTTGGCGTTGGCGGTGGCCCGGCTCTGACCGGAGATGGGGAGGCCGGTGGCCGCGCTGAGGAAGAACGTGAGGGTGTTGCGGGGATCGAAAGGATCGATGCCGGGCGGTGTGTGCCTCAGCACGTAATACAGCCCCATCGCGCTGCCGCCCCAGTAAGTCCGGTAGAACGCCTCGTCCGGCTCCTCCACCCACAGACGTCCGGCCGAGAGATCGACATGCAGAATGCGTCCGGCGTAACCGAACATCCGACCCCTCCTGCGACAGAATGCCTCGAGTATGTATGTATTTTAATCCGGTGAACGGGCTTGCGGTCTGCAGGGTGGGTTCTCCCGGAGCTTTTCAAACTCTTGCCCCATATGCAGGCATACGGAGAAGAAAAACCGGAGATCGCGATCCGAGCTCGCATCTGGTCGTGTGGCTACCCCGCCCCCGTCGCCCGGGTGGCGGCGATCCATATCGCCGCCGGGGCCGCCGCCAGCCGGCCTGTTGGCGGGTGGTGCGCTTGTCCCGCTACGGCAAGCCGCCGGCTAAGGCCGATGGCAGCTGACCGGACAAGGGCATATAATTTAAGCGACTGGGATCAGGTGAGCTGCCGACCGCCCCCTGCGCACGGCTTTTATGAAAGGAGGTTATCGGAATGCCGAAGGTAAGGATCCAACAGGTGGAACTGGAACTGACCCTGGATCAGATTCTGGCCATAGTTCGTCAACTGAAACCCGAGGAGCAGGAGATCGTTCGGCAGGCCATTGAGTCACGGCCATGGCACGAGCGCCTGGAAGCGCTGTTGGCGCGCGTATGGGCTCGCGTGGATCAGTTCCCCATCGGCGAGGAAGAGGTCGATGCCGAAGTCGAACGCGCCCGAACGGCTATCCACACCCAGAGCGGTGGTTGATACGAACCTGTTCGTCCGAGGTTTGCTAAAAGGGCCGGCGACATTCTTATAGAAGCGTGGAAAGATGGGCAATTCATCCTCGTAACATCAGAGGAGCTGCTTGCCGAACTGTTTGAGGTGCTGGCTCGTCCCAAATTTCGCCGGTATTTCACCGGGGAGGACATCGAGGAACTGGGCAGGCTCATCTACGAACGAGCGGAAATGGTAAAACCGTCAGTTCATGTGACATTGTGCCGCGACCCCAAAGACGACATCTTTCTGAACGTGGCCATCTCCGGCAGAGTTCTATACTTGGTGACCGGAGATAAGGACCTCAAAGGGGACGAAGAACTCAAGGCCACGATGCGCGAGCGATATGGTGTTCACATCGTGGGTGTTCCGGAGTTTCTCGCCATCCTTTCTGCCCATGGCAGGCGTCCGTGATCTCCTCCCACCCCTGAAAGGGCGGGCTTCCGTTCCGTGATCCATCGTCAGCGATTTCACCCGAGGGAGATCCATAGACGACCGGCCGCTTCCTGCTTCATCGACCGGGCGCTTGCAGGCCGGGGTCGGCCCCGTTCCACGTCCACCTGCCGCAGTACCGTCCACACCGTGCTTAAAGCTGGATATCCACTCGCCCATAACCCCAATCCTGACATGATGCCGCAACCGTTCCGCCCGTAACTTCCCCCACGGCCACATCCCGCGCAGGGGGTCTCCCCGTGCATTGCCGCCAACAGCAATATGGCCAGAATCCCATGGATGTGGAATGGGGTGAAGAGGCCATGCGGGAGCAGTGGAGATCATGGGATGCGGTGGCGCGTTGATCCAACAGGATGGCCCTTCTATCGGAACCGCCGGCGCCATTCTTCCTTCAGGATGATCTGCGAGGGATCGGGCAGGGTGAGGAAATCCTCTGTCAGGCGCTGGAAAACGGCAGGGAGATCCAGCATGGGGAAATGACGGCCTTCCTCCAGGAGGATCAGACGGGTGGAGGCGTCCAGGCCGCCGTTCAGGAAGAGCGGGGGGGCGATCAGCGGATCCCGCCGACCGTAAACCAGGAGGAGCGGGCAATCCACCAGGCGAAGCCACTCCCCGAGCGCCTCCTGATGGATCAGGGCTTCCTCCAGGCTGAGGACGATCGCCTCGGGATCCGCCCGCTGATGTTCCCGCTGCACCTCGGGATACTCCTGGGCGAGACGGCTCAACCGCTCCATCAGGATCCCCTTCCCCATCCATCCACGGGCGCCTTTCGGGATCTCCAGAGCGGTCGGATAGCCGACGGCCAGGATCCGCTGCACCCGATCGGGATGCTTCAAGGCCAGCCGGATCGCAATCATAGCGCCCAGGGTGTGGCCGATGAGGTGCGCCCGGAGGATCCCCAGGTGATCCATCCATTCCCGGACCAGCTCGACCTGGCGCTCCAGGCGGTAGACGGAGTCGGCCCCCTGCCGCGGCTTGGCGGAATCCCCAAACCCCGCCAGGTCGACGGCATAGGTCCGGAATCGATGGGAGAGGGCCTGCATCGTGGGCAGCCAGTAGCGCCATGACCCCACCCACCCGTGCAGGAAGACCACGGGCTGGCCCCGACCCAGCGCCTCATAATGGATCAGATACTCTCCGACAGTCGCAATGCTCACCGCTTGCCGTTCCCTGCCTCAGGAATTCGATCGGGATCGGGCTTGCGCTGCTGAGCTTGAGTGAGAAAGCCGAGACCGCTCCTTCTCCCTCTTGGGGGTGCGAGGGAGGTTCTCGCTTCCCCAAATCAGAGCCGGACCGCGGAAATCCAGCCCGTTGGTTTCACCCTGATCTCATGCCATGCCGGTTCAAAAGGGCCTGGACCTGCTGGATCAGCTCATCGGGGGCGAAAGGTTTCAGGATATAGGCATCGGCCCCCGCCTCCATGCCCTGGCGGATCTCCGCCTCTTGCCCTTTGGCGGATAGAAACACCACCGGGATGGCGCGGGTTTCTTCCTGGGATTTCAGGATGCGACAGGCCTCGTAGCCGGTCATTCGAGGCATGCGGACATCCAGGATGATCAGGTCCGGGCGATGCTGACGGGCCAGTTCCACCGCTTCCTCGCCGTTGGTGGCGGCGATCACCTGGAAGCCTCCAAACTCCAGGGTGAAGACGATCAATTCCCGGATATCCCGTTCATCCTCTGCGATCAGAATCCTGGCCATCGTTCGGATCCCTCCTGTCCGATTGCGGGACCGGCTGCCCGGATTCCCCGGAGCGGAAACGGAAACCGTTTCTACCCCGCGTTGCCGGATTCTCCCTCGGAGGATTCGCCGAGAAGGCGCCGGATGGCGGCGACGAACTCCTCCAGCGGGAACGGCTTGAGGAAGAAATCCGCCGCCCCCAGGGCCAGCGCCTGCCGGCGTTTGCCCATCGGGTCCGTGGCGCTGGCGGTCATGATCACCACCGGGACGTCCGCCATCTTCGGGCTGGCCTTCATGCGGGCCAGGGCGTCCAGTCCGCTCATCCCCGCCGGCTTGAGATCCATCAGCACCAGATCGGGGCGATGGGCTTCGATCCAGGCCAGCGCCTCGATGGCGTTCCCGAAGGTCGTCACCTCGAACCCATGGTTGCGCAGGGTGTCCTGGAGCAACGACCGGGTCCCCGCGTCGTCATCCACGATGACGATGCGGGCATGGCGCCGCGCATACCGGCCGACCACCTCCAGCAATCGTTCCACGTCTACCGGTTTGCCCAACACATCCACCGCTCCCAGGTGGACCCCTCGCTGGCGATCAGCCAGGACGGAGACGATGATGACCGGGATCTCGGCGGTGGCCGGATCGGCCTTCAGTCGTTCCAGCACCGTGAAGCCGTCCAGGTCCGGCAGGTAGATATCCAGGGTGATCAGCTGCGGACGCTCCTCCCGGGCGAGGCGCAGGGCCTCCTCACCCCGATGGGCGACCAGGGTTCGATATCCCGCGCGCTCCAGGTGCTGGACCAGCAGGTCGGCGATATGGCGGTCATCCTCCACGATCAGGATGGGCGAAGCGCCATCCCCCCGGACGGGGACCGGCGCTGGCGCGGGGGGTCGATCAACGGGAGAGGGCGCCTCACGGGCGATGGGGATCGTGAAGTGGAACGTCGATCCCCGGCCGACCTCGCTTTCCACCCAGATCCGCCCCCCATGCATTTCCACCAGGGCTTTCACGATCGAAAGGCCCAGGCCCGTCCCGGGGGTTTCCTGAACCCGCGGGTCATCCACCCGATAAAAGCGCTCGAAGATGCGCGGGAGAGCCTCGGGGGGAATGCCGATCCCGGTATCGCTGACTGCCACATGGACGGCTTCTCCCTCCACGCAGGCCCGGATGCGGATCTGCCCGCCTTCCGGCGTGTATTTGTGGGCATTGCTGACCAGGTTCATCAGGATCTGGATCAGGCGATCCTTATCGGCCTGGACCGGAGGGAGGAAAGCCGGCAGATCGAGCTCCAGGCGCTGGTTCTTTTCGTCGAGGCGAGCCTTCAGGGAAGCCACCACCGCTTCCACTGCCGCCTCCAGGGGCACCGGGCGGAGATCCAGCTGGAGGCGGCCGCTCTCAATCCGCGAGATGTCCAGCAGGTCATCCACCAGCAGTTTGAGTCGGTCGGCGTTGGACTTCACAATCTGCAGGAAGCGGCGCTGCATTTCGGAAAGGGGCCCGGCGGATCCGAGGAGCAGAAGATCCACGTAGCCCTTGATGGAGGTCATGGGCGTGCGGAGCTCGTGGGACACCGTGGAGATGAACTCTGTCTTGGCGCGATCGGCTTCCACCTCCGGCGTGATATCCCGGAAGACCGAGACGGTGCCCAGGAACTCGGTGCCCATCATCACCGGCGCGGCGTGGACGGTGATGAAGCGGCCCTCAGGGGCGAGCTCGTGGCGCATGAACAGGGTGGGGGGCTGGCCCCGCGGGGAGGAAAGCCATCGCCGCAGGGAGGCCATCCATTCCTGCCATGCGGGCCCATAAAGGCCGGTGAAATGATGGATGGGCCGACCGAGGACCTCCTCCCGGCGCAACCCGAGGATCTGTTCGGCGGCAGCGTTCATCATGATCACCTCGCCCCGGGCATCGGCCACCATCACCCCTTCCGCGATGGACTCCAGGATGGCCTGGCGCTTGGAAACCTCCTCCTGGGCGGCCCGCAGGGTGTTGCCCAGCTGCTCCGCCTGCTGGGTGATCAGCTGATAAAGGGCTGCGTTATGGATGGCCTGAGCCATCTGAGCGGCCACGGTCTCCAGCAGCTGAACCCGTTCTGGATCGAACCCACGGGCTTCCGGGCTGGCGAACACCAGGGCCCCCAGGACGTCCAGGCCCAGGGTGAGAGGAACCACCAGGGCCGCGCCTGGACGCAGGGCCCGCCAGGGCGCCGGGAGGAGATCGAGGGGGAACGCGAACAGGTTCTGGGTTCGCCGCTGGCGGATGGCCGCCTGGATCGCCCCGGGATCTTCGTGAAGGGGCCAGGATTGTCCGATCAGATCGGCACTGCCCGGCCCGATCCCGGCTCGCACCGCCAGGCGTCCCTTCTCCGGATCCATCAGGATCACCGCCGCGGTTTCCCCTTCCTCAACAAGGAGGGAGAGCGCCTGCTGAAGGGTAGCCTCCAGCTCCAGGCTGGCGGTCAGCGCCAGGGTCACCCGATACAACCGCTCCAGCTGGCGATGGCGAGCCGAAAGGTCGGCCAGGGCCTTCTCCAGCGCCTCCGTTCGCTCGCGGACCTGGGCTTCGAGCTCCTCGCTGAAGCGGCGGGTCTGCTCGTAGAGCCGGGCGTTCTCCAGAGCCACCGCCGCCTGTTCCGCCAGGGTCTGGAGCAGGATCTGTTCGATCTCATCGAAGGCGCCCCGTTCCGGATGGGCCACCGCGATCCATCCGACGATCTCTCCGCCCGCCCGCATGGGGACAAGGAGCAGGGAACGCACTTCCGGGATCTCCTCGTCCAGGGCCTCGGCTAAATCCCGGAGGTAGAGCGCACGGCCGGACATCATCGCCTGGATCATCCGGGAGGAGCCCAGGAGGGCTTCCAATGAGGAGACCTCCAGGCCATCCGGGGCGAATTGAGCGATCAGCTGAGGGGCTTCTTTCTCCATCCGGATCACCCCCGCCCAGGCTGCATGGCTCAGGGAGGCGGCGGCCTGGGCGATGGCTTCCAGCAGAGCGCCCAGCTCCAGCCGGGCGGCGATCTGCCGGCTGGCTTCGTTCAGACGGGTGAACGCCTCGATCCGCTGTTTCAGCCCCTCATACAGGCGGGCGTTTTCAATGATGATGCCGGTCTGGCTGGCCAGCAGCTCCAGCATCTCCGCCGTCTCACGGGTGGGCACCTGCCCGTCCCGCGGCTCATCCACAGAGATGATCCCCAGCAAGCGCCCGCCTGTCCCGTGAATGGGCACAATCAGGAGGTCCTCTGGATGCCAGCGGGTGGGATCCGGCCGGGGCTCCCGCGTCGGCGTCGCCGTCCAGGTATCCAGGATCTCGCTCAGGTTCTCGGGTTGCCGCTCATATGGGATGTAATAACAGGCCCCGAGTCGGAATTCCTCCCGCAGGAAGATCTGCATATTGCGCCACGGCTGGGGGATCTGCCGCATCCGCTCGAACACCGGCAGGGGAAGCCCGGCCTGGGCCACCCGTCGGAGGACGGGGGGCTCTCCTTCCAGCAGGCTGATCAGAACCCGCTCGAAGCCCAGGGACTCCTGAATGGTGTGGGCGACGGCGTCGAGGGCGTTCTCCAGCGGCCGCTCGGAGCGCAGCGCCTGGCCCACCTCCAGCATCCCGCGCATCAGCTCGATGCGCTGGCGGTAGCGCTCGCTCCGCTGCGCCTCCTCCTGCAGACGCATGGCGTTGCCGATGGCCACGGCGGCCTGAGCGGCCAGGGCTTCCAGAAAGGCGATCTGTTCCTCGCTGAAGCCATGGGGCCGCCGGCTCTGGAGATCCAGCACCCCCACCACCAGTGTCCCATACCAGATCGGCACGGCCACCTCGGAGAGGGTATCCGGCGTCCCGGCGATGTAATGCGGGTCCTGCCGGACATCAGGGACAAGCACGACGCGGCCGCTCTGGAAGGCCTGCCCGATCAGCCCTTCTCCGGGTCGCTGGCGATCCAGCCCGCGGGCTTGCAGTTGCTCCATGGAAAGGTTGCGGAGCAGACGGGGGCGCAGCAGATCGCTTGTCGGATCGTAAAGGAGGATCTCCCCGTAATCCGCCCCTGTGACATGGAAGGCCGAGTCCAGCACCAGGTTCAGGATGTGATCGAGATCCAGATTCGCGTTCAGCTCCTGGCCGATGCGGTTCAGCGCGGTCAGCTGGTGGATCCGGGCCTCCAGGCGCTCGCGGATCTCTCCGTAAAGCCGGGCGTTCTCCACGGCGATGGCCGTCTGGTGCGCGATGGCCTGAAGGAGCTCCAGGTCCTCCTCGCCGAAGGCGTTCTCGTCCGTCTCATGCTGGATGGCCAGCATGCCGATCACCCGGTCGCCGACCCGCATGGGAACCCCCATCCAGAGCCGGGCGGGGGTTCCCACTGGCTCGATCCCCAGCGCCCGCGCCTGGTCGGCGACATCGCCTCGCAGCAGAAGGGGCTGGCCGGTTCGGATCACATATTCGGTCAGGCCATGGCCGCCCCGGCGCTTCGGCCGCTCCCGCAACCGTTGTCCCTGATGCACATAGAACACAAATGAGACCTCATCGTTCTCCGGATCATAGAGGGCGGCGTAGAAATTCCGGGCATCCAGGATCTGCCCGAGCGCTTCCCGGATGGTTTCAAAGATCCTATCCAGATCCAGCGTTGCGGCGATCCGCTGGCCGATCTCCACCAGGGCCCGCAGGCGGGCGGCGCGGCGCCGGGCCTGTTCAATTACCTGAAGGTTATGGAGGGTGGTGCCCAGCACGACGCCCATCGCCATCCCCAGACGTTCATCATCCGGGGCGAACCGGCCCTCGATCCGATTGATCAGGTGGATCTCCCCGATGGGCTGTTCCCGGGCCGTCAGGGGGATGGAGAGGACGGATCGGACGCCGAAGCGGGCGATCAGCTCCCGATACGGCGGGATCACCCGGCGGTCCTCTGACGCCCGGTTGGAGCGGAAGGGGCGTCCGCTCCGGAACACGCTTTCCGCGAACACCGGGTCCTGCACCGGAAGGCGGAACCCCAGGGCATCCGGCGGCCAGGGGCCGTAGACGCCGGCGGGGTGGGGGGTTAACTCCTGACGCTTCGAATCGTAGAGCAGGACCACGACCCGCTCCACCCGGAACCACTCGGCGAGCTCGGCGACGGATCGGCGGAGGAAATCTTCGAGGGATGGGGAGGCGGCGCTCATCGCCGCGATGCGGAACAGGGTCTTCAGCCCTTCGGCGTAATGGTGCGTGGCTTCATACAACCGGACGTTGTGGATGGCGATGGCCGCCTGGGCGGCGATCGCCTCCAGGAGGCGCAGATGTTCTTCGGTGAAGGCCCCCGGGCGATACGCAACGAGTTCCAGCGTCCCGATGAACTCTTCCCGGGTTTGCAGAGGGACGCCCAGAAAGGCGCGCGCGGGGAAGCGCTCGAGGTTCAGGCGAGGGCGCGCGCCGGTGAAGTCGCGCAGATCGTGGATCAGCAGGGGACGCCGGTAGGTGGCCAGCCATCCGGTGAGGCCCTCGTCGGGCCGGTAAACCCCTCCCAGCTCCGCGAGCTGAGCCACCGCCTGGGGATCCCCACCGCGGGCCCGGGTGTAGAGCCGGCGGTCTCCGGGCTCCCACAGGTTGATCTCGGCCAGCTCATAGGGGATCACCTGCCGGATCGCAAATAGGATGGCATCCAGCGTGGAGTCCAGATCCAGGGAGGCACTGAGCAGACGGGCGATCCCTGTGACCAGGGCCAGCTCCCGGGGGTAGATGGGGGGTTCCGGGGCGGATCTGGATCCCTCGGGAACAGGCCGAAGGACGACCAGGAAGCCTGGATGCCCATCCAGGGTGAGGGGGAGGGCGCTGGCCTGCGCGCTTCGCTGGCCGATGGTGGCCGTCTCCCGGGAGCCCAGCAGCCATCGTTCCAGCACGCCCGGCGGGCGAAGACGGCTCGCCAGATCCTGGCAGGAGAAGGGAGGGGGATCCCCCAGCCAGGCGCGCGCTGCGGCGTTCAGAAGCAATCGGCCGCTCCCGGCCTCGATCCACAGCATCGGTTCCGCCCACCGCTCCAGGAAGGAAACATCCTCCCTATGCGTCGCCGGTTTCGAGGAAGATGGGCGAGCCGGTCTCAAAAGCCAACGCAGGCGCTGGCGCCAGACCATCCCGGGTTTCCCTCCGCTTCTCTTTGCCGTTCCGGTGCCGCTTTACGGCATGGTGGGGAGATCTTCCTTCAAAGCAGCAGGATCTCCTTCCGCCGGGCTTCCGCTGCGACCTCCGTGAGCTCCCGGATGTCGTTGAAGATCGAATCCCCGGCCCGGACGATGCCGATGGCCAGGCTCATCAGAGGGACACGCTTCTCATTCCCATCGCGATCGATGAGCACCAGATACCCTCGTTCCCGGTCGGGGAAGGCGTAGTGGGTCCCGACTCCTTCGGCGAAGCGACGGCGGAGCTCCTGGGCGATGCCCTCCGCCCGTCCGGCCTCCGTGATCACCACGAAATCATCCCCCCCGACATGTCCGATGAAGTCCTGCGGCGTCCCCAGCTCGTCCACCACCTCCCCGATCAGCATGGCCGTCCACCGCAGGACCTCGTCACCGGCCACGAATCCGTAAACTTCCTGGAAAGCATCCAGGCCGTTGATCCCGATATACAGCAGGCCCCAGTCCGAGCGGCGGAGGAGGGCGCGCAGCTGATCCTCGATCAGGCGCCCGCTGGGCAGGCCGGTGACCGGGTTGGTGAGGCTCTCCCGTTCCGCCCGCCGGATGGCGTTCTGGACCCTCAGGCGCAGTTCCTCGATATCGAAGGGCTTCGTGATGTAATCATCCGCCCCCAGCTCCAGGCCAGCAATGCGGTCACTGCGCTCGTCCCGTTGGGTCAGGAAAATGATGGGGATGTGGCTGGTGCGCAGGTGGGTGCGCAGCCTCCGGCAGACCTCGTAGCCATCGATATCGGGGAGCACGATATCCAGGATGATCAGATGGGGAAGCTGCTGGCGGGTTCTCTCCAGCGCTTCCTGCCCCCGCGCGGCCGTCTGAACCTCATAGCCCAGCGAGCCAAAATACAGCTGGAGCATGCGGGCGATGTCCGGATCGTCCTCCACCACCAGAATCCGTGCTTTGCTCATCGAACCCTCCTCCCTGCGCCCGCTCTCGGTTCAAAATATGAAACCGAGGAGACCAGGCCCACGGTTTCCCAAACTCCGGCTTGGGTGAGAGGCCGCGCCAGCCTCTCGGAACCCCGCCCCCCAGCGATCTCCCCAATTTGTGGATTATTCTAACTCCAGTATAGAAGAAATGGAAATTCGCGGGAAGTGTATGAAGGCTTTAACCCGCTTCCCTGGGGCATAAGCTCCGGTCGAGAGGGCCTGCATCGCCTGGCCTCCGGGACCCCGGAAGGAGCGATCGAACCGGCTGGCTGCTCGGTTCCCTTTCCTCCAGCAAAGGATGGGGGCAGGCGGGGCGGGATGATGTTCCGCGGGAAGGGTTTCTGTGTTAAGATGAGGAGCAAAGAGTTCGGGAAGGGACGCAGGGATCATGCCCCGGCTGAGCGCTTCGATGGAAGATTATTTGCGAGCGATTTATATCCTCGCCGAGCGAGAGGGAACGGTCACCACCACCCGGCTGGCGGAATATCTCCATGTGGCACCGCCGTCGGTGACCGGGATGCTGAAGAAGCTGGCGAGGCTCCGCCTGGTTCACTACGCCCCCTACCGGGGAGTGACCCTCACCCGAACGGGCCGCCGGATCGCCCTGGAGGTGATCCGGCATCATCGCCTGCTGGAGCTCTTCCTCATGGAAGCCCTGGGCTATGATTGGGACGAGGTCCACGCGGAGGCGGATCGCCTGGAGCATGCGATCAGCGAGGCCCTGGAGGAACGGATTGCAACGATGCTGGGCCACCCCGCGTATGATCCCCATGGGGATCCCATCCCCACCCGAGCGGGGGAGATCCCGCTCCCGGCCGCCCGGCGGCTGAGCGAGGTCCCTCTGGGGGTGGCCTGTGAGGTGCTGCGGGTGATCGACGAAGCCTCGACCTTGCGGCAAGCCGCCCGGGCGGGCTTGCGACCGGGCGCTCAGGTGATCGTGGAAGAGCAGGTGCCAGGCGTTGGCCTGCGCATCCGGGTGGGCGATCAGGAGCATCGAATTCGGCGCCGCCTGGCCGAGCAGGTCTTTGTGCGGGTGCCCCCCCTGGAATCCTCGCGGGAAACGATGCCGGATGCGACGACGGCGGCTCCGGATCACCCCTGAGCTGGTCGAGCGCGTGTGGTCCGAGATCCTCGCGGACCTGCCGCCGGATCTGCGGCAGGCGGTAGAGAACTTGGTCATCCTGCTGGAGGAGGAGCCCGATCGGGAGCATCGGCGGGCCCTGAGCCTTCCGCCGGGGGAGAACCTGTATGGCCTGTTCGAGGGCCCCCCATGGGCGGAGCGGGATCGGGCGCCCATCGCCTGGCCGTCGCGGATCCGGATCTTCCGTCGCCCCCTCGAAGCCGACTTCGGCGATGATCCGTTCCGGCTACGGGCCGAGCTCCGACGCACACTGCTTCATGAACTGGGGCACTACTTCGGCCTGAACGAGGAGGACCTGAGCCGGTTCGGTCTGGAGTAACGAGCGACGCCGTGGGTTTTCCTGAAGCGTGAGAGGCGTCGAATGAATTCGACCGGGATAGGCCTTCGGCCAACGGCCGGCCTGCGCCGGCCAGAAAGCATCCTCGCATCGGCGCAGGCCGACGCCCGGCGCGGAGCGCCTTGCGAGGCCGATTTCCATCGGCGTATCCCTCTCCACGGGGCGCAAGCGGTGATATCGGTCGAGGCGGAAGCGTCGGGGCGAATGCCTCTCCTGTGGGAGAGGGTTGTCCATCGCGGCCTGCAGGAGCCGCTTTAGCGGCGACCTCCCGGATGGCCTCTTCGGTTGCAGCTGCGGCGGCTGTCGCATTAACTGCTCCGCTTCCCCACCCGATCCACATACGCCCGGGTGTAGACATTGATCCGCACGATGTCCCCCTCGGCGATGAACTGGGGGACCAGCACTTCGAGCCCGTTCTCCAGGATGGCCGGCTTGTAAACGTGGCTCTCGCGCTCGCGCAGGGGTTGGGAAGTGTGGACCACGCGGAGATCCACCGTTTCCGGGAAGGCCACCGCAACGGGTTGCCCTTCGTGGAATTCCACCGGGATCCGCTGGTTGGGCTGGAGGAAGATCTCCAGATCCCCGATCATCGCGGCCGGGATGGGGATCTGATCGTAGGTTTCGGGGTCCATGAAATAGAACATCTCGCCATCATTGTAAAGATATTCCATCATCCGGCGCTCCAGGGAGACCTCCTCCACACGCTCCTCTGGCCGGAAGCGTCGATCCGTTACGACCCCGGTGCGCAGGTTGCGCAGCCTGGCGTGCACAACCCCCTTCTGCTGGGCGGTTCCGGAGTGATACACCGCATCGATCACCCGGAATAGCGTTCCCTCCAGCTGAATCGTCATCCCAGGGCGAAGCTCGCTGGCCACCGGCATAGCATCCTCCTCAGCCCTTGAGGATGGCGTTCGGAACCGGGCCGTTGGTCTCGAATGGGGAAGGCCGGATACCCCTTCCTTCCCTTTAATTTTATTCGGACTTGCGTCGCTGGCTCAGCGATCGGATTACGCCTCCAGGCGATAACCAAATCCGGGTTCGGTGAACAGATGGCGATGATCCTCGGTCTCCTCCAGTTTGCGCCGCAGACGCCCGATGTAGACCCGGAGGTATTCCACCTCGTCCTGATATTCGGGCCCCCAGACGCGTTGCAGGAGGAACCGGTGGGAGAGATTCCGGCCGGCGTGGCGGGCGAGAAGGTAGAGCAGGTCGAATTCTTTCCCGGTCAGGCGAAGGATTTCCCCCCGATGCCATGCCCGCCGCTGATCGGAGTCCAGTTCCAGATCGCCGATCCGCAACATCCCGGTCCCTCCGGCCCCCTCGCTCCACCGCACCCGGCGCAACGCGGCCCGCACCCGGGCCAGCAGTTCCCCCACCCCGAAGGGTTTGGTCAGGTAATCATCCGCCCCCAGATCCAGAGCGGTGATTTTGTCGGCCTCCTGGTCCAGGGCGGTGAGCACGAGGATGGGGACCAGGGAGACCTGGCGGATTCGCTTCAATACTTCCAGGCCGTTGAGACCCGGCATCAGGATATCCAGGATGATGAGATCGGGGGCGCTCTGCTCGAACAGCCGCAGGGCCTCCCAGCCATCCTGTGCGGTCAGCACTTCATATCCCCGCGCGGCCAGGTTGCGCCCGATAAACCGCCGCAGGGGTTCCTCATCATCCACGATCAGAATCCGCTCGGCCATCCTTATCCTCCCATATCGGGAGGGTAAAGAGGAAAGTGGCGCCCGGGCCGTCCTCGGCCAGCCAGATCCGACCTCCGTGAGCTTCCACAAACCCTTTGCAGATGGCCAGCCCCAGGCCAGCTCCGGAGGTGCGGATATGGCCCGGGATCCGATAGAAGCGATCGAAGATCCGCTCCCGATGTTCAGGTGGGATCCCCGGTCCTTCATCGTGAACCCGAACGATCACCATGCCATCGGCCACTGTGGCGGAGACGACGATGGGGGTTCCGGGCGGGGTATAGCGGATCGCGTTATCCAGGAGGTTGCGGAACACCACCTCGATCCGCGCTGGATCCACGTCCACGGGGGGCAGATCGGGAGGAAGCTGGATGGAGATGGGGTGGCTTTCCCCACGCAGATCCCGCTTCACCCGGGCGAGGATGGCATCCAGGGGGTATGGCTGTCGCTGGAGCACCAGAGCCCCGGCCTCCAGCCGGGAGAGATCCAGCAGGTTGTTCACCAGCCGGGTCAGGCGCTCGGTTTCCTCCAGGATGACCTGGAGGAACTCCCGGCGCGCGGCGGGATCCCAATCGACATCTTCCGCCAGCAGGGTCGTGGTATAACCCTTGATGGCTGCCAGCGGGGTGCGGAGCTCATGGGAAACCGCGGAGAGCAGCGCCGATTTGGCGCGGTCCAGCTCTCGCTCCGAGGTGATGTCCTGGAACACCAGGATGCGTCCGAGGGGTTCGTCCCCCGCCCCCTGGATCCGGATGCTCTGGATCCGCAGATCGCGGGTGGTATTCCCCGCCCGCCACAGCCCCTCGATGACGCCCTCGGTGGCTTTCTCCAGCACGCAGGGGATATCTCCTGAAGGGGAGAAGCGCTGGAGCAGGGACTCATAGGCGACACGGGAGGCGCACCCCGGCGGGCAGGGCTCCTCCAGCCCGCACCACCAGGCGGCCCGCCGGTTCATATAGAGGATCTCGCCATCCCGGCTTTCCATGATCAATCCATCGTGGAGGTGCTCGATCAATGTCTCCAGGCGACGGGTTTGTTGCTGGAGGAGCATATCGCTGCGGGCATACAGGACGGCGTGCTCCAGAGCAAAAGCCGCCAGGTTGGCGAAGTTCCAGGCCAGCGATATCTCATCCTCCGTGAATTGGTGCGGATCCGGTCGGTAAATCACCAGCGCGGCCGGGGGGGCGTGGCGGGCCATCAAAGGCACCGCGAGGAGGGCGCGGAAGCCTTCCCGCCGCGCCCGCTCCCGCAATTCCGGATAGCCCTCGACCTCGACGTCAGCGATCTGGGCCGGGCGGCCGGTGCGAATGGCCTGCATGGTGGGAGAGCGGGGATCATCGGGATGGAAGGAGAGCCCTCGCGCGTAATCCGGGCTCAACCCCTGCACCGCGCGCACACGGTAGTAGCCGGTCCGCTCATCCAGGGTGAAAAGGGCGCATGTGCGAACCTGGAGGAGCCGCTGCACCTGCTCCAGGATCGTGGCGATGACCTCTTCGGTCTCCAGGGATCCCAGGACCGTGCGGCCGGTCTCCAGAAGGGTGCGGAGCTCATTCAGGCGCTGCTGGATCGCCCCTTGCATCCAGAGCAGCGAGCGGGCGAGGTGTCCGATCTGATCCCTCCGGTCGGTCAGGCGGAGGATGGCGGAGGCGCTGGCGGATGCGGGCCGCTCGCCGAGCTCCCGGCTGAAGCGGGCGATCGCCCCCAGGGGGTGCAGGGCCTGATGGGTGAGGAGATGCCAGAAACCCAAGCCGCTGACCAGCACCAGCAATAGCAGCAGGAGCATCGCCCGCTGGAACATATAGAGGGTGGCCAGCGCCTCATCGGCTGGGCGACGCACCAGGATGCGCCATCCCGTCCGCGGGAGGAACAGCGAGGTCACCAGCCAGGTCCGCCCCTGCGGATCCGAAGACAGGCGCGGCGGGATCGCTTCCTCCGGGGCCAGGCGGAAGGTGGGATCGAGGGGGATGAGCGGACCGGAGGCGGCAATGAGCTGGCCGGTGGCGTCATACAGGCGGAGATCCAGATGCTCCCCGGCCACCGTCCTCAACACGTCGCTCAAGCGTTCCAGCGAGAGATTGATGGCCACCAGCCCATTAAAATGTCCCCCTTCATCCTTTAACGGCATGGCGATGGTCACCACGGGTTTCCCGGTCTTGGGGGAAAGCCATCCCTTGGAGAGCACCGGGCCATCCGCCTGAGCGGCGGCCTGGAAATAGTTCCAGAAGCTGAAATCCCAGCCCACGGTGCTGCCGGGACCCTCCGGATAGTGATAGCGCATCACCCCATGGCGATCCAGGAGGAAGACCATCAGGGCATCCGGGCGGGCAGCGAAAGCCGGCATAAAAATGGCGGGGAGGGCCTGCAGGTCATGCCGGCGCACCGCTTCCATATGAGCCAGGGTCTCCACCGCCTGCATCGCATCCTGGAGCCAGGCTTCGGTTTCCAGCCCGATCGCATGGGCCAGGGCCCGGTTCAAGGATTCCACATCCTGAAGCAGCCGATCTGTGCTCCACAAATTAAAGGAGAAGCCCATGGCCAGCATCCACCCGATGAGCAGGCCGTAAGCGAGGAGCAATGTGGTCCTCAGATCCCGGGAACCGGTGAGCTTCCCCATGCGAACCTCCCCCCGAGGAACGGGAAGAGCGTGGCGTTTACGGGATTTTTACGCCTGACGAGCGTCTGTTTGTGGAAATTTTACCGTATCCGGCTAACCTGAGTGGGTGAAGGGCGTTGCCCTATCCTGGGAATCAGGAGGTCGGGATGATGCGCTGGATGAAATGGGGCGGGATCCTGGTCGTTCTGGCGATGCTGGCGGCGTGCGCCGCGCCTGCGCCGCCAGCCCCCACGGCGACGCCGGCCGGGCCGGCTCAACCGGCCGCCCAGCCCAGCCCGACACCGGCGGCCTCTCCCACCCCCGCCGTGAAGAAAATCATCCTGGGCTTCACGGCCTCTCAGACCGGCAAGCTGACCAAGGAATCCAAAGAACAGGTCCAGGGGCTGCAGCTGTGGCTGGACGATCTCCAGCGGGCGGGGGGCATCCGGCTGCCGGACGGCACGGTGATCCAGGTGGAGCTCAAGTTCTATGACGATGAGAGCACCAAGGAGCGAGTGCAGCAACTCTATGTCAAGCTGATCAACGAGGACAAGGCCGATTTCCTGATCAGTCCTTACAGCAGCGGCCTCGCCGACGCCGCGGCGGTCATCGCCGAGCAATACGGGAAGATCATGATCACCATCGGCGCGGCCTCCGACAGCACCTATGAGAAAGGCTATCGGCATATCTTCCAGATCTACACGCCGGCCAGCCGCTACCTGACGGGCGCCATCGATTTCCTCAAGAAGATGGACCCGAACGCCAGGCGGATCGCCATCGTTTATGAGAACGAGAAGTTCTCCACCGATGTGGTGAACGCGGCCAAGCCGTATGCGGAGAGCCAGGGGTTCGAGGTCGTGCTCTTCGAGGGCTATGAGACCGGCACCACGGATTTCGGGCCCTTCATCAATAAGATCATGGCGGCCAAGCCGGACGCCATTATCGGCGGCGGGCACTTCCAGGATGGCTCCACGCTGGCCAAGCAGCTGTTCGAGAAGAAGGTGCCGGTGAAGATGATCGCCCTGCTGGTCGCCCCCGCGGTGCCGGAGTTCGCCCAGCTGGGCGACGCCGCGGTGGGCGTGATCGGCCCCAGCCAGTGGGAGCCCGGCGCGAAATACTCGCCGGATTCAGCGAAGGCGGCGGGGCTGCCCTGGTATGGCCCGACGGTAGATCAGTTCGTCAGCGCCTACAAGGCCAAATACGGCTATGAGCCCGGCTATCACGCCGCCGGGGGCTATGCCGCCGGCCTGGTCCTGCAGAAGGCCATCGAGGATGCCGGATCCATCGAGACCGAGAAGGTGAAGGCGGCTCTGGAGAAGATGGACCTGATGACCTTCTACGGCCGCATCAAATTCGACACGGGGAAGGCCCACGGCAAGCAGATCGGCCATGAGATGGTCTATCTCCAGTGGCAGAAGGACGCCTCGGGCAACCTGATCCGTCCGATCGTCTGGCCGGAGGCCGCGCAGGCGGCGAAGCCGATCTATCCCCTGAGCCGCTGAGCCGCCGGGGCCTCCCCCGAGCGTCCGTGAGCCCGACGACCGTCGCAAGGAGCCTCTTGGTCACCAACCCGATCTTTTCCATGGGAGGGCGATGGCGATGGTGAACCCGGGCGTATGGATCGCCTCATTGATCGATGGCCTGTTGCTGGGGTTTGTCTACGGCCTGGCGGCGATGGGGCTTACCCTGATCTGGGGGGTGATGCGGGTGATCAATCTGGCCCACGGGCCGATCATCGCCCTGGGGATGTTCGGCGTCTATCTGCTCTTCGCCTACGCCGGGGTGCATCCCTACCTGGGGTTGTTCGCCGTCGCCCTCCTCGGGCTGCTGGTCGGGATCCTGATCTACGAGGTCGCGGTCCATCGGGTGCTGAACGCCCCGCATCTCTCGACCCTCCTGGCGACCTTCTCGGTCAACATGATGATCATCGGGACGGGCACGGCCCTTTTCACCACTACCCCCCGCAACATCGACATCTCGCTGGGCCGCCTGACCTTTGGACCGGTTGTTCTCCTGGGGACCCGTATGCTGGCGGCGCTGGCCGCCGTCCTGATCGCCGCGGGGCTTTACCTCTTCCTGTATCGGACCATCCCGGGGAAGATGGTGCGGGCGGTGGCCAGCCACCGCGCGGCGGCGGAGTTGATGGGGATCCCCTCCGCGCGGGTGCTGGCCTTCAGTTTCGGCCTGGGGACCATGCTGGCAGCGGTCGCCGGGGGGCTCATCGCCACCTTTTTCCCGTTCACCATCCTCTCGGGGGGGGCCTACGAGCTGAAGAGCTTTGTGATCTGCGTGCTGGGCGGGCTGGGGAACCCCACGGGAGCGCTGCTCGGGGGCCTGATCCTCGGGGCGCTGGAAGGGCTGATCCCCATTGTGCTGCCGGTGAGCTGGGTGCCGGTGATCGAGTTCCTGCTGTTCGTCCTGCTCCTTTTGCTGCGCCCGCAGGGGTTGCTGGGGGAGCGCTGAGCGGTGCCGGCCCCCCGGCCGATCGAAGAGCCGGATTCACCCTCTTTCGCACGATCCGATGAGAAGGCCCGGGGGTCAGGCCGGGAACATCCCTTCGGTAGGGGAAAGCGCGATGGGCATAGGGCGTTCTATCTCCGGGTGGGTGACGCTGGTCGGGCTTCTCGGAGCCGGCCTGTGGCCGATCCTAACGGGATCCGCCATGGGGCGGGAGGATATGTTCCTCATCCTGATGCTGGTCACCCTGGCCTCCAGCCTGAACATCCTGCTGGGCTACACCGGCTATGTCAACTTCGGCCACATCGTCTTTTTCGGGCTGGGGGGATACATCGGCTTCTACCTGATGCACCGCCAGGGCTGGTCCCTCTGGACGGCGATGATCGCGGGAGGGCTGGCGACGGCCGCCCTGGCCCTGGCCCTGGGGGCCATCATCCTGCGGCTGCGGGGGGCTTACTTCGCCCTGGCGACGATTGGGATCCATGAAGCGGTGCGCGCCTTCGTGGCCAACTTCGAGCCCTTCGGGGGCGCTACCGGGATGTCTTTGAATTTCGCCGTATACCAGGCCTATGGAGGGGCCGCTCAGGCTTTGTGGATCGCTTATGGTGCCCTGCTCACCGTCACCCTGCTCACCGTGGGCGTCAGCTTTGCGGTCAAGCACTCCAAGTTCGGGCTGGGGCTGATGGCGATCCGGGAGGACGAGGATGCCGCCCTGGTCCTGGGTGTGCGGGGGCCGTGGGCCAAGACCATGGCCTATGCCCTTTCGGCGCTGTTCCCGGGCATGGTGGGCGTGCTGTTCTTCTTCAAGAACGGGAACATTGAGCCCGGGGATGCCTTCCGGCTGCACCTGTCCATCGAGACCCTGGTCATGGTGATGCTGGGCGGCCAGGGGACGGTGTGGGGGCCGATCCTGGGGGCGGCGCTCTATGAGCGCCTGCGGGGTTATCTGCTGACCAGCCCGTTGTTTAAGAGCCTGCATCTGACCTTCGCCGGCGTGCTCCTGCTTCTGATCATCCTCTTCGTCCCGGCGGGCGTGATCGGCTGGCTGCGGGCGCGCTTCCCGGCGACCCGGAGGGTGATCCCATGAGCCTGCTCGAGGTGCGGGGGGTTTCCAAGCGCTTTGGAGGCCTGCAGGCCTTGAACCGGGTTTCCCTCCATGTGTCCGAGGGGGAGATCCTGGGGCTGATCGGCCCGAACGGGGCAGGCAAGACCACCCTGTTCAATGTGATCAGCGGGGTCTATCGCCCGGAGGAAGGGCGGGTGATCTTTCGGGGCCAGGACGTCACCGGGCGGCCGCCGTATGCCATCGCCCGGCTGGGGATCGCCCGCGCCCATCAGATCGTGCGCCCCCTGAATGAGCTGACGGTGCTGGAGAACGTGATGGTAGGGGCCTGTTTCGGGCGAGAGAACCGATCCCTCCGCGAAGCCCGGGAGATCGCCCTGGCCGTCCTGGAGCAGGTCGGGCTGGCCGGGAAGCGGGACGTGGAAGCCGCCCGGTTGAACGTGGCGGAGAAAAAACGATTGGAGCTGGCCCGCGCCCTGGCCGCGCGCCCTTACCTGATCCTGCTGGACGAAGTCCTGGCGGGCTTGAACCCCACCGAAGTGGCGACGATGCTGGAGGTGATCCGCGCCATCCGGGCCAGCGGGATCACGGTCCTGATGATCGAGCATCTGATGCATGCGATCATGAACGTCTCCGACCGTATCGTGGTGCTGGACTACGGGGAGGTCATCGCGGAAGGCGCCCCTTCGGAGATCGTCCACCACCCCCGGGTGATCGAGGCGTATCTGGGGGATCCCCGGCTCGCCCAGAGCCTGCTGGAGGCCCATGGAGGTTGAGGATGGCCATGCTCGAAGTCCATCACCTGTCCTCGGGCTATGGGGAAGTGCAGATCCTGTGGGACCTTTCGTTCCGGCTGGAGGCGGGGCGGCTCACCACCCTCATCGGAGCGAACGGCTCGGGCAAAACCACCGCCCTGCGCGCCGTGATGGGGCTGATCCGGCCATGGCGTGGGGCCGTTTTCCTGGAAGGCCAGGACATCACCATGCTCCCTCCCTATCGCAAAGCGGCCATGGGATTGATCCTGGTCCCGGAGGGACGGCAGCTGTTCGCGGATATGACGGTGATGGAGAACCTGGAGATGGGGGCCGTGACCGGGCGGGCGCGCCCCCGATTTCGCCAGAACCTGGAGCGCGTTTTCGATCTGTTTCCCCGATTGAAGGAACGCCGGAATCAGAAAGCGGGCACCCTGAGCGGGGGCGAGCAGCAGATGCTCGCCATCGCCCGGGCGTTGATGGCGGAGCCCCGGATCCTTTTCCTCGACGAGCCGTCGCTGGGCCTCTCGCCGCTTCTGGTGCTGAGCCTCTTTGCGATCATCCGCCGCCTGAAGGCCGAGGGGCTGACGATGCTGCTGGTGGAACAGAACGTGCATCTGGCGCTGGCCATCAGCGACTACGCCTATGTGCTCAGCGGCGGTCGGATCGAGCTGGAGGGCCCGGCCCAGGAGGTGGCCCGGGAGGATCGGGTGCGCAAGGCTTACCTGGGGCTGTGAGGCCGCCGGCTGCCCGTTCATGAGGCGGGAACCCTCCCCAGGCCATCCCCCATTTTGACAGCCCGGGATATCCGGATTATCCTCTATACGGGTATTGGGTATTTCCGCCCTCGCCTGGTGGACGTTAGGGATCTCGCGGGAGGTGGAAGCCAGGCCATGCCGCTTTACGGCTGGGGTGCGGTGCCTAGGCGCCGCATTCCACCGTGGGTGCGGCGCCGAGTTCGAGCGGCTGGTCCGATGGAACACCCCGGTGGAGGAGATCGAATGCCCGCGCTGCGGCCGTCGGGAGGCGGAGAAGCGGCTCTCAATCTTCGCCGCCGTGGGAGCCGGTGGCCGGGAACCATGGGGGAACCCTTCCAGGGGTCCGTTGATCCAGGGCCGGGGGCCCTGGGAACGGGAATGGGGGAGAGCTTGCGCGGAGGAGCCGCCATATGCTTCGCCTTTCTCAGGATGCAGAACAGCGTTTGATCCGCCGTCTCCGACGGATCCAGGGGCAGGCCCGGGGGGTGGAGCGGATGATCCAGGAGGGGCGGGATTGCGAGGAGGTGCTGGAGCAGCTGGCCGCCCTGCGGGCGGCCGCCCATCATGCCCTCCTGTTCGCGACGCGGGCTTACCTCCAGGCATGCGCGGACCAGGATCCTGTCCGATCCGCGCGTGCCGTGGGAACCCTTCTGGAAACCCTGGGTCGGCTTTCCTGAGGATTTCCTTGAGGCGAGGGGGCTGGGGTGGGGGGCATGGAATACTGGTGGCGGAAATCCCGATCCGAACCGCAGCCTCGCCGGAAAACGACCTCCCGGCGTGTCTCTGCCGATCCGGGATCCTCTCTGGATTTTCAGCTTCATGTCCCTGCAGAGGCGGAGGGCGCGGTGGAGATCTACCGGGCGGGGGATCTCTGCCCCATCTGTGGCTTCGCTCGTCTGGAATACGATGGATACTTCAACGTGTATTGCCCGATCTGCGGGTTCCGCACGGGAGCCCGTGGGGTGTGCACCTGATAAGGCGCCCGGGAGGGACGAGGGGCGGCGCCCCTCGCGATCGCCCACCGGCGCGATGAACCCATGCGGAAGGAGCGTCCCCATGGCTACAGAGATCCGCCTGAATTTACTGGACGTCCAGGGCATGAAGATGGAAGCCCTCACGCCGAGCGGGCATTCGGTGATCATGGACGCAGCTCCCGATGTGGGGGGAACGAATCAGGGGCCCCGCCCGATGGAGCTGCTGCTGGTCGCCCTGGCGGGCTGCACGGCGATGGATGTGCTTTCCATCCTGCGAAAGAAGCGCCAACCCCTGGAAGGGTTCGCGATGGAGGTCCGGGGGGAGCGGGCTCCGGAGCACCCGAAGGTCTACACGGATATCGATGTGCTCTACATCGTGAAAGGGAATGTGGATCCCCAGGCAGTCGTTCGGGCGGTTGAGCTCTCGGTGACCAAGTATTGCTCCGTCAGCGCGATGCTGCGCAAGACCGCTCGCATCCGGTATCGCTATCGGATCGAGCCCGTCGCGCCCGGGGCGGAGCCGATCGAGGGAGAATACCGGATCGAGGAAGTTCCCGCCTCCGCATGAAACGGGGGGCCGCTCCGGATTCCCCGATCCGGTCCCGGCGGCCCCATCGATCTACACAAAGAAGAAGGCGATCCCCAACATCCCGTAAACGGCCAGGAGCTGCGCGCCCTCCAGCCAGTTCGTTTCCCCATCCAGCGCGATGAAGGCCGCGATCGCCCCCGCCATCATCATGGCCACCAGTTCCAGCGGATGGAAGACCAGATCCATCGGCCGTCCCAGGGCCAGGCTGGCGAAGACCAGGGCGGGGGCGACCAGCAGGGCGATCTGCAGGCTCGAGCCCACGGCGATCTCCAGCGAGAGGTCCATCTGGTTTTCCGCGGCCATCTGGACCGCCACCAGGTGCTCCGCGACGTTGCCCACCAGGGGGATCAGGATGATCCCCACGAAGAGCTCCGTGAGGCCCAGGATGTGAAGGGTGGGCTCCAGCGCGTGAACCAGCAGCTCGCTCATCCCCACCACGCCGATCGTGGCCACCGCCAGGACCCCAAGGGCCTGGGGGAGGGTCCAGCGGGTGTGGGAGGGGGGATGGGCGGCCAGCGGCTCCCGGGCGCGAAGCGTGTAAAGCACGCTCAGGCCATAGAGGGCCAGCATCAGCCCGGCCACGCCCAGGCTCATGGTTTCCACGGCCTCGGGATGGTGCACCGCGATCGTATGGCTGAAGAGGGAAGGGATCCCCAGGGCGATGAAGGCGAGGATGGTCATGGTGGTCAGCACCCCGGCTCGCTGGCGGGAGAACCGCTGGAGCCCATGGCGCCATCCTCCGACGAGCAGGCTGAGCCCCATCACCAGGAGCAGGTTCCCCAGGATGGATCCGGTGATGGAGGCCTTCACCAGATCCAGCAGTCCGGCGCGGATGCCGGCCAGGGCGATGATCAGTTCGGCGGCGTTCCCCAGGGTGGCGTTCAGCAGGCCGCCCACCACCGGGCCCGTTCGCGCCGCCAGCTCCTCCGTGGCTTCCCCGATCAGGGCCGCCAGCGGGATCAGGGCCAGGGCGCTGAGGATCAGCACGGGGATGGGCCCGGCGTTCCCCACGGCGGCCAGCACGGCCAGCGGAACCGCGATCAGCAGATGGACTGCGGTGCCTCGGCACCGCACTCCAGGACTCCAGGACATAGGTGTTTGACCTCCGGTGTGGGTGAACGCAGGGCGCGCCCTCCGCGCCAGGCGTTGGCGGGCGCGCCGATGGAAATCGGCCTCATTGGGCGCTTCGCGCCCCGCGTCGGCCTGCCCCGACGCGGGAGGTCTTTCGGCCGGCGGAGGCCGGCCATCGGCCGGAGGCCTCTAAAGGTCGACTTCCTTCGACGCCTGAGGCGGATGGGATGCCATCATCGGCTCTACCGGAGATACAGAATGAGGACCGCCGTCAGCCCCCAGAGGATCACCGTCAGCAGCAACGGCCGGTCCTTCCACACCAGTTCATCCGGCGGGGCGGTTTCTCCCTTCACGTGGATCAGGTAGAGATACCGGAAGATCCCATAGAGAACGAAGGGGATGGTCAGCATCATCGCATGGTTGGAGGGAAGGTTGGGGGCAGAGAACGTGTAAAGCGAATAAGCCAATATGGTGGCGGCCATCACCACGCCCATCATTTCGTCGAGGAAGCGAACCGTATATTCCTCCAGGATGGCCCGGTGGTTGCGGGCGTTCTCGCCCAGGAGGATGATCTCCTGCCGGCGCTTGGCGAAACCGATGAAGAGGGCCAGAAGCAATGTGCACAGATAAAGCCACGGCGAGAACCGTTCCACCCGGACCAGGGGGACGCCAGCGGCGACGCGCAGGACATAGCCGCTGGCCAGGGTCAGCACATCCAGGATCACCCGATGTTTGAGCCAGAGGGAATAAGCCAGGTTCATCCCCCAATAGACATAGGCGATAAGCGCGAACTGGGGGTCCAGCAGGAAGGAGGGGTAGGCCAGGGCGATCGGGATCAGGAGCGCGGCCCCCCAGGCGATCCGGGGATCCAGCTCCCCGGCGGGCAGGGGGCGATGGCGCTTGCGGGGATGCTGTCGGTCTCTCTCCAGATCCTGCAGGTCGTTGAAGACGTAGACCGCCCCGGAGAGAAGACACAGGATCACAAAGCCCGCCACCGTGCGTCCGAGAGGCTCGGGGCGGAGCAGCTTCTCGTCGAACACCAGGGGGGCGAAGATGAAGACGTTCTTCAGCCACTGGCGCGGCCGCATGGATCGCGCCAGGCCGATTACGGATTTCCCCGGATGGATCGCCAGTGCCCTCATCGGAACCCTGCTCCACGTCGGATCGCTGTGGGTAGCCCCCCCCGCTGGTCCCGATTATAATTCGATCTACCGGCAGGGCGGAAGCCGCATCCCGGGGGGAGAACCCCTCGGTCCCCGGAATATGGGGGTAGGGGAGGGAGGGCGCCTCACCCCGGGGGCTCCTCTCTGGATGGACTGCGGTGCCGAGGCACCGCAGAAAATTTCCCTTTTTCGGAATCCGGCCCATGGGCGAGCAGGAGCATCTGGTCCTCCGTCGGAAGATCCTGGGGATTGCCCTCCGGCAGGCGCGGGAGGAAGCGGGGAAGACCGTTCGGGAGTGCGCGGCGTTGCTCGGGATTTCCTCGGCCCGCTATCGGGCCTATGAATCCGGCCGACGGGATCCCACGCTGCCGGAGCTGGAGGCCCTGGCCTGGTTCTTCCAGCGGCCCCTCTCCGCCCTTCTGGATCCCGATCGTCCCGCTTCGCCGGGCGGCGATGGGGCAGTGGGGGCGATCCCCGAGCTCCTCGCGCTCCGCCACCGGATCATCGGTCTGATCCTGCGCCAGGCCCGGGAGCGGGCTGGGAAGAGCATGCGCGAGGTCGCCGCGTTCCTGGGATGCTCCCCCCGACGGATCCGGGGATATGAGTCTGGAGAGCATCCCATCCCGCTGATCGAGCTGGAGCGCTTATGCCATTATCTGGGGGTTTCCCTTTCGGACTTCTATGACACGGATAGCCCCATCGGGCAATCCGTCCTCCTGGTGGACCAGGTGGAACGCTTCCGAGCGCTTCCTCCCGAGGTTCGTTCTTTCGTGACGTCGCCGGTCAACCTGCCCTATCTCCGCCTGGCGATGCGTCTGGCGGAGCTTCCGGCGGATCGCCTGCGGCATATCGCGGAGGACCTGCTGGAGATCACCCTGTGAGGGCATCGGCGGAGCATTTCGGAGGGATAGTCCCCGGCCTTCTCGATCTGCGGAGGGATTGCCGTGGGGTCACGAGCCATGCCTTCTGGAGGCTGAGCGATGGGTGCGACACAAGACCTGAAAGAGGCTTTTACTGAACACCCCATCTTTCCTTGAAGACCCATATGGACAGGGCGGCTGATCCGGGATGTGGACCACACCGGCGTTGATCCTCTTTCTGGGGATCGGAGCGGGGTTGTTCCGGCATCTAATGGCCGGCGGCGGGGGGCGGCGGCTGATGCTGGATCTGGGGTTGGGGTGTCTGGGCTTTGCCATCGGGCATAGTGTGGGGGAAGCGCTGGCTCCTGGGTTTGGGCGCATTGGAACCACAGCGGTGATCCCCGGCCTGGTGGGGGCGGGGGCGCTCCTCGGTGTCTCCTCGATAGCCGTCCCCTGGCCTCGCGGTTGATCCGGCCTCGATCGCGGTGGGCACTTCCCTCGTGACCTCGTAGGGCGCTGGCTGTTACAGGAGATCAGGCAGCCGGACCGCGTTCAGGCCCATCCAGACGGTTGACCGTTTCCTCTTAAGTCCTCGAGCAAACCCTGCGTTATCTTCCCTCAAAAATCTTCCGCGGACCCCCTGAGGATTTCCGGCGATCGGGGGTCCACGGGAGCCCTCTAAAAGACCCCGTTTCAACACACCTTTTCCTGCCCCATCC
>Ga0101943_1000469_pt1 | contig 66986 bp, 62 predicted proteins | sample DewCreD2012metaG_5_FD_75244 | JGI IMG/M metagenome (GOLD analysis project Ga0101943, IMG submission 75244) | Hot spring sediment bacterial and archeal communities from British Columbia, Canada, to study Microbial Dark Matter (Phase II) - Dewar... ... | reverse complement strand
TGGCGAAGAAGAAGGCTTTGGCGGCGGCGTTGTGCTACAACCTGTACATGCTGGTCGTGAGCGGTCACCTGGATGGTTCTTTTTGTCTTGTTCTTTCGGCATTCATATGGCTTATTTCGGCGCTCTTATGGCGTCTCTGCTCTCGCAAAATCGCCTACAACATCCGCTTATGAAACAGCCCCATGCCGGGCTTGACGATCTTGAGGGCGACCTTGCGGCGGACCGGCTCTTGCTGTTCGGCGATGAAGACGATGCCAAAGCCGCCTTCGCCGATCCGTTCGAGGAGTTTGTAGCGGGCGGCGATGAGGCTGCCGGGCTGCTCGCTCGGTTCGCTCGGTGGCGGCTGGTCGGCGTCAGCCGGTCGCCGCGGGGGTTCTTCCGCGCCGGCCGGCCAGTCGGTGGTTACTGCTTTTTGTTCTGGGCCCGGTGGCCGGTCGCTGCTGGGCTCGCGGGCTTGGGAAGACGATTCCGCCAGGCCGGCTTGGGAAGACGATTCCGCCAGGCCGGCATCAAGCAGGCATTGGGGGCAGAGGCCCGCCGGGGCGTCGGCCGGCACGACCGCGCCGCACTTGGGACAGGTGGCGGCTGTGTTCATGACTATCCTCCGGGAAACGGGTTGTTCGCCTCGCCTCGGCTCCGCGTGGCTCGTGGGCCTCTACCCTTCTATGACAGAAAAATGGGCAAAGGTAACAACAATCCTCCCGGCGGCTCAGCGGTCCTTGTCCGGCGGGGGTGTTTTGCCTGGCGCGGACTTGGACTGGGCGGCGTGCTTCTTCAGGGCCTGTTGCCGGCGTTGCTGCCACTGGGCGTTGTTCGGCTCGTCGAGCAGCAGCCGGCCCAGGGGAAACTACCGCAGGACGAGCGAAAAGTGCCGAGGCAGCTACGTTCGCCGAGCGCGGCTGGCTCAAGTGGCTGGCGGCGAGCCAACTACTACTGCTATTGCTTCTTCCGCAAGCGGACTTTCAGGTAGAACTCCACGTCGGCATGGGGGAAGTCGCCGTGCTCAATGGCATCGGCCAGGGCGGCCGGGGTTCGTTCCTATCGCCGACCTTGCGTCAGGGCCGCCGGGGTTCGTTCCAGTCACGGACTTCTTGTGCGACGCGTGCGAAGCGATTGGCACGCACGAGGGTGCTGCGGAAGCCCGGCCCGATCTCCACTCCGCAGGGGCTGTCGGCAATGTAGTTGTGTTCGATCAGGTTGTCCCGCCCCACAGGCGGCGGGGGCGGATTGCTCTGGTAGGCTTTCTGCGCCTGGGCCATGAGTGCCGGGCCGTAGTGCAACAGGCCAATGCGCGAGCGGTCCGCCAGGCGGTTGCCCCGGATGACATTGCCCAGCACTGGCAGGCCGGCTGCGGTCGCAGGGGGAGTCTGGGTATAGATTCCCAAAACGGCACTTTGGTCCGCTTCGGGTCCCTGCTCAAAAATAAATCCTTCGCGGAGATCGTTATTCAACCACTGAGTGAAGTAGCAAGGCAGGAACACATGCTGGCCGTGCGCTTTATACTGGACGGCTCGGCCCCAGAGACCTCCCGTGCGCACGGAGGTATTTCCTTCGATGAGGAAGTTGTAACCCCCGCCCCAAAGTTCAACGGCAGCGCTGGCGTCCTGTACCTGATTGTGATAAATCACCACATCGCGGCGATAGGCGGTGATGGCGGCAATGCTTGTATGGTCCGGGGGGACGTCCCACGGCACATCTACTTCCAGCCGTTCGGCGCTGTTGGCGACGATGCGGCGATGCTGTCCCAGACCGCGTCCGGCGACTATCAAACAGGCCAGGCCACGAAACGCATCCGGCCGCCACTTCACGCCAGCCGCTTGCAGCGACTTCGCATCGGCTGAGGCCACAGGCCCTACCCAGGGAAAGTTACCGGGAGAGTCAAAACTCAGGGCTTCGCGCTCACAGCCGAAGCCATTTTGCAAGCGATTTTCCGCAATGTAAAGCTGAGCTAAGTCTGTGGACAGGACACCTTTGTCATCTATGTAGTCCAGATAATTGCCAAAGCCGCCATAGGTGGCTTCCAGATCGCGCCCTTCGATGAGGTTCCCCTCGATGACGGTCTGGCGGGCGCCCCAGATGCCGTACCAACCCGCGCGGCCCGTGTGCAGGTGGTTGCGGAGGATGCGGCTATAGCGGATGTCGTGCAGAATAATGGGCATGCCACTGGAGACAATCTCGCAGTCGCTGATCTGGAGGCGGTGTCCGCACAGCGCCACGGTGCTGGGGCCAGCATGCTCCGTACGGCGCGGGTCCTTGGGACAGACGCGGTGGGCATAGCGGAGATGATGCAGGCGCAGACGGTGCAGGCGGACATCATCGGCACGGGGTAGCGGCTGGCCGTGCACCGCCGGGAACCCCCACGGCATGCTGTACATGGTCGGCACATCGGGGGCCGTGATCAGACGCCGGGGCGTCTGGGCCACCAGCGACAGTTCCTCGACGGCGAACTCGCCATTGCCAGCCAGGACGGTGTTGAATTCCGGGATTTTCTGCGGCACATAAAGCCAGACCCATTCGCGGCGCTCACCCCGAAGCACCGTGCGCCGAGGGATGACCAACGTGCCGGTGATCTTGTATGTGCCACGTGGCAGAAAGACGATGCCGCCGCCGTTCTTCTGGCACTGTTCCAGAGCGGCACGCAGGGCTGTGGTGTCATCCGTCAGGCCGTCGCCTTTGGCCCCGAAATCGCGCACATTGTAGAGCGTGCTCGGCCAAGAGGGCGCTGGTTGTATGGTGATCTCCACCGGGTTGCTCCAGCCGGCTGGACCACCATGTCCGTGATGCAACCACAGGGTATAGCGCCCCGCCGGCAAGTCTGCTGGGAGACGCACGGTCACGGCATAGCGATTGGCAGCCAGCACGGGCAGTTGCTGGAAGCGTCCCGCCGCTGTACGCAGCATCACTCGTCCGGGCCAGGTTCCTGTCGTCGGTCCCAACCAGAGGTTCTTGCCGAACAATCGGCACTCTCCTCCGGGCAACACTGCGGGTCCGGCATCTCCCAAAAACCACCACACTTCCGGACGATTGACGAGCATCTGAGCCGTACCCTCCGGCGTCTGTAGCTGCACGCGGTAGCAGCCCCAACGCCAGCTGGCGGGAATCAGCAGTTTGACACATTGCGGATCGTCCTGAAGGATCTTCAACTCCTGCTCTTTCGCCGCACGAGGTTTTCCCGCTGCTTCCGGTGCGCCTGGTTCAACGTCGTCTAAGGGCGCAGCCAAAATACGTGCCTGGGGTCCCAGGCGGTCTCCAAAGAGCATCAAGGTCTCGTCGGGGCCAACCGGATCGCACTGCCAGTAGGTGACGGGCGGCCCAGCCAGGACTGTACCGCCTGCCAGCCAGCAGACCGCAGCGAGCAACAGCGAACGAGCTTGGCACATGAGCTGACTCCCTTTGCACATGTCACTTCGGCATATCATTTCGAGGCGTGATCTGGCGGCTGAGCTTGCAGGCGCAGTTGCCAGAGGATTCGTTCGTCGCCGTCTATGAGCACGTCAACCTGCTGCGCGCCCCAAATCCAATCGAAACGCAGCAGCAGCTGGTTCCAGCCAGCCTGGAGGCGAACTGCTTGGGGGGCCGTGGCCTGCACGGTGCGACCGCTGACTGGCTTCTCCCGCGCCGGTGCAACCGGAAACCACTGCGGAGAGAAAGTCTCGCCCTGGACCACCGGCGGCAGCAGTTTATCGTTGAGCCAGACGCGGAGCGCGTGCGTTCCCCCGGCGTGCAACAGCCGCAACTGGATGTCCGCTGCCGCGGGAGAATAGATGTAAGCCACCGCGTAAGCGGCGCCCTCGTCGGGATACTGTTTCCAATCCAGTGCTTGCTGGAAGTCCAGGAAATCGCCAGCGCCTGTGTTATAAGACTGCCAGGTTAGGGTGCGCTGCTTTTGGCGCGTCTGGGTCATGGGCCCCTGATAGCGGGCCTTCAGGTCCACCTGCGTTTCCGGTGGAAATGTCGCCCGCAGCAGCGTTTCCCAGATGATGGGACGGTCTTCGACATGACGTAGTCGAGGTAGTCGCTCAAAGCCAAAGGGGCCGATTACATTCCAGCTACGGATAGCCTGATTATGAATGTCCACCCACTGCGCCGGCGCCCAGGAGCCCTGGTAGAGACGTGCTTCAGCGGGTTCGTCGAGGGTAATGACGCTGGCCGAGCCATCCGCATTGGCCCACCAGAATTTGTTCCGACCGCCGAAGGTCGCCTCGAAGTTGACGAAGCTGCGCAGCCCCCCATGCAATGGCGGCAGTCGGGGAAGGACCTTGCGGGGAACGGCAGCGACCAGGACAAAACCCTGTCCATCGGCGTCGAGTTGGTAGTTCAACCGGACGTCTTCGAGCAGCGCGACGTGTTCAAACGCCGCGGGCGTCACCGCCGAGCCGTAAGTCACCGGATTGGCCTTTCCCGGTCCGGACCATTTGGGATACATGCCCAGGCACACCGGTCGCAGCCGGCCATTTTCTTCAAAGATGCCAAAAACCAGCCGCACGTCGCCGGGGCGGTCAGTACCCGGCTTGGCCTGCGGGTCGCCCTGGAGGTAGAAACTGAGCGTATCGGCGCCGCGATCGTGAGTAAAGATGCGGTCAGCCGGATGCAGCGGTTTGGCTTCAAACCGACGGCCCAGCCGGGCATGCCAGCGCAGATACAGATGCTCGGGATCATACAAACAACGGACTTCCACGGTCTGCTGGTCGCTGGCCTGGAAAGAAACGGGCGTGCAGGTTTGCCAACCTTCCAGCGAACCATCGAGCGAAGGCGGCCCACCAAGGGCAGGATAGAAGCGTGCCAACCAGGCCTTCCCCGCGCCGCCGCGAAGGCGCAAAGCATGTTCGGGAGGGGAGGCAATCTGCTGGGCCTCGAGCGTCACTGCCCGAGGTAGTGTCGTCAGTCGGCGCACCGGGTTCTGCTGGCTTGTCCAGCCCTGCACCTCAAACAGGCAACATGGATTGTTCGCCGTCATGCAGATGTACACTTTGCCGTTTTTCTTGTTCAAAAAGTGATAACCGCTGAAGTTCTCGCCGCCCAGGAAATAAACGCCGCCTTTGGGCAAGGGGTAACGAAAACTGTCGGAAAACAGCGTATCCACATACAGACCGTCGTCGGTGTAGATGTGATACAACCCGCCCCAGCTATCCTGAACGCCCAGCAGACCATTCACCGGCCGGGTAATAATAAGGGCGCTGTAGATTTCGCCTGGCTCTGCCAGAGCGCCCAGCTGCCGGCCATAAACTGCCCGTCCGGTGCGCCACTTCAGGACATAGCCGCCTTTTCCATCCGGCACATAGCGTGAGATTTTATACTGGGGCGCGGAGTTGGCATCGAAGGGCTTGCCGCCGCGGGCACAGACGTAAAAGCCTTCTCCAGGCGAGCCGTCTACAAATTCCCATTCCCATTCGAACTTGTCCGCCAGTTCGTTGCCGCCATAAAGAGCAGTAGCCTTTCTCTGAGCGCGAGCCACATAAATCGGATCCGTCAACAGCTTCTGCCAACCCCGGCCATCAAAAATCGGATTGCCGTGCTGGTCAAAGCTACTCGGAGCAATGCGCCAGATATGTGGACTGCCTGCCTGAATCCAGGTCAAAGAGAGATCGTCTAACCAGTTTTCGCCGAAATAGCGTGTCGGGCCGGGCAGTTTGGTGGGGTTGTTGCGGTATTCCTCTTCCTGAAGTTTGCCGTCGCCATTAGCATCGTGCCACCAGTAGCCTTCGACAAAGCCCGCCCCCAGAACAGGGGCCGATCGGGCCAGTCCTTCCGCGGAACGGGAAGGAGCGCCGCCGAGGGGACCCAGTTAGCGCCGTCCTGCCGATAGACGATGAAACCGAAGGTATTAAAGGTGGAGCGGGCAAAAGCTAGATACTTGCGGCCTTTATAGTTGATGACTTTCCAGCGGTCGCAGCCTCCGGGAAAAGTGCCGCCGTTGACTTGGTCCAGGCAACTGCAAATGTCCGGCCAGACCGCGTCCACTTTCCAGTCGCCGGTATCATAATTGACCCGAAAACGGATCAACCCGAAAGAAGGAATGGCCTCGCTGGCGCACACCCCATAGACGTGTTCCGGGTCTTCCGGGTCCACCGCATAACCCTGGTCGCCGCTCCAGGGACCGAGGAACCATTGCCGGAGCAAGTGTCCGTCCGGTGTCCATTCGCTGACACGTCCCGGACCACCGCGCTCGAGAATCAGCAGCCGATCCTGCCCTCGGGCATCTGTCCAGACCGCCAGTTGTGTCGGCGTCATGAAGACGTGTTCGTCGTAATGTCCGGGTTTCTGTTTGGCAGCCCGGCCGAAGCGATGCACGATCCGTCCCTGAGAGTCCAGGCGATAGACCTGATTGTGCATTGGGTCGGAAACATAAAAATCCTCCCGTGAATCAACAGCAAATCCTGGTGGCAGCGGCGTCCAGATGCGCGTGCGATCTGGCCAGGTGCCCCGCGGCGGGGCTGTCAGGTTGGCAATGGGAAAACGGCGACGCCAGGGACCCGCCGGCAAACCATCCTTGAGCGGCAGATCGCTCACCACAAAGGTATTGGTTTCATCCTGGTGCAGCACATAAAGCCGCTGGCCATTTCGTACCACCAGACCGACAGGGCGTCGAATCGGCACCTGCGCCAACTCCTTTGCCGAATCCCCGTCCAGAATAACGATGCGATTTCCGCCTCCCGCTTTTTTGATCTTCTACGGCCCCTTCACCCAGTCACGTCCCGGGGGCAAGACCGACAGCGTTTCATCTTCGGCGACGTAGAGAAAGCGTTTGCCGCTGGTCGGATCGCGCCAGGCGGCCAGGGCGTTGATGTCGCCGGCAGGCAGCCAGACGTGGTTCACATACCGGGACCGCCCGTTGCCGAACGGCTTGCGATCGGCCCGGTACACAAACGGCTCACCGCCAGCGGTGCAGGCGCTCCAGATGATTTTGCCGTCGGTAGCAGTGGCCCAGCCGCCGGCCGTACCGAAAGATGGATGCGCGCGGACTACCTGGTCGTAACCAATTGGTTTATTCAGATCGATGAGGAAATCGTTGAGAGAATTTTCCATGTAGTTATGCAGGAAAGCAGCCCGGCCGTCGGGGGCAACGCCGATCGCCGCCATATACCCTACAGTGGCACCATAAAGATAAGGCAGCTTGTCCTCGTGCCGCCGATCCGGGAACCAGGGATCGCCGGCCGCGACCGCCAGTTTGGGGATCAGCGTGTGATATTCGCCATTGATGGACCAGCGCTCGGCCGGCATATAAATCCCTTTGACGCCATAGCGGCCCGGCGGCACGGGCATGAAGTTGTCGTCCAAGCCGTTCCAGTATTCGGTGAATTTCCCCTGGTTCTCCGCCGTGACCGTGCGCACCGCGCCGGCTACAAACTGGCTGATGATCCAATCGGGATTTTTGGCATCGGTTATTGCCAGTGTGACCCGGTAGGTTCGGGGCAAAGGTCCCTCCGTCGGCAATTGATAGGTTATCGCGGTTCCGCGGGGAGAGTTTTCCGCTGCCGGGCTACCGGCCGACAGCCTGCAGAAGAGACAAACCCACGCCAACGGTAAGAAGGCGGCGAACCAGAGCGAAGCGGCACAGCGCATGGGTACATCCTCCTGGCAATAGCACTTTACTCTAGGGACGCCGTTTCCGCGTGGCAACAGTTAGTTGAGCGCCAAAGGCGCGGCTGCCAGCGAGTTTGTTCGTCGCTGTCCGCCCGCCGAGTTGCGGCCGACAGAAGTGCAAGTCGGGCGAGCCAAGTGGCAGACGACGGCGAGTTGGTCCACCACCGCCTCTGCGGTTCAACTCGAACCGAACTCTCGCATCATTTTTCCGCGAGTTGACTAATCAGGGCACCTGGACCAACGCCGCCTGTCGCTGTGCCGATTGTTCTACCCAACTACGAGTACGGCTATTGAGCGTATTCACCGACTACGGGCACGGTCATTGAGCACATTCACCAGCTACGGTCATTGAGCACATTCACCGACTACAGTCGCGGTTATTGAGCACACTCTGCGACTGCGTGGCGGCTCCCAGAAGACGAGATTCAGTTGATAAGTCCGAACTCGAAAACTCAGCGATATGCTTCCGTTGCTGTTATAGTGTTGTTGTTGTTGCGACCAGCCCCACCCTGGCAAAAGCGGATCATCTCTCTAGGCCGCCTTCGACTTCCTTGGCCGCAGTCGCTTCGCCAGAACTGCCGGCATCCGTTTTATACGGGACGAGCGCCGGTGGAGATAACCCATTGTGGGCCAGAAAAGAAGCAAGTTTTTGTTCAAGTCGGTCGAACTCTCTGAACATGTTATCGTCGACGTCTTCAAATAAACGTTCTCTCTTTTCGTCGTAATCGCATGAGCTGATAACTCTGTTTCGTTCCTCCATGGTTTCCGGAACTCCATCGGGAAACAGTGCCATGACACGTTCCAACTGAGCGCGCGCAGTATCCGCACCGAGCACTCTGAGGGCGAAAAGACATTGCCTTAGCCTATCGGCACCTGAATTGATGAAGTAGCTGATCACACCACCGTTCGCGGTCGAGTCAATCAAAACCCTGACGTCTGTCCAGACTTGCTCGGTGAGCGTCAGCCGAGAATATCCCTGGGCTTCCACTTTGTTCCAGAGCTCGATCCACTTTTGGTCAAGCCACTCATTCATCGTCAATTCTTCTATGGACACACCCACGCTCTAAATCCGTGGCTGGCGCTATGACTTACCCCCCGCGACCGCGGTCGTGCGTCAGGTGATGCTGAAGACTTGATATACTGTCCCAGACTCTTCCAGCCTGTAGTTCAGCGACTCTTCGGCCTTTCGTCGGAAGGTTTCTGCTGTTAGGAGGACCAGCAGGAGCACAAGCAACAACAAGAGCAAGGCGAACGCCACCCGCCAGTGCTGTTCCTGCCGTTGAAGAGCTCACCGGGACAATTCCAGCGTCTCCTGAGTAACTCGACAATATTCCGCCAGGTGTTCGCGCTCGATGTCGCGGATCTCCACCAGCAACTGAACGACGTCCCGTAAGTCCATTGTGCCGGTCTCCCGTTGCCGAACTTTCTCGCACGGTGGCTTCGGTCACCACCCCCGCTTTGACTGCCCTGTTAGTATAGCCGCCCTCCCGCTGGCGCGCCAAGCAGCCACAAACACGGACCGCAGCGCTGACGTTGTTACGCTCCGTCTGAGGACCTTGCGGCGGATTGTCAAGGGGCTGGCCAATTCATCGGGTCAACGCTCGCGCCCACACGCTTGGCGTCCCTTGCTTTCGGCGAGGCGTCAAGCCCTGTCCGCCCCTTGTTGGCCAGACCGTTTTCGAGCTTTCTTTTTCCTGTCCAGGTAGATTGCGATCGGGATAGAAGCGACGACAAGCAAGATTCCGGCAACGGCAAGGATGTAGGCGAGCGTCTCAATCTGCTGGGTCGAACGGATTGCTTCCTCAAACTTCCGCTGGTTGTTCGGGGCCTGGGCGAAAAAAGCCGCACTGCCGGCCCCAGACGCAAGGGCGAAAAGAGCGACAACAACGATGCAAAAATCCCTGCCGACTTGCCTCATTCGACCATGCTCCCGCTTAGCGAACGGCCAGTGCGCTAGCCGGCCTTGGTTATTTGGTGGTGGCCGCTGCACCGGCGCTGTAGCCGATCTTCGTCTCGTAAGACTACCAACCAACCCGATTATACCTTTCTATTTTGTGGGCGGTCCAACGGCGAGGCGACAAGGAGGAATCAAAGGCGTCCTATGCGTTCTAGTGTCTGCGCAGTTTAGCTCGCCAAGCCGGCTTCGAGCAGGCATGGCGGAATCAATCCACCAGGGGCGTCGGTTTACCGACGGGCAGTGCGCTAGCCGGCCCTGGTTATTGGTGCTGGCCATCGCGACCAGTTCCGCACGTCGCCATGAGGACGTTCTGGCGGTTGGTAAATTACGGTGATTTGGTGCTGGCCATCGTGACCAGTTCTACAGGGGGAAAGCTGTAGGTCTGAGTCGAGGATGTGCGCGGCGAATGTACATCTCGGTACGCACCCGAACCAGCTTATCGGTCTGTTACAGGTCTGAGTCGCGAATGCACGTGGCGAACGGTTAGGAAGCAGAGCATCTTTTCCGGACAGGGGATTTTGTACAATTGGGGGCATGAGGAGCTATCACGGCGTGGAGATTGAAGATACCTTCGCGGAAGCGTTTGCGATGACGGCGACGCGGGTGGTGGTGACGGCGGCGACGCCGGAGTGGGTGCGGATCGCGGCGTGGTCGGCGACCGGATACGGCACCTCAGTTATTGCCTGCGACGCCGAGGCCGGAATCGAGTGTGAATTGTCCCCGCAAGAAACCCCGGATGGCCGACCCGGAGCCGCCCTGCTCTTTTTCGCTTTCAACCGCGAAGCCTTGCAGAAGGCGGTGGTCAATCGCGTGGGTCAGTGCATTCTCACGTGTGCGACGACGGCTTGTTACAACGGTTTGCCGATTACCGGGGACAAGGTGATTCGCGTAGGTGGGCAATTACGTTATTTCGGGGATGGCTGGCAGATGAGCAAGGTGCTGGAGCCCCAGCCGGAACTGCCACCACCGCTCATCGAGCTGGCCGGCAAGAAGATAAGGCTGCGGCGACGTTTCTGGCGCATTCCGGTGATGGAAGGGGAGTTCGTGTGCGAAGATTTTTTTGGTACAGTGAAGGGAGTAGCGGGCGGGAATCTGCTGATTCTGGGCGAAAATGCGGAATCGTCCCGAGCCGCCGCGGAAGCAGCGGTGCTGGCGATGCGGCAGGTTCGCGGCGTGATTTTGCCGTTTCCGGGTGGTATCGTGCGTAGCGGAAGCAAGGTCGGCAGTCGCTATAAAAAACTTCGGGCGAGCACCAATGATGCTTTTTGCCCGACGCTGCGGGGTCTGGTCAACAGTGCTTTGCCCGAGGGCGTCGCGTGTGTGTACGAGATCGTCATAGACGGGCTGAGCGAATCCGCAGTGCGCGAGGCAATGCGCGTGGGATTAAAGGCTGCCTGCCGACCAGGCGTTCGTCGCATCAGTGCGGGGAACTACGGCGGTAAACTCGGACCGTTCCATCTGCGGCTCTATGACTTGCTCGAAACACACTAAAGACACGAAGGCACGAAGCGAAAACCTGCTGGCTTGGCCTCAGTACAAGCTTGCGGCGCTCGGCTTGGTCTCCTGCCGTGCTGATGAGTCCACCTCCTCGTAGCCGACTCGCACCAGGCGGCGGAAGATTTACTACACTTGCCCCTATCGAGGCGGCTGGCACTGAGCAGAAAACGGGTTTGACATGACCATGACAAGCCAAGGGGATTTTCGTGACCGTACCTGGGTCGTCATCCCAGCCTACAACGAGGAAAGGCGATTGGCCAGGGTGCTGGCGGAGGTCTGCGCCGAGTATCCGCATGTGGTCGTGGTAGATGATGGTTCGCAGGACGGCACGGCCGAAGTCGCCTTGCGGTATCCGGTGTGGTTATTGCAACACGTGGTCAATCTCGGTCAAGGAGCGGCTCTGCAGACAGGCATCGCTTTCGCATTGCAGCAGGGCGCGGCCATTGTGGTGACCTGCGATGCCGACGGACAGCATCAGGTCAGCGATATTGCTGCCTTGGTTGAACCGATTGTTGAAGGGCGGGCGGATGTAGTTCTGGGTTCGCGTTTTCTGGGCCAGGCGGTGCACATGCCGACGTTGCGGCGGTGGGTAGTGCGGCTAGGCGTGGTGTTTACGCGGCTGACGACCGGCTTGGCCATCACGGATACGCATAACGGTCTGCGGGCCTTTTCGCGAACGGCGGCGGAACAATTGCAGATTCGCCAGAACCGCATGGCCCACGCCTCGGAAATTCTCCACCAGATTCGCCGCCACCACTGGCGCTACTGCGAGGTGCCGGTTACCATTCGCTACGACCCCGAAACTCTCGCTAAGGGACAACGCTCCTGGCACGCCTTGCGCATCTTAGGAGAATTGCTGGTCGGCTGGCTGACACGATAAGATTAACAGCGTCGCTCCGGAAACTTACCACTCGCCACTCGCTGCTCGCCACTCGCTAGCTGGAGAAGGCGCGGCCATGCTGGAGATGCGGCTGATTGTGCTCAATGCTCGGGAACCGCAAGCGCTCCTGCTCCGGCCGCCGGAAGTGGTGATCGGGCGTGGTCGAGATTGCGACCTGCGCATCCGCGCTCGCGACATCAGCCGACGCCATTGCCGCATCGCTTTCCACGCTACGCATGTTACCATTGAGGACCTGGGCAGCACCAACGGCACCCTGGTTAATGGTCAGCCCATTGCCGGCAGCGTGGCCCTGCGGTCGGGCGACGTAATCCAGATCGGTTCGGCGAAATTGAAGGTGGAGTTTCTGGGAGCGGCCGAGACACCGGGCGATGCCTCCAGTGCCTCGGTTACACCGGTGCATCTCCGCGCGGAAACGGCAGAAGGAGAACCAGCTTCGGTGTTCGTGAAACTCGACCAGCTTCCGCCGGGGTCGTTGCCACCGCAGCCGCCACCAGAACGCTAGTTGCCTTGCTGACCGATTGCCTGACCAGAAGAAAAGGCAGGGTCGGAACACTGTTTTGCGGCTCGTTCGATGGACCTTACCACGCCGGTTCTCCACGGAATCGGACCGGGTACGTTTCGGTTGGCCGATGTTTGTTCCGCGCCAGATGGGCGTCGGCGATGGCGTCTCCAGGTCAGGAATTGTTGGTCTGGTCGGGGCGATTGAGGCGTTCCAGGAGTCGATCGAGGAAGGCGACCTGATCGGGATGGAGCAAGCTTCGTGCTTGTTCCAGCGGCACGAACCGCGCCTGATCCACTTCCCAGCTGGCACAGCGAGGCTGAGCCTCAGTAGGAGCGGGTCCGGCCCAGGCGTGGACGGTTTTGCGACTTTTGCGATAGGTGATGGAGCCGAGATATTCCAGCTCGCCGGCCTCGACGCCAGTTTCCTCCAGCGTTTCTCTGCGGGCGCAGGCTTCCAGTTCCTCACCCGGATTGGGCACCCCTTTGGGAATGCTCCAGGGCTGATGGCGGTTATAGGCACCGGAAGGATGGACAATCAACACCTCCCAGCCATTTGGACCGCGACGATACAAAAGCGTGCCTGCGGATTGTGGCCTGGGCATAGCCTTGTGCCCTGTGGTAGCCCGGTTCTATGGAAAGAGGAGAGCAGCCCGATCAAGGCTCGACAAGCAGCCTGGGGAATAGGCGTTTCCGTCCGGCAGGAGGATTGGAGGCATGGCCAGGACATTGGCGGAAATCATCCCGCGTGTTGCTGCCGGGCCGCCAGTCGAGCTGGAATTCGCCAGAGATTGGCCAAGGCATCTTTCCAGTCCCTGCCGAGTAACTCCTGGTTGGCGCGACTGGCCAGCTGTGGATCGTACAAGCTGTAGGGGCTGCGTCGTCCCAGAACGCTGACGCTCCCTTTGTACAATTTCAGCCGCACCTCACCGGTTACATAACGCTGTGTCTCCTGGATAAATTGCTGCAGAGCGCGACGCGTATCGGTAAACCATTGGCCATTGTAAACCAGTTCCGCGAATTGTCGGCTCATGATATCGCGAACGCGGATCAACTCGCGACTGTGGACGAGACTTTCCAAGGCCTGATGGGCACTCAGCAGGATGGTCGGAGCTGGGGCCTCGTAGAGTTCTCGCGATTTGGTGCCGAAGAGACGATCCTCGATGCAGTCGGTTCTGCCGATACCGTGTTCGCCACCGAGCCGGTTCAATTCCTGCACCAGCGTCAGCAAATCCAGCCGCTGGTCGTTGAGCCGAACTGGTTCCCCCTGCTCGAAGGCCAGCACAATTTCCTGCGGTCTGTCCGGAGCCTGTTCGGGAGCACGGGTGATCTGGAAAATGTCCGGTGGCGGCGATTGCCAGGCGTCGAGCAAATCGTCGAGGTACAAAGAAACGCCCCAGAGATTGCGGTCGACGTTGAGCTGTCGGCCGTTGGTTTGGGGAATCGGCAAGCCGCGCTTGCGGGCATAGTTGAGTTTGTCCTGGAGAGTGCGCAACGGCCAGGTACGCACGGGGGCCAGAATCTGCAGATCGGGGTCCTGCGACATGATCGCCGCTTCCATCCGCACCTGGGCATTACCTTTACTGGCAGCGCTGTGGGCAACGACGCGGCAACCTTCCTCGTGGGCCAGTCGCACCATCTCCTTGGCAATGGCGTATCGCCCCAGAGCTGTGCCGAGGAAGTAGCCGGACTGATAAACGGCATCGGCCTGCAAGGTGGGAAGGCAGAACTCGCGCAGGAAACTCTCCCGTAAATCCACCACCTGCGCCGACACCGCTCCCAGGTCGAGGGCCAGTTCCCCCAACGGTTCCAGATAAATCCCCTGGCCGAGGTTGGCGGCAAATGCAATGACCTCGTGTCCCTCTTCGCAGGCCAGCCAGTACAGGGCCAGCCGTGATTCCAGGTCACCATTGAATGCGAACAGCACTCGTGCCACGATGCCTTCCTTTCCGGTTCGGGAGTGGCGTGAGCGTTGGCCCGGATCCCGGTACGTCATCTACTACGCCGGGCCGGCCCAGGTTAGAAGCAAGCTTAGCCCGGAGCGGTTCAAGTGCGATGCCGGCCAACGCAGCCCCGCAGTGCGCGGCGGTCACCATCATTTTCCGCAACCGTGCCAATTGCGGCCAGTTTAGCACCAAAAGTGATCCGCCGTCGGACAGGCAAAAGACTTGCCGAGCTGACGCCGACCGTATCACAAAAAGGGGCGTCTCTCCCGACAGTAACGAGGGCCACGAAGCTGCGTCGCAGAAAATTGCCACTACTCACTTGCTCCTGGCCAAATCCCTGCCATGATAGAAAGAAGACAAGCCACGAGGAATCGGGGCATGCAACCGGAAGCTTCGATGCTGACAGAAGGCAAGCTGGCGGGGATCAGCCTGTGCTCACTGCGGGCCTATTTCCTGGGCCGGGTGGACTGGTCCTCGGCGCTGAACTGGCAGAACGCCCTGGTGGTAGAAGCCTGTCGCACCGGCCAGGCTAGCGTCGTGTTGTGCGAACATCCGCCGCTTTTAAGTGTCGGACGCCACGGCAGCTACCGGCACATGTTGCTCGACCTGGAGGAATTACAGCGGCGTGGCTGGGCGGTGCACTGGGTCAATCGCGGTGGCGGTTGCTGGTTGCATCTGCCGGGACAGCTAGCCATCTATTTGGTGATCCCACTAGGGCAGCGGCATCTGAGTCTGGCGGAGTATTTGCAGCGGCTGCTACAGGCGCTGGCCGCTGTCGTCTCCCACTACCTCTTGCCTGCCGAAGTCGTCCGCCAAAGCATGGAAGTGCGGGTCGGCGGGCGACCCATCGCTTGCGTCGGTGTCCATGTGCGACGCGGCGTGAGTAGTTTTGGCGCCATTTTCAACATCGGCCCGGACCTGACCTGCTATCGGCTGGTGCGCACCGGTTACGAAGCACCGCCCATGACCTCCCTGGAACGGGAATGTCGTCGCCGTATTCGTCCGGCAGAAGTGCGGGAACTGCTGCTACACCAGCTGGCCAGCCAACTACAATATGGTACCGTCAGTATTTCTCTGGAACCGCCGCGAGTGCCCGCTAAGGGGAGCAGCAGTGGGAGCATTGCCCATCGTTGACCCCGTGCCCGATCGCCATCGGAACTCCGCCGCACCAGGAGCGGACAGCTCACGCCCTCTGCCGTCCGAAGGAACTCCGACGCGGCGACGATTACCCCCCTGGCTGAAAAAACCGTTACCGCGGGGCAATGAAAACTTCTTCACGCATCGCCTGCTGCGGGAACTGCGTCTGGAGACGGTCTGCGAAAATGCACGCTGTCCCAATCTCCCCGAGTGTTACAGTCGCCGCACTGCTACTTTTATGATTCTGGGGAACGTCTGCACCCGGCCATGTGGCTTCTGTGCCGTCGCCCGGGGCCGACCCGAACCGCTGGAGGCAGATGAACCCGAGCGACTGGCAGAAGCCGTTTGCCGACTTGGCTTACGCCATGTGGTCATCACTTCCGTAACGCGCGACGACTTGCCCGATGGCGGCGCCGAGCAATTCTACCGCTGCATCCTGGCAGTGCGTCGGCGCAGTTCGGCCACGGTGGAGGTACTGACCCCCGATTTTCTCGGTAACCTCGAGGCGGTTGCTCGCGTCCTCGCTGCCAGACCCGACGTCTTCAACCACAACGTCGAAACCGTGCCACGACTTTACCGCAAAGTACGCGGTCGCGCGGACTATCGCCGCAGTCTGCAATTGCTCGCTTATGTCAAACGCCAATCGCCGCAGATTCTCACGAAAAGCGGTCTGATGCTGGGGTTGGGCGAAACCCGGGAGGAATTGCTGGAAGTGCTCGCCGATTTGCGCGACCACGGTTGCGACTGCCTGACTCTGGGACAGTATCTGGCGCCCAGCCCCAAACATTTGCCGGTAGTGCGTTACCTTCCGCCGGAAGAATTTGCCGAGCTGGGCGAACTGGCCCGTCGCCTCGGATTTGTGCACGTCGCCAGTGGGCCTTTCGTTCGCTCCAGTTATCATGCGGATGAATTCGTGTCGGCTCGCCACACCGATTCGCGGGATCACGAAGATACGCAGAAACGAAGGTGCACAGGGGGCAACTCCAACTCTTGCCTTGGGCCTTCGTGGCCTAATGGTTAGAGAGCCGGCTGGCCATGCGCATTGAAATTTGTGTTCCGGATCTCGGCTTTCCCACGCCGGAGCCGATTCGACTCAGTCTCTGGTATGCCGAGGAAGGCGATCTGCTGGCCGAGGGGGATCGCCTTGCCGAACTGGTGGTTCCCGGTGCCACCGTGGACGTGGACGCTCCGGTAGATGGCGTGCTCGTCCAACGACTTGCCGCTCCCGAACAGAGCCTGTGCGTTGGTCAGAAGATCGCCATTATGCAGACTTTCGACTGACCGCGTGCCTGGCCTTGGCTGGCGCCCGATTTGGCTGGACACACAGTATCGCTTGTCGGCCAACCAGGAGGGCATGAAGACACCAAGGTACAAACGTGCCCCTCTAATTCTTCCTTCGTGCCCGGGTGTCTTGGTGGTGAAAAGTCGCAGCAATACAAGTGCCGATTATGCCCGAGGGATATTTTTTTTCGCTGGATGGCCTGGATGGGGCCGGTAAGACCACGCAAAGCCGACTCCTGGCCGATTGGCTGCGACATCGCGGCTGGTCGGTGACGCTGTGTCGCGATCCGGGTGGCACAGTGCTAGGGGAACGTTTGCGGGAAATCCTGCTGTCGCATCGGCCGATCACGCTGCGTGGCGAATTGCTGCTGTTTATGGCCAGTCGGGCCCAGCTCGTCGCCGAGGTCATTCGACCGGCACTGGAACGCGGCGAAATAGTCCTGGCAGACCGGTTCCTGCTGGCTAGCGTCGTCTATCAGGGGCATGTCGGCGGACTAGAGCCCGAGGAGGTCTGGCGCCTGGGTAGGTGGGCGACGCAGAATACCTTGCCGCATCTGACTCTGGTTCTCGACATCCCAGCCGAAGTCGTAGCCCAGCGAAAGCCAACTCCGGCCGATGAATTCGAGCAGCGTGGACTGGAGTATTTGCAGCGGGTGCGTCAGGCGTATCTGCAGGAGGCGGCCCGCCAGCCGGATAAAATTCTTGTTGTCTCCGCCCAGCGCTCCATTGCCGAGGTGCAAACCGATTTGCAGCGCGAGTTACAACGTGTCCTTCCGGCATATTCGCGGTCATGATCGGCTGGTGCAGCAATTCGCCCAGGCTGCCGCCCGGCACCGCCTGGCTCACGCTTACCTCTTCGTCGGCCGGGAGGGCGTCGGCAAACGCAGGTTCGCCCTGGCCCTGGCCAAAACCTTACTGTGCGAGAATCGAACCGCCAGCCCAGCAGTGGCAGGCACCAATCCGCTGGCGGTCGAGCAGACCACCGATCCCGGCCGGTTCGCTGAGGCTTTCGCGGCTTGTGACCAATGCCCCGCCTGTCGCTGGTTCGAGGCCGGCACACATCCCGACTTCCGTCTCCTGCAGCTGCCACCCGAAAAGCACGAATTCCCCATCGAACTCATCCACGAAGTCATCCGCCTCCTCAGCATCAAACCAGCGCGGAATCAGTACCGCGTGGTGGTACTGGATGACGCCGATACGCTGAACGAGGAATCGGCCAACGCCTTCCTGAAAACGCTCGAAGAGCCCCCGCCTCGTTCCATCCTCATTCTTCTGGGCACCAGCCCCGACTATCAGCTGCCGACCATCCGCTCGCGTTGCCAAATCGTCTATTTTTCCCCCCTGCCGGACGCGGTGGTGGCAGATTGGCTGCGCAGCGAAGGACTGGTCAAATCGCAAGCAGAAGCGTTGCGGATTGCCCGATTGGCGAAGGGGAGCCTGGCACAGGCCCGATTGCTCGCCAGCCCCGAAGTCTGGTCGCTGCGGCAGAAACTCTGGGAAATGCTCAGCGAAGGGCATGGGGACGGAGTGGCGGTGGCCCAGTTGTTATTGGCATTTGTGGAATCGGCTGGCAAAAACTCGGCAGGGCAACGGCAACGTGCCCATCTGGCAGTGGAGTTCCTGGCCGAGCTTTTTCGACTGGCACTGCTCCTGAAAACTACAGCCACCGCCGACCAGCAATCCTCCGAACCGGACAGAAAACACGCCGCCGCCCTCGCCCAGCGCTTTTCCACGCCGCAACTGTTGCAGCGACTGGATCGCTGTCTGCTGGCCGATTTTCAGATCGATCGCCGTTTGCAACTCGCTTTGGTGCTGGAAGCGCTGGCCGACAGCTTGGCCGCGTGAACTCCTCGTGCCTATGATACATGTGGAGATTGCCCACCCAAACTACGAGCGCGCCGCGTGCCCTCGCCGTGGCCCTTTCCCAGTCGGAAAGAGCGAACCCAGGCCGACGCAGTGCTTGTGTGCGAATCTAACCCCCGCCTGCTTCTTTTTCCCCGCTGAATAATTGAGTCGCGCGATGGGGTATGGAATAGTCCGCGCTGGCCCCGATCCTGGCTGGCCAGGTAACCAATCCGCCCTGGCATCCGCCGATCCGGGCCGGTTTCGCCGACCGGTTTTGCGCACCAAGGTGGAGAGACAACCGGCGGGCAACAAGCGAGACCTACACTCGCGGTTGGCGTCAGCCAGCGGCGATGGGTCTTCTTTCCCGGGTGCACTTTTGGCCGCACTAACGGCGTGCCTAGCGTGGTCAAGCTGTGGCCGCCGTCTCGGATTGGCCTGGCTGCTGACACTGACGGTCTGGCTGACTGGCGGTTGCCAGGAAGAGCCGCAGATTCGCCGTTACACTGCTCCACGTGTGCAACCGTTGGCCGCCGAGAATACTTCCGCCGCCAGCGCTCAGATGCTGCTGGGGGCAATGACCTGGGTCAACGAAACTGGCTGGTTCTTCCGCACTCTCGGGCCGAAGGAGAAAATCGAAGCGCAGCGTTCGGCGTTTGTGGAATTCCTGCGCTCACTGCAATTGTCGGCCGAACGCGCGGATTGGCGCTTGCCGATGGGCTGGCGCGAAGAACAACGGTCGGCTCCTGGTCGCTATGCCACGCTTCGGCTCGGGAGGGATGAAGACGCGCCGGAACTCGTCGTGGTGCGTTTTCCGCCGGGGCAAGGCGGTGATGTGGCCGGCAACGTCAATCGCTGGCGAGGCATGGTTGGCTTGCCTGCCGTCAGTCCAGCCGAGGCCAAGGCGTTGGCCAAGGCGCTGAAAACCGATCATCACGAATTCCTCCTCGTCGAACTCACCGGCCCGGGCAAACCGCGATAGGATAACAACGGGGATCGCCGGGACGGCCAGGGCGACTCTCCGAATTGCCGGACGCACGGAGCGAGAAAATGAGCTTAGCGGCATTGCACAGTCCACAGAACGACCAGATGCCCCTGCTAATTCCGCCTGCGGTGAGTCGAGCTGTGGGCCTGGCCCTGCGGGTCGCCGGGTCGCTCTGGGTTACCGTAACCGTGTTCAGCCTGGCGTTGGTGCTGGTCTTTTTCGGCACGCTCGCTCAGGTCGAAATAGGCATCTGGACGGTCGTGCAGCAATACTTCCGCTCTCAGGGCATCGTCTGGTTGCCGTTGCGGTTGCTGGCGCATGTGCCGGGACTGGACACGATAGCGGCCTTGCGGGAAGTGAAACTGGCCATGCCCTTTCCGGGAGGCTGGTTGCTGGGTTGGGTGCTGCTCATCAATTTGCTGGCCGCTCTGGTGATGCAGTTTCGGCTCGGGTGGAAATGGCTGGGGGTCTGGGCGCTGCATATCGGCGTGATTGTGCTGATGCTGGGCGAACTGATTACCGGCCTGGCCGCCATTGAAGCCAACATGATCCTGCAGGTCGGTGAACGCAGCAATTTTCTCGAACATTCCCTGCGATGGGAAATCGCCTTCACCCGCACAGACCGCACCAATGCCGATGACACCGTAGTCATTCCGCATCGTTTCTGGCTGATTCCCGACCTGCAAGCGCCCCTCCGCATCCGCCACGACGAACTCCCAGCGGATGTGGAAATCCTGGCCGCCTGGAAAAACAGCACTTTCGATTTCGTCCGCGAACCCGACCAGGGTGCGGAGCACGATCCGTTTGTGGTGTGGACGAAAAATGGCCAGCGGATTCGCATCGTGCCTGCCCCGGAAACACCGGGCGTCAATCCCGGCGAGGATGCTCCTGCTGTTCATTTGCGTCTGCTGGACAAACAGACGGGCCAGCCGATCGGCGAATATGTCCTCTCCCTGTGGCTTGACCGCAACGGGAATCGGCGCATCCTGCCTGTTGCCCCGATCGTGGTTCCGATTGGCGAACGCACTTATGAACTGGCACTGCGCCGTGAACGGATTTATCTGCCGTGCACTTTCGAGCTGAAAAAGTTTGTGCACACGACCTATCCAGGCACGAGTATTCCCAAGGAGTTTCGCAGCGATATTCGCCTTTATGACGAGAGCAACCCGGACGGTCGGGATGTCGTGATCACGATGAATCAGCCGCTCAGTTACGCGGGCCTGACGTTTTACCAGTCGGGTTTTTTGCCGGATGACAGCGGGACGATCCTGCAGGTGGTGCGCAATCCGGGCAGGTGGTTGCCGTATATTGGGTGTTTGATCGTGGCCCTGGGGATGGTGGGGCACTTTGCCCTGCACCTGGTCGGTTTTCTGCGTCGTAGCGCACCACCATCGAGCGAACCGGAGCACTCGCCGCCAGCGCGATCGCAACAGAGCAAGCCAGTCGCAGGTTCTACTGCTCGCCGTCAGGATGCCAAACTTCCGGAGCCGCAAACTTCCCCACTCGCTACTCGCGACTCGTTGCTCGCCAGTCTGCCCTGGCTGGCCGCAGGCATTGTCGCAGTGTATCTGGCAACGCCCTGGTTACCGCTCGGCACTGTGCGGAAGTTTGAGGTGCACGAGTTCGGTTCGCTACCTGTGTTGCAGGCGCGAATCAAGCCGTGGGATAGCGTGGCCCGCACCAGCCTGATGGCGATTTCCGGCCGACAGACTTTCACCGACGACAAAGGGCAAACGCAGCCAGCCATTCTCTTCCTGCTGGACGTTCTGGCCCATCGCCCCCAGGCCGAGCAATACCGCATCTTTCGCATTGACAACGACGAAGTGCTGGCGTTGCTTCACCTGCAACGGCGTGCCGGCAATCGTTACGCTCTGGCCGAGTTCCAGAATCACCTCGACCAGCTTCTCCGCAAGGCCAACGAAGCCCAGCGCAAGCCGAAGGAAGAGCAGACCGTCTTCGACCGCCAGGTCTTGAAGCTGGTGAATCAACTGCTGCTATATCAGCGGCTGGCTCGACTGGACGCCCCCGAATTGCGTCGGAGTTTTGATCTCGGCGATGAGATTCGACCGATTGCCTCGCCAGACGGCTCGGAACAGGGCTGGCAAAACTACTGGTCGGCACGGTCACGCTCTGAGCAAGCGCTGCACCAGTTCCTCAGTTCCCTGCCTCGGGAAGAAATTGAGGCTGCTCGCAAGGATCGCCGACTGCTTGACCAGTTGGCGGAAAAATATGCACCGCAAATTCGCGCTGCTATGGAGCAGGCCGACCTGCCCGCATACCGTCATTTCGAAGCGATCCTCGATGCCTGGCGAACGCAAGACTCCCGGCGATTCAACCAAGCCGTCCGCCAATACCGTGAATACCTGGAACAAACCCAGCCGGCCTGGATGCTGCGAAAGTCAGGAATCGAAGCGGCCTTCAACCGCTCGGAGGTCTTTTATCACACCGCTATGGTGTACGGACTGGCGTTCGTGTTGTCGTGCCTGGGCTTTCTGCTGTACTATTTCAGCCCGGTTTGGCCGAACCGGCTGCAGCGGTTGGTTTTCAGTATGCTGGTGGTGGCGGTGGTGGTGCACACCTGCGGCCTGCTGGTGCGCATGTATTTGCAAGGCCGCCCGCCGGTTACCAACCTGTATTCCTCGGCGATATTCATCGGCTGGGCCGGGGCCGCTCTCGGTCTGGTGCTGGAACGCATTTACCGTCTGGGTATCGGCAATGCCGTCGCTGCAGCTTTGGGCGGTGTTTCGCTGATTATTGCCCACCATCTGGCCACCGACGACACGCTCGGTGTGCTCCAGGCGGTACTCGATACCAATTTCTGGCTGGCCACCCATGTCACGTGCATTACCCTCGGCTACACCGCTACGTTCCTGGCTGGGGCGATCGCCATGGCTTTCGTGCTGGTCGGCCTGACAACTCGAGCCCTGGCACAACCTAACGTGCTCCGCACACTCTACGGCATGATGTACGGCATCGTGTGTTTCGCCATCCTGTTCAGCTTCACCGGCACCGTCCTCGGCGGGCTGTGGGCCGATGTTTCCTGGGGGCGATTCTGGGGCTGGGACCCGAAGGAGAATGGGGCTTTGCTCATCGTGCTGGTCAACGCCCTGGCGCTGCATGCGCGTTGGGGCGGCATCGTCAAACAACGCGGTTTTGCCGTCCTGTGCATCCTGGGCAATATCGTGACTGCTTGGAGCTGGTTCGGCACCAACCAGATGGGGATCGGCCTGCATTCCTACGGTCGCATGGACGGAGCGACGTTCTGGCTGAGCTTCTTCTGGCTATCGCAACTGGCGCTCATAGGCGTGGGCCTGTTGCCGCTTCCGTACTGGCGGAGTTTCGCTCGCAATTGAGCATGCCGGGCAGTAGCGAATAGCCAATGGCGGGTAGTGAATGGCGAGTCGCGGGCGGTCGGGGGCCTGCCCAGACTCGGTGCCGGGCGGACACCGAATGTTGATGCTCGCCAGCTCTAGGGTACGTCAGCCCGGTTGCTGCACGCTGGACGGACGGGCTTGTTGAGCGGCGAGGCTTTGCTGGGCAAGATAAGCCTGGCGAGCCTGATGCAACTCGTACCGCTTCCGCCAGCCGTAGAGCCAGGTCAGCAACAATTCGGCTAGGGCAATGCCGATCAACAGCAAAGCACATCCGCCGACGATCGCTACCAGGGTGAGGGCACGCGTGACTGCCGCCTGATTTTCCGGCGTGCGGAGTTCCAGTGCCCGTTCTGGCGCCTGGCGAATCTGGCCGGCCAGGTATTCGAGCTGATCCATCGGGACGGCCCCGATATAAGCCAGCAGCACTCCGCACACGATCAGCAGCACGCCCGCGCTGATCCGCAAAGCACTGCGAACTCGCAGATAACGCCGGTCGGCTGCACTGAGGGAATCGGTAAGTCCGCGGCCGTACGATTGCCAGACCGCCTGCAATCCGGCGACGAGTCCGACCAGGATCAGAATCCCCGCCAAAAACCAGCTACAGGTGAGCACTTCGCTAAGCTGCATGTGCGTTCTCCTGCCCGCACCGACAGCTTATACCAACCCAGCCGTGGGGCAAGCCGGCTCAGAAGTTGGAACCACCCAGACGGCAAGCCACTATGTCGCAGGCATCCGGTTGTAGTCAGGCCAGGTCGGCAGGTTTTCTCTTCGTGTCCTGGCGCCTTGGTAGTTGGTTTGGGCTGGGTCAGAATTCGATCGGTTCGGGCCAGGCGGTCTCCAGGACGAAGATTTTGCCGTCGCCGATGCGGCCAGTGCGCGCGGCACGGGTGATCCGTTGCACGACCTCGTCGCGCCCGGCATCGTCCACCCAGAGGGTGAATTCCACCTTGGGCAGAAAGGCGGTTTCGTATTCACTACCGAGGTATTTTTCCAGGTAGGTCTTCTGTCGGCCAAAACCCTTGACCTCACGGACGATGCAACCCCGGTGCTCCAGTTCGGCGATGGCCTCCAGAACAGCCTGGGCCTTGAACGGTTTGACGACAACGATCAGTTCGCGCATGGGCAGACTCCTTACCACCAGCCGCCGTTGACGGGCAACACCTGACCGGTAATGTAGCCGGCCAGCGGCGAGGCCAGGAATAGCACGGCGTGAGCGACATCGGTAGTTTCGGCGAGTCGGCCAAGCGGAATCTGTTTTTCATACTCGGCCAGGACTTCTGGGCGGATGGCGTCGAGCATGGCGGTGCGCATCAGTCCCGGAGCGACTGCATTGACGGTGATCCGGCGACGGGCCAACTCTTTGGCCAACACTTTCGTCAAAGCAATAACCCCGGCTTTGGCGGCCGCATAGTTGGCCTGACCTGGAAAACACGCCCAGGCGGAGATCGAGGCGATGTTGATGATTCGCCCGCCGTCACGCAATATCTCCAGGCCATACTTGCAGCAATAGAACACCCCGTGCAGATTCGTTTCGACAACGCTGTGCCAGTCCTCCAGCGTCATGTTTTTGACAGTGCGGTCGCGACAGATGCCGGCGTTATTCACCAGGATGTCCAGTCCACCGAACGCGGCAGCGACCTGCTGCATCATGGCGGCGACGGCTTGAGATTGGCGAACATCCGCTTCCACCAGCAGCACCTGCCGACCACGCTGACGCAATTCGCTGGCCAGACTTTCCGCGTCGCGCTGGTTCAGACCAGCACTATCGGCAAAATAGTTGATGACACAGTGAGCGCCTGAGGCGGCGAACTGTTCAATGAGCGTCCGCCCTAGGCCACGCGAACTCCCCGTTACCAGAACCGTTTTGCCTTGAAAATCCCACACCGGTCCCCGGCTGGCTTACGCCAGCCGCTCCCGTGCTCAGTTATCCTGATCCAGAGGCGGCCATTGACGTCGGATGCCTTCGTCTTCGATCTTGCGCAGCTGGTGGTCCGTGATGCGGTGCTTTTCCATGATGATCTGGCGGGATTTACGGACGTCCTGCAAGGAGTCCTGAATTTCCACCAGTTCGCGGAAAATTTCTTTGCGCTGGGCGACGGTGAGTCGCTTGGCCACCATGAGTTGCCCCTCCTCTGTAGTCCGACCCACAACCAGAAGCTCCACCGTTGGTTCTTTACCATCTTACGTACAGGTGAGGGCCCAGGTTGGCAAAATTTTCGCAAAAAAACGGATTTTACCACCACCGCGGCGCTATTTCTGAGAAAAACCACAGGATCAGAAAAACCGGAGCCAGAAACATCAGCACCATGTACAGCGCCCAGCGCCATGTCGCGGTCAGTATCTGCCGCCAGTCGTCGCTGCGTACGGCGGAATAGACCAGGCTCACCAGCAGCAGGAGGATGGGCAGATGCCAGTAGATTTGGGCGTTGGGCATGGCAGTCGGTCAAGGGTTGTCAGCAGACGACGCGGTGTTTGGCGGCGCGGTCCTTACCGTGCTGTCAAAGGGTCCCGCATAAGCTTCGTAAATCACCAGTAAGTTCAGTACGCCGGCCAGCATGGTGTAGAGCAGGCCAACGTCCCAGTATTTGCCCATGTCGGGACGCAGTTGCAGGTCGTTGATTTTTTTGTGGAATTGTTTGATGTCCTGGTCGCGTTCCCAGCGGGTAGGGTTGCCCGGCAGCGCACCCGGCGAGCGCTGATAGTGAGCGAAGACGCGGCTTTCGGGAAAACAGTAATTCCATACAGCTGGCCAGGCGCTTATGCCCATCCAGAACTGGGCCGCATACGCCGGTCGCCACCAGACATTCGCCAAGCCATCCGGCAACGGGAAGTTGAAAATGCGGAATTTTTCGTCCAGCGTCTGCTGATATTGTGGCAAGAAGACGTTTTTCCACTCTCCCAGCGCCTGGCCATAAAAGAACATCCCGTGCAGCACCAGCAGCAACACTACCCCTTTCAACAACCGACCTGGCCGACGCCAGCGCCAGCCCTGCCAGATTTGTCCCAATCCGGGTACGACAAAACTCAGCAACCCGGCCAAGAGATCCGGATAAGGCGATGCCGACGTTTGCGGTGATTGCTTGCCTGGCATAGTTGGGCGTGATTCTCCATCCCCGGTTGCGCGGGATAAGCATAAGCCGAGCGGCGGCCGGCCCGGGCGGATTGCGGTGAATGGTGTTCGCATTTCCCCGACCGGTGCAGGCCAACTTATCATAGCAGCCGGTTCGCTGAATTGCCACCCGGATACCACAACCCGCCAGCCACCGGGATAATTTCCCTCAGGGCGGGTCGAGGAGTTTCGGCAGGGTTTCCCCCGACCGGCCACGGATCACCAGATCAGCCAGGGGAGTGGCAGCGGTCTCGTTCGGGTTGATCTCCACGATTCTTGCCCCACTGCGCCGGGCCAGCTGGATCAGTCCAGCTGCCGGCCAGACCTCTGCACTGGTGCCGACCACCAGAAAAACGTCCGCGCGGCGAGTCCAATCTTCGGCCTGGCGCCAGGCGGATACCGGCAACGCTTCCCTAAACCACACGACGTTCGGGCGTAGCCAGTCTCCGCACTGGCAGCAGCGCGGTTCTTCGGGCAATTCCACGCCGGTCTTATCCTCGACACGTCCGCAACCGACACAGCGCACTTCCCAGATATTGCCGTGCAATTCGACCACCCGGCGACTCCCGGCGAGCTGATGCAGGCGATCGACATTCTGCGTGATCAGGCCGAAACCTGCCGCACGCTTTTCGAACTCGGCCAGGGCGTAATGCCCCGGATTGGGACGAACTTGCCGCAATTGGCGACGGCGTTCGTTGTACCAGGCCCAGACCCCTTTCGGATCCCGGTGAAAGGCTTCGGGGGAGGCGAGCTCGAGTGGATTACGGCCCTGCCACAAACCGCCAGAATCGCGATAGGTCGGCACCCCACTCTCGGCCGAGACCCCTGCCCCGGTGAGAACCGTTACAAAGCCTGCCTGATTCAGCCACTGCTTCGCACGCAGCATTTGCTGCTGACTCATTGCCTCGCTCACACGACTGAAGTTGCGGGTCAACCCGCTGCATCAATCCGCGTTGGCTCGCGGTTGCCCGGTCACCACTGGGTTTGCGGCAGGGTGCTTGTCCGGGTCGGCAGCTCGGGATGCCGCAGCTCTACTCGGCTCGTATGGCCGAAGTCGGCAGTTTCCTCCGCCCTGGCCAAACAAAGAAGTCAGACCGAGCGCAGCCGTCAGCCCGACCCCATCCGCCAGCCAGTCGGAAATGTCCGCGGTGCGACCGAACCACGGTTGCGTCCATTCGTCGGCCGCCGCCAGCAACAGCAGTAGTGCCAACTCGCGACCACGGCCACGCCGGCCGTACCACACCAGCAAACCGAGTATCCCGTAAAGCGTTCCGTGTACCACCTTATCGCCCTGCGGATAATCGGGCAATTGCCGCATCAGCGAATGGTCCGGCGGCAAGTGCGTCACGGTCAAGAGCAACGCCGACCACAGCAGCACCGCAGCCACCCGAATCGGGTTTCGCACGGCATCGTCGGTTGGGCGCTGGCCCGGCGAACCCAAAGAATCGTGTTGCGGCAAGGGTGTTCCGGCGTCCGACATCCGTCATGCCTCCGGCAATTCCTGCTCGGCAGGGGCAAAGATGGTTCGCCCGCCATCCACAGGCAAGCACACTCCCGTCAGGTAGTCGTTGTCTAGAAAAAAGAGCACCGCCTGAACCACGTGCCGGGGCTCACCGAGTTGGCGAACGAGCGTGGCCTGGGCAACAGCCGCTTGTTCTTCGGGTGTCAGGCACTCGGGCACCATGACCGGCCCGGGGAGGATCGCATTGACACGCACCCGCGGATTTCGCAGCCCCAATTCCACCGCCAGCACACGGGTCAACGTCGGAATCGCTCCTTTCGATACAAAGTAGGCCGAATAATCCCGATACGGCCGCACAATTGCCCAGTCGCCGATGTTGATGATGCAGCCCCCTTCTTTTTGCTGAACCATCGCCAGCCCGGCATGCTGCCCACAAATAAAAGTCCCCAGAACATTTGTCTCCCAGTGTCGGCGGAGGTCGGCGGCAGTGGTCTGCTCCAGAGTGCGGCTCTCCCAGATAGCAGCGGCATTGACCAGGACATCCAGTCGCCCAAACGTTCGCAGCACCTTTTCGATCAGCGCCTGCGTGGCCGTCTCGTCCCGAAGATCGGCGGAGAATAATTCAGCTGGATAGCCGCGTTGTTGCAGCCAGGCCACATTCTCTTTCGCTGACTCCAGCGATTGGTAATAGTGCACAGCGATGGCGAAACCGCGTTCGGCCAAGGCGCGGGCCACTTCCCAGCCGATGCGTTTGCGCCCACTGCCGGTTACCAGGGCCACTCCCGACGGACTCGCCATGGACTACCCCATCCCAGGTACTGTCGCGGCTGAGCTAGCCACGCGGTTCACTGCCGGCGGGTCGCCAGCCGCCACCCGATCACCACGCTGCCCTCCTGCCCCATTGGCCATTCACCATTCGCTATCCTTCCATCGTACGCCATTGTCGCAAGCGTCCCGGCTACAGCAACGCCAGCGGAGTTTTCCCGCTGCTACAATGATAGTTACCGCTCGCGATTCTAGTGAGATGACTCTGCTGCGATCGCAGTCGTTCGCGCAAGAAACTGCCGGCCACGAAGCTTTTATCTCCGAGCAGTGACGACGCGAACCACTGCGGCGATCCGACTCAAAGGTTTTGCTGCCGCTGCTGAAGAATCGTCGCCCACGAAACACTGGCCACTGTGACACCAGACGAGGTAGCTATGAGCGAACGCATCCTCAAACTTGGCTTGCCCGCTGGCAGCTTGCAGGAAGCGACCGCGGAACTCTTCCGCAAGGCCGGCTACAACATTACTTTCGCCAGCCGCAGCTATTATCCCACCATTGACGACCCCGAAATTCAGTGCACTTTGCTACGTGCCCAGGAGATGGCTCGCTACGTGCAGGACGGCGTGCTCGATTGTGGCTTGACTGGCTACGACTGGATTCTGGAGCAGGACGCGAAGGTTGTGGAGTTAGCCGAGCTTGTTTATAGCAAAATCAGCCGTCGGCCTGTCCGCTGGGTGCTGGCAGTGCCCAACGATTCGCCGATTCAGTCGGTCAAAGACCTCCAGGGCAAACGCATCGCCACGGAAGTGGTCAATCTCACCCGCCGCTGGCTGGCGCAGCATGGCGTGGAAGCGATTGTCGAATTCAGCTGGGGCGCCACCGAGGTCAAGCCGCCTCGCCTGGCCGACGCCATTGTCGAAGTGACCGAGACCGGCAGTTCCCTCCGCGCCAACAATCTCCGCATCGTCGCCGAGGTCTTGCAGAGCACTACCCGGTTCATCGCCAATCCGCAAGCAGCTCGCGATCCCTGGAAACGCCGCAAAATGGACGACATCCTCCTCATGCTCAAAGGGGCTATGCAGGCCGAGGGAAAAGTCGGTCTCATGCTCAACGTCCACAAGAGTCATCTCCAGGCCGTGCTTGCCTTGCTCCCTGCCCTGCAGAAACCGACCGTTTCTTCCCTGTCCGACCCCGATTGGTACGCGGTCAACACCATCATTGACGAAAGCCTGGTGCGAACCCTGGTGCCCAAACTCAAAGAAGCCGGCGGTTGCGGCATCGTCGAATACCCCCTGAACAAAATCATCCCGTGACGACGAGCCGAGCCTGACATCGCGTGCAACCAAGAGCGGCGGGCGCGAACCCGCCGTGGCTTGCGGAAACGCATTATCGCGGCGATATGCGACTTCAGTGCAGCGGGCAACGGGCGACAAGAGCGGCGGGCGTGAGCCCGCTGTGGCTTGCATCAACGCGTTTGCAACGGTGTTCGCGGACACAGGGTCGGCAGTCTGCTGAGCAACCACGGCCACGCCTTTGCCATTGCGTTTCCCGCGCCACGGCGGTCTTCCGCACAATTGTGATAACGCCCCCTGCAAATGCGTTGGCGGAACCACGGCGGGCTTACACCCGCCGCTCCTGTGGGCGTTCGTTCGCCGCGCTGGAATCTGAGTTCCTTTGCAAGTACGCTTCCCGCACCATGGAAAGGGTCAGCCCGCCGTGCGATGTTGAAACGTGTCTGCAGCGGTGATACGCACAATCACGAGGCGATATCGCGCGCGCAACCAAGAGCGGCGGGCGTCAGCCCGCTGTGGCTTGCATCAACGCGTTTGCAACGGTGTTCGCGGACACAGGGTCGGCAGTCTGCTGAGCAACCACGGCCACGCCTTTGCCATTGCGTTTCCCGCGCCACGGCGGTCTTCCGCACAATTGTGATAACGCCCCCTGCAAATGCGTTGGCGGAACCACGGCGGGCTTACACCCGCCGCTCCTGGTCCTCGGTGTGGCGTTTGCGCGGGACATCTGGTGTGTCGCTGGTGCTAGCCCGTTTCCCGCACCACGGCGGGCTTACACCCGCCGCTCCTGTGGGCGTTCGTTCGCCGCGCTGGAATCTGAGTTCCTTTGCAAGTACGTTTGTGAGCCACGGCGGGCTGACGCTCACTGGTGCACCGGTTCACGTTGGTGCCAGTTGCGAGCGGAGTTGCTGCAGCTGGCGTTGGCCGATTTCGCGAATGCGGCAATCCGGCCACTTTTCCAGGTAGGAATATCGGGGATGTCGCGACTCTTTGTAGGGGTCGTTGCGAGCGGCATTGTAGCAACAGATGAAGGCCCAGCGGCGATGCGGGCTGGTATTGGGAGCGGAACAGTGCAGCAAATTGCAATGGAAGAAGATGGCCGAGCCCGGCTCCAATTCGCAATACACCAATTCGTGGCGTTGGCGGGCGACCTCGACGCGTTCGGGGTCGGCACCCCACTGGTCGCCGATGCGAACATGGTCAATGCGGCCGATGTGGTGGGAACCGCGTAGGACCTGCAGGCAGCCGTTTTCCCGCGTGGCCCGGTCCACAGCAATCATACAACTGGCCAGCAGCGGATACAGGCATCCGAACTGATACCAGTAGCCGTAATCCTGATGCCATTCCCAGGCCCCGCCGGTCTGCGCTTCCTTGAGGATCATCTTGTGGTGATAGTGATAAACCTCACCGCCCAATATTTGCTCCATGACATTGACAATGCGACGACAGCGGACGAAGGCGCTGTAGATGTCGTCGCCGAGTTCGTTTTCGACGCAGAGACGAATAGCGCCACCGTGCCCGTCTTTGCGAGTGGCGGCCAACTGACTGAGAGCGTGGTCGGCTTCGGCCACCTGGCGCAGCAGGTCAATCTCCTCCGGGTCGAACAAGCCACGCACGATGATGAAACCGTCGGCGTGGTACTGGGCCAATTGTTCGGGTGTCAGGCGAAAATCGTCCATCTCTAATTCCCTCGCATGCGGCAGCGTTCCCTAAGCATAGCCTAGGTGGGTTCAGCACAGTTGGCAAGCCAGCAGAATCGCTGCCGACGGCAGGTTCGGTAAATCCCTCAAGTTTTACCCGGAACGCGCCGATGCTTAGCGCCAGAGGAAACTCTGGCTGATGGAGAACGCCGCATGCCCGCATCGCAAACGCCGCTGGCTGGCCGGCAATGGTCGGGGAATTTGTGGTTGCTGGTATTAGTGGGACTAACAGCCGTTGTCGGCGGGTACTGGCTACCGTCGCGGCTATCGTCGGGCGAGACGAAACTGGCGAGTAGCGAGTGGGGAACAACCCGTGCCAGGCACCAGGCTGGTCCGTCCGCCAGCGAAACAGACTCCCGGACTAAGGAGACGGGTCAGGTCAGCCGACTGCCGACTCCGCTACAAACGCCATCGCCCTGGCCGGCGGAGCTTTATGCACCGTTGGGACGATTGGCACTGGCCACGGCGATTGTGCTGGGACTGATCCTGATCTTCGTTATCGTTGCCCGTCGCTACTGGACTGGCCGTCTGACGGAAAAGAATGGCTCGTCGGTCCTGGAGTTAGCCGCGGAGTTATCCCTGCCTGGGCGTTGCCGACTGTTGTTGGTGCGTGTGGGCAAGGAGCAAGTGTTGCTGGGCGTGGATAGTCGCGGCATCAGTGGGTTGATCGCTCTGCCCACGCGATTTGCCGACTGGTTAGAGGAAACGAACTCGCTGGCGGAGAGTAACCCTCAACTCCGCCGCAGTGCCATTGCCGCCATGGTAGGAGAGGAGGAACGGTAGTCGGCTGCGGGGGTTCTCGCCTGAAGCTGTCCTCATGCGTGAGGTTGGCGGCAGTCCCCGCGCTTCTGCTGAAGGAGACCGGATCATGGAGCCGGGCCTCGAATGGTGGCAGCAGGTGGAACAGAGCGGCGTGTGGCAGGCCTTACCGACTCCGGTACAGGTGGCTTTATTCCTCGGGGCACTGACGCTGGTGCCGGCGGCGCTGGTCTGCACGACGGCGTTTACCCGAATTATTATTGTGCTGGCATTCGTGCGGCGAGCGGTCACTTCTCAGGACATCCCGCCGAACCTTGTGCTGATCGGACTGGCGCTGTTCCTGACCATGTTCGTCATGGCTCCGGTTTGGGAAACGATCGAAAGCGAAGCGATATGCCCGTACCTGGCTAGTGAACTGGACGGGGTCAGTGCCGCCCAGAAAGCGGGGGAGACCTTGCGGGAATTCCTGCTGCGCCAGACACGCCGGCAAGACCTGGCTCTGTTTCTGCAGCTGGCTGGCCTCCCCGAACCCGAAGAGCCGCGGCAAACGCCGTTTCGCGTCCTGATCCCGGCCTTCGTAATCAGCGAATTGAAGACGGCGTTCGTAATGGGATTCTTGATTTACCTGCCGTTCTTGCTGGTGGACCTGGTAGTGGCCAGCGTATTGACCGGCATGGGCATGGTGATGATGCCGCCGGTGATCATTTCTGCCCCGCTCAAGTTGTTGCTATTTGTCCTGGCCGACGGCTGGGAATTGATCGCGCGGGCGCTGAGCCTGAGCTTCGGCTGATCGGCTGGCTTCGGCCGTACGCTCAGCAATCCGGAGGACGGAGGACGGGATGGACGCGGTTCAGGTGCTGGAGTGGGGACGAGAACTATTGTGGACGGCTCTGGCACTGGCGGCTCCGGCATTGTTGGTGTCGCTGGTGGTCGGACTGGTAGTGAGTCTGCTTCAAGCAATGACGAGCCTGCAGGACCAGACGCTGTCGCTGATCCCGAAACTGCTGGCGGTGGCGCTGGTGCTGATCTGGACGATGCCGTGGGCGACTCAGCTGGCCCAGCATTTTGCCCAGCGCATGCTCGGTCAACTGACGGAAGTGGTGCGCTAGCGCCACATGCTATGGGGAGCGCGAGGGGATGGAAGCGCTGCTGGTGTCGTTGAGTCTGCGGTGGAGTCGGCTGGCGGTGATTGTAGGGCTGACACCGTTTTTCGGCTCCACTCAATTGCCGCGATTGTTCCGTGTGGCGGTGGCGGTGAGTCTGACCGTGCTATGGTGGGACACGCCGACCGGCGGTCTGGGGCCAACGCTAACTCTGCTGCAGCAAGCGTCGAGCAATGCCTGGCTTTGGGGATTGCTGGTGGCGCGGGAGGTGTTGATCGGATTGGTTCTGGCATTGGCGATGCGACTGCTGCTGGTGCCGGCGCGAGTCGCCGGGGAGTTTATTGCCCAGGAAATGCTGCTCTCGTTCGCCGCTGCAACTCACCCGGGAAGCGACACGCCGGGAACCCTACTCGGTCAGTGGTTCGAGCTGGCGGTGCTAGTGCTGTTTTTCAGCATGGACGGGCATCACCTGTTGCTGGCGGTCATCCACGCCGCCTGGATCAATTGGCCGATCGGCGAATTGTCCCTGTGGCCAGGCTGCGATTGGCAAAGCGGTTGTCGGCTGGTGCTGCACAGCGGCGTACAACTGGCGTTGCCGGTGACCGCCTGCCTGTTTTTGCTCGGTGTGGGATTGGCGTTATTGGCGCGAGCGGCACCGCCGCTTAATCTCTTTTCGCTGGGATTTGTCGTGCGGGTGCTGGGCGGACTGGTGGCGCTGTACGTTTTCTGGCCTGTGCTGCTGGTTGGTTTGGTGCAGACACTGCAAAACGTGAGTCGGTGGCTGGCGCACTATGGCGGATGAATGGCTCGACTCGCGAACCGAACAGCCCACCGAGCGTCGCCGACAGCGGGCACGCGAGCAGGGGCAGATACCGATCAGCCAGGAACTGACGGCAGCGGTACTGCTGCTGGCGGGGGTCTTGGCTCTGGTCTATGCCGCCGCACCGCTGGGACAGGAAGTCCTGGGCTGGCTAGCCGAGGCGGTGGAGCGCTGCCGACACGCTCACCGCCAAAGCGAAGCGCTCGGCGAACTGGCCAGGGCCTATGCCGGGAGTCTGCTGGCGCGGCTGGGGCTGCTGCTGGGTCTGAGTGCCGCGGTGGGGTTGGCGGCCCATCTCGCGCAGACCGGTCTGCTGTTCGTCCCGGGACTGGTCGGCTGGAACCCCGAAAGGATTTCACCGGCGTATGGCCTGGCCAGGATGGTATCGTGGTCGGCGGTGTGGCGAACGCTGCTGGCCTGCGGCAAAGTGATTCTCCTGGCTGCCATCGCTTGGTGGGCGGTCAGCGGTCGCATTGGGCAATTTGCTTCCTGGAGTGACATACCACTGTCACTGGCCGTGGCAGAGGTATGGTGGCTGGCAGTGCGGCTGGCGCTGTATGCAGCACTGGCTTGGCTCGTCCTGGCATTGGCCGATTACGCCTGGCAGCGCTGGCGCTACGAGCAGCAGCTGAGGATGACCCGTTGGGAGCTGAAAGAGGAATTGCGGCAGGACGAAGGCGATCCGCATCTGCGGGCCCGCTTGCGCAAACTGATGCGGGAGTTGAGTCAGCGGCGTATGCTCCAGGACGTGCCGCGTGCCAGCGTGGTGCTGCGTAACCCGACGCATCTGGCCGTGGCTCTGCGCTACGATCGGCAGACGATGCCGGCGCCGCAGGTCGTGGCCAAAGGTGCGGGAGCCGTGGCCGAACGCATCCTCGAAATCGCTCGCCGACACGGGGTGCCGATTCTGGAACGGCCACCGCTGGCCCAGGCACTTTTCCGACTGGTGCGGGTCGGGCAGGAAATTCCACCAGCGCTCTACCACGCCGTCGCCGAAGTCCTGGCCTTCGTGTATCGGCAGCGCGGCTGGGAGCGGCAAGGGTAAGTCCCCGTGGCGCGGATGGTCAGCCACGGCACATTCCGCCAGGCGGGGAACCACGAACTAGTCGGCCCAAATGAGCACAAACGCTCCGACAATACCCGCGGACAGTAATCTGCAATTTGCCCAGCGCAGCGAATGGGCTCTGGCGGCCGCGATGCTGGGCGTGCTCGTGGTCTTGTTAGTCCCGTTACCCCCGTGGATGATCGATCTGCTTTTGGCCAGCAATTTCGCCCTGACGTTGCTGGTGTTACTGGTAGTGCTGGCCGTCAAGGAACCCCTTGACTTTTCCGTGTTTCCGTCAGTGCTGCTATTGATGACGCTGGTGCGGCTGGCATTGAATGTGGCAACGACCCGGCAGATCCTGTTGCACGCCCAGGCCGGGGCCATTGTGGACGCTTTCGGCAATTTTGTCGTGGCCGGCAATCTCGTCGTCGGGTTGGTCGTCTTTCTGATTCTGGTGGTGATTCAGTTTGTGGTGATCACCAAGGGTGCCAACCGCATTTCGGAAGTAGCAGCACGATTTACGCTGGACGCCCTGCCGGGCAAGCAGATGGCGATTGACGCGGAACTGAACAACGGCAGCATTGACGAAGCGGAAGCCCGTCGGCGTCGGCAACAGTTGATGCGGGAGGCCGAGTTTCACGGTGCCATGGATGGCGCCAGCAAGTTCGTGCGGGGCGATGCTATTGCCGGACTCGTCATCACTGCCATCAACCTGATCGGCGGGGTGATCCTGGGCACGCTCCGCGGGATGACCATTGCTCAGGCGCTGCAGCGCTATTCGATTCTGACGGTGGGTGACGGCCTGGTGTCACAGATTCCCGCCCTGATTATCGCCACCGCGGCCGGCATGCTGGTGACGAAAGCGACGACGCAGGTGGGCCTGGGACAGGAAATCGGCAGTCAGCTACTGTCCCGGCCGCGGGCGCTCGGGATTGGCGCGGTGATTTTAGGGGTGCTGGCGCTGGCTCCGGGTTTGCCGAAATGGCCCTTTCTGGTGCTAGCCGGGATGCTCGCCTGGTGGGCGCGACAGTTACGCCCCGACTTGCCCACTCCGGCTCCGGAAAAGAGACCTCCGGCCCGAACCAGTGGTCTGCCCATCGAACGTCACGCCGACGAATTTCTCCAGCACGACCGTGCCTGTCTGGAGATAGGTGGGCGGCTCATCCCGCTGGTCGATCCTAAGCGCGGTGCTGGTCTGCTCGATCGCATTGCAGCATTGAGGCGGGAACTGGCTCGCCGACACGGGCTGTGGGTTCCCCCGATTCGCATCCGCGACAATCTGCAACAACTCGAGCCCGAGGCCTACCGCATTCTCATTGGTGGACGCGAGGTGGCCCGGGGACAGTTGCGCCCGGACCGTTGGCTGGCGATCGATCCGACCGGCACGCGACCGCCCATCGAAGGCGAAACCACGACCGAACCGGCTTTTGGCATGCCGGCTCGCTGGATCAGCGAAAGTCAGCGCACTGCCGCACAACTCGCCGGGTACATGGTCGTCGACCCGCCCAGTGTCCTGATTACTCACCTGGGCGAAATTCTCCGCCGACACGCTCACGAACTCCTCAGCCGCGAGGATGTCAAGCTGCTGGTGGACAAGGTACGTGCCCAGGCTCCTTCCCTGGTGGATGAACTCATTCCCGGACAAATCAGCCTCGGCACACTGCATCGTGTGCTATGTTTGCTGGTAGAAGAACGCGTACCGATTTCCAACCTGGTGCGGATTCTGGAAGCCCTGTCGCATTATGCCACCACGGTCAAGGACGCTGTCGAACTGGCCGAACGAATTCGTCCCGAACTCGGACGCGACATCTGCGACCGCTTCCGTGATGCCAGCAATCGCCTGCACGGCATCGTGCTGGAACCGCGGCTGCATTTGGAACTGCAACGCAGCCTGCATCAGAATCACCTGGTCCTGGAGCCGGGACGACTCGAACGGCTCATCACACGATTGGCGGAACTGTGGCGCCGTGCTGCCGTCCAGGGCCAGGAGGTGGCGCTTCTGTGCGATACCAGCATTCGTCGAGCATTGCGCCAGGCACTGTATCGCTCGCTGCCGGACCTCGGCGTGATCAGCTATGCCGAAGTACCGGCCAATCTGACCCTGCATCCGGTGGCCATGCTCCGACTCGAAGACCTGGCTGGGGGCAATGCACCTGCCGAAACCGCCCGTCCGACATGACGCGGCGCGACCACCGTGCAGCCGCAGCCATTTCTACCGGGCACTGGCAAATTCGCTTACCGACCGTGCGAGTACGCGGCCATCACGACGGCAATTCCTGAGTGGATCAGACAACACATCATGGCACGGAACTGGTCGCGACTAACCAGGGACCTGCCGCTCGCCAGTCCCTGTCAGGAGGCGGGAGAGTCAGCCTCGCGCGCTGGCCGAGGTGGAAGCGATGCTGCAGCGGGTTTACCACTCGTCCCTGGCCTCTCGCTACTCGCCAGTGTCTGCCGATCTGATTTGCGCGACGACAAACAACTTTCGGGCGGGGGCAAGTCCTGGTCTGCGGATAGCAGCGGCGAAAAATTCGGCAAATCCTTCAAACTCGTCGCCACTCTTGCCGAAAGAATTACCGGCGGGCTTATCACCTGCCACTCCCCCGTGCGATGACCCAGCATGCGGAGCTACCAGAACTGGAAATTAGCGGCCATTGTCGGCTGCGGTGTGTGGTATGGGGTAGTCGGAGGCGGCATCTGGGCTGGACTGGAACCGTTCACCATCTTGCAACGGGCAACACTGTCCGCCGCAGTTGCTGCTTCGCTGGCCGCACTCTGGCTTTATCTGCTGTATCGCTAGACGCGAGGTACTTTCGCCTCAGAGGCGATTGACATCCAGGCCGACCGATTTGCCGGAGGCCAAGGACTATTCGTCGGCATCGAGCCAGGAACGGAACCGATGATTGGCCCCAGGGAAGCGGAGAGTGACTAGCCATAGGAAACGCCGACCGTGGCGGGATTGCATCAGGCCTACCAGGAGAGCCTCAGCCAGGCACAGCGGGACGAACTGATCCTGTCGCACCTGTATCTGGTGCGGCATGTGCTGGGGAAACTGTCGGCCCGTCTGCCACCCGAAGTGGATCGCGAGAACCTAGAGGCGGCCGGCGTGCTGGGATTAGTGGAAGCGGCGGTTCACTTCGATCCCAGCCGCGGTGTGCAATTCCAGACCTTCGCCTACTTCCGCATCCGCGGGGCCATACTCGATGAGCTTCGCCGCAATTCTCCCTTATCGCAACAAGCCCTGCGGAAATGGGCACGGATTCGCGATGCTTATCAGCGTCTGCCCGCGCCAGTGAGTCCGGAGGCATTAGCCCAGGCGACCGGACTGAGCCTGGAAGAAATCAGCGATACGCTGGCTGCCTGGCGATTGTGCCGTCTGGTCTCGCTGGATCAGCCAGCCGGCGGGCACAATTCCAGTGAGGAGGGCGGAAGCGATGCCGCACAACTCGCCGATGGGCAAACCCTCGCCCTTACTCCCACGCCGCCATCACCGGATCAGGCACTGGAACGCCGCGAACTTGCCGAACTCCTGGCCGAGGCTATTCAGCAATTGCCCCCACGGGAACGCACCGTGCTGTTGCTGCACCATGTGGAGGATTTGCGGCTGCGGGAGATTGCTCAGGTGTTGAACCTGTCGGAGTCGCGAATCTGTCGGCTGCTGCAATCGGCGGAGTGGCGGATCGCCGAATACCTGCGGCGCAAGGAGGCGTTATGAGCGAGCCGATCCACTTGCCTGCGGTCAGTTCCTACGGGGGTTGGCCGGGTAGCGGGGAACAGACCCCGTCTCGCCAACGCCGCAAAGCGGCTTCTCCGCTGGCAACCGAATCCACGCCCACCGCTGAGTCGGACACGGAGTCGGCAGACCCTGCTGCGACTGACCCGAACCGTCCCGGACACGTGGTGGATTTTCAGGCATGAACACACCAGCCGACGGCCTGGAGAACCAGCTCCACCCACCTCCCTTGTTGCCAGGGCAACGCGTGCGAGTCGAAAAGGCGGTGCTGGTGGGTCCCGGCCACAATCACGATGGTCCTGGCCGCGATACCCTGCAGATTCGCACGCACCGCGAACAGGGCGAGATTCGCTGCATCGAAATCGTTTGCAGTTGCGGACGCACCATTCGGCTACGCTGCGTTTACGAGAGCTGAGCCAGGAGACCGTGCATGCCTGCCGACGCGGTGCGGCTAACCACGCTGCGGATTCCGCAAAGCTGCCATCCCTGGCCGAACATTCCTCCTCACGCAGACAAACGAACTGCGAGGAAATTTTTGCTGGAGAAGTGCCATGCCCGGGGCCAGGAAGTTATCGCCTGTAGCTCCGCGAGAAGAGCTGGATGATATGAGCCAGCGTCGGCCGACATTGCCCGATAATCTTTGCCGTCTTGTCCGCAGCTCCAGAAGCCGAAAACCTCGGGCTTCCGGAATCGCCTGGTGGTTAGTCGGGACAGCAGGCTGGCTACTTTTGACCCTGGGGTGTCAACCGACGACCTGGCCCTGGACAGTGCCAGGACATCCCGGTTCTACCAGCACGCCGCCGGTTTCCCTCGCCAGTGCCCAGCAGCCCCCACCGCCGCCTAACGCCTATTGGCAGGAGATGTCGCAACGCTTACAGGCTGCCGGCGACGAAATTCGTTCGCTGGAAGCACGGCTGGCTTATCGCGAGGAGAAAATCGAGGAAAAGACCCGCGAACTCAACCAGGCGCTCAAGGAGATTCAGGCGGCCCAGACGGATCTAGCCCAGGCACGCGAGGAAATCGAACGGCTCCGGCAGGAAAATGCCAACCTCCAGGCTCGCCTCGAAGCCAGCGAAAAACAGAACCGGGAACACCTACAAACCATCGCCGTTTTACTGCAACGCCTGATGGAACGCAGCCAGAACACGCCCACTTCCCCACCGGCCGGTCGCTGAAACCTTCCCACGCGCTCGCTCAGCAATTCCCAGCCGCACCTCCGACTAGCAACTGGCCAGTAGCAAATGCTAAGCGCTGGCGATAGAATATCCAAACAAGAAAGAGCCACCACAAAGCCACGAAGGAAAAACCTGCCGGGTTGGTCTAACCGCAGCCTGGCGCTCTCGACTTCGTGCCTGGCTGTCCTGCTAGTCGCAACAGGAGCCGATTTCCTCGAAGCAGGCGTCGAGCTGGCTTTTGGCAGGCAACCGGTTCGATGGCTATCTTCGCTGGGGGAGTTCAGGCTCGTGCCGGCCAGAACGTGAGATCCGAAGTATGAACGAAGGTCGCCGCTCCTGGGCGTTCCGCTGGTGGATACCGTTGCTATCGGCGTTGTTCGCCGCCTTGTGGCCGACGGTACGCCCGGAGGGAAGCAACTGGCTCACCTGGACGCCGTTGCTCGCCGTCGCTGCCGCTGTTTGGCTGGCATGGGCCAGTAAGTGCTGGTTGCTCGGTTTGCTGACCGGTCTGGTGGTCGTGCACCATCCCCACCTGGACTGGTCAGCGTGGCGATCACCGACCGGTTGGCAGCTCGTCAGCTTACTCCTGACCGCGTGCTGGTGCCAGCACTTTTACGAATTGCTCTGGTCGCCTGGTACCGGGCGCAGGACCTGGGTTTTCTGGACGCTGGTCGGCGTGCTGGTTATGCTGCCGGGTACCTGGAGACCGCAACATCCTGACGCCGAACCGGCTGCCCCGGTCGCGCCCGCCCTGCTGATGCAAACGTTCGCCATTTTACTGCTGCTGTGGGTAGCCAGCGGGTTGGCCGTACTCTGGTGGTGGCAGAGACATCGCCACCGGCCCGGTGCCTGGAAACGCTGGTCGGCGCTGTTAGTCCCCCTGGTGCTGTCGGCGGTGTGGATATTGGCGTGGAAGGTCTCCGGCCGCACGCCGGCACTCGCCAGGCACCCGCAACCCACGCCTTCTGCCCTGGTCGGCGCCGAAACCTTTTCGCTACTCACCGCCCTCTGGCGCTGCTGGCGTCAGGCCATGTACCAGACCTTACCCGTCCCGGACTGGTTGTTGGGCATTTGGCCGGTGACGCTGGTGGTCGTGTGGGGCTTGTGGCGTAGCATCCGGCGAGCCTGGCGCTGTGTCAAGCAGGACGTCGCCCCCAGTTCGCTGGTGCTCGCGTTGATCTATCTGGCTGCTTTCCTGCGGGCGGCCTTGCCGTCAGACCAGACGCCTGCCAACGCGGCGGCGCTTACCCTGCCGATGACCGTGCTTATCCTGGGCTACTGGCTACTCGACCTGGGGCACGGCGTGGTGGAGAAAATGCAATTGCCGCCACCTCAGAACAAAGCCACGAACGCAAGCCATTCAGCCTGAGATTGCAGCGTTTCCAGGATAGCACACGAAGCAAAACCGAGGAGCGGTGCCTTAGTCGCTTTCGCGTTAGCCGAACCGCTACGTCACCCTTTCACACGTTGCCACTTTCCAGCTGGCGCATCAGTTCCCGATAGCGGGGATCATCGCGGATGGAATCCAGGTCGCGGTCCTGCTTGATGTAACGGTAATCGCGATAGCCGAGTTCGATAGCGCGGCGAAGGGCACGAATGGCGGCATCCGTCTTATTGAGCCGGGCATATGTGCAGGCCAGGTTGTAATGGGCCACGGCATCCCGCGGCCGCAAACGCACCAGCCGCAAGTCCACTTCCAGTGCTTCCGGATAGCGACCTACCTGGGTCAACAACTGGCTCATGATCCGCAACACATCCACATAGTCGGGATAGCGGCGCAGAATGTCGGTGAAAAATCGCAATTCGAAATGAAGCTGGCTTTCGGCGGCCATCTCCTGCAAGCTAGCCGGCGGTCTGGAGATCGCTTCCCAACCTTCGCTCTGTAGCCAGGGTGTGTTGGCCATAGCCTCCGCCTCTCGCCCCCGACTGCCTGGCCGGATTGTCCTGTTGCCCGACTGCGGCAAGGTGTCCGGGCCGGGTGTCGAAAGTCGGAACAATCCGGCTGGCTTCGTTCCATTCGATTATATCGTCCACTGGCTGACTGTGCCAGGAGCGCTGCCGACACGGGTCGGGCAGCCACAGGTTGTAACCACCCGGACACGAAGACAAAGGCAGCAAAGTTGCCGTTGGGCAGGCTGGCCGGTTTTTCTTCGTGTCTTCGGTGCCTTCGTGGTCAGTATGTTCTGGCGGATAATTCGGAGTTGAGAAGTGTGAATACGGCCACTTCTGGTCGAACGCCGTAACGTAAGCGCCAGCCGTAGCCCACGCCGCGATTCACGTAAAGCAGCCCGTGGCGATGGCGAAACAGTCCGGCCGCCATGCGCCTCATTTTTCCGCCCAGAAACAACGGGCCCAGACCGGGCCAGTTCACCTGCCCGCCATGGGTGTGGCCGCTCAGTGTTAGAAGGACCCGGCGTTGCGGCAATTGGTCGAGAGTGTGCGGGTGATGGGCCAGTAATACGCAGGGGGCTTCCGTCGGCACTTCGCGAAAAGCTTGTCGCAAGTCACAGGCACCGCTCCACAGATCGTCCACTCCCACCAGGTAAAACACTGCCCCCTGGTGTTCGATACGCCAGGCCTGATTGCGTAACACTTGCACACCACGCTCCCGCAATGCGGTTTCGATTCGTCCTGGTAACGCGGAGCGTCGCCAAGCGAGTTTGGTGCGCACGGCGAAATCATGGTTACCCAGCACCGCCGCTATCCCGATCTGGGCTCGCAATCGCCCTAACACCTCCGCGACCTGTTCGACGTAACGTCGTCCGGCATGAACAAAATCTCCGGTGAGTGCTACCAGGTGCGGTTTCTGGGCGTTGGTCAGGTCCACCGCCTCCACCAGCAAGGACAACGGCACCCGCCTGCCACCGTGAAAGTCCGTTAGGTGCACCAGTTTCAGGGCGTGAAGGGATTTCGGCCAGTCGGGTACGCGAATCTGCCACTGCGTGACCTCCAGCCACAACGGTTCCACGTGCCGGGCATAAGTCCAATGCGCCCAGGTTCGTCCTAACCAATGTGCCAAACCCCGGCGACACGTCGCTCGGCTTGGAATTGACCGCGCTTCATAAACTCGTTGATCGTTGTCTTTGGGCATGAGTAGCGAAAGTTTCCCAAGGAGGCTCTACTTGCGCGGGGCACCGGTCGGGAAGCCTTCCGGGTGTCCTCAGTCGGTTCGGTCAAGCGCTACCGCCAACCATCCCCGTATGCCTCCGCCGACCAGTTGGCGCTGAAGTCGCGGGCAAATCTTCCGGCAGATACTCCCGTCCCTCACCAGTGAAACCGCGAGGCCGATAATCGGGACCACTACGAGGACGGCGTATCTAATCCTCATCCTCTTCTTCATCCCATTCGTCCTCTTCCTCTTCTTCCTCGTAGTCCTCGAACTCTTCCTCTTCCTCGAAATCCTCTTCGAGTTCTTCTTCCTCCTCCCAGTCCTCTTCTTCCCAATCCTCCTCTTCGTCGAAATCCTCGTCTTCGAAGTCTTCGTCTTCGTCTAGTTCTTCCTCTTCGTCGAAATCTTCGTCCTCAAAGTCTTCCTCATCGTCGAGGTCTTCGTCCTCTTCCTCGTCGAATTCTTCTTCCTCTTCGTCGCGGGAACGGCGACGCCCGGCATGGGGGCTGCTGGTGTCTGCAGCGCTACCGGCATTGCCGGGTCGTGCGCGACTGCTTGCGGGATAATCGAGCCACAGTTTCAAAAAAAGTTTGCGTGTCATGTTAATACCTCGCTAGCGCGGTGGAATTGATGGTCTGACAACGGCCCTGCCAGTATGCCCACACAGCCGGGGCAGCGCAGATCCCCAGCCGCCCTGGCCAGACGGCGGCATCGCCGGCGTCCAGGTGGCGACTCGCACCGGCAGTCAGCCTTGCCAGCAGGGCTTAAGGCGGTAGCAGCGAGCACCGCACTGGAGGTATTACAGATTTTGCGGAGAAAAGTTCTCTCCGAATGGGCGAATCCGCGTCGCCTGTGCGCTGCGTTTTGCCCTGCGGTGCCAGGCGTGCGCCGGGCCTGACCCATCCAGGCGGATTCACAGACAGGCCAAGCGCCATCTTATGCCCAGGATCGAGATACGGCTGGCCAAAGCGTTTCACTTGATCGTTTTCTGGCAAGTTCCCGCTGGCCGCGCCGGATATTCCTGAGCTGGCGCTGTCAGCCTAGTCGGGGCAGACCTCCGGCCAATCACGCCCCTTACGGCCGATCTGTCCCCGGCGAGATGGGGAAGGCATTGTATTATCGGCAGGAAATCGTCAAGTGGGCAACGCCGTCGCGCACTATTTTTCGAAAACCAGATCGCCCGCCCCGACATTCCCAGCGGCATCGCTGACCCGAACCAGCACCACGTGAGTGCCGGCAGACAGCGGACCGACTCGAAAACGGAAAGTTTTGCTCCGCCGATCGAAGACGCCGTCGCTGGGGAACAGCGCTTGCCATTTCCCGCCGTCCAGCGACCAGGCCGCCTGCGCCAGCCGGGTGAGATTGTCGCTGGCACTGGCCACGATCCACGCCGTTTCTCCTTCCCATTTTTCCAGTTTGACCGTGACAACAGGCGGCACATTGTCCACGACAAAGGGGGGACTGATCCGCTCCGCCTGGCGGGCTTCCGTGGGAGGATTGTCGCGGCGATCGCTGGCCACCACTTTCAGACGATACACTCCCGAGGGCACGGTAGTCGCGTCCCACTCCAGCTCCGGCTTTTCGAGATCGCGTGCCAGTTCCACCCAGTGGTTCCAGCCTTCCTTGCGGAAATAGACGTCGTACACTAGCTGGTCTTCGTTCGGATCGTTGGCCGTCCACTTGAACCGCCATTTCCGCACCGCCTCGCCTCTGCCTGATTCTGGCGGAGTTGCTTCCGCATCCGGCACCTCGATGGCGGTGATTTCCGGCGCCAGGTTCACCTGCTGATAACCCAGGGAGATGCTGTGCAAAATGGGCGTGACTCGCGGTTGGTCGGTCTGCAACGTCACCCGATACTGGACAAAGCGTGCCGGCGGAACATTCAGGGAAGCTTGATCGGCATCGGTTATTTCTGCTGACCACGGACTCCAGGAGTCATCGGGGATGCTGGTATTGCCGCTGCGCAGCGCTACGCTCAGTCGTGTACCCGGTGGGAGAGTCGCCAGCCATTGCACCTGCAAGAAGCGGCTGCGTTGTCGGGCGTCCAGCACTTCTGAAAGTAATCGGCCCTGCCGGGCATAATCCGGTTGCAATATGTATAGCCGGCCGGGATCACTGCTGGCGAAGATCACCCCACCGTTTCTTCGCTGACACAGAGCGGAAATCTGCGGCGTTTGCAACCGCACCACTTCGCTGCGTACCCCTTGCCGCAAGTCATACTCAAACAGTTGCCCTTGCCCGGCGGTGGCAATAAGCAGGTGATCCTGGCTGAGTAGCGCCAGCGCCAGGATCATGGCCCGGTCGTGAAAAATCTCCCGCACCGTTCCATCCGGGCCAATGGCAAAGACAACATTCTCTTTCACAGTCGGGCTGCTGGCTGCGCCACCCGGACTGCTGGCAGTAGCGGTGGTGGAGCTGGCACGTGCCAGCGGCACGGCAGTACCGGCGAGGATGGTTTCGCCCCAGCGGCAGAGGCTGCGGATTTCGCTGTGCGGAGCTTCGAGCAAAACTGTGGCCTGTTTTGTCGCCAACTCCAGGCGCAGCACCAGCCCGCGTTTCGCCGTCGCTGCATACAACCGATTCTCTGCCAGCACAAGAGCCTGCACATGTTCCTGCCGGGTGGCATACAGCAGTTCGGTCTGACCGGTGCGTGCAATGCGCAAAATTTTGCCATGCGGCCCAGTGCCGGCGTACAGCACGTCCGCCTGCGGATCGTACACCAGCGTCCAGACGTAATGTTCGCCCGTTCTGGTCAGGACGCGGGCAGTTCCGTCAGGACCGATTTCGAGCACCAGACCGCCAGGCCCGGTGCCCGCGGCCAGGCGACCGTCAGGCAAGACGGCCAGCGAAAAGATCTGCGGTTCAGCCGTCTTGCAGAATAGACTGACCCGACCGCTGGCATCCACGCGGAAAATCCTGCCCTCGTTCCCGCTGGCCACGTAAAGCTGGCCTTGGGCGTCTTCGACAATGCACCATATATGTGCCGCCTCCATTTCCCCGAGTCGGTCCACCTGCCGCGCTAGCCGAATCGATCCGTCACCGGCCAGCACGACTTTATCCAGAACCGCTTTTTCGTAATGGGTCGGCTGGTGGTGCCGCCAGAAACGCATCTTGCTCGCCCAAACGGGTGAGCTTAGCAACCCAATCGCCAGCAGACTAGCTATGAGCCAGCGCATCATTCATCGCCCTCATGCGTCCAGGACGATTGTTCCGACTTGCGAAATAGCCGGCAGTTCAGCCACCAGGATGGGAACAACCAGCAGCGAGCGGGAGGCGGCGAGGCAATTGTTCCGGAGCAAATCCCCGGCGAAATCCAGCCAGGGGGCGTTCCGCCCAAGCCCGCATGCTTTTCGCTTCGTGACTTCGTGCCTTTGTGGCGTCGCTGTTCGTGCGGCTATCCCCCGGGCAGCGGTTTCGGCTGGAAGAAGGGTTTGTGCTTGAGGACGCGGAATTGCACCGATTGCTGACCCTGGACAACCCAGGAGGATTCGCGGCGAGCGACCAGGGCACTGCCGAGCGTGGCCACACCCGGTTGCCGAGCTTGGCTCAACAGCGCGACCATACTCGGCGGCAAGTCGGGCAGAACTGTGCCTTGTACGACCACGCCCGAACTGGGCAGAGCAACGCGCACGGCCACGCGCGTCCGTTTTGCCGACGTCTGCACCGCCAACGCCTGCAGCAATTGTTCCACCGTGGTCGGATTGCTCAGAATCGGCGAATCGCGCAGCTCCGCTCGGGCATTGCTCAGGTCGTCCATGACCTGGGCGGTGTAAGTGCCTTCCGGCAAATCCGCGGGCAAGGGCAGTTCCACACGCAGGCGCTGCAGCGGTTGGCGATATGGTTTCAGCCCGACGTACACCACCAGCGTTTCCCCGGGCGAACAGACTTCATTCTCCAACTGCACCGAATCAATGTCGGCACTGATGCGGCCCGGTGTCAACGTAGTGTCACAGACGATGCGATTCAGACGCAACTGACCAATCGGGTTGCTGTAAAGCAACTGCACGAGGTTAGCCACCGGCTGGTACAGACTGGGCGGAGCTCGATTGCCCCCGTAACTGCTTCCCGAAAATTGATCGCGAAACACGATGGGCGGCTGGCCTTCCAGTTCCAGGCGCAGTTCCACCTCCGCCGTCAGCTCTTCCGGCAATTCTCCTTCGCCGTCCACGGCATTGGTCAGCACCGCGTACACGAGCTGGTGGGTCAGGCTGCGGTGCCGTACTACCTCACACCGATACGTCCGTGCCATTCCTTCTGCACCGAACCGTACGGTGACTTCGACCGGCAACAGATCGGCCTTGCGCTTCAGATAGCCGGAAATTCCCGTGCTGACGTCGGCATGCAGCACACCGACAGCTTGCAACGGCGAACCAATCTTGAAGCTGATATTGTGCCGGGGATAAATGGCATGCACGTAACCACTGAACAAGGGAAATTCGCAACGTCCCAAGCCCAGCATCGGATGGCCGAACGCATAGATGCGATCCCCGACCACTTCCGTCACTGTTCCCAGGGTGTACAAACTCAGATCGCCCGTAACCAGCCCCACGGCGAGAGCGGCTCCGGGCAGGAGTTCGTTTGGCAGTTCGCCCGCCTTGACACTGCCGACAGCTCCGCCTTGCACCGGAACCAGTCCGTATCCACCAAGCCGTTCGCCGAGCATTTGCAGGGCATGGGATGTGAACCCGATGCCAGCCAGCGGCAATTGCAAGGGGGTCAGGCACAGGGCATCAGCTGGTATTCGGCGTGGTTCAGACAGTTGGCCGGATGCGCTGTCATTTCCCCCGCCGCTGAGCCAGACCTCGGTCCAGACGCGGTCGCCCAGCCGCAGCGGTTGGGGTAACAGCAACCGACGCCCTTTGACCAGACCCTCCCGCCGTTCAAACGAATCCACGAACTCCACCATCTGCGCGAAAGGAGTAATGCCAGCGATCGGCTCCTTGGCAAAGGACCAGGCGTAGCTGATGGCGCCGACCAGTTTTCCATCCACGTAAACCGGACTGCCGCTCATTCCTGATACCACACCGGTGTATTCCAGATTGCAACCACTCAGTCGCGCCAGGACCAGATCACGTCCCGGACTCATTTGCCGCAACACCCCCAGGATCTCCACGTCAAACTTCTCCGGACGGGTGCCCCGGAATACAGTCAAACCATACCCCCTCATGCCAGGCTTGAGGTCTTCGACCGCCCAGAAAGTAGCGGCAGGGTTATCGGCCGGGAAGGCACGCAACCCGACCAGCCCCGCTAGCAGCACTGCTGCCCCAAACAGACAACACGACCTGCACCACACTCCTCGCCTCATAGTGGGCTCCCCGGCTACCAGGCTCGACTCTGCCAGAGCCCAGCACTGGCATAAGTGGATTATGGTATGCACCTTGCCCATTTCGCTGCAAGTCCAAACGGATTCCTGAACCACTACCCCAGCTGGCCAATACCAGCCGCTGTCGGGGATGTTTGCCGACGTGCCGCGCCGGGTGGCTTGGTCGGGGACAGCCTCCTCTTGTTCCGTCCATACCATTCTACGTTATTCGCCAGCCGCACGTCGCCCATTTTGCATCGGCTGCGTTGGTGCTTTGCCCGCCGCGACAATTCCTGCCACGCGCTTACTCTCTTATCGCTACGCCAGGCATCGGCTCCGGGTTGGGTCAACCCCGACCATCGCTCCGGCACCCACCAGTAATAGTGGCGCCGCGGGACTTTTCAGTTCGGGGCTTTTGTTTCCAGCGGCAGCAAATCCACCCGGCGAATGAACAATTCGGCTCCTTCCGACTGAAGCTGAATCTTGCCGCGACGGTGACTGGCTTTGCTGCAGGCGTTGACCACCTGACCGTTGACCAGAATGGTGATGCTGTCGCCGGCACAAATGCATTCCACGCGGTTCCATTCGCCATGCGGCTTTTCGATGTCATGACGGCCGCGAAAACCCTTTACGTCTTTCCAGTCCGGATCGCGACCCGACCAGTTGATGCGACCGCGATCGATGGTAACCGGCTCGCCTTTGGGGTCGTAGTAAAGCTGATTGCCCATCTTGCGGACAGTGGCCGTGACCGTGGGACGGTTCTTGCCCGCCACTAGGATAATGTCGCCCGTGCCCCCTTCGATGACCTGGCATTCGATCGATTCCATCCAGAAACCCTTGCCGCCAGGCCCACCGTCTTCGCCGACACAGTGCAGGAGAATCCCGCTGTCGCGCGCCGCTTTCTCCCGGGGCGGATACGTCTTTTCTCCCCATTTAAACTCCACAATTAGATGATAATTCTCGTACTCCTTCTCCGTGGTCAGGGCCCCGAACACTTCGCCGCTGATGCGAATCATCCCATCCACGACGCGAAACACGCCTTTCGGATCGTGATTCTTGCCCAGCGGCGGTTGGCCTTTGCCCGGCGAGCCCAGCCAGGTGTAGAAATTGGTCAGGTCTTTCCCGTTGAACAAGCGAATCGGCTCCTTGGGCGTGATCGCTTCCTGAGCAGTAACTCGCAGGTTAGCCCAAATCAGCACGCCCGCCAGAGCCAGCACCCGCACCGCCAGTTTCCGGGTCATAGTTGCTCCCTTCGTTTGGCGTAAGAGTCCCACGCGCACAGCCACAGTGCGGTGACTATACAAACCTCCTGACCGTTCGGATAGGCGAGCGGCGCACGTCCGCTCACCGGCGTACGCCAGACGGTTGCACATGGGAAGCGCGATTTTTCTAGGGACAACGAACACTCACCGTAGCGACCGGGGTTAGTCCGCCTTGGTTCTCGCTCAACGGTGAAAAAGCGACTTTTTGCGATGCACGAACGCAGCTACAGCCAAGAGCGGGAGGCGTAAGCCCCCCGTGGTTGTAGCAACGCAACTGCAACGCCGTTCGCCAACACGCCGTCGGCGGTCTCCGGAACAATTGCGGAAGTGCCGTTGCAGGTGCGGTTCCGTGAAGCACGGCAGGCTCACACCCGCCGCTCCTGTATGTGCATTTGTGTATCGGAAAAGTGGTAATTTCACTGGCAAACGTCGGTGCTGCACAGCACGAGCGAGGGTAAGCCCCCGTGGTTCGGCAATGCACCCGGAACGGAATCGGAATCGAAGCCGTTCATGCAATATCAAGAGCGGGAGGCGTAAGCCCCCCGTGGCGATTGGGCAACGCACTGGCAAGGGAACGCGACTTTTTGCGATGCACGAACGCAGGTACAGCCAAAAGCGGGGGGCGTAAACTCCCCGTGGTTGCAGCGTCGCGACTGCAACGCTGACCACTCCGCACCACACCGTCAGCAGAACGCCGTGCGTAAGCCCCCCGTGGTTGTAGCATCGCAAGTGCAACGGCGTTCGCCAACACACCGTCGGCGGTCTCCGGAACAATTGCGGAAGTGCCATTGCAGGTGCGGTTCCGTGAAGCACGGCGGGCTCACACCCGGCGCTCTCTGGTCCGCACGCGACTTCTGTTTGCGAGCGTATGCGGGGCGCCTTTTACATGCGGTTTATCGCATTGTCGGGTGCAATGACCGCGAGCTTTACCTGGATGAGATAGACCGGACGGTTACTTCTCGATTGGGGCACCGATCAGGTTGCCGTATTCCGTCCAGCTCCCATCGTAGTTCTTGACCTTCGGCAAACCGAGCAGGTAGGTGAGCACGAACCAGGTATGACTGGAACGTTCGCCGATGCGGCAATACGCGACAGTTTCCTTGTTGGGGTCAAGGCGAGCCTGTTCGAGGTAAATCTTGCGGAGCTCGTCGGGGGATTTGAACGTGCCGTCGGGATTGACTGCGGTGTTCCAGGGAACGTTGCGGGCACCAGGAATGTGTCCGCCCCGCTGCGCTGTCTCGGTCATGCCCGGCGGTGCGATCACCTTGCCCGTGTATTCATCGGGACTGCGGACATCCACGAGATTGGCGGGTCTGCGACCCGTGGCAATGTCGAGCACTTCCGGCAACAGTGCGCGATATTCGAGGTGCACTTCGCGGACCTTGTAAGGAACGGGTGGATAATTCGGTTTCTCGGTGGTCATGGGCTTATCGTCTTCGTTGAGCCATTTAACTCGCCCACCGTTCATCAGCCGCACGTCCTTGTGCCCGTAAATCTTGAACAGCCAGAATCCGTAAGCGGCGAACCAGTTGTTGTTGTCGCCGTAGAGAATCACCGTGTCGTCCGGCGAAATGCCCGCCCCGCCGACCAGCTTCTCGAAGTCCTCCTTGCTGATGATGTCGCGCTTGACCTGGTCCTGAAGCTGAGTTTGCCAGTTGAACCCGATGGCCCCGGGGATGTGGCCGGCATCGTAGGCTTTGGTGTCCACGTCAATCTCGACAATCTTGATGCCCGGCTTGCCCAGGTTTGCCTTGACCCAATCGGTAGAAACCAGCACTTCTGGATGAGCGTAGTCTGCCATGATTCCAGCCTCCTTTAATACTGCCACAATGGCAGTTTACAGTTCGGTTGAGCGTTCCTTTGCGCTTCCGTCCTGCCAGAGCAGGAAGAATCGGCTCAGCCGCGGTATGGCCTTGCAGATTGCACAGGAGCGTCTGAGCATGCCACAGGCAGCAACTGGCCGTCGGCCCATCCCGACGGCGGGACGGGCTTCGGACAACATAATCATCATAGTCAATTTACTTACCCCGGCCAGTGACCGGCTGAAACCCATCATGCCAGCACTTACCCGGTCAGTCCCTCACGCAGGAAGGGCAGGTGTTTCATCATGTTGGACGTGTATTTGAAGACGTCGTCGGGAAAGATCATGACGCCGAGACCGACACGGTCGCGTTCGATAATGCGGCGAGCGCCTTCGAAGATGAGTCCGGAGCTGGGGCCCGCACGGAGACCCTCGTTCTGGAACAATTCCAGTGCCCGCACGTAAGCCAGTTCGTAGTCAATCTCAAGAATCTCGTCGATCAGCGAGCGGTCGAACAAGCGCGACACTTCCAGCTGTTTGACGTTCCTCAGGCCGGGCACATCGTGCCCTTCACTGGGCTGAACGGCAATGACTTTGAGGTCGGGCTTTTTGCTGCGCAGGAAACGACTGGCGCCGGTTACGGTGCCGCAGGTGCCCAGCGAAACAAACAGATGCGTAATCCTGCCTTCGGTCTGCCGCCAGATTTCCGGGCCGGTCGTGCTAAAATGCGCCTGAACATTCATTTCGTTTTCGTACTGGTTGGGCATGACGTAGCGGTCGCGCTGAGCTTTAGCGTAAGTCTTGGCCAGGTTAATCGCCCCTTCGCCGCCAGCTCCCGGCACAGGACATAATTCATCGCTGACGACTTCCAGTTCGGCGCCGGCAATTTTGAGGAGCACCTTTTTTTCCAGGGGGACGCGATTGGGGACAACGGCTCGCAAGCGATAACCCCGGGCGCGCGCCAGAGCGGCCAGGCTGATTCCCGTGTTGCCGCTCGTCGGTTCCACTAGGCCGCGCTCACCTCTTAACTCCCCGCGCTCTTCCAGGTCGCGGAGCATGAACCAAGCCGCCCTATCCTTGACCGAGCCGAACGGGTTGTACCATTCCAGTTTGGCATACAGCACGAAATCCGGCGATGGATTGAGGCGATTGATCCGCACCATCGGCGAGGGATTCTCGACGCTGGGCAGCATCTGGAAGATGTTGTCATAGACACGGGTTTCTGGATTCATGGCTGCGACCCTTGCTCGGGGCTTAGTGATCTCTAACCACCAGGACACCAAGCCACGAAGCAAAATTTGGAGGTGGTGCTGTTGTACCTCAGTTTCTTGGTAGTTGGGCGAATCGGTGGTGGCAAGCTCGGTGGTCGGTTCGCTGCTAGCGGCTGGCTCTTGCCATATCTGCGTCCTGTCCGCTCGCTGTTGTATTGCCTCGCCGCTCGCTGTTCGCCGACCTACGCTTGCCGACTGACCATACGATAGCCTCGCTGCTGTGTGTTCGTGCGCCCATGCTGACGGTGATGACCGGCGGGTAAGCGGGATAGTTTTGTGCTGGCCCCAGGCATGCTTTGCCGATAATATCGAAACGATGCCATATAATGGGCTAATGAAACGAAGGCAAAGTATTAGTAATTCGTATTTTGCGTCGCTGGCAGCCGGTAGCTCGGACAGTATAATTCCCACGGGGACAGACGTAGCGGCCTGGGACGCGGGGCGAGGATGCGGATTGGCCCTTCTCGGTAACGTACCGGTCGCGGGAAGCGACAGCGGCTCCTACTCCGACTTGACAGAGCCTTTATGGGACGGCACCATGCGCTGGGCTTCGGCGAGGTGGTACGGTGTTTTGTATAATGGCGGCCGGTAGAACGCCTGCTGGCCGAACACAGCCTCGCCGACGCTGAAATTTAGCCTGGTCCCGTATTACTGCTGAAAATTGGCCGAACACAGTCGCCCATCACCATCCATCCGCTTCGGGAAGGAGTGATCATGAGCGCTATACTCAACCGCGAGGAAATCCATATCGCTCAGCCGGTCAAAGAGGAACCGGAAACGGCGTTTGAATATCCGGGGATTCCTACCACCTGCGACGGCGCGGAAGCAGTGGTGCATGTCGAGACGCACATCAGTCAGGCGGCGGGAGCGTACCCGATTACCAGTTCCACGACCATGGGCGGTGGTTTTAACGCCGCTGTCATGGATGGCAAGAAGAACCTCTGGGGCGATCCCCTCATGTTCTTCGAACCGGAGAGCGAGCACTCGGCCGCCAGTATTTGCGAAGGTTTTGCCGTAGCCGGGGGCCGCGTGACGAATTTCACCTCCGGCCAGGGACTGGTGTTGATGAAGGAAGTACTGTACACCATCGCCGGTAAACGCTTGCCCGTGGTCATGAACATCGGAGCCCGCGCTTTGACCAGTCAGGGGCTCAACGTCCATGCCGGGCACGATGACGTCATGTCGGTCGCCGACTGCGGCTGGGGGATGATCTTCGCCCGCAATGCTCAGGAGGCGGGCGATTTTTGTTTGATCGCCCGGCGTGTGGCTGAGGCTACCTGCGTCCCGTTTTTCAACATTCAGGATGGATTCCTCACCACGCACACCGTCGAAACGGTACGCCTGCCGGAACCGGAGTTCATGAAGGAATACGTCGGCGATCCCAAGGAGAAGTTAATCAATCTGATGGACCCGGCCAATCCACTGATGTCCGGCGTGGTGCAGAATCAGGATTCGTACATGAAGGGCAAGATCGCCCAGCGCTGGTACTACGAAAAAGTTGAACCGGCCCTGGAAGAAGCGTTCGAGCTGTTCTATCGCAAGACCGGCCGTAAATACGGTTTCGTTGAACCTTACCGTTGCGACGATGCTGACTACATCCTCGTCGGCATGGGTTGCTACATGGAGACGGCCAAAGCTACGGTGGATTACTTGCGGGAAAAGAAAGGGATTGCCGCTGGCGCGTTGACGATTTTCGTGTTCCGTCCGTTCCCAGCGCGGCAGATCGTGCAGGCGTTGAAAGATTGCCTGGCCTTCACCGTGTTCGAGCGGATGGATGATCCGCTGAGCACGACCGGCAACCACCTGACGCGGGAGATCAAGGCGGCGTTCTGCGATGCCATGCTGGGCGTCAACGGCCAGGATCGCATTCGCCGTATCCCACGCATTTACCATGGCGCCGCCGGTCTGGGCAGCCGCGACGTCCGTCCCGGCGACATTATTGCCGCCTTTGACAACATGATGGACCCCGACGGCGGTCGGCATTTCTTCTGCGTCGGCATTGACCATCCGCTGGCACTCAAGCGGAAAGAGGACCCGGACCTACGCCCGCCCGGTGCTTTTTCCATGCGTGGCCATTCCGTCGGCGGATTCGGTTCGGTTACTACCAACAAGGTCATCGCCACTATTGCCGGCAACGTCTTCGGCAAGGACGTACAGGCCTATCCGAAATACGGTTCGGAAAAGAAAGGCTTGCCGACCACCTATTACCTCACCATCGCGGATACCCACATTAACATCCATTGCGAACTGGAGCACGTGGACTTGCTGGTAATCAACGATCCGACGGCGATTCTGAACCCCAACGTGCTCAAGGGCGTGGTGTTGGGTGGGGCGATTTTCATGCAATCGCCTTACACCGATCCCCGCGAGGTCTGGCGGCGTATCCCGGAGTATAATCGCCGCATCATCCGCGAACGTAAGTTGCGGGTTTACTATTGCGACATGGTCAAGATTGCCCGCGAAGTCGCTTCCGAGCCGGACCTGCAGATGCGCATGCAGGGCATTGTTCTGCTCGGTGCCTTTTTGAAACTCACGCCCTATGCCAAACAGGCCAATATGTCGGACGAGCAGGTTTATGCCGGCGTGGAGAAAGCGTTGCGCAAATACTTTGGCCGACGCGGGGAACGTGTCATTCAGGACAACATGACCTGCATCAAACGCGGCTACAACGAAATGCAGGAAATTCCCCAGGAAATCATCCACAACGAATCCCTGCTTACAGGAGCGAAAGCATGAGCACGACCATAGACAGTGTGGTCAGCGATATTCGTAATGCTCCCTCGATGAATGGTCCCAAGCCCGGGGATCCATTCGGCAACAGCACTTATGGTACACTGGTGGACAAACCGTACCGGCTGGTGAATCTGCCGGTGCTCGATGTTGTGGATTTCAACGAACGGATCATTCGCGGTTACGAAGAAGGTTGGGGCGAAGAGGAATTGCCCGCGGATTTGTCGGTGGCGCGGTCGTTGATCCCGGCGGGCACGGCTAACCTGCGTGACTTTTCCAATATCGCCCCCGAAATTCCCGAGTACATCCCCCAGAATTGCACCGGTTGCATGGAATGCGTCACGGAATGCCCGGACACGGCCATTCTCGGTAAGGTGATCGGCGAGGATGAATTTGAGCGACGCTTGCAAAGTATCCCCGAAGAAGATCGCGAAATGTTCCGCCAACAGTGGGCCAAGACCAAAAAATACTACGAAGGTGGCAAAAAGAAGGGTTTGCCGGGCGGCCTGTTCCAGATCATCATTGACCCGTCCAAGTGCAAGGGCTGCGCGGAGTGCGTGACCGTCTGCGATGACGGCGCCTTGAAGATGGTGCAGAAGACCGACGACGTCATGCTCAAAGTGCGCAAGAGCCATCGCTACTTCAAGAACATCGGCCCCAGCGACAGCCGCTATATCAGCGACAACCTGCTGGTGGACATGATGCTCAAGGAAGAGACGCACATTTACGTGGGCGGGGCCGGTTCGTGCGCAGGTTGCGGCGAGGGAACGGCATTGCGGATGCTGTGCGCAGCCACAGCCAGCAAGTACGGCGACCAGTGGGGCATCGTCGCCGCCACCGGTTGCAACACCGTGTACACCTCCACGTACCCATACAACCCCTACCTGGTGCCGTGGACGAATTCCCTCTTTGAAAACGCCCCCGCTTATGCCATCGGCGTCCGCATGCGCTGGGATCAGATGGGCTGGAAGGATAAACCGCTATGGTGCATCGGCGGCGACGGGGCGATGTTCGACATCGGCTTCCAATCCCTGAGCCGTATGCTGGCCTCCGGCATGAATATCAAGGTCTTCGTCCTGGACACCCAGGTTTATTCCAACACGGGCGGTCAGGCGTCCACGTCGTCGTACATGGGGCAGAACACCAAGATGTCGGTGCATGGCAAGGTGTACGCCGGCAAGCAGGAGAAACGCAAAGAGATCGCCCAGATTTGCATGATGCATCCCAATACCTACGTGGCGCAAACCACCTGCGCCCATTACAACCACTTTTACAAATCGGTGCTGGGGGCCCTGGAATACGAAGGGCCAGCGATCGTCATCTGTTACACCACCTGCCAGCCGGAACACGGCGTCGCCGACAACCTGGCGGCGCACCAGGCACGACTGGCTGTGGATAGCCGGGCGTTTCCGCTGCTGATCTACGACCCGCGCAAAGGCGAACGCATCCGCGAACGGTTGTCCCTGCAAGGCAACCCCGCTCCGAAAGAGGACTGGTATCGCCATCCGAAAACCGGCCAGCCGATTACGTTCATTGACTTTGCCCGCAGCGAAGGCCGATTCGCCAAACACTTCGACAAAGACGGTAATCCTTCCCCGACGCTATTGGCCGCCATGCAGGATCGCCTGGAGAACTGGCGACTGTTGCAAGAACTCGCCGGCCTGCGCTAAGCTGGTTGGCCTGTGCCCGCAAACCGGTACGCGTTGTAGCGATGACCGGCCCCGGATCACGACCGATTGGCCACTGAGAACCACCTACCTAATCCCGGAGGGCACCTATGGGGCCAACCCGGCACGATCTCGATCCGGTAGAAACTTCCGAATGGTTAGCCTCGCTCGATGCGGTCATCGCGGCGCGGGGCCGGGAGCGTGCGGAATACCTGACTGCACGGCTGTTGGCCCATGCCCAGCGTCAGGGCCTGGCGTTGCGACTGGGCACCACCACGCCGTACATCAATACCATTCCCGCCAGCGAAGAACCGCCTTATCCCGGCGATCGGCAACTGGAACGTCGCATCCGCAGCATCATCCGCTGGAACGCGATGGCGATGGTGGTGCGGGCGAATCGCAAATATCCCGCGGTCGGTGGCCACATCGCCACCTATGCCTCGATCGCCACGCTCTACGAAGTCGGGTTCAATCACTTTTTCCGCGGCAGCACAGGGAAGGAGGTTGGCGATTACGTCTATTTCCAGGGCCATTCGGCGCCGGGCATTTACGCCCGTGCCTATCTGGAGGGGCGTATCAGCGAGGCCCAGCTCGAGAATTTCCGCATGGAACTGTTACCGGGCGGCGGATTACCATCGTATCCGCATCCGTGGCTGATGCCCGATTTCTGGGAATTTCCGACGGTTTCGATGGGGCTATCCCCGCTCATGTCGGTCCAGCAGGCGCGGTTCCTTCGGTATCTGCAGCATCGTGGCATCGCCGACACTTCCAACACCCGCGTCTGGTGTTTTCTCGGCGACGGCGAAATGGACGAACCCGAATCCGCCGGGGCTATTTACCTCGCTGGCCGCGAGGCTCTCGACAATCTGATCTGGGTGGTCAACTGCAATCTGCAACGGCTGGACGGCCCGGTACGGGGCAACGGCAAAATCATCCAGGAGCTGGAAGCCCTCTTTCGCGGAGCCGGTTGGAATGTCATCAAAGTCATCTGGGGCTGCGATTGGGACCCCTTGCTGGCCGCCGACAAAGATGGTCTGCTGGTGCAGCGCATGAATGAGGCAGTGGATGGCGATTATCAAAAATACGCCGCTTCCGATGGTGCCTACATCCGCCAGCATTTCTTCGGCAAATATCCGTCGTTGCTAAAACTGGTCGAACACCTCAGCGATGATCAACTGAGACGGCTGCGTCGTGGTGGCCACGATCCGGTCAAGGTGTACGCCGCCTACAAACGAGCCGTCGAGCACCGCGGCCAGCCGACGGTCATCCTGGCCAAAACCATCAAGGGCTACGGTCTCGGCGAGGCCGGGGAAGCCCGCAACATCGCCCATCAGCAGAAAAAGCTCGAGGAGCAGCAACTCCGCGAGTTTCGCGATCGCTTCGATTTGCCCATTCCCGATAGCAAAATTCCGGAAATCCCGTTTTACCATCCCGGCCCAAAAAGCCCGGAGGTTGAATATCTACTGGAACGCCGGCGTGCTCTGGGTGGGTTTGTGCCACGCCGCGTCGTGCGGGCCGAACCGTTGCCGGCTCCACGACTCGAATCGTTCCAGGATTTTCTCAAAGGTTCCGGCGGCCGCGAAGTTTCGACCACCATGGCCTTCGTGCAATTGCTCAGCCAGCTGATGCGCCACCCGAACTTCGGCAAACTGATCGTGCCGATCGTTCCGGATGAAGCCCGCACCTTCGGCATGGACGCGCTGTTTCGGCCGTTCGGTATCTACTCGCCCAAAGGCCAGCTCTACGACCCGGTGGATAAGGGCATGCTCATTTACTACCGCGAGGCTGCGGATGGACAATTGATTGAGGAAGGGATCAACGAAGCGGGAGCGATGGCTTTGTTCACCGCGGCCGGCACCACGCCGGAGAAACGCGGCATCAACACGATTCCGTTTTACATCTTTTACTCGATGTTCGGCTTTCAGCGAGTCGGCGATTTCATCTGGGCCAATGCCGATTCCCGGGGCAAGGGCTTTCTGCTCGGTGCCACGGCCGGTCGCACTACGCTGGCCGGCGAGGGGCTGCAACATCAGGACGGCCACAGCCACGTCTTGGCTTCCACCGTGCCCACGGTGCAACCGTATGACCCCGCGTTTGCCTTCGAGTTGGCTGTCATCATTCAGGACGGTCTTCGCCGCATGTACGAACTGCAAGAGGACATTTTCTACTATATCACGCTCTATAACGAACGCTACGAGATGCCGCCCATGCCGGAAGGCGAAGACGTGCGCGAGGGGATATTGCGGGGCATGTACAAGTTCCGAGCAGCACCGCGACTGAGTCGTCGGGCGCTGCGGGTGCATCTGCTCGCCTCCGGACCCATGGTGCCGCAGGCGTTGCGAGCCCAGAGTATCCTCGACGAACAATTCCAGGTGCAGGCCGACGTTTGGAGCGTTACCAGCTTCGTCCTGCTCCGCCGCGAAGCTCTCGAAATCGAACGTTGGAACTGGTTACATCCTCAGGAGGAACCTCGTCAACCCTATATCACCCAGCTGATGCAAGCCGAACCCTGGCCGGTCGTCGCCGTCTCCGATTATATGAAGATTCTGCCCGATGGTATCGCGAAGTGGATTCCTCAGGGTGTGTTCTCGCTGGGCACGGATGGATTTGGACGCAGCGCCGATCGCGCTTTGCTTCGCCGCTTCTTCGAGGTGGACGCGGAATGCATCGCCCTGGCCGCTCTCTATCAACTCGCCCGCGCCGGCAAGATCGAAATGCGGAAAGTCGCCCACGCAATGAAACAACTCGGCCTCGACCCCGATAAACCCAACCCGATGACCAGCTGACACCGCGCCAACTTTTGTCCCACGAGTAAGCAGCGACAGTTCCACACACGTCCGCGAATTTGCGTTGCGCTAAAAAGAGCAGCGAAAGGTTAGGAGCGACAGGTGCTGGACCGCCGTGGTTCGTACGGGGACGGGCTTGCAACGCATACCGAATCATGTCCGCCGCTTAGCGACTCCCGAACCAAGAGCGGCAGGCGTTAGCAGGCATGGTCCCGAGAACGCCCATGCAAGGAAAATCGCGATGGAGAAGCGAGCGCGCGCGTTCGCCCGCCGACGAATTGCGACTTTTGCGATGCAGGAACGCACACGCAGCAGGAGCGGCGGGCGTGACCCCGCCGTGGTGTGGGAATCGCTCATGCCGGGACAATTCTGAACACGTTCGCATACGATCGTCGTGCGCAAGCCAGGAGCGGCGGGCGTAAGCCCGCCGTGGTTCGGGAATCGCGCCTGCGAGGACAATCCGCACACATTCGCACACGATCATCGCGCCGATAACCAGGAGCGGCTGGCGTCAGCCCACCGTGGGCGTAGTAACGTGACTGCACCGGAGTTCGCTGGCGTACGGTCGGCAGTCTCGCAAACATTCATGCAAACGCCCTTGCAAGTGCGTTTCCGCGGAACCACGGAGGGCTTACACCCCCCGCTCATCTTCGCGCGCGTTCGCCCGCCGACGGGATTGCGACTTTTCCGATGTACAAACGCACAATCAGCGCTAGGAGCGGCGGGCGTGAGCCCGCCGTTGCTTGGGGAATCGCGTGGCCGGCACGATTACGCACATATCCGGACACAGTCGTCGGACGGGTAACCAGGAGCCGCGGACGTGAGCCCGCCGTGGGTCGCGAAGCGCGCTTGCAAAGGCGCTACCGCAATTGCTCGGCAGACTGCCGACCGGTGTGTTGGCGGACGCCGTTGCAATCGCGGTAGCGTAACCACGGGAGGCTTACGCCCCCCGCTCTTGTTCGGGCGCGGTCGCCCGCCGACGAAATTGCGACTTTTGCGATGCACAAACGCATACGCACCAAGAGCGGCGGGTGTCAGCCCGCCGTGTGGCGCTGACGCACTTGCAAAGGCGTTACTGCACTTGCTCGGTAGACCGCCGACCGGCGTGTTGGCGCACTCCGTTGCGGTTGCGTTGCCGTAACCACGGGGGGCTTACGCCCCCCCCGCTCTTATTGGCGTGGGCGAGTGTCACCGTGCGATAGAGTGTCTTGTGATGCATGAGCGTTGCCGCAACGCACGGGAGGTTACACCCCCCCCGCTCTTGTTCGCGCGCCGTTCGGCCGGCCGCGGAATTGCCACTTTTCCGATGTACAAACGAACAATCAGCGTCAGGAGCGGCGGGTGTAAGCCCGCCGTGTGACCGGGAATCGTGTGACCGGCACGATTACGTACACATTCGGACACAGTCGTCGGACGGGTAACCAAGAGCGGCGGGCGTGACCCCGCCGTGGTTCGCGCTGACGCACTTGCAAAGGCGCTACCGCCACTGTTCCGGAGACTGCCGACAGGCGTGTTGGCGGACGCCGTTGCAATGGCGTTGCCGCAACCACTCTTGTGGTGGTCGGCGCTGAACGGGAATCGAATCGTCTTCCGAATCGCCGGTTCACGAACCACGGGGGGCTTACGCCCCCCGCTCTTGTTTCGGCGAAGATGCTTTCGTGGATCGCACAAGTCGCTTTTTCACCGCCGAGCGAACGACGTGCACCAAGAGCGGCGGGCGTGAGCTCGCCGTGGTGTTCGGGAATCGCGCCTGCGAGGATAATTCGCACACATTCGCAGACGATTGTCGCACGCGTAACCAAGAGCGGCGGGTGTAAGCCCGCCGTGGCGAATGGGCAACGCACTTGCAAAGGCACTTCCGCAATTGCTCGGCAGACTGTCGTCCGGCGTGTTGGCGGACGCCGTTGCAATCGCGTTGCCGCCACCACTCTTGTGGCGGTCGGCGCTGAACGGGAATCGAATCGTCTTCCGAATCGCCGTTTCACGAACCACGGGGGGCTGACGCCCCCCGCTCTTGTTCCGCGCGGTGTCGGTCTCCGAACAGGTGCGCATACCGTTGTCAACGCGTTTGTCGCTCACACGGGGGGCTTACACCCCCGCTCTTGCTCGCGTGGGACGTCGGTCTGCGTAGGTGTGGTGAATCGCGGTTGCAGAGACGCTACAACAACCAGGGGGCCGACGTCTCCGCTGCTGCATCGGTCACGGTGGGCTGACGAATCCTGCTCCTGCCGAGGCGATGACGATGAAGGATCCGGACTGGGCGAAGCTATTGCGAGAGCGGGTGCGTGTGGTGCTGGTGAGGCCGTCGATCGCGGGCAACATCGGTGCCACTGCCCGGGTCATGCGCAATTTCGGGCTGGCACAGTTGACTCTGGTGCAGCCCCATGCCGACCCGCTCGATGTGGAGGCGCGGAAACTTTCTACACAGGGCGAACCGATCCTGTACTCAGCGCGGAGTGCCGCGGACTTGCTGGAAGCGGTAGGCGATTGCATTCTGGTCCTGGCGACTTCAGCGCGGGTGGGCGGGTTGATTCGCCGCGACATGGTCATTTCGCCACGCCAGGCGGCTCAGCGTGCCTGGGAACTGGCCAGGAGCGGCAACATTGCCTGGGTTTTCGGGCCCGAGCAGACCGGCCTGCTCAATCACGAGATCTCGCGCTGTCATTACCTGGTGCACATCCCGGCGGATGCGAGTTATCCGGTGTTGAATCTGGCGCAGGCGGTGGCGATTTGTCTGTATGAGCAATATCAGTCGGCCAGCGGCGGTGTCTTACCGGTGGCGCCACGCTCGGCGGCACCGGCGGCATTACTGGAGCGGATGTTCCAGCATTTGCGGCAGGCGTTGGAAGAGTTGCATTTCCTGTGGGGCGAGCGTGCGGAGTACTTGATGCACGGACTGCGGCACCTGTTAAGTCGAGCCTTGCCCAATCCGGAGGAAGTGGATATCGTCATGGGGTTGGCGCGACAAATCCGGTGGTATGTTCGGCACTACGGCCCGGCTCGGGAGAGTAATCGGCCATCGGCCAGCACTTCGCCTAACGAAGCCGGCACACCGACCTCCACCTGTCCTTCTAAGCCGCCTGCAACTGCCAATGCCGATGCAGCAGATAGGGCAAGCAATAATCCACCGCCTGAGTCAGGTTTTCAGCAATCAGTGCCAGACGCAGCGAACTAGAGGGGACGGGTTCCGGCCAGCGATGCCCCAGACCGGTACGGACCAAGATAGTGTGACATCCGGCAGCAGCGCCGGCCTGCAAATCGCTGAGGCGATCGCCGACGAAAAAGGAATGCCCGAGATCCAGCGAAAAGTCCCGGGCCGCTTGCAGTAACAATCCCGGTGCCGGCTTGCGACAGCCACAACGTTGCCGATATTCCCCCTGGCCGAATTCCGGATGATGCGGGCAGTAATAGTAACGGTCCACGTAAGCACCGGCGTCGGCGAGCAATTGATCGAGCCGGGCGTGGATGGCCTGCAAATCGTTTTCACTCAGCCAGCCGCGTGCGATCCCGGACTGGTTGGTGATGATGATCACCGGCACGCCGCTGCGGTTCACCCGTGCCAACGCTTCCGCGACGCCCGGCAACAGTCGCACCTGTTTTGGCGAACAAATGTATCCGTCGTCTTCGATCAGCACGCCGTCGCGATCCAGGAATAAAGCGCATCGCTTGAGCATGCTAGAACTCCTGACGGCTGACCACGGGGAGCTGGCACTCCTCGCGCCAGTCGGGGCCGGCGCTTGGATGCAGATGTCCGGCGGCAGTTAGCGGCGAAGGCACGCCGAGCGACCGATTATCCCTGCCTCGCCGTTGCTGCGACAGAGCCCGGCGAGCTTACGCCACCCGCTCCTGCAGGTCCGCTTATGCCACGCCGACGACGGGCGATCAAGTCCAGCAGTTGCCGCTGCGGTTGCACGAATTTGTCCACACCTTCGGCCAGCAAGGTCGCTTCGAGATGCTCGTAATCTACATGCTGGTCCAGCAACTGCACCACCGGTTCCGGGGGGAGTTCTTCGATGCGGCGGATAAAGGTGATAGAGGCGGCGTGCGTCTGGGCGTGTGTGGCCGGAGGATTCGTCAGGATGTCCCCGCCGGCGAATGCCTCCAGGTATTTCCACGGCTCTTCCCCGGGCCGTTTCGTTCCCGTGCTGGCAAAGACGATTTCCTGCCGCAACGGTGTCGGGTGCTCCTGCCAGTAGGCCTGGTTCATTCGCCAGATGCGTTTGGCGTTCAGGATGCCGAGCTGTCCTCGCGTGGCGAAATCGAGTTGGGGCAGATATTTGTCGGCATAGACATCGAGGCGGCTGACGAAGATGCTATAAACCGACTTGAAATGTCGCAAATCGCGGCGTTGCCGGGCTCCTTGCCAAACAGCTTCGCGTGCCTGGGTGTATTGCCGGGCCGTGAAAATCAGCGTCACGTTGACGTTCACACCACGACCGACGATCTCGGGCAGGGCAGCCAGCCCACTGGCCGTCGCGGGAACCTTGATCAATCGGTTGGGATGGCCTTCGCTCCAGCGCAGCGCTTCGGCGACATAACGCGGAATGCGTCCCGACTCGGAAAGTTTCGCCTCGGCGGATTCCAAGAGCGGATCGAGCTCGAAACTCACGTAGCCATCCTCGCCCCCGGTGCTTTCCCAGACCGAACGAAACACCCGCTCGGCCTGACTCACCAGCTGGTCGGTCAGCTTCCAGGCCACGGTTTCATCATCGGCCGTCTGAGCGAGCAAGGCGTGCAGTTCGGCATCAAACCGTCCGCTCTGGATCAGTTCGGCGATGATCAGCGGATTGGAGGTGGCTCCGGTAATGCCCCAGGGAAGCTGTCGGGCAATTTCCGCCGGGTCCACGGAGTCGAGCCAGATTTTGCTTCCGCAGCTTCGCAGCGATTCCAATGGCGTCATGACCGAGCCTCCTGCCGACAAATTCGGGCGACCGAATTCGCAGGCATCATAAACAGCCACACCGCACTGGAAAAGGGCAGCCTGCCCATCTTCGCCGACCGCGAGTCCAGGGGCCACGGTCGCGGCTGGTTGAGCCTTTTGGCAAAAGGAAAGTGTTGGCTCTCCGGCATCGGCTCGCGGCACAAAAAACGGGCGCGGCCTTGCCTCCTCCTTGAAATTCTCCCTGCAATTGCTTATTTTGATACTAAATGGATGCGAGAAGAGAGCATTTGGCCCTTGCCGCGATTCCGACAGCCGGGCCGGTCGTCCCGTATAGGGGAGATATAAGATAAAACAAGTGGCTGGAAACCCACCGACTCTCAGCAGTAATCCCGGGGCGAGCGGTGGGCGGGTCAACCAACGATCGGGATAAACCTGTGCTCGCCGCAATGTCGGCTCCCGGGAGGGCAACCCAGCTTGGAGAACGCAGCCATGAAAATTACCCGCGCAACCGCTTATGCGATTTACGCCATGGTCCATATCGCTCAGGAGAAATCGGAGACGGCCGTCACCTCGCATCAGATTGCCCAAGCGCATGACATCCCGGAGCGGTTCCTGCTGAAAGTGCTCAGACCGCTGGTCGGTGCGGGACTGCTCCACTCCGTGAAAGGGCCGCGCGGCGGGTATCGGCTAGCGCGGCCGGCTAGCCAGATTACGCTTTTGGAAATTGTCGAGGCCGTCGAAGGGCCACTCCGCGGGCAAACCGTGTTCCTCGGCCGAGGCACTGAGCCTTTGGAGAAGAAACTGGCCCAGGCGTTCCAGGCCGCCGCGGACGAAGCCCGGCGCAAACTCCACCAGCTCAAACTTTCCCATTTGCTCTGACGCAGGCGCCACCCATCGCGCCAGCCGATTCACCTGCCGTTGCCCAACCAGCCCTGTTCATGGTTCCCCCTCTGGCGAATCGGTTGTCCGCCCACTGCTGTGGGCATGCGTTCGTGTATCGCAAAAGTCGCAATTTCCCCGGCAAACACTCCCGTGTGCAACACAAGAGCGGCGGGTGTAAGCCCGCCGTGGTGTGGGAGGCGCACTTGCAAGAACACTTCCGCAAAGTCGCCGGAGAGTGTCTCCCGGCGTGTTGGCGGACGCCGTTGCAATCGCGTTGCCGCAACCACTGTTGTGACGGCCGGCGTTGAACGGGAATCGAATCGTCTTCCGAATCGCGGTTTAACGAACCACGGGGGGCTTACGCCCCCCCCGCTCTTGTTGGCGCGCGTTCGCCTGCCGACGAAATTGCGACTTTTGCGATGCACAAACGCACACGCATCAGGAGCGGCGAGCGTCAGCCCGCCGTGGCGAATGGGCAACGCACTTGCAAAGGCACTTCCGCAATTGCTCGGTAGACTGCCGACCGGCGTGTTGGCGGACGCCGTTGCAATGGCGTTGCCGCAACCACTCTTGTGGTGGTCGGCGCTGAACGGGAATCGAATCGTCTTCGGAATCGCCGGTTCACGAACCACGGGGGGCTTACGTCACCCCCGCTCTTGTTGGCGCGCGTTCGCCTGCCGACGAAATTGCGACTTTTGCGATGCACAAACGCACACGCATCAGGAGCGGCGAGCGTCAGCCCGCCGTGGTGGGGGAATCGCGCCTGCGAGGATAATTCGCACACATTCGCAGACGATTGTCGCACGCGTAACCAGGAGCGGCGGGCGTCAGCCCGCCGTGGTGTGGGAATCGCACTTGCTAAGACAATTCCGCATACATTCGCAGACGATCGTCCTGCGCAAGCCAGGAGCGGCGAGCGTCAGCCCGCCGTGGTTCGCGCTGACGCACTTGCAAAGGCGCTACCGCCACTGTTCCGGAGACTGCCGACCGGCGTGTTGGCGGACGCCGTTGCAATCGCGTTGCCGCCACCACTCTTGTGGCGGTCGGCGTTGAACGGGAATCGAATCGTCTTCCGAATCGCCGGTTCACGAACCACGGGGGGCTTACGCCCCCCCCGCTCTTGTTGGCGCGTGTTGGCCGCCGACAGAATTGCGACTTTTGCGATGCACAAACGCACACGCACCAGGAGCGGCGGGCGTCAGCCCGCCGTGGCGAATGGGCAACGCACTTGCAAAGGCGCTTCTGCAATTGCTCGGCAGACTGTCGCCGGTGCATTGGCGGACGCCGTTGCAATCGCGTTCGAGTAACCACGGGGGGCTTACGCCCCCC
>Ga0101943_1000465_pt1 | contig 67408 bp, 48 predicted proteins | sample DewCreD2012metaG_5_FD_75244 | JGI IMG/M metagenome (GOLD analysis project Ga0101943, IMG submission 75244) | Hot spring sediment bacterial and archeal communities from British Columbia, Canada, to study Microbial Dark Matter (Phase II) - Dewar... ... | reverse complement strand
GATGTCGGTCGTTATCACCGCGTAACCGATCTTCAGCCGGGTATCGAACTCTTGCACCTCGAAGCGGGGAAATCGGGCCGGCGATTCCTGAGACCCCTTCGCCGAGCCAACCTGGCCTCTCAGCAGATCCATCCCACTTTGCAAACCCAATAGCAATCCGCCACAACAGCACAGGACGAGCGTACGCATGCTGAAATCTCCGAAGGGGAGACACACCGGCGTTTCATCGATAGGGGACTTTTGGGATGAATGCCAACTGCCTCGGTGCCAGCCGGTATGTGGCTCATGTGACAACTAGCATAAGCGTTGCGGTACGTTTTCCCAGTCCCTCTGCTCAAAAAACTTCAACCGTTGGAACCCGCTTAAAAAGTTCTATCAGGGAAACATGACTTGCTAATAGGAAAGTTTCATTCCACAATAGCGTCACAACGCGAATGCAACAGGAGGTGATTCTGCATGAAGCCAGGATTGTCCCATCGCCCGATTCGGGAATGGCTACTGTTGCTTTTGGCTATTGTCCTAGTCGGCGGGATTGTGATCCCGCTATGGGACATTTTCGGGGGGCTGGAAAGTCGCGAAGAGTTGGCGCGGAAGTGGACGCCGCAGCGTCTGACCCATTTGCTGCTCGGTCCGGAGCAGGTGGTTTGTTATGTGTGTTTTGTCTGGGCCGGTTTGATTCTCCTGATGCGTTATCGGGAGGTCTTGCGCCAGCGTACAGCTTTTCGGTTGAACTTGCTTCCCACCGAGACGGGGGCACGGATCTTGCCGGAGGACGCCCGTCCGCTGTTGCGGAAATTGGACCAGCTCACCGGCCGCCGACCGTACATCTTGGCGAATCTGATCCGACTCGGTTTGGGGAAATATGCTGTGGCGCAGTCGGCGCCCGATGTGGCCGAGGTGGTGCGCAACCAAGCGGACGTAGAAATGTCTCGCCTGTCAGCGACAATGGCTACTGTGCACTATCTCGCTTGGGCGATTCCAGCCATCGGTTTTGTAGGCACTGTGCGGGGCTTAGGCGGCGCCTTCGGAGCGGACGCCCCCACTCTGGAAGCCTTCACAGCTCAGGCCAAGGACCAATTGAAAATTGCCTTTGATTGCACATTGATTGCCCTCGTGCTTAGTCTAGGCTTAATGTTCCTGCTGCATCTGGTACAACGTGCAGAAGAAACGTTGGTGGTCGAGGCTCAGGAATACTGCCAGGAACATTTGCTGCTCCGCTTGTACGATCCCGCTGGCCATCCCGCTTCTTGGAGTTGAAGAGGCTCGCCGCGGGGTATTCCGCGCTGACACACCGGTCACCCCTGGCGAAAAGTGCTTGAGGTATCCAGCCGCCGATGGTCGGAGAAGGACTATGTTTTGGGGACGACGAGTCACAAGAGAGATGGACCCGACCCGCACGATCGGTGTGGAACTCAATGCCAGTATCATCCGCTCTGCGTGTTGGGGTCCAGAAGGATTACGGCAAATCCCGCTCCAACCCCCGGCAGAGGAAATGCCATTGTGCGTGGCGTTACATCAACGTCATCTGCTTTATGGTCAGGCGGCGCAAGCGGTGGCCCGTACCATGCCCCATGCGATTTGTGACAACTTTCTACCCTCGTTGGGCCACAGCCAGCAGTGGCGTTTTGGGCGCCATTGCCTGACAGCGGAAAGCGCCTTGGAAACAATCCTGCTGCACCTCCGGCCCGTTTGGGAGTCTCAAGCGGCTCCCTTGGCTGTGGCGGTCCCTGCCTATCTTTCAGCCGGGCAAGTCCAAGGATTGGCCCGATTGTTCCGCCGGATGGGCTGTACACTGCGTGCTGTCTTATTGGCTCCCCTCGGTGTAGCCGCTGCGTTTGCCCCTGCTTTGTATTCTCACCTTCCCTCTCCAACGCAAAACACGTCCAAGACCTTAGTCCAAACTAACCAACCCGCACGAGACCTGCGGCAGGCGCCGATCACCGTTGGGATTGTTGACGTGGATGCCTTTGCTCTCTCGGCAGCCGTGGTAGGCCTTACCCCGGATACAACCCGTCTGCTGGCATTTTCCGCCTGGCCTCGCTTGGGTTTGTCGGTCTGGTACAACCGCGTGCTCGACGCTGTAGCCGATCACTGTATTCGCTTATGTCGCCGGGACCCACGGGACTGGCCTGAAGCAGAACAAGGGCTTTTCGAGCAACTCCCTTACGCCTTGGAGCAATGCTACGCCGGTCAGACCATTCGCTGGCTGGTGCGAACCGACGAATGGTATCAGGAGTTGCACATGGTCCCAGAAGAGCTGGAAGGATACTGTGCCAGCCTAGCCCAAACGGCGGAGCAAGTCATTCGCCAGCTAACGCAAGATGCCACTAACTCAGGCCCTTTACGAGCATTGTGGATGACCTCACGGGCCTCACGCTTGCCAGGTCTAAATCGTCAACTGCAATGGAACAAATCACCCGGCACCCGTCTGGAAATCCTCTCCCCTTCGGCAATTGCCCAGGCTGCTGCTACTCTCACTGCTCATTGGCCACCTACAGAACAACCGATGTACCTCGATGGTACCATCTCATTGTCGGTCCCTGGTCGTCTCGCTGTGGCTGGACATAACATTCCGGCCACCTGACAAATCCCAACGCCTCGGTTTAGGAAACCTAGCGGTACCCGTAGGCAGTGTTTGATTCATACAAACAGCCAAGAAATGGATTCGAGCAGTTATCAGAGGACTACATCATGCGCATCCGACACAAAGTTCCCACGCTGGTCAGCATGTGGATGCTGGACGTCTTCTGCTGTGCCTTGGGTTGCGTCACCTTGTTGTTTCTGATCAACAGTCGCATGGCTAGCGACGCGGCTGACACTAACCGCAATGCATTGACGGAACTGGCAAAACTCAAACAGCGCTACTCCGAACTGGTAACCAACTATGAAAGCGAAAAAGCCGCTTGGGAGGAGAATCGCCGTCGCCTGTTTCAAGAGTTAGATTCCCTCAGACAAGACAAGGAAGATCTTTCCCGCCATCTTGCCCTGTTGAAGAAAGAAGTCCAATCTCTTCAGGCTCAGCGGGATGCCGACCGCCTAGCTCTCGCCGATGCCGAAAAAAATCTGAGAACAACCCAGCAACAACTGACTATCCTGCAAACCCAATCTCTCCGATCCGAAGAACTCCTCCGCAAAAAGCAGAAAGAGGCCGACGACCTCCAGCAGCGCATTCAAACTTTGCAGACGACCCAGGATGATTTGCAGCGGCTGCTACGCGTCAAAGATGATGAAATGACTATGCTCTCGCGCCAGTTAGCCAACATGAAAAAGCAATTGCATGACTTAGAAGTTCTGCAGACTGCTTTGCGCCAAGAGCGTGACGCAGCCCGCACCGCAACCGAACAAGCTGTGAAAAAAGCGGAGATGGAACTGCAAGCGGCACAAACTCGCATTCGCGATTTGACTCAGCGCTTGGAAGCGGCACAGACCACAATCATCGACCTTCAAGGCCAGAAGGCCCGCCTCGCCGACCGCTTCGACCAATTGCAAAAGAGCATGGAGAACCGCTTCGCCGGTATCGTCACCACGGGGCAACGCGTAGTCTTCATCGTGGACATTTCCGGGAGCATGGCCAAAAAAGACACTAACACCGTGGACCCGAATAAATGGCCCCTCGTCGTGGAAACGGTGGGGAAAGTGATGCGCAGCATCGTCGGCCTGAAAGAGTATCAGGTCATCATTTTTTCCAGCTCGGCCCGCTGGCTTTTCCACGACGAGGGCAACTGGCGAGCCTTCCGTGGAGAAGAGTCTGTCAAAGAGGTGATCGATGCTCTCCTGAAAACCCAACCCTACGACGATACCAATCTCTATGCGGCCTTCGAATTGGCTTTCACATTACGCTCGAAAGGATTGGATACCATCTACCTGTTTTCCGATGGCTTGCCGACTTCCGGTCCCGGCCTCTCACCCGCCGACATCTCCCGACAGCCTCCGTTATCGGAATTAGAACGCAGTGACAAACTCAGCCGCCATCTGTTGTCCACCCTGCGCGACCAATGGAATCGACCGGACGCCGCTCAGTCTAGAGTTCGCATTCATTCCGTCGGCTTCTATTTTGAAAGCCCCGAATTGGGAGCCTTTCTCTGGACCCTCGCCCGCGACAATGACGGAAGTTTCGTAGGCATGAGTAAACCTTGAGAAATCTCCGCATTCGTCACTGCTAGCACGTGCTCTTAGAATTCAGCACAAAAGCTGGCTAGGATGTGTGCCTGTCAAATCGAAGGAGGAGCGCTACCGAATTCGGAAAACTGGAAGGGGCGCAAAACTAACAACTTTCAGTTTATTGAAACCATCCCATGCTATGGAACGTATCCGTGGATTTGCGAGCTCAGATCGGTATCGCTGAAATGCTAAGACAGAATTGGGGATCCAGGATTCGAACCTGGACTAACTGATCCAGAGTCAGTCGTGCTACCGTTACACCAATCCCCAGCACTTGCGCTACCACTATAGGCCTCTTTCGCCCTCAGGGCAAGAGGATTAGTCACCAAAGGTGGTGCGGGTGCAACCAAATTCTCTGGGGGTTCCCTGCCGGGCAGCTCTGCTAGTCTGGGGAAACACCTCGCGGGTTCAGCCCCCACCCCCAGAGAATCTAGTTACACCCAGGTGCTCCCTTCTTGCAGAAGGGGTGGAAACCGAGGATGTTATGTCAATGTGCTAACCATGATGAACGGCTCTGGAATCTGGAATAATGCGGAGGCCGAGAGAGGAGAATCGGGCTGACTGGATTTGAACCAGCGACCTCTTGGTCCCGAACCAAGCGCTCTAGCCAAGCTGAGCTACAGCCCGTCAAATAATGGGTCTCAGTAGCAGATCTTCTGCATAGCATCTCTGAGTCGTAAGTATCCTAGCGGCAAGCGGGGAAAAGTCAATGCGGCCTGAAGCTCGCCAGAATGCGGGGGTGCTTGGGTGCAACCAGATTTTCTGGGGGGTCCCTGCCGGGCAGCTCTGCTAGTCTGGGGAAACACCTCGCGGGTTCAGCCCCCACCCCCAAAGAATCTAGTTACACCCTGAAAGCGGCGGCGCGGTGTTGGGGCCGTCCAACCCTGGCAAGCAAAAGCGGGCGGGGGAGGAAATCCGGGAGGAATTGGGTAGTGGAAACTCGACTCGACATTGGCCCACGGATCGAGTATGGGAGGGCCAGGAAAACGGGTGCCGCGAGGAGAGACCATCGTGGCGGAAGACGGGCACGGATGGATTGTAGAAACCCAGCATTTGACGAAGATATACCGCAACCGGCAGATTGCTCTCAATGATGTGACATTGACGTTAGAGCCGGGATGCGTGCTGGGCTTGTTAGGCCCCAACGGCGCGGGCAAGACAACGTTGTTGCGTCTAATCCTGGGTTTGCACCGCCCGACAGCGGGGTCCGTGCGGGTGTTTGGCCGCCTAATGACGCCGAATGCCGCGGATATCCGCCGTCGGATTGGCTACATTCCGACAAATCCGCAGTTCCCCCGCGGGATGACGCCAATCAGTTATTTGGATTACATTGGCCGCCTCTTCGGCCTGCCGCGGGATGTGCGTAAGCCAAAGCTGGCCACGCTGATCCGAGCGGTGGATCTGCTGCCGCACTCCGGCGAACCGATTGCCCATTTCACGCCGGGAATGACCGCCCGCTTGGCGGTGGCTGCCAGTTTGATCAATGAACCGGACCTGCTCATCTGGGATGAGCCAACCCACGGCCTAGACATCGAAGCCCGCCGCTCCATGCTGGAGTTGATCAAGCAGCTTGCCTCGGAAAAGACCCTGATTTTGAGCAGTCACAATCTCAGCGACGTAGATGAAGTCTGCAATCATGCCTGCGTCCTCAACAAGGGACAAATGATTTTCCACGGAACCTTGCAGGACCTAAAAGGCCGGATTCGCCGCAATCACTATGAACTGGACGTGGACGGAGAGCACAAAGCCATCAGCAAAGCTGTGGGCGTGCTGCGAGGATTGAAGGATTTCATCCAGGTCGTCTTCCGCCATCGGCGCCTGGATGTGAAACTGGGGGAGGAAACGCCGAATACGGCCCTGTTAGCCCAGTTGTTTCAGGTATTGCATGATCACAAGATTACCGTGATCAGTGTGCGAACGGTGGGAATGCAGACGGAACAGGCGTATTTAGACCTGGTGGAACGGGAGGAGAGCCGGGGTTTTGTGCGTTTGTACCCTGCCTCGGAAGCCGCCTGATACAGTCTGCGGACGCTTGCAGAGAGGCCAGAGGACATGTCCACTAATGCAGCGGCGCGTGGGGAATGGTCCCGGAGTGGTTCGGGACGGCGTGCCGGTGAGATGACCGATCCACCCGCCGTGGTAACTGTCCGTTTCCATCGTTTCCTGCCGTATTGGGCCGTGCTGCAAACCGACCTACGCCAGACAGCCCAAGGGTGGTTGTTTGTTCTGTGGATAGCGCTGGTAGTCATTGGGGTATGCGGTTTTTTCCTTTACCGGGTCGGGGTGCAACAGGAAGCGGGATTGGTGCAATCCGCAGCAGTACTCTGTGCAGAGGCATTGCGGGCTGCATTTCTCGGAAGCCTCGCCGTTGTTGTCATTCTCAGTGTGGCAGCCATCAGTAGTGAACGGGGAACCGTGGCGGATGCAGTTCTCTCAAGGGGGATCAGCCGCCATCAGTATTTCCTGGCCCGGCAGCACGCCCGCGTGATTCTGGTGGGAATCGCTTTTGCGCTGATCAGCACGGGGATCATCGCAGCCGGGTCTTTGCTCTTCCGGGGTGAAGCTGATATTTCCCTCTCAGGGGCGGCAGTCGTGATTGGCCTGCTCAGCTTGCTTCTCGCCGTGGTAGCGGCGGTTGGGGTGGTCCTCGGAGCATTGACCAACAGTGCGGTTCTTGGGATCACAATCTATTGGCTGCTTCTCTACGGCGGGGGACTGCTGCTGATGCTGGCGCCCGAATCCTGGCCAGGACCAGAGCGCGAACTAACCCGGTTGCGTTACGTGCTCCAAGGTTACTACTCAGCGGCGTATTATGGCCGGATAGCTCTCACCGCGATCGCCATCGCTTTCGCAGCGACGATTTGCGGGTTGATCGGCTTTAGTCGCAAGGATGTCTGAAAAGACCGACCGCAGATTCCAGGGGTGCAACCAAATTCTCTGGGGGTTCCCTGCCGGGCAGCTCTGCTAGTCTGGGGAAACACCTCGCGGGTTCAGCCCCCACCCCCAGAAAATCTGGTTACACCCGATTCCAGATTACTCAGCCAGGTGCGGCACGATCTTGCACCATTTCCACGATCAACTCGGCTTCATGAAGCCATTCCGCCTTGGATTGGGGGGTGATGGTGTAATGCTCTGGTACTGGTGTCGCGCTTGTAACTGGACACCGCCGCATTGCAGGGTGGAGAAGGCGAGTGCCACGTGGTCGCCACCCTGTCCCCTCTAACTACACTTACAGTGAGGAGCAAGAGAAACGGGAATCGAGTGAGGCCGTCAAAGCCGGCGAGGTGAAGGGAGGCCATCCCACTTATGAGCCTTGAAGCCAGATGGCCAAACATGCGAGGAAATATGGCTGGGAGTTCTCAAGGCACGGTACGCCATCCGAAAGGCCCGCCTCTGGTCAGTGCAGAACGGCGCCTTGGAACCTGGCTTGTCGCGGTGCTGGATTCCAGTGTCGGGGCGAAAGTCGTGGTGGCGTTGGGCGGGATCGGGCTGGCTTTGTTTGCCATTTTTCACATGCTGGGCAACTTGAAGATTTTTCAAGGCCGCGATGCTCTCAATGCGTATGCCCACTTCCTCAAACATGATTTGGGGGTGTTGCTATGGCTTGCAAGGGCGGGATTGCTGGGCATCTTCCTGTTGCATGCTGTGTTTGCACTGCGGTTGAAATGGCGGACGGCTTCGGCGCGACCCCAGCCGTATGCCTACCCACCGCGCACAACGGATCGCCTGGCGGCCCGCACTATGGCGCTCACTGGCGTACTGATCGGACTATTTATCCTCTTGCACCTGGCCCACTTTACCTTGGGGTGGGTCCATGCCGCGGAGCAGAACGGCCAATCGATTCACTACTTGGACTTGAAGGACACCCAAGGACGGCATGATGTCTATGCGATGGTAGTAGCAGGGTTCCGCACCACCTGGATCGCTGCCATCTACTTGCTGGCCCAATTAGCTCTCTTTGTTCATCTGATTCACGGCATTCCGAGTACCTTTCAGACTTTGGGACTCCAGAGCCGACGGACCCTCGGTGCCATCCGCGGCTTAGGAATGCTAGTAGCCGGAATCATCCTGATCGGAAACTGCGGGATCGTGATAGCAGTATGGGGCGGCTGGGTGTCAGCACCCTGACAAAGCATTACCGCAGGTGGCATCATATTGACCATGACAGCACGATGATTGAGGAGATTGCTTCCCACACCGTGGATTGGATTTCCAAAGGATGAGCCACACGGTGAAAGAGTAGTAACTTCCAGGATTTCCCCGTAGGGGAGAGAGGTGCGATGAGTTTGGATGCGAAGGTGCCTTCCGGGCCGCTTGCGGAGAAGTGGACTCGGTTCAAGCGGGAGCAACGTTTGATCAGTCCCGCGAACAAGGCGAAATACACCATCATCGTTGTGGGGACTGGGCTGGCTGGGGCCAGCGCGGCAGCCACACTGGCCGAACTGGGCTACAAGGTACTGGTGTTTTGCTTTCACGATACACCGCGGCGCGCCCATTCCATAGCCGCTCAGGGTGGAATCAACGCGGCTAAGAATTATCGCAATGATGGGGATAGCGTATTCCGGCTCTTTTATGACACGATTAAGGGGGGCGATTTCCGCAGCCGCGAAGCCAATGTCTATCGGCTGGCCGAGGTGTCCGGTAACATCATTGACCAGTGTGTCGCTCAAGGCGTTCCCTTTGCTCGTGAGTACGGCGGCCTGCTGGAGACGCGAAGTTTCGGGGGCGCTCAGTTGCAGCGCACCTTTTACTGTCGGGGTCAGACGGGTCAGCAATTGCTGCTGGGAGCTTACCAAGCACTGTGCCGTCAGATTAGCTATGGTGCGGTCCACATGTTTCCCCGCTGCGAGATGCTGGACCTGGTCGTCATCGATGGCCGCGCCCGTGGGATTGTGACCCGCCATCTGGTAACGGGCAAGATTGAGTCGTTTGCTGCGGATGCCGTCGTCCTCGCTACTGGTGGCTACAGCAATGTGTTCTACTTGTCCACGAATGCGATCGGGTGCAACGTTTCCGCCACGTACCGGGCCTACAAACGCGGTGCATTTTTCGCCAACCCGTGCTTCACTCAGATTCACCCCACCTGTATTCCGGTCAGCGGCGAGCACCAGTCCAAGCTGACGCTGATGAGCGAAAGCCTGCGCAACGACGGGCGGGTTTGGGTTCCCAAACGCCGAGAAGATGTCGGCAAGCATCCCAATGACATCCCTGAGTCGGACCGAGATTACTTCCTCGAGCGGAAATACCCCAGTTATGGCAATCTGGCGCCGCGGGATATTGCCAGTCGCGCCGCCAAGGAGGTTTGCGATGAGGGCCGCGGCGTGGGTCCGTCGGGCCGGGGTGTGTATTTGGACTTCGCGGACGCTATTCGCCGCCAAGGAATCGAACGAATCCGGGAAAAATACGGCAACCTCTTCGATATGTATGAGCGGATCACGGGGGAAAACGCCTATACTCAACCGATGCGCATCTACCCCGCCCCGCATTACACCATGGGGGGATTATGGGTCAACTATGAGTTGATGTCAAACCTGCCAGGTTTATTCGTGATCGGCGAGGCCAATTTCTCGGATCACGGGGCGAATCGCCTGGGCGCCTCAGCCCTGATGCAAGGCTTGGCCGACGGATACTTCATTCTCCCCTCTACGTTGACCCACTGGCTGGCCGGTGTCAAACCGGGCCTACCCCCGCTCGATCACCCGGAGTTCCGCCGCTGCGAGGCTGAAGCGCACCAGCGCCTCAAGCGTCTCTTGTCTATCGGCGGCCAGAAAACCGCGGTCGAATTCCACCGCCACTTGGGACACATCCTGTGGGACCATGTAGGAATGGCCCGCCGCCGCGAAGGCTTGCTCCAGGCGATCGAACAAATTCGTAATCTGCGAGAGGAGTTTTGGAGGAACGTTCGAGTACCCGGTAGTGATGCGGACTTGAACATGGCTCTAGAACGGGCCAATCGCGTGGCGGATTACTTGGAGTTCGCTGAACTGATGGCCCTTGATGCCCTGCGGCGAGAAGAAAGCTGTGGCGGACATTTCCGAGTGGAACATCAAACAGCGGACGGCGAAGCGAAACGGGACGACGAGCGCTTCTGCCACGTTGCGGCCTGGGAATACACCGGACCCGATCGCGAACCTATCCGCCATGAGGAACCGCTCATCTTTGAAACCGTGAAACTAACCGAGCGGAGCTATAAGTGAAGGGTGCCCTACCGGGGACAGGTGAAAACAAGTCCTCGAATTTAAAACTCTTCTGGACATACACGGGTACACTCCCCTGAAACTTGCGAACGAGGTGATCTGAGATGAAAGTGACTTTACATATCTGGAGGCAGAAATCGCCGGCGGATCGAGGTCAGTTTGTGACCTATCCGTTGGATAACCTTAGCCCAGATATGTCGTTTTTGGAAATGCTGGATGTCCTCAACGAGCAACTGATCCAGCGCGGGGAGGAACCAGTGGCGTTCGAGCATGATTGCCGGGAGGGAATCTGCGGCAGTTGCGCAATGATGATTAATGGTCAGGCGCATGGTCCGGAGCGCGGCACCACCACCTGCCAACTGCATCTGCGCAGCTTTCCGGACGGAGCAGAAATCTATGTTGAGCCGTGGCGGGCACGAGCCTTCCCTATTCTCAAAGACCTGGTCTGCGATCGCTCGGCCCTGGATCGCATCATTCAGGCTGGCGGTTACATCAGCGTTGGTACCGGTGGCGCTCCGGACGGGAACTGTCTGCCGGTTCCCAAAGCGGACCAGGACAAGGCCATGGACGCGGCGCAGTGCATTGGCTGCGGGGCGTGTGTGGCCGCCTGTCCTAACGCTTCAGCCATGCTCTTCGTGGCAGCGAAAGTGAGCCATCTGGCCCACTTGCCCCAAGGCCAGCCGGAGCGGAAGGAGCGCGTCCGCAAAATGATCGCCCAGCACGACCGCGAGGGGTTCGGGCATTGTACCAACATCGCCGCCTGTGAGGCAGCCTGTCCCAAGGAAATCTCGGTGGAACATATCGCTCAGCTCAACCGTGACTACATCACTTCCGCCTTGGCGGCGCTGATCCGCTGAGTTGTGTGAAAGCAACGCCCATCTGTTCCGGAGCGGATGTTAGTAACCCATAGCTTACTCTCACCCGGCCCAACTCACTCCGCTTGAACCTACCCTACCCCAATTGGGGTTGGGACCCACACTGAATGTCCAGGAGTCGTAACTCGATGCGAGTGTAACCTTGGTAGGTATTGCGTTGCGGTGTAAAGGCCAGGCACACTTGAGAGGCTTTTTCCAGTTCCTCATAACGTTCGGCCATGTTCCAGCCGACACAGCGGAAGCGCTGGCCGCCTTGGGAGACGTGCAACTCCAGGTGTCGCGGTGATTCCCCCTGTCCTATGCGCCGGACCTGCTCAACAGTAACACCCGTTGCGAGAAATTGAGGGCGTGGATTGTCGGCACCGTAGGGTTCCAGGCGGTCTAGCTCTTGCAGCAAGGTGAACGTGATGGCGCTGAGGGGAATTTCCGCATCGAGCAGCAGGCGGGGTGCAGGGGACCCTGAGGGCAGATGGCGGGCCACATATTGGTTGAAGGCCATGCGGAAAGCATCGATTCGTTCGGGCAAAATCTTTAGGCCCGCTGCTGCGGCGTGCCCCCCATAGGATTCCAGGAGGCCGTCACAGGCCCGCAAGGCTTCATGCAACGGCAATTCTGGCACGCTCCGCCCGCTTCCCGTAGCCAGGCTTTCTCCCTCGCGGATGGCGATCACGATCGCCGGCTTGCCATAATGTTCCACGAGTCGGGCGGCTACAATCCCGACCACTCCCGGATGCCAGCGCTTGTCTGCCACGACCAGAGCCGGATCATTGTGATAATACTGATCTACAAATTCCTTGGCCTGGTGGGTCGCCTGGCGTTCCAAAGCCTGGCGCTGGTCGTTCTGTTTCTCCAGGAACTGGGCATGGGTTTTGGCCGTGGTGTAGGATTGCGTGGTGAGCAGTTCGACTGCCATGCGCGCACATCCGAGCCGTCCAGCGGCATTGAGCCTCGGTGCCAAGCGATAACCCACATCCTCCGCTGTGAGCCTATCTCCGATCTGCAACTGGGCGGCTTCCATGAGAGCACTCAACCCCAGCGAGGGATGCTCCACGATCCTCCGCAAGCCGTGCCGAACGAAGAGGCGGTTCTCTCCCCGCAGCGGCACGGCATCCGCGACCATGCCCAAAGCTGCTAGACCGACCCCTTCCAGAAGGATGTTCCGCAAGTCGTGGGGCAGCGATCCTTGCTTGGTTCCACTGGCGACTTGAGCGATAGCCCAGGCCAGCTTGAAGGCCACCCCAGCACCCGACAACTCGCCGCTGGGATAGTGTCCTTCCGGCCAGCGCGGGTGGACAATGACAGCCGCCGGCGGCAGAAGCGGACTGCCGCTCCCATCCACCTTCCACTGGTGATGGTCCGTAATGATGAGTTCCATGCCCAACTGTTGGGCCAATTCTGCTTCCGCAAGACTAGCTATGCCGCAATCAACGGTGATGACGACCTGCACCTGCCGTTGGTGCAATTCGCGCAAGCGCTCAGCGTTCAGACCATATCCTTCCGCCAGGCGGATCGGAATATGGTACTCCACGGAGGCTTGCAGATGTTGCAATAGGCGGAGCAGGATCGCCGTTCCGGTCACGCCATCCACGTCATAATCGCCGTAGATGCAAATCTTCCGCCGGGCCTGGATAGCGGAGACGATCCGCCGGGCCGCTTCCATGACCCCAGAGAGTCGATCCGGTGGTAAAAGGTCGGTCAGGCGGCCATAGAGAAATTGTTTGGCTTCCGGAGCACTGCGTATTCCCCGCTGCCATAAGAGCTGAGCCACCACTTCGGAAATCTGGGCTTCACGAGCTAAACGCCGCACTGCCAACGGTTCCGGTGCCGGTAGCAAATGCCAGACACGTTGGCGCTGGGACATAACTACTTCCTCCTTCCTCCTCTTGATCCTAACATGCGGCAGCATTCCTGTTCCATCTCCGCTGTAAGGCTGGGACGCTGGCCAACCGTCACATCTGTCAGAATCGTTCCTTTCCACCCCTGTCCCGGCTGAACAAGTCCCCATCAAACTCCGAGGTTGTAACGATGCGGTCGAGGTAGGGGTGCAATTGACTGGGATGCCGTCCTGCTCACCTTACTCTTTTGCCGGATCGCTTCCAGGCATGTTTCGCTTCCAGTTTGCCAGATCGATGCCTTCCTTTTCCCAAGCAGAATAGGATCGCTAGCAGCGAGAGAGCCGCAGATTGGGCCAGGTCCCTTTGCGGAGATACGGGATTCTTCGCCGATGGAAGGGGAGAAGTTCGTCTGGGCCGCACGTGCCAGACCTCGGTATCCGATGTGTCCCATAGAAGGAGGAACACCCTTGTACAGCACGATTTTGTTACTGTCGTCGGCGATGGGCGCGGGCGGCGACGTCGTTCCCGCGGGTGGGTGGGGTTTGGGACCCCGCGATGGCGCGGGTTGTCATGGCGCACCGGCTCCTCCACCCCCCAGTTGTTGTGACACGCCTGCTCCCAGCTTGTTGGACCGCCTGCGTGCCAAATGGGCAGCCCGCCAGCAGGATTGTTGCCCCTCGGCTCCCGCTCCTCAGGCGAAACCGGCTCCAGCGGCACCGGCGCCAGCCCCCGCGCCAGCTCCAGCTGCTGCCCCCTGCTGCGATCCCTGTGCCCAACGGGTCAGCCTGCTGGACCGCATTCGTGCTCGCTTGGCTGCTCGCAAGCACAAAGACTGCTGCCAGCCCTGCCCTAGCGGTTGTGCCCCCGCGGGCGAGCAGAAACCGCCTTCCGGTTCCACCCCGCCGAAGGAAATGCCCAAACCTAAAGAGAAAGTCGCCACACCGCCGGCCAGCAACTCCCACCCACCGGCCATTGCCATCCCAGTGCCGCCTCCGGTCAATTCTTCCAATGGAGGCACCCCCTACTAATCGCTGGCACGCGTTGATCCTATCCCGACCTCCTGCCCCTTTTCCGACCGGCTAACGCCGGTCGGTTCTCTTTCGACCTGGCTGGCCGGACAGCTTTTTCCTTGTCTCCTGACTATGGGGAACGATGCCGCTGGGATTTCCCCGATAAATCCCCTTCTCCCTGCTGCCGCTCCGCCTTATGGTGACAGTGGTCCCGCCTTGTAATGTGAATGGATCGTCCCAAGAGAGTACCACGGATGTCCACTGCTGCCCAGGAAGGACCCGAATTGGCCCGCAAAATTGCCCGCCTGGTGGAAGAGAAAGGTTGGAATCAGGAGGATTTTGCCCGCATTGCCCGGCTCAACCGCCACACGGTTCGCCACATTCTCCGCGGGCAACTCAAGCGCCAGCTCCGCAACGCCACCATCAGCCAGTGTGCGGAAGCTTTGGGCTTGACCGTCAGTGAGCTGCGGGACTTGCCGCTGGAGTGCCTGCTGGCACGCATGCACGGCCAACTCCCCCCCACCTCCGAAGCCCTCCGCCTGCTCCGGGAACGTGCCACACTCCCCGAACTGATCCAATGGATCGACGAGCACCCCCAGCGCGCTGCGGCCTTCACCCTGGCGGAAGTCGAAGAATTGCTCCTCGCCCAGGAACCCGGTGGCTACCTCGAACGTCTCGACGTGGACACCGCCATCACTCTCCTGGAACAACGTCGCCGGATCGTTCAGACCTTGCGGCAGATCACGGACCCGGAATGTCTGGAAGCCGTCGAACGCTTGGTCCAGGTGCTCGCCAAACGGAACCGGGAGAGCCTGGTATGATCCGACCCAACAGGGGGGAACATCCGCGGGATGTCCCGCAACCGCCCGAAACATCCCACCCTCCAGGGTTTCGGCTCTCCCCAAAGTTCCCAAAAATTTCCTCTTCTGGGATTTTTTCGCTTGATCTTCTCATGATCATCGGATACTCTGAAGTAGCAAGTGGGGCCAGATCATGTCGTAGGGTTATTGGCCTCGCTACTTTCCGTGTCTCAACCAGTGAGGTGTTACCATGAAGCGACGGACTTCCGTACGGGAGGCGTTCACCCTCATCGAGCTGTTGGTGGTGATCGCCATCATTGCCATCCTCGTGGGTCTGCTCTTACCCGCCATTCAGAAGGTGCGGGAAGCGGCGGCCCGGGCCAGTGCCCAGAACAACCTCAAGCAGATCGGCCTGGCTATGCACAACTACCACGATGCCCGCGGACGCATTCCTGTGAATGGATTCCGCAATGCCTCTATACGTCCCGACAACACTCCTGCTGATTGGTGTTGGGCCTATCATCTGCTTCCGTTTGTGGAACAGGAGGCCATGTTCAACCAGGCTGGTGGTGCGAGCCTCACGCCATTGTCTCCACCAGCAGGCGTTCCCGTGAAGACCTACCTCTGCCCAGCCCGTGGCCGCGGTGGCTTCTCCACTACAGGTGCTAATAGTCCCGGATTCAATGGTCCATTCACAGATTACAAAATCAACTGGGTTTCGTTCGTAAATGGTTTGTCCAACGCCGACACATCCGTCCCTTCTGTTTCTGCTACTCTAAGACCTACTATGAGTCAAATCACGTCGGCCCGCGGCACCAGTAATGTCATCTACGTTGGTCAGGGGTACTTGAATCCCAATGAATATCGCCGGACCCATGGTAGCAACTGGGAAGAAGTTATTTATTCCGGGGGCTATGGCGGAACGGGACGTGGTGGTCTGGAAATCCTCAAGGACAATGTCAATATCGGTCAAGGTGATCGCTGGGGTTCACCATTTGCCGGAGGATGCCCCTTCCTAATGGTGGATGGCAGTGTCCGCATGGTAAACTATGCCTTCAGTGGTTCCGTAAACTTCGATGCTGCCCTGCGATGGAATAGCACCAATCCCGCTTCTCTGAACGAGTGATGTTGGCGGGATGTGGCTGAATTGCCGCAGGCGGCATACCTCGGCCACCCCACAAAAAAACAGTGCCAAGCCGGACGGTTGTTGATCTCAGGTCTCTCCCTGATCAACCACCTGTTGGCTGAGAGCGACCAATCTACTTTGGACGCACACGAATGGCACCGAAGGGTACCCCTTCGGTGCTTTTCTGTTCCTCTATCTAGTATCGACTCCCAAAGCTAGCATATCCCGCCCATGAGGCTATATGATGGAAGCAAACCATCCCGTAGATGAGGAGCCAAGAGGATGAAGTGCCCCACGCTTGAGCGGCGCTATCTTTTGGGCTTGCTCCTGGTAGGGGGATGGGGATGGCTTCTCGGCGCGGGGTGCAGCCGCGAGGTAGGCGGGGAATCCACGCAGGCGGATTCCCAGCCCACCGCCGAGGAGTGGTTTGCGGATGTCACCGAATCCTGGGGCATAGACTTTGTCCACGATCCCGGTCCCGTCGGCACCTATTTCATGCCGCAATCGATGGGATCGGGGCTAGCCGTTTTCGACTGCGATGGGGATGGTCTGCTCGATTTGTACTTGCTGCAATTCGGCGGCCCGCAATCCTCATCGGTCAATCGCCTCTACCGCCAAGTGCAACCGGGAAAGTTCGAGGATATCACCGCGGGTTCCGGTCTCGATGTCGCTGGTCACTGTCATGGGGTAGCCATTGGAGATGTCAACAACGATGGATTGCCGGATGTGCTGCTGACTTTCTATGGCAGCGTCCGTCTGTTTCTCAATCGGGGTCAGGGACGATTTGAAGATGTGACCTCCGCCAGTGGCCTGCTGAACCCGCTCTGGGGGGCCTCTTGTGCTTTTCTCGACTACGATCGGGACGGCTGGCTGGATATTGTGGTGGTGAATTATTTGGACTACGACCCCAAGGTGGAATGCCGTTCGCCGGAGGGGAAGCTGGACTTTTGTGGCCCCAATGCGTTTCCACCGGTGTGTAGCAAACTATTCCATCATCGGGGGCTAGTCGGAGGAGTGCCGCGGTATGAGGATGTCAGTTTGGTTTCAGGTCTGGGGCGGCTGGCGGGACCCGGCTTGGGAGTCACGGTGGCCGATTTCGATGGGGACGGCTGGCCGGATATTTTTGTGGCCAACGATGGGGCGCCGAACCGCTTGTGGATGAATCAGCGGGATGGCACCTTTCGGGACGAAGCGGCCTCGCGGGGGGTAGCCCTCACGGTCATGGGGAAGGCCTATGCGGGCATGGGAGTGGCCATCGGGGACACGGACAACAACGGCTTGTTCGACATTTATGTGACCCACTTGGGCAGTGAAACCCACACGCTTTGGCGGCAGGGACCACGGGGATTGTTTCGCGATCAAACAGCCGCGGCGGGTCTTATGCAAAGTCAGTGGCGTGGCACGGGATTTGGCACCCTGATGGCGGACTTCAACAACGATGGCAGCCCGGATATCGCTCAGGTCAATGGCCGGGTTCATCGTGGCGGCCCGGCTCAGGATGCCCGCCTGGGTTTCTGGGAAACTTATGCGGAACGCAATCAATTGTTCGCCAATGACGGGAAAGGCAAATTTAGGGATATTTCCGAGGAGAACCCGGCATTTTGCGGTTATTGGAACGTGGGGCGCGGCTTGGTAGCCGCCGACCTGGACGGAGATGGGGGCGTCGATTTGATTGTCAATGCCATTGGCAGCCGTGCCCGTATTTTCCGCAATGTGTGCCCGCAGCGCGGACATTGGCTGGCGTTGCAGGTCGTCGATCCCAAGCACAAACGGGAAGCTTACGGTGCTGAGGTGCGCGTCCGCGCTGGTGGGCGGGAGTGGGTGCGTACAGTTCAGCCAGCCGAAAGTTATCTGAGCAGTAGTTCGACGACTCTCCACATCGGACTGGGAACGGTAACCGCAGTGGATGCCGTCGAGGTCCGCTGGCCGGATGGTCCGGGGGAAGTGGAGCGATTCACCATTGCGGGTGTTGATCGCCGGGTCTGTTTACGCCGCGGAGAAGGCATGGTGGTCTCGTCCAGCTCCACCCCTACTCCACCATCGGGGAAATAGCCATGAAAGCGCGGCATTTTTCTGAGGCTTCTGCACCGCCGGCCCCCGAATCGTCCTCCGCGCTGCCCGACCCGGCACTGCCGGTGACTCCTCCCTCTGCAAGCGGAAGTCCTGGCAAACGCAAGCGAGGTCTGCGCTGGCTGGGGGTCAGCGGTGCGCTCGCCTTGGGAGTCGGGATCGTTTGGGCCATCTGGTTCTTCTGGCCTACGCCGCTGCCGGAACCGCCCGTAGTCGACAGCGAGGAGAGCGAAGTCCGCCGGGTGATTCAGGAGTATCATCAGAAGTTGGTGCAGCAGCGCCGGCAAGCCTCGGCTTGGGGAGATTACGGCACGATTCTGTTGGCCCATCTGTTCGATCGGGAGGCGGAGGAATGTTTTGCAGTGGCGAGCCGACTTGATCCGAACGATCCCCGCTGGTTTTATGGGCGGGCACTCATCGCCCTGAAGCGGCGGCCGCAGGAGGCGGTGGATTTGCTCCGGCAAGCGGTCGAGGCCAGTCGCAGGCAGCCCCAATACCAACGGGTTTGCGAGATGACGCTGGCGGAAGCTCTTCTGGAGCGCGGTGAGGCGGAACAGGCGGCGGAGTTGTTCCGCAAATATCTGTCACCCCCGCCGGGGGAACCCCGCGCCCGCTTCGGTTTGGCCTTGGTCGCTATGGCCTTGGGCCACACCGAGGAGGCATGGTCCCATCTGCAAGCAGTCCGTGAATACCCCTGCTGCCGCAAACAGGCTCATACCCACTTGGCGGCACTCGCGCGGACGAAGGGCGACCTGGCCGCCGCCCGCCAGTATGAATCGATCGCTTCCACAGCAGACCCCGATCCCCCTTGGCCCGACCCTTACTTGGATCACGTGGTCAGCCTGCAAGTGGGACGGCGCGGCTTGCAACGGCGCGCAGGAGTTCTGGAACGGGATGGACGTTTCTTTGAAGCCGCGCAACTGTACCTCAAAGCCTTGCAAGATCAGAGGACGGTGGATGCTCTCCTGGGTGCTGCTGTCAATCTGGCCCGCTTGCATCAGCATGGTGAAGCCCTGAAATTGCTCCGCGAAGCGCGGGAATTGGATGCCCGCGATGCCAGCGTGCAATACACCTATGCGCTGGTCCTCTATGCCCATGCGGAAATTGTCCAATCCCACGATCCCGGCCATCCGCAACTGCGCGAATGGTTTCAGGAAGCTGCCGAAGCGGCACGCTTGGCGATCGAGCTGAAGCCAGATCACGGCCATGCTTGTCTGTTCCGTGGTTTGGCCCTGCTGCAACTGGGACAGGCCCAAGAGGCTCTTGTACCTCTACGTCAAGGGTTGGCCATCGAACCGGACAACTTCGAGCTGCATTTGGCCTTGGGGCAGGCCCTTGTCCGGTGCGGGCAATTTGCAGAGGCGGAAAAGGAGTTGCAGACGGCGGCCCAACTCCGCCCGATGGACCCACGGCCTTCCCTGGAGCTGCAACGCTTGCGTCAACGCTGACAGTTGATGCAGGGTGAAGGTGAGCGGGGATTGGAATAGCCCCTTGCTGTGGTTGCGGGCTAGGGGCGTAGTGGGGGGTGGGAACCGACAACAGGCATGCCAAATACCTGACCGGTGAGCATGAGCACAGCGGGATGCCGGACGTCCTCATTAGCCGGCATTGGTGCCCGCCGTTTTGAGGTCTTCCATAGCACGGGCCACGGCCAGGGGCAGGACTTTACGGATGCGGCGTCCGCGGCGAATTTCCGCCCAGTTCTTGAGGATGTACTCCGCCTGGCGGCTACCTGTGCGGGCAAAGTATTGGTGCAGCAAGGGGTGCATCCATTCGTAATCCACGTGGGAGCAATCGATGACTGTCACGCTCTTGCCGTGGAGCTTGGCCGGCACCTCGTTTTTGGGATCGTAAATGAACAGTTCGCCGCCGGTCATCCCGGAGCCGATCTCGTTTTCGACCGGTCCGAGAATGAGAACCCGCCCGCGGGTCATGTATTCGCAGGCATATTTGCCAGCGGCTTCGGCCACGATGGTCGCTCCGCTGTTGCGGATACCCAAGCGATGGCCCGCCCGGCCGCCGATGAAGATGGTGCCGCCCGTGGCACCATAGCCGACGTTGTTCCCGGCCACGCTCTGGATTTCGCCCCCATAGTCGCTGGCAGAATAATCTAGGGTCACTACCACCGTCCCACCGGAAATTCCCTTGGCCACGCCATCCTGGGCAAAGCCTCGCAGCTCCAAATCCAGACCATTGACGCACCAGGCGCCGAAACTTTGTCCGGCTTCCCCCTCAAAGCGCACGCGGATTTTGCGATGATTCGGCATTCCTTCCCGCCCGTAGAGCTGGGCGATTAGACCTGCCACTGTTGCCCCCACACTGCGGTCGGAATTGCGAATGCGGAAAACCAGATCGGCGTTCTGGGCCGTATCGATGGCATCATAAGCGGCATCGAGAATCTTCCGATTCAACCCCAGATCGATCTCCTTGACTCCGCTGGCAGGTGGCGGGTTCTGGGGATACTTCTCTTCTAACCGGCACAAAGCCATGTCCGGTTGTAGGAAGCGGGACAAATCGAGCAAGGCGGCACGGGGATGGCGCGTTTTCAGGTCGGTGCGGGGCACAAGCAGTTCGCACCGGCCGGTGATATCCGACAGTTGCCGGAAGCCCATCGCTGCGAGAATCTGGCGCACTTCTTGGGCCACGGCCAGCAGGTAGGCTTTCGTATGTTCCGGATGACCTTTGAAAATCTCCGGACTGCCTGTGATGCCGGTGGGGCAATTCGGAATGTGGCAACTTTTACAGACGATGCACCCTACGGAGACCATTAAAGCCTGGCCGAAGCTGAACTCGTCAGCGCCGAAGAGGGCGTATTTGATGATGTCGTAGCCGTTTTTGATACCGCCACCGACTCGCAGGCGGACCGTACGGCGCAAGCCATTGACCACCAGAGCCTGATGGGCCTCGGCCAGCCCCATTTCGCTGGGTAGTCCCGCATGTTCCTTGCTGGAGACCATCGCCGCTCCCGTGCCGCCGTCGATGCCGTCAATTTCGATGATGTCTGCCCCGGCCTTGGCCACACCCACCGCGATGGTGCCGATATTCTCCACGGCCACTAGCTTCACCGAGACTAAGACTCCCGGCTTGACGGCCTTCAAATCGTAAATGAGCTGAGCCAAGTCTTCGATGGAGTAGATATCATGATGGGGTGGCGGACTGATCAGGTCCGTGCCGGGCTTGGCGAAGCGGATTTCGGCAATTTCCGTGGTCACTTTCTTGCCCATCAACTGCCCGCCTTCTCCCGGCTTGGCCCCCTGAGCCATTTTGATCTGAATTTCTTCGGCATTGACGAGGTATTCCGCATCGACACCGAAACGGCCGCTCGCCACCTGACGGATTCGGCTACGGAAGCGGCTCCTGCGAATATCGCCACCGAGACAGTAGATTTCGGGATGCGCCAAGCGTTGTTCGCGGACCTTCTCCCAGAACGGTCCCCATGCTCGCTCCGGAATATCATTGCGCCAGCGAGCCTCTCCCCCTTCGCCGCTATTGCTGAAGGTGCCTAGTTCGTTGAGGGCAGCGGCAATCGTCATGTGGGAAGCACCGGTGAGGGCACCGTGGCTCATGGCAGCACCGCGGAAATGGCGGCGGATGATATCCTGTGCTGACTGGACCTCTTCCAGCGGCAGGGGGCGGGGCGCCTGAGCTACCGTGAACAGGTCGCGCAAGACGGTGGGAACCCGTGTATTGATCAACTCGGTGAACTTGGCATATTTGCTTTCGATCCGGTGAAAAACTTGGGGGTCGCACTCTGCCGGAGGGGCAGTATAGGCCATTTCGCCACCCCCAGCGTCCGGTTCCGGATGGGCTTCCTTGACGGCGTCGCGCAAAGCCATGCGCACTTTGGCATTGAAGGCGTGATAGTCCCGGTTGCGACCAAGCACCGTCATCTTTTCGGCTTGTTGCACCCGCCATTGGGCATCTTCCACCAGTTCGGCCAAGCCGATTCCGCCCAATCGGCTGGGAAAATCCCCCAGGAACTCCATCAGTTCGGGACCAAAGCCCACTGCTTCAAATAGCTGTGCCCCGCGATACCCTTCGATGGTGGTGATCCCCATCTTCGAGATCACCTTCTTGATGGTGTCTTCCAGAGCAATGAAGAGGTTCTCCAAAGCCTCGCGCGGCTCAAGACGCAGCTCGTTCTTGGAATCGGGGTCCTTAAAGATCAAGCCATCCTTGACCAACCGGAGCATGAGATATGGATGGACCGCATCGGCTCCGAAAGCGACCAAGCAGCAAACGTCATGCCCTTCCTGAATGTCACCTGCTTGGACGATCAGGCTACAGCGCTGCCGCAATCCTTGGCGGCAGAGGTATTGATGGACAGCTCCCAGGGCCAGCAAAGAAGGAATGGGGTAGATGCCGCGTTTGCAGGCTTCCTTGTCGGAGATGCAAAGCACGTGGTAGCCGTCATGGATGGCCTTCTCAGCGGAGCTTTGTAACGCGATCAGACTGGCGCGGAGGGCTTCGACGCCGCCGGACAAGGGGAAGGTGGCATCCAACAACTTGAACCCCAGCACCTCGTTCTGCCGGATTTCTTCGATGATGGCGTCGGAGATCACCGGCGAAGACAACTCCATCTGGCGGATAGGGAGTTCGTCGCCATTAGCCCCCTGACCGCCGCAACGGGGAGCACGTCCAATGTAGGTCGTCAGCGACATAGCTCCGCCTTCGCGATATGGGTCGATCGGGGGATTGGTCACTTCCGCAAAAGTTTGCTGTAAATACTTGAACAAGGTCGGATGGTGCTGGCTGAAGATAGTCAACACGCGGTCATGGCCCATAGAGCTGAGCGGCTCCTTTTTGAGCTTGGCCATTTCTTTGACGAAGACGGCCCGATCGAAGTCCCAACCCGCCGCTTGCAGCAGATGATCTAACGTCCAGTTGCGGTCAGCCAAGGCGGCCTCAATCAGGTCCTCCGTTTGCCGGGTGTAGTCAAAGCCTTCCGGAATGATAATCTGGCGGCGGTTGAGTTCGTGCAGATCGCCCAACTCGGCTTTCGCCTCGGCGACGACCCGCGCAAGGATTTGGTGGCTATCTAGGCGTTCTCCGCTGGTAGTATCCAGGGCAATCATCTGTCCTGGCTGCAATTGGCCACTGGCGACGATGGTGGTGGGATCGAGGCCGAACACCCCCGATTCGCTCCCGATGTACAACCAGCCGCGGCGATCGGAACACCAGCGGACAGGTCGCAGTCCCATCCGATCCACAAGGCCGACCAGGATACGGCCATCGGTGCCGATGATTCCTGCGGGTCCGTCCCAAGCCGCCAGGGAACCCAAGGTTCGCCGATAGTAGGTGAACAGATCAAAAGCATCTGGTCCCCAAACGTCAGCCTCTGTGTCCCAAACGGGCGGAATAGACACGCGGAGCGCCCGTAGCAAGCTCCAGTTTTGCTCCAATACCAGGTATTCCAGCCATTCGTCGAGACTGGCGGAGTCGCTCATTTTCGGCGAGAGCAACTCCCCCCCTGGAATGGGAGGTTGTAAACTGCGGGCGAAGGCAGAAACAGCATTGCGATTGGTGCGGATTGTGTTGATTTCCCCGTTGTGACAGGTCATGCGAAAAGGTTGAGCCAGCGTCCAATTCGGGAACGTATTGGTGCTGTAACGCCGGTGGAAGATGGCAATACCAGTTTCAAAGTTCGGTTGGGTTAGGTCCGGGTAGTACTCGGCCAATTGGGGGCTTCGAAGTAGTCCTTTGTAACTGATCAGGCGGGTGGAAAAGGAAGGGATGTAGACCTGAAGCCCCTCCTCGGCCAAGCGGGCACGCAAAGCCAAACGGGCGCGATAGAGCCGGCGCTCAGCCTCGGCCTCGTGGGGGACGTTGACCCGATACAGCCATTGCTCAATGCTCGCCGGCCGCGTCGAGCGGGCACGTGCCGAGAGCACATCGTCACACGTGGGAACGGGCCGAACGCCTAAAAGCGGAAAGCTCTCAGCCGGGATGCATTCGCGGATCAACTGCCGGACGCGATCCTGGCGAACCGGGTCGCTTTCCATCAGAAAGATCACGCCGACAGCTAAGAGATCTTCCGGCTTGAGATAACGCGCGCCATCCAAGCGAAGCCGACGGGCTTCCTCCTTGAAAAACGCTTGCGGAATGACAGCAGTTAGACCTGCTCCATCTCCCGTGTCTCCGCAGACACCGCCCCGGTGCTCCATGCAGGCCAATGCCGTCAGGGCCTTGCGGACCACCTCGTGGCTCGGCTTACCATCTTTGGCAGCCACTCCGCCAATCCCGCAGGCATCCCGACCCACTTCATCGGTGTACAGCAAATGGCCCTCACGTACACGCTGCCAACCATAGGCATCCACGGAGATCGCCTCCTCAGAAAAACCCTGCCGTCGCGACGTTCTGTCTCGCAACTCCGGACGGAACACCAACACATCGAATAGTCTAGTGTATTCCGGCCCCGACTCGGCTGGCAATCAATACTTGGGTATTTCCGATGAAGTGCCCCTCATAACCGCTCAGGATTTTAGCGGCTGTAATCAACAAAAAACCTCATCGTGGGGGAAGAACCAGGCAAAATGGAAGACTCTCTATTTGACCCGAGCCAAGCCAAGGAAACACTCCCGCCTCGCTGAACGTGATCAGTCTTCCAATGCTCGCACTACCTTGACCAGAACCCTACCTCAGTCACACCCCAGCTAGCAACCCCTTACTGAGCAAAGGGATGAGAAATTTCACTGCCATCTTGAATGTTTCGGAGACATCGGGTACAACAAATAGCACTCGGTGACCGGTAACTAGCAACTGGGGCTGGATGTTCCGACAACAGGAAGTGAGGACTTCCTGTGACATATGGGGGATGATTCACGCAGGCCGTCACTGGAGTTTTTCACTGTACGCCATCCCCACTAGAGCCCAAAGCCAGTTCCGGTAACAGCCGACTCGCAGAGTCAATGGTGTTGTCCCCATCTAACCCTTTTTCCAGAAAGGAACCTCCGCCATGATGGACTTCCTCAGCCGAACCGAAGTCATGATCGGTATGGTTATCGCATTGGTCGTTCTCATCGGCGTGATGATCTTCCTGCGCATGAAACCCCGTGATGACGACTAAGGCTTCGGTCGGATTCCGCCACATTCCCTTTCATCACAGGGAGATACTGACACTCCCGCGAAAAAGGTGCTTTCGGCTTCCAGTCGTGGTGGAATAGACCTTATCACGGCTGGAGGAGTGGTAGTTTTTGGTATTGGCCGGTCTAGCCGATCGTCACGAACACGGAAAAAACCACCCAAACTCTGGACCTGGATAATGTGCAGACTTCCGCCGAAGGAAGCGCGGGGAATTCCGTGGAAATGCAGAGTTCACCTCTGGGCAGGCCGCTGATTGGAGCAAGGAGAAAAAATTTTTAGAGATAGAGACTGCCGTATTTGTATCGGATTGCAGAGGGTGCAACCAAATTCTCTGGGAGTTCCCTGCCGGGCAGCTCTGCTAGTCTGGGGAAACACCTCGCGGGTTCAGCCCCCACCCCCAGAAAATCTGGTTACACCCGGTTGCAGATAGAAGTTAGTATCGAGTTGCAGATAGAACAGTTTGGAGGATAGATTTCGCCTGTTCCTCGTTGAGGTCTCCCAAGGTGGGGAAGTGCCACGGGGGGGCTAGGTGTTTCAAGCGTCGATAAACTACCACTGTGGCGGCATCCTTGTCCTGGACGCCCCAAGCTGTGAGGTTTTTGGAAGTGAGGGGAGCTAAACCCACGGGAATGTTGGCGATTTTCATCGCCTGAATCCAATCCTTGATTTCTTGCACGTAGCGATCGCGGTTTTCGTCATCCGGGTATTCCTTATCCGCCGTCACAGCGATTTCCGTGCCACTGTCGTCCGTGAATTTGACCGCTTTCTCCCCCGCTTCAGTCCGCAGGAAGAGAATCAGACCATTCAATTTATCAGCGCGGTACTTAGGCATGACAGCATCGAGATCACGGATCAGCTTGCCCACCGGGGTGTCCGCGGTGATCTGTTTGGGATCCGCTCGTAGGAAGAGGATGAATACCGGAGACAAGCCGTATTCACAAACGTAGCAATGAATTTTCCCCGATCGATCACGCGGATCCCGTTGCATTTTGCCGTCTACGGTTTGCGGGGGGAATCGCCCGTCTTGGACGATGAAAGCTCGGAGAGTAGATGGGACCATTTGGGCAGAGGCGGGGGGTGTTTTGGGCTGCGTCCGGCCATCGGGATGGAAAGCTAAAAAAGTCAATCCGCTAAGAACACCACAGATGACGGCAATCCCGCGCATAGTCGTCTCCGGTTATAATGGAGTCTGAAGTGGGACTCCCGATACTACGGCTTATAGATGGGGTCGCCGAATATAGATCCCAGTGATGGGCGGATCCCATTAAAGACCCCGTGGCAGACGATCCCCTTTGCTTTCACATTGGCAGTTGCCGTTGTGGGTGTCAAGGGAAACTAGGATTTGCCGGCTCGCTGCGGGGAAGTCGGGACGTGGCAGGACCGTCAGGTTGAGTCCGATCCTACCCAAAGGAGGAGGGGAGTTGATGCCTTTGCGAGACGATCAGTCCGTCCAGAAGCCGGCTGTGCGCGATAGTTGAGTTTTGAGTCGGCTGACGCTGTGAGAAGTGATAGCATCTATTAGACTACTTTCAGGTTATCCGAATCCATCTTGTAATCCGCACTGATCGAGGTTACCAGACATGGCAGTACAAGTCGTCTGTCCCGATTGCCAGGCTCGATTGCGATTGAGTGAGCCGCCGGAAGCGGGCATGGAAATTGGATGCCCACGTTGTGGCGGGAGTTTCACTTGGTCGGGTGAAAGAAGGGTTCGTTCGGCGGAGGAGGACGGAACAGGCCGTGGGCGTAGCTCCCGCGATGGAGCAGCGTCGGGCGCTGCTACGGCAACCCGACCCAAAAAGAAGGACAAGCCGCGTAAGATCAAACTGAAAAAGCGTAAAACCAACCCTGCCTTGCTCTGGGGGGCAGTCGGGGGCGGTTTGGTATTCGTTCTCGTCCTGGCCGGCTTGCTTTACTGGTTTTTCAGCCGCAAGAGTGTCGCCCAAGAAATGATCGCTTATCTTCCGGCGGCTTGCGATGAAATCAGCGGCATCAATGTCGGGCACCTGAGCCGTTATCCCAAGTTCTATGAGGCCTGCGAACAGGTTATGACGAATTACGGCTTCCGCAAGGCGATGGAGGCCTTTGCGAAGGTGACGGGACAAAAGGCAACCGACGTCGTGGACTATGTGGTCCAAGGCTACGGCAAGCAAGGGGGCCGAACATTGGAGGCGACGGTGCTCCGGACGAAAGCGGAATTCGATGTCGGACTACTGGCCAAGATGCCCGGAGCCCAGAAGTACACTGCCGAAGGAGTCGATTATTACACGATCCAAGATCCCGGTCTGCGCTATCCGGGAATTCGAGTGTTTGCCCCGACCAATCGGCTCGTTGTGTTCACCCGCGGCGACATGGGTGAAGACGTTTTTCGGGCCATGATCCAAGGACACAAAGGGAGTGAGGCAAATACAGCGTTTAGACGGGGTGGTCCACTGGCTCAGCAAACGGTGAGAGGCACAGTCTGGCGCTTTGTGCTCTACGACAGCGGTGTCATTGCCCGGATGCAACCGCCGCCGAAACGGGATGGCGCCGCCATCGGCGGAACCAATGACGAAGACGACCTCAAGCGGGAGATCGCTGAGATACTCAGCGGAGCAAAAGGTTACGGGATCAAAGCCAGCGTCGGTTCGCGAGATGTGCGGGGGGAATGGCTGGTTTGGTATAACGACAGCGAAAAGGCCGTCCAATTACGGGATAAATGGCGGAATCTAGGCTGGGTGCGAGACGATGAGCAAAGCCCGCCGCGCTGGTGGAAGGCCTTGGCCAACAAGTCAGGGGGCGGCAACACAGCACCGAATGTGCTCAAAGATAATCTTTCCTTCCGGGCTAGTTCCGGAGTGTTTATTGTACGCTCGGCGATGGAAGTGAAACTTTTGCAGAATGGCATCGGTTCGCTTGTGAGCACATTCACCGGGGAAGGGAGCGGTGGCTTCATGCCGCCTGGTATGCCGGGAGGAGGGATGCCTCCTGGGGGTATTCCGCCGGGGGGAGCCGGCGGTCCCGGCGGGCGACGGCGCCGCCACCTGCGGACTGGCAGCCCACAGCAGCGGATAACAACCTGTTAGGCGACGCCCGTGGATGAGAGGCATTCTGGCCTTCTCTGCGAAGCGGTGACTACAATGCGGTTGTGAGCGATATCCGAATTGTGCCCGGCCCGGCTGGTCCCGCCGATTGGCCGCCCCCGGAAGCCTGCCGTCAGCCCATCGCCCTCCTGATCAGCGGTGGGATCGACAGTGCGGTCATGCTGGCGGATGCCGCCCGGCGCTTCCCGCGCGTCTATCCTTTGTACATTCGCACGGGACTGATTTGGGAAGAGGCCGAATTGGCCCATCTCCGCCGCTACTTGCAAGCCATAGAGTCCCTGCAAACTATTCAGCCGCTTGTGATTCTGGACCAGCCGGTGGGCGATCTTTATGGCGATCATTGGAGTCGTAGCGGTCAAGGAGTCCCGGCGGCAGGGACGCCCGATGAGGACGTGTACCTTCCGGGCCGCAATGTGTTACTGCTATCCAAGGCCTTGCTTTGGTGTCATCTGCACCACGTGTCCCTGTTGGCTTTGGCTCCGCTGGCCGCCAATCCTTTCCCGGACGCCACCCCGGCCTTTTTTGCTGCCATGGCGGCTGTGGTGGGTCAAGCCGTCCGCGACCGCTTCACGATTGTGCGGCCCTATGCCCATTGGCACAAGCCCGAGGTGATCCGCCTGGGACAGGAACTCCCCTTGCATCTGACCTTTTCATGCATTCAGCCGGTGGCGAATGGGCGTCACTGCGGTCGCTGTAGCAAGTGCTACGAACGAGCTGTTGCCTTCCGCGCCGCAAGGCTGCCGGATCCCACAGACTATGACCAGCCGGTTCTCTTGCCCCCGGATGGAGAGTGTGGTCATGTTTCGCGTCAGCCGTGAAATCCATTTTTGCTATGGCCACCGGCTGCTCCATTATGCCGGCAAGTGCCGCCATCTACATGGCCACAATGGCAAAGCGGTTATTACCTTGGAAACCCGCGATCTCGATGCCCGGGGCATGGTCGTGGATTTCACTGACATCAAACAGATGCTCGGACGGTGGATCGACGAAACCCTCGATCATAAGATGCTCCTGCACCGGGACGATCCGATCATTCCGGAATTGCGACGGCTGGGGGAACCTTTTATCACTTTGGAATGCAACCCCACCGCGGAGAACATCGCCCGCCTGATTTATGAACAAGCCCGCGCTTTCGGACTGCCCGTCGTCGAAGTCACACTGTGGGAGACCGAATCCTCCTATGCCACCTACCGTCCACCGGCGGGTGGTGATAGGTGTTAAGGCTTGCCGCGCTAGGATGCCGTTTCCTGAACTGATCCCCGGATCGACATCGGCCCCCCGTACTCGCCCGGATCGCTGGCCTAGACTGTTGACAATATGGCGATTCTGCCTTAGGCTCGCTAACACCGCCGTTTAGCCGGAAGATATGGGTGCCTGATACCCTGCCATCAGCCCAGCAGGTACTGCCGTAACACACAGACCGGCTAGCGTATTCCAAGGATTCCACCCGCCGGACCAAACAATCGGAGGCTCCTCATGACGGCATCTCTATCCCGACGCCAAATGCTAGCAGCGGTTGTGACACCGGTACTGCTTCCTCCGTCACGAGTGCCGGCATCGGAACAGGTACCAAAAGATGCTCAAGCGGCAGACCTCCTCCGGCTATTCCAGGGCATGATTCGCTCTCCGGATTATCGCCATGGCCCCCTCAAGACGCTCAACGATGAGTTTCCCTTTTTCGTCCCGCCGGATCGTGAAAGTTGGGAAACCCGCCGGCGTCAACTCCGGGAGCAATTGCTCGTGGCACTGGGATTGTGGCCGATGCCGGAAAAGCCGCCTCTGCATCCGGTGATCCACGGCCGGATTGTCCGCAAAGGTTACACCATCGAAAAGGTTTATTTCGCTTCCTGGCCCGGCCATTACGTCTGTGGGAACTTGTATCGCCCGCAGCCCAAGGGAGAAGGAGTGGCAGGGAACAAGGGAGAGGTTCGGTACCCTGGCGTGCTCTTTGCCCATGGGCACTGGGCCAATGGCCGCTTTCACGATGCTGGAGAGAAGGCAGGCCGCGCGAGTGTAGCCTCTGGCGGGGAGCCAGACCTGGAACGTGGCCGCTTCTTCATGCAAGCACTGCCGGCCACACTGGCTCGACTCGGTTTTGTCGTTTTCCATTACGACATGGTCGGCTATGCGGACAGCACCGCGATTGCCCACACTCAAGGCTTCCGCGATGCCGAGGCAGAATTACGCCTGCAATCCTTCATGGGGTTGCAAACCTGGAATAGCATTCGGGCGTTAGATTTTCTCGCCAGTCTTCCTGATGTCGACCCTCAACGTTTGGGAATGACAGGGGCATCCGGCGGAGGCACGCAAACCTTCATCTTAGCCGCCATCGATGACCGCCTACGTGCGGCCTTTCCCGCTGTAATGGTTTCTACCAGTATGCAAGGCGGATGTGTATGTGAAAATGCCTCTCATCTGCGGGTCGGCACAGGAAATGTCGAAATCGCTGCTCTTTTTGCGCCCAAGCCCATGGCCTTCAGTGCGGCTAACGACTGGACGCGCGAGTTCCTCAAACGGGGTTATCCCCAACTGCAACAACTCTACGCTCTGTACGCTGCCGAAGACAAGGTCCAAGCACGCGCTTGGCTGGAGTACGGCCACCAGTACAACGTGCATGCCCGGCAGATGATGTATGCCTGGTTCCTTAAACATCTGCAAGGCCGGGACGCCAACATCGAAGAACCGCCTTTTGAACCTGTTCCTCCCAAGGAACTGTCCGTTTTCGATGCCGATCATCCCCGTCCTAAAGACGAACGGGATGCCAAAAGCTTGAGGGAGTACCTCACGCAGCAGAGCGAAAAGCGCAGGTCCCAGTGGCTTCCCAGCGATTCCCAACGTTTGCGGACGTTTCGTCGGATCGTCGGGACGGCCTTGCGCGTCATGATCCATAGCCAACTGCCACAGCAAGTCGTTCCGCGCAACGTCCCCGGGCTGGAGCTACCCCGAACAGTCACGATAGTAGGCCAGGCGGTGCAATTGCATCTAATCGGCCGGGATCAAGAGCGAGACGCCTTGCCGGTCGCTCTGTGTAGCCCGTCTAAAGGAGGGGAGAACCGTTGCATTGTGTGGCTCCACCCCCAAGGTAAGGCGAGCCTGGTAGTGGATGGCCAATTGCACCCCGCCCTCCGCCTACTTCTAGCGGCTGACTGCACAGTGCTGGCTCCTGACCTCCTCGGAAGCGGAGACAATGCTCTGCCCAAACCCTTCCAGGTCAACAAGGACTATGCCGGCTATACCTACGGCTACAATCGCACTTTCCTAGCTCAGCAGGTGCACGATGCTCTCACGGTCATAGCCTGGTGCCACCAACTTCATAAAGGAACCGTGGTCCATCTGGTGGGGTGGGAGAGTTGCGGTTTGGTAGCCCTACTGGCCAAGGCCATGGCGAGGGAAACCGTGGGCCGGACAGCGGCGGACTTGCAACAGTTCTCGTTTCATACAATCACAGATGTTGCGGATCCCCGGATGTTGCCAGGGGCCGTCAAATATGGCGACGTTCCCGCTTTTGCCGCCTTGTGCGCACCGGACCCCCTGCTCGTGTACAATCACCGCGAACTAGCCCGCGATCCCTGGCCGGAAAACGCTTATCGAACCGCTCATGCGTCGCACCAGTTGCATCGGCTAGCGGGGCCTCTCCCACCGCATGAGGTTGTCCGCTGGCTCTTGCAAGGGAGTTGATCACCTCATCAGGAAGATGGCATTGCCGAGGGTAAGCCGTGATCGCGGAGTGAAGGAGATTCCCCAGCGCGGCTGGCTCATACGCTGGAGGGCGAGAACATCATGGGACGGTGGCTAACAGGTGGTCTCATAACACTCGCGGGTTTAGTGTGGGGAAGCAGTTGCTTTTACATCGTGGAACCGACCGAGTACGTCCTGGTGACACGGTTTGGCCAGTTACGGGTCGTGCGGGATGGAGGTCAGGAAGCTGGGCTGCATCTGAAGGCACCTTGGCCGGTGGATGCTGTGCAACGGCTGGACCGCCGGCTGCAAGTGTTCGATCTACCCGCCGTGGAGTCCCTCACGCGGGACCCTCTTAGTGGAGCTGTGGATACCACCCTGACGGTCGAGGCATTTGTAGCCTGGCGCATTCCAGATGCCGCCGCCGCGGACCGTTTCTTCCGCACCCTGCGGACGCCGGAACAGGCACGCAATGTGCTGGCGCCATTGCTCAATGGCCGATTAGCCGCCGCCATTAGCGCTGTACCAATGCAGGAATGGATTGGCGTGGTCGATACGCAAACCGCCGCCGCTGCTCTGATCGGCTGGCCGGCCACTATCCCTGGGACAGAGAGATTGGCTCAACAGGATCTCCACGTCATGGATCGGCGGAGTGAACGGTTGCGCCAGCGCTGGCTTCAGGCGGATGGCCAGGACCTAACCCAACAGGTGTTGCAAACCTACGGGGTCGAGTTGCTCGATGTCCGACTGCGGCGATACTACTATCCAGAAGCGGTGCGCAGCAGCATTGCCGAACGTATTCGCAGCGAGCGGGCACGAAAAGCTGCCGATTACGAAACGCAGGGTCGGCAACAGGCATCAGCCATCATCGCCGAAGCGGAACGTCAAGCCCGTACCATCGAAAGCCAAGCCCAAGCTCGCAAAACCCTCATCGAAACTCAGGCCCAAGCCGAGGCCGCCCGCCTCCGCGCTCAAGCCTATGCGCACGACCCCGATTTCTACCTGTTCCTGGAGAATCTCCGCGCCTTCCAATCCGCTCTCTCCCAAACCCGTGATCTGCTGCTGTTAAGCACCCGGCATCCTTTGCTCCGGCCACTGGCGGGACCTCCACAAACCTCCCGGTCTAATGACATGGGCACTCCCCCTCCATCCCCGATGATACCCCAGGACCGGAAATGAATTCCACGTGTGCTTCTGGAGACCTACACGGCCATGCTCTCGCTCCGCTTTCTCCTCCTGGCAGCCGTGGTGTTGTGGCTGGGCAGTGGGATTACCATCATTCGTCCCGGTGAACGAGCTGTAGTGCAACGCTTCGGCGCTATCGTCGCACACCCCTATCCCGGCCTATGGCTCGGCTTGCCGTGGGGAATCGACCGTGTGGAGCGTTTCTCCGTTCAGGTGGTTCGCCAGATTGCAGTCGGCTATGATCCCGCGCGCGATGAACCCTTTCTCGGTCAGTTCCTCACTGCAGACCAAAATCTGGTCCAGCTCCAACTGGCTGTCCATTATGTGATCGGCGAAAGCGATAGAGAACTGGATGCCTACCTGGCTCAGCGCACGCAAGCGGAGGGAGTTTTGGAGCGACTGTGCGAAGCTGCAGTTGCGGAATGGGTTAGCACCCACAATGTGGACGAGGTCTTACTGACAGGAAATGCCGCCTTGCCGATTTGGACCCACCAACGCTTGCAACAGTATTTGCCGGCCTATCAGCTCGGCATCCACATTCAGCAGATACATGTCGTCTGGCTGACACCGCCGGAAGAGGTGCGTCCTGCCTTCGCTGCTGTGACGCAGGCTCAGACCGCCATCGGCATGCAACTTTTGAAAGCTCAGCAACAAGCCGAACAGCGCCAGCGCCAGGCGCGAGCATTAGCCTACCGGCTGGATCAGCAGGCGGAGGCTTTTCGCCAGAGCCTCCTCCAGCAAACCGGTGCCGAGATCGAACAGTTCCAAACACTGCAACGGGCTCTCGGCCGCTCTCCGGACCAACTCGTTCTGTTCTGGTGGCAGGAAATGCAGCGGTGTCTCACGGACCTGAAAATCCGCGGGGGACGCGTTGAACCGATCGACGCTCAAGCCCATCCGCAGGGCTTGGACCTGACACATCTCCTGCGCCTGCGAGACAACCCAAGCCGATGAAAGTCTTGTGCCTTCCTCTGCTTTCAGGTATTCCCTCCACTGTTCCTGGAGTGATGGATCCAGATATGACTGTGACGACATCCCTTTGGCGGTCGCCGATGCCGGTGAGCGCTGAGGAACTTTCCGATTGGCATGACCGTCCAGGCGCCTTGCAGCGCTTACTGCCACCCTGGGAACGCGTGCAGATTTTGAATATCCAAGGCCAACTGTCCACAGGACAGCAGCGGGTTGTCTTTCGCTTGGTTCTGGGGGGGATAGTCCCCATCCGCTGGGAAGCGGAAGCTTCAAACTATCAACGCGGTCAAGGATTTGTGGATGTGCAGCTTCGCGGCCCTTTTGCCGAGTGGAGGCACGTCCATCGTTTCATCCCTCAAGACGAAGAACGGGCGCTGCTCCAGGATGAAGTCAGCTTCCGCTTGCCGGGCGGTTTTCTACTCCGTGGTCTCGCCAATCGAACAGTAAGGAAGCGTCTGGATCGTATATTCCGCTATCGTCATCAGGTGACAGCGTCGGACCTTCACCGCCATCGGAAGTATCGCCATCTGCCACGGCAGCGGATTGCCATCACGGGTTCCCGCGGGTTGATTGGTTCTGCGTTAGTTCCTTTTTTGACAGCGGGAGGTCATGAGGTCATCCGGTTATTGAGCCGTCCCGCGACACCAGCTTATGACGACGGTACTCTCTGGCACGTGTGGCCCGCAGAGGAACCAGCGCCAAACGCCCAACTGGCCCAAGTTGATGCCGTCATTCATCTGGCGGGCGAGAATATCGCTATTGGGCGGTGGAATGCGCAAAAGAAGCAGCGGATCCGCGAGAGCCGCGTGGGGCCGACGCGCCGTCTGGCGGAAGCCCTCGCCGCTCTCCCATCGGGTCAACGTCCGCATACGTTACTCTGTGCCTCCGCTGTGGGCTTTTATGGCCATAGGGGAGAGGAGGAGTTGTTGGAAGACTCGCCCGCTGGCGAGGGCTTTTTCCCGGAGGTTTGCCAGCAATGGGAGGCGGCCACGGAGCCGGCCCGACAGGCCGGTATCCGTACCGTGCACTTACGCTTCGGCGCTGTGCTCAGTCCACGAGGTGGAGCACTGGCCAAACAACTGCCTGCCTTTCGCTGGGGGTTGGGCGCAGTGCTGGGCAGTGGCCAGCAATGGTTCTCCTGGATCAGTATCGAAGATGCTATCGCTGCCATCTATCACTGCCTGATGGAGCCGTCCATTCAAGGTCCAGTTAACATCGTCGCTCCTGAGCCTGTGCCGCAGCGCACCTTCGCTAAGACGTTGGGCCGAGTGCTGCGCCGACCCGCCTGTGCGTGGTTACCGGCACCCGTTGTACGCTGCCTTTTCGGGGAATTGGCTGACCACGCTCTGCTGGTGAGTACCCGGGCGCGGCCTGGAAAACTCCTCGCTACCGGCTTTACCTTTGACTATCCCGATCTAGAGAGTGCGCTGCGATTCCTGCTGGGACGCTGATTCCACCCCGCAGTATTCCCCTGACTTGTGGCAACAAGTAATTCCTAGGCATAGAGGGATAGCTCAGATGATGGGATGGGGAGAAAAGGACGGAACCGGCGCGGTTCTGTACACCACCTTGAGATAACGATTCTGCGCTATCTGGCTGATTGCATCACCCCATGTGGCCCACTGGAACATTCTGCATCTATGACCCTGTTCCGCCGCTATCTGGTTGTGTATTCCCTGATGCTATGGCAGGGGGGATTTGTGTTTTACAGTGCGATCGTGGTGCCTGTCGGAACAGCCACCTTGGGGTCTGCCGCTGCACAGGGTGCCATTACGGCACGGGTGGTGGAGGCTTTGCATCTCCTGGGTGTTGTTTCTTTGGCACTGCTGCTCTGGGATATGCTCGCAGGCGAGGACCCCATCCTCTCCCGCCGCTTAGCCCGCTGGATCGGCTGGCTGATCGCAGCAATCTCCCACGGCCTGCTACTCTACTTCCATTTCCTGCTACTCAATTTTATGGACCCTCAGCGCCGCTATGTTGTCATCCATCCTCCTTTTTATCCCATACATCAATTATATTTATGGACATCCACAATTCAATGGATAGTCATATCTGTCTGGCTATTTCTGACCATTATGGCTTGGAAATATGTTGAAGACCGAAAAGCATGATCGTGTTGATAGTGATGAGGAGGGCATCGCTATGAAGTTTCCCCAATTGTACTGGCTTGTGGGAGCGGTGTTGTGGGTCTGCACATGTCCGCTACTCGCGTCAGAAAAGCCGAATTTCGTCCTCATCACCTGCGAGGATATATCCCCGCATTTGGGTTGCTATGGTGATCCAGATGCTATCACGCCACATTTGGACCGCCTGGCTTCTCAGGGGGTGCGTTTTACCCAGGCATTCACTCATGCTCCCGTTTGTGCACCGTCTCGATCAGGCATCATTACTGGTATGTATCCTACAACATTAGGAACGCATCATATGCGATCCAAATTGGTAAAAACACCTCCGTTGTTTACGGATTATCTCCGCAAAGCAGGCTACCAGGTCGTTTGGCCTCCCGCCGCCGGCGGTATCGGCAAGACAGATTTCAACTTTGACGTTCCGAAAGGTTGGGTCGACCTGCGGGTGGATTGGACGGCCAAGCCTGAGGTGTTGCGCCCTCCCTTTTTCGCCATCTACAACATCACGGTGACACATGAAAGTCAGGTCCGCGCCTCTCGCTATCAGTATGTCCGTAATACAGCACGGCTAACTCCTCAGCAGCGTCACGATCCGAACCAAGTGCGAATACCGCCATACTATCCGGATACTTGGGCGGTACGGGATTGCATGGCAGTTTATCATGATAATATCACTGCAATGGATTATATTGTCGGCGATATACTTAAACTGCTGGATGAGAAATGTCTCAGTCAGAACACCATAGTGATATTCTACAGTGATCACGGAGCGGGTCTGCCGCGTGCGAAGCGCTGGCCATACGACAGCGGCCTGCGGGTTCCCCTGATTGTTCGCTGGCCAGGAGTCATTCCTGCCGGCAGTGTGCGTGACGATCTGGTTGCTTTACTCGACCTGGCGCCTACACTATTGGCCCTAGCGGGAGTCGATATCCCCACCCACATGCAAGGCCGGGTGTTCCTCGGTCCCAAGACACAATCGCCACCAGAGTTCCTCTTTGCAGCCCGCGATCGCATGGATGAGGCCTATGATCGCATCCGTTCTGTTCGCGACAAGAGGTACCGCTACATCCGTAATTTTCATCCCGATTTGCCTTACATGCAATATATCAATTATATGGATGAAATGCCTATAATGCGCGATTGGCGCCGTCTGGCCTTTGAAGGACGTCTCAATGCAACTCAAAAACTCTTTATGGCTCGTACTAAACCCCAGGAGGAATTATACGATATCAGCAATGATCCCTACGAAATTAAGAACCTGGCCCAATCTCCAGAACATCAGGAGGTTGTGCGGCGGATGCGGGAAGCACTGGAACGCTGGATTCGGGAGACAAAAGACCTGGGGGAGATTCCGGAGGCGGAGTTGATCCGCCGCGGAATCGTGCACGATGTGCTCAGCCAAGAGTACGAAGCCCGACGGAAATTGCATCCTCGGACCCCGCCGGTTCCTCCCGAGGATTAGGAACCAAGGCAGCGGAGTTCAACCCTCCCGCCAACGGCGCAGCAGGTTGTGGGTGATTCGTTGGACGCGGGGATCCGGTCCGTGAGGCCGGCCATTGTGCACGTAAGGCAACCAATGTCCCGGAGGACTGCTCAACCCTTGTGCCCAAAAGATCGTGGAGGCATTGAAGACGATGTTCCCTTTGGGGCCGGAATAAATCGTGGCTTCGTAGTGGCTCTCCGCTTCACCGGCCGTCCAAGTTTTACCCGAAGCGACCACTTGCAAACCCGGAATGTCAGCGGGGTCCCCGTGGAACTCCCATCCTACCAGACCGGGGATAGCCTCGCCGGCTCGCATCCCGGTCCCCTCGAAAATCCAATGCTGAGGCAAGCGGCAGATCCAATCGCCGGAACCGTTGAATGGAGAGACGGTCTGAGCACCAATGAGCGTTGCTTCATTGGGTGCCTGCACAGGCAGATCGGCCATGTATTTTTCTTCTCCGGGACGGATGCCACCGTAGCGCCCCACCCGTTCGATGACCCGATGCGGCTGACCACTTTTTCCCGCGCTAGCTTCTAGGACAAAGCAGCAGGTGTTGCCGGAAAAGAAGCCAAAATGAACCCCCCGTCGGACCGCTTCCAAACAGTGGTCGAATTGCCGCCGCGTCCAATACTCGTCGTGTCCTACGGAAAGGAAGGCTTTGCAGCGGAGCAAATTATCGAGAGAGCGATCTACATCTTCGTTGGCACAGTAGGTCACGTCATAACCGTGCTGTTCCAGCCAGTAAGAGAAGGGAAACTCGAAGAGAAGGAATTCGCCGGAACCAAGGGACAAGGGATTATCCGTAACTTGCCAATAGCGGGCGTAAGGCCGATCAAAGCTGACGCGGACCCCTGAAACCAGCGGTTTGCGATCAGGACGGTCGTTGTCGTAGAGTGAGTCGGCGGCGGGCCATTTGTTGTAGGCTTGCCAGGTGTTGGTGCTGCATTGAAACAGTAGGTCCGCCCGGCGGTTATCTCGAACGATAAAGATGCAATAGCTTTGGTAACGATGGTTCTTGGCGTTCAATTGAGCCAAATACACTCCGCTGAGCCAATCGGGGGGAATGGTGATCTCCACGGCGGGTTTCCATTGGCATTCCCGTAGCCGTTTGTCCCCTCGTGGTGGGATCTCCTGACTCCGACCCTCGAACGGCCCTAGAGTGGCCACTAAGCGTCCCCCGCTGCCACCATAATAACCGAGCCGGTAAATGGCGATATGGAAAGGAGTAGGTGGGTTGGTGCTAACGCAAAACCCAATCGTTTCCCCCGCTGCCACCGAGGTGCGGGTGCAATACCCCTCGATCAGAGATTGGCGCAGGCGATTGCCGGCATCAAACTTGATGTAGGTGAGTTGCCACTGGTTGGTGCCAGGCCGCTGATTCTCCTCGATAATCGGATTGGCGCGCGGGGCGGCAGCATGGACAAAAAGGTGCGTGCCAGAAGCGAACGCTGTCGTTGCAATACTGCCGAGGAGAATGTCCCGGCGTGTGGGTTGATTCGACATTGGCATGCCCTCTCTGACCGTGTGCCTGGTCCGTGATTTCCGGACCGAACGATTGATCGTTCGGCGGATTTTACCTTCGCATATTTCTGCTACAGATACAAGCAGGAGGCGGAAAAGTGTGTCTGACCTCCCTCCAGGACGGTTAGACCGTCGGAAATAAGCTTTTCCCCCGAGATGTTCAACGCTCCTCAAGATGGTGGCCGATCGCACCAGCCGAGAAGCAGAGCTGATGGCGGGGATATGCAGGCACAGGATGTGGTAGGATGAATTTCCGGCCATCCGCACAATCGATGGTCTTAGGTGTGAGAAAGGGGATCAGGAGCCATGCCCTTGCCCCGACTACGCTTGGCTCAGTTGTACGAAGATCTGGAAGTCAGCATGGCTCAACTCTGTCAGGATGACAGTGCTGTAGCCGCGAGCCGTGCTCGTCTGGAAACCGCCTTGGCGAGCGGGGGGACGATCTACGGCGTCAACACTGGTTTTGGCGCGCTTGCACGCACGCGCATAGCCGCGGAACATCAGCAGTTGTTACAGCGGAATCTCCTGCTCAGTCACGCGGTGGGAGTAGGCGAACCTTTGCCGCCGGCGATCTCCCGCTTGATGCTCCGCTTGAAGCTCCACGCTTTAGGTCAGGGGTATTCCGGCGTGTCTCTGCCGACGTTCCGGCGGCTGCTAGATTTCGATCGGCGCGGACGGATTCCTGTGGTGCCCAGCCGCGGCAGTGTCGGCGCTTCAGGAGACCTGGCACCTCTGGCGCATCTGTGCTTGCCCTTGATCGGTCAGGGGGCTTTCTGGGACGAAACGGGCACGCGCTGCCGGCCCGCCGCCGAAGTGCTGGCCGAGGAAGGCTGGGAACCTCTGGAACTGGCCGCTAAGGACGGCCTGGCCTTGATCAACGGAACCCAATTCATGAGTGCGTGCGGAGCCTACGTACTCGAGAAAGCCCAGCGTCTCTTGGACCTATACGATTTGGCCGCTGCCATGTCCCTGGAAGCCTTACAAGGGAGTATCAAGCCGTTCGATAGCCGGGTGATGGAATTGCGTCCGTATGCGGGAGCCATACAGGTGGCGGCTCACATTCGTTTCCTGCTGCAAGAAAGCCAGATTCTGGAGTCCCACCGTCACTGCGGTAAAGTCCAGGACCCTTACTGCCTCCGCTGCGTTCCTCAAGTGCATGGTGCCAGCCGAGATGCCTTGACCTGGGCTAGCACGATTGTGGAGACCGAACTCAACAGCATCACGGACAATCCACTTGTCTTGTCCGATGGCGATATTCTCAGCGCGGGTCACTTTCACGGTCAGCCGTTGTCAATTGCCCTAGACACAGCAGCCATGGCGCTGGCCACACTGGCCTGTATCGCGGAACGCCGAATCTATCTGCTTCTGGAAGGCCACGATGGACTGCCCCGTTTGCTCATGCGGCAGACCGGCCTCAATTCGGGCTTCATGATCCCGCAGTACACCGCCGCTGCTCTCGTCAGCGAAAATAAGGTTCTCTGCCACCCCGCCTGCGTCGATTCCATCCCCACGAGCCTAGGCCAAGAAGATCACGTCAGCATGGGAAGCGTGGCAGCGCTGAAACTGCTCCAAGTGTATGACAACGTGGAGACCGTATTGGCGATCGAGCTTCTCACCGCCGCCCAGGCCTTGGATTACCGCCATCCCTTGCGGCCCGGACGCGGGGTAGAAGCAGCCCACCAAAGGATTCGTTCCCATATCCCCCATCGCGAAGCCGACTACCTGTTCCACGAAGACTTGCAGCCGATGTTCCGTCTGATCCGCAGTGACGAGTTGCTGTTGGCCAGCGGGTTACGCGACAGGCATCGACCGTCCCATGAGAATCCGTAAGGTGGGATAGGGTGAATACTTTGATCATTCCGATGGTCGCGGCACCGGTTTCTGACAGTCGGCCCTGTGGGAAAGTCTGGCATCGTTCGTGTCAGCAGGCAGCCGGAGAAAGGGGACAAGGTGAGCAGCCATCGGGAAGGATTTCGTGGTAGCGGCTGGGCAGGAGACAATATGCGTGTCACCATTGCCAGTCTGGTAGCGCGGCGAGAACTGCGCGATCAATGGCGGGATCGGCGGACGTTGTTCCTCATCTTCGGTCTGCCGCTGTTGATGTATCCTCTGTTTGTGGGCGTGGGCTTGCTGTTCTGGGCTGCATTGCAAGACAAGCAGTATGTTATCGGCGTGGTGGGGGCTGAGCGCCTTCCCACCGGAGCGGCTCCACTAGGGGCTGCGGCGGGAATGGCAGCGGAGGCGATGTATGCCCGTCAGGTCTACCCCGCCTTGATTCAAGCCGGGCGGTTCCATCCACGGTATCTCCCCCTGACTAGCAATGGCGGTGGAGACCTGCTCCTGCGCTTTCTGAGTGAAGCGGATGAGGAACTCTTGGCCCAACGGGCCATCGATGCTCTGCTAATTGTGGAAGGAAACTGCGCTGAGGAACTCGAGCGCGGCGGGCAACCGGTTTTGCGCATTCTGGCCCGCGAAGGCGAGGAAAACTCCAAACTGGCTGTCCGGCGATTGGCCGATGTCTTGAATCAATGGCAGGAGGATGTCAAAAAAGTCCGCTTCGCCCGCCATAATCTGCCGCCAGATTTCGACGAACCTGTCCGCGTCCACAATCCTCTATCGGACAAACCCCTGGAAAAGCGCTTGTTCGATGAGTTGCGCGACACGCTGGTTAAAGTGATTCCCTTCCTGCTGATCATGTGGATGCTCACAGGGTCGCTTTATCCAGCCATCGATATGACGGCGGGCGAAAAGGAGCGCGGCACCATGGAGACGCTGCTGATCAGCCCGGCTTCGCGCAGTGAGATCGTCACGGGTAAGTTTATTGCCGTAGCTGTGATGGGTTATGCAACGGCGGTGTGGAACGTGATCCTAATGGTCGGGGCAGTCCTGGTCGCGCAGATGTTTTTCCCCCACGAGTTGCTCTCGATGCCGGGCCTCATCGCCGGCATGCTGACAGCCATCCCCTTGGCCATTCTGATTTCTGCTGCTGCCCTCTCTTTGGGAATCTTCGCCCGCAGCACGCGTGAGGGGAATTACTACATGGTACCGATGTTCCTCGTGTTACTTCCCCTGGCGTACTGGAGCATGACGCCCGGAAACGAACTCAATGGACAGACGGCCTGGGTGCCCGTCGTCAACGTGCTGTTATTGCAACAACGTCTGCTAGCTACCCGGCCGGACCCATTCCCTTGGGCAACTGTACCCGTGATTGTAATCTCTTTGATTATCTGCATCACCCTACTCCTGGCGGTGGCCATTGCACAATTCCATCGGGAAGAGGTACTATTCCGAGATGCCCAAGCTCCTGCTCGGGGTTGGTTCCGAAAAAATGCACCTTCACCTGATTAGTTGCTGAAAAGCCAGCGCCTCTGGCGTGAGGCAGCGGGGTGAGATGCAGGGGGATCAGAGGAGCCGCATCGGGCCTCGTCAGGAGGGCCACGCCGCAAACAGCACTTGTACCAAGACTAGTAGGAAAAATCCGATACTAATGACGCCATTGACCTGGAAGAAGGCCTGCTGGACGCGGCTGAGGTCCTCCGGCCGGACGAGGTAGTGTTCATAGGCGAGCAAAGAGCCGACCAGGAGCAAGCCGAGGTAGTAAATAGTCCCTAGGGGTGGAGCCGCCAACGGGAGCAGGGCCAGTAATACGAGCATGATCAAATGACACAGGGCTGCCACGCGCAGGGCAGCGGCCACACCCAAGCGAGCGGGCAGACTCTGCAAGCCAGTACGGCGATCAAATTCTGCGTCTTGACAGGCATAGAGAATGTCGAAGCCCGCGACCCAGAAGGCGACAGCGGCTCCGAGCAAAAGAGGGGCGTACAGAGCTGTCAACCCTCGCAACGCGATCCAACTGGCGAGGGGTGCCAGCATCAACGCTGAGCCTAGCCAAAAGTGTGCCAGTGAGGTGAAACGCTTGGCATACGAGTAGCCGAGAATCCACATGAGCACCGGTCCGCTCAGGTATAACGGCCAGGGATTTGGCGGCTCCCTCCAGAGAAACAACAGCGTTCCTGCGACAAAAGCTAGACAGCAGAGCAAACAGAAGAGAACCACGGTGCGTAGGGACAATTGGCCGGCGGGAAGATGTCGTTGGGCAGTGCGCGGATTCGCCGCATCGTAATGCCGGTCCACAATCCGGTTGAACGCCATCGCTGCGCTGCGGGCACTCACCATACACCAGAGAATGCCCGCCAAGTCCAGAAGCCGGAACGGCTCCTCCGTCCAGGCCAAGACTGCTGCCGTCAAAGCAAAGGGTAATGCAAACACCGTATGGCTGAACCGGATCAACTCCAGCAATCGGCGAACCAACTGTCCCATGAGATATCTTCCCCCCAGAGGGAGGGGTCTAATCCCACTCGTGTATCTTCTTGTCCTTATTTTGCGTTGTTGTCTCGTACCATTCGCTGTCTGTTGTTGTATTACCGCTGGAGTTGTCAGCTTCAGGTGTAACTCCAGCACCCTCGCTAGAAAATGCCGGAAGAGGTCCGCACCTCGAAGGACAGAATGATCCCAGTCTATCGCCGGAACTCCTTTGGAACGAACGCCCGCCGATCAAGCAGCCTGGGAAAACTCCCGAGAGGTAGAGGCCGTGTACCGCCGTGGAAAGGTCTGCGGAAAAATTGGAATATAAGCGGGTTGAGGAATGTCGCAGGGTTCCAATCACGATCATCCTCTTCGAGGAACAATGTCGATGTACGGGAGGGGTAGCAGTAGAATCGCCGGTTCTGCGGAAAAACATTCAGAGAGTATTTACCCAGACCAGAGAGTAATCGAAGTGGAAAATAGACCGCCTCGCGAGAGGATCAGGAAAACGTATAATGCCATCGAGGCATGATGGAGCCAAGATCCGGGACCGCGTATGAATACTTCGCTCTACGTAACTCCAGCGGCGCCGATCACGTTGCCCGAACCGAATCCAGCGCGGGATAGTGTGGAGTTGTTGCGGCAAATGCTTCAGGTCCAGCAGGAGCAGTTACACCTGATGAAAGTCCAACTGGCAGCCCAAGATCACGTGGCTAGATGCCGCGCCTTCCTGCAACGGTGGGAAGGAGACTATCCCGATTTGGGGGCCGCCTGCAAACGAGCGTTGCCGCTTCTGGAGCGGGCCTATGTCCATCTTCTGCGGGAGATGGCCGAGCAGATCGGCAACATGGAAGCGGACGAAGTCTGCGATGAATTCTGGCTCAGCGAGTTCATCGATCGCTATGGGATGCGATTAAGTCAGTTGGGGAACATCGTCAGTCAGGTTGCACCGCTGGCCGAAGCGGCTAACACGGCCTCTGGAAATGGAGGGAATTGAACCGCCGCTCTGGGTAGAACATCATAAAGAAGGTGGTGATCTTCAGACTCGCGTTACTGTTTCCAAAAGCTCATCGCCGGTAGTGGTGGCCGGGAGTTAGGGGGCGTAATGAACGAACGGTAGGCTATGCCGGGTCGAAATTGCGTTTATGTGGAATTGGGCCGGTGCAGGGTGGTAGATGGAACCTGATGATTCTTTTGAGAGGTTCCCCTTAGGGGGGCTTGCACGGGATGAAGGTGCGGGAAGCGGTTGAGGAAATATCCAAGCAGCGGAAGGATTAGGCATGGAACCCAGTGCTGCCGAAATTGCCCAACTGAGGGAATTGTATTCCCAAGGCCGGTACATGCAGGCCTGGGCGCTGGTGCAGCAGTTTGCTCCCTTGCGATCCTGGCGCGGGACCTCAGCCCGTTTGATCGGGGGCCGGCTGGCCATGCAGCTTGGGGCGCCGAAGCTGGGACGGCAACTGCATCTCTTGGCCTGGCGTCACGCTCCGGCCCATCTGGAAGCCATCTACTACCAAGCCCGGTATCTTCTGGAACGCTTCGGACCGGTGTCGGCCTGGCGCTTCGCCCGGCGGCATCCGGATTGGTCCGATGCCTCACCAGAATTGCAGGCTGACTGGTGGAGCCTGCTGGGTTTCCTAGCGGGCCGCTTTCGGGATTGGGAACGCGCCGAGCGGTTGTTCCAAAAAGCCGAAAACCTGGCCCCGGATCACCCGTGGACGTTCGTCGAGCGCGCCGGTGTTTATGAGATGGCTGAGAAATACGAACAGGGCCTGGAAGCCGCCCAGCGCGCTTTGGAGTTGCGTCCCTGGTATCGACCGGCCGTACAGGCCGCCGCCCACCTTTTGTTCCGTTTGGGACGCTCGCAAGCCGCTCTGGAATTGCTCTACGAAGGGATGGAGCATCTGGAATGCGGCCTCCTCGCTGCTCAAGCCGCCGTCATCCATTACGAACAGGAGCAGTACACCGAGGGTCTGGCGGCTTTGGAGCGCTTCGAAGCTCTTTCCCCCCTGATGGAGGATGAGTCGCGGCAATGGTTGGCCGCTCGGCGGACCGACATGCTCTTGCGCCTGGGGCGGTATCAGGAGGCTGTGCCTGTAGCCCGTTCCGTCAAGGAAGATTTCTACACGGCACTAGCTGATCGGGTATCCACGCTTGCGGAAACGATGCCCCAGCCCCGGAAGCTACTGTTATCAGAAGGAACACGCTGGCAAGGCCGGCCATGGGACCGGTATTTGGAACAGTGGTGGCAGCAGCCGCCGCCCGTAGCTTCCTGGGATGCCTCGCCGCCGCCGCTCGATGGATTACCCAACATCGAGGATCGTCTGCGCTGGCAGGCGGCCCATTGGCGGGTCCGGGACTTCCGTCTCACGGCCGAATCTGTCGCAGGCCTGATCGCGCGCGGATGCCCTTTCATCGTTCATTTTGTCGAAGCTGGCTATACGCAGCCCCGCCTCGCTATCGGCTATGATCCGCTGCGCAACACCCTCCTGTGGGGAGATGCCGACGAACGACTGATAGGGGAAACACCCCTGGAGGCGATTCTCGAGCGCCAAGCAGCTTTCGGACCGCGAGCCACGGTCTATGTGCCTCAAGCGGCAGCGGATCGCCTGGATTCTCTCCTGCTTCCTGATGCAGAGCTTTATGATGCTCTCGCAGCTATTCAGCAAGCATTGCTGGAGCATGATCGTTTCTCGGCTACTAGAGCTTATCAGCGTCTTCAGGCGGAGCATCCAGATCATCAGGTAACCCTGTTTGCCGCCCTGGCTTTGGCTCACTACGATGCCCACCCGTTGCGGCTGCTGGATTGCTATGAAAAGCTGCTGGCGCGCCATCCCCGTGAGACGACGTGGATACTGGGAAAAGCGGGTGTGCTAAGGGAATTGCATCGATGGGAGGAACGCGAGAGTTTTCTCATCCAACAAGCGCAGCAAGCAGATGTCGATCCACTGATCCTGTTGAATCTGGCGCAGACTTTGATGGTTCGTGCCCCGGAACGCGAGTGTGCCGCCTGGCTGGTACGCCGAGCCTTGCGCCTACGCCCTCTGGCACCTGCGGGGCACTTCCTCTCAGGAGCGTTGGCTTGGGATCGGCAGCGGTTTGCTGAAGCCGTTGAATGCTACCGCTTCGCCTGCACCTTAGATGACCGTGAGGAACAATTCGCCGAGGCTTATGCTCGCACCACGTTGGCCCAAAATCAAGCCCCGGAAGCCTTGCGCTTGTTTCAGAATAAAGGCCCGCGCGCGGAGATGCCTCAGCCGGTAGCCGTCCGCGCCCTCTACTACCTCCTTTGGGATCGGGGAGAACGGGATCATGGGCTGGTTGCCTTGGACCAGGCTATCCGCAAATTGACGGAGCTGTGTCACCGGTCATGGGATAATTCAACGGGCAAGTATGTGTCCGCCATTTCCGAGGCGGGTAGTGATGAATCCAAGATGGCTTTTCGGCTATCAGGCGCCAGCGATGCCGATCGCTCTCCGAGGCCCCAAGAAGCAGCCCCACCTTTTCCTAAGTCTCCCGCCGCGGAAGCCCTAGGGGAATTGTTGCTCTTCCGGGCCGAACAGCATGCCGCCGCTGGACAAGGTGACGCAGCCCGCCAGGATCTGGAGGCGGCACGCCCCCTTACCAATCCCAAGCAATGGCTTCGCACCGCCGCGCGCGTCGCACGGTGCCGGCCGAACTTCGCCGAAGCCCTCACCTTCCTGCGGGAATGGACGCGCCGCTGGCCGTTCGACATGGAAGGCCAGCAGTTCCTGATCAGCGTCCTCCAGGAAACAGAGGGGCGGGGTGCCGTGCGGGCTTACTTGGCTCAACAATGCCAACAGTTCCCTCATCACTATCCCCTGCACAAGCTCCGGGCAGAGTTTCTGAGCAACGATCCGGAAGGAGGCGGAATCGAGGCGGTGCAGGTCCTCCTGGAACAGTCCCAACAGGATGCCTGGGCTTGGCGGCAACTGGCCCTACTGCTCGCAGAACGCAAACGCTTCACCGAAGCGGAACAAGCTCTGGAGCGAGCTGCCCAACTCGAACCGAACCACCGCTGGTATTATGCCACGCGCGTGCAGGTGCTCAAGCGCATGGATCGGGTGGAAGAAGCTCTGGATACGTTGCGGCAAGCTCTGCGCCGCGACATCGATCAGGAGTCGCTCATCGGAGAGCTGTTGGAGTTGAGCCGGGGCCGCGAAGAAAAACAGGCCGCTCTAGATTTCATCGCGGAACAACTGCGGCGGCAACCGCACACCGGCGAGGGTTTGGTGGCGTTCTTGCAGCAATCCCACCAGCTTATCGCCGCACGCGAAGAACCCGACCCTGACGAACATCAGCACCTGTTGGAAACACTTCAGGAAATCTTAGAATGGCGCCCGGATTTATGGTACGCCTGGTCTACCGTGATCCACCAGATGGCTGGTTTGGGACGGCTGGAAGAAGCCGAGAGTCTGGTTCGCATTGCACTCCACCGCTTCCCGTTGGTCGGCAAATTGTGGTTAGATTACGCCCAGGTCTGCCAGGGATTGCATAAGAGTGAAGAACGCCTGGAAGCGCTACGCCGCGCCTTCATGCTGGCTCCCGGTTGGCCAATGGCTGCCCAGGCTCTGACCGAGGCACTGGCGGAACAAGGAGAGCATGAAGAAGCTGTGACCATCTGGAAGTTGGCGGTGCCGCGCAATCCATTGGAGGGAGCAGTTCACGGCATGCTGGCCAACTGTCTCTGGGAAGCTGGACGAGCCGAAGAGGCTTTGCAGCGCGTCCAACTCGCTCTCCAGCACGACCCAGATTATGATTGGGCCTGGAATGTCTTGCAAGTTTGGTCCGAACGCCTGGATCAGCCGGAAATCCCCATTCAGTTCGCCCGGGAGTTGACTCGCCTGCGCAGCGGCAATCCCGAAGTTTGGTTACGCCTGGCCCGCTTGCTGACTCATCCCCAACATCACGCGGAAGCCCTAGAGGCGCTGGACCGTGCTTTGGTGCTCGATCCTTACCGTGTCGAAGCCTATGATCTGAAGGCGGAACGTTTGGCCGAAATGGGTCGCTACGAAGAAGCGCTTGCTGCGGCTCAGCCTCCCCTTCTGGCGGGCAATCTCCCGCTGGTGCTTCAAGGACGGGTTGCCTGGATCGAAGCCCGCCGTGGCAATTATGCGGCTGCCATTCCTCCCATGCAAGCCCTGGTTGCCATCGAGCCAACCTACGTGTGGGGATGGTACCAATTGGCAGAGTGGTACAGTGCTACCGGACAGAACGAGCATTATTTAGAAGCCGCAGGGGAACTCGTGCGGTTGCAACCGGGCCATCCGATGCATTTGGCCATGCGAGGGGAAGCTCGTCTCAAAACAGGCGACCGCGACGGTGGCAAGGAAGACCTGCGCGAGGCTTTGCGTATCGCTCCTGGCTACTCCTACGCGGCCAGTTTGCTTTTCGATGCCTGCTTGGCCGACGACGAGATTCGTGAGGCCCGCCAAGCCCTGGCTCTGTTGCAGGAGCATCTGGCCGGTCCCGAAGTCGCCGTCAAGCAACTGCAATTGGCCGTCCGTCTACGCGATCAGGATACCGCATTGAAAGCCTTCGGGGAAATCTGCGAAGGGACCGGTCAATCCGCCTACCCCTTGCAACTGGCCCTGCAAGAGTTGAGAAACGCCGGCTGGGAGCCGCAAGCCCTCCCCTTGCTCCGGCAAGCCTGGCAAGGGGGAGGACCGTTCCACCCTTGGGTACCAATCCTGTGGATCGAATCGCCGGAGGGTCAAGCTGCGGATCCGGCGGATCGCCTGCGGGCTGTTGAAACACTTATCAAAGCCTATCCCAAATTCGCTCCCGGTTACGACGCCAAGGCGGAACAACTGGCTTTGCTAGGCCGTTATGAAGAGGCGCTCGCCGCTTGCCAGCCCTCCGAAATCAAACCGCTCCCCGTAGAACTACAAGCCCGGGCTGCTTGGATCGAAGCCCAGCGGATGCGCTGGCAGGAAGCGATCACACGCATGCGGCAACTAGCCAATGAACATCCAGAATTCGCCCCGGCCTGGCGCCACCTGACCATGTGGTATAACACCACAGGGCGCTATCGGGAAGCCCTGGAAGCCGCCGAACAACTGGTCCGCTTGGAACCGAAACATCCCCTTTCGTACCTCCTGCGCGGAGAAGCTCGCCAGCGCTTAGGAGATGCCCGGGGCGCTCGCAGCGACTATCAACAAGCCTGGAACCTCGACCCGACGCTCGAAGGAGCAGGAGTCTTGCTGATCCCGGCCCTACTGGCTGACAACGAAATCGAAGCCGCCGTCCGAGTCCATGCCACCTTGGCGGAACATCATGACACCCCTTGGGTCCGCCTGCGTGCATTGCAAATTGCCTGCCATCAGGGAAACCGTGAAGTCGCCCTTACCCGCTTCCATGCTTTGGCTCGTGATCCAGAAGTCACCCTCGATATCCTTCGGGAGGCCGCCCAGAGCTTCGATCAACAGCAATGGAATCAAACCTTGACCGCCGAACTGAAAGAGATCGTCTCGGACCCTGCGTCCGTTCCCGCAGCCGCTACGCTTTGGGTCGAACGACTGGTCGATCTGGGCCAACCGCAACGGGCAATCGAAGCGATTCCTCACCTGCGAACGTCACATCCCTCTGCAGCCCGTGCCGCCTTATTGGCCTTGCTCATCACCCTCTCCCAGCGGGGACAGCCTGTCCAGGGATTGATCACGCATCATGCCGACCTGTTGCGAGCTGATACCGAAGCATGGGCCATTGCCGGCCATGCCTTGGCTAGCACCGGGCAGTTTGCCCATGCTGCGGCTTGGCTTGCGGACTGGCGCTCCCGTCCGGGTCTAACCCCCCAAATGCTCACTCCCTTGGCCTGGGCCTATCGCCTCCTCGATCAGGACCAGCGTGCCGCTGACGTCTGTTACGCCGCTTTGCAACTCCCCGCTTCCGATCACGAACTGGTCCATTTCCGCGCCTGGGCCGCATTGGACGCCGCGCTGGCCAAGCGGACCGACGAAGCCGCTCAACTTCTAGCCCGCCTTGAAGCCGGCTTCCTACCCGCGGAAGTGTTACCGTTGACTCAACTCACCCGCGCGCTACTACTCGTGCTGACAGCGGGAGAACAAGGACGATCTGTCGCCTTCCGCGAAGCCCGGCAACTCCTCCGTGCCACGATTCCCTTCCATGCCCAGATCCCCGGCTTGCTCCGCGCCTACCGCAAGGTGGTTCGCTTGCTCTCCCAGGCCACAGGCTCGTTCTCAGCTCGTTGTTGGGGACTCTACCTGCTGCTGCGCAGTTACCTGCGCTGAGTTCTTTCTGCCACCGTTGCGACCCAAAAAGTTTCTTTCTACCTCCCAGGCTCTGTTCCTGCTCCCTTCAGTAGCGCTCGCCTCTTTCCAAATCCCGCAGCGAAGATTAAGATGGCATACAGTGGACAGGATGGTTTGACACATACCGGCCAGATGACTGGAATTCGGAGAGGTGCCGGAGTGGTTGATCGGGACGGTCTCGAAAACCGTTGTACCCGCAAGGGTACCGAGGGTTCGAATCCCTCCCTCTCCGCTCATAGGACGGGGCAAAATCGTTTAGTTGATTAGCCACAACATCTTACTCTTTCTTTCCTCCGCCTTAGGCATCAACTTCTCTGGCTGGCAAAGCCTCCCGCTTGGCAATGCGACCGAGCACGAGGTATGTGTGGAGTTGCAGCAGGGGAAGGAATCGCCTCTGGGAAGGTAAGGTGGGCAATAATTCGGTGTTTGCAGTTTGCTACTTGAGCGAGGTTTGCGTCTTCCATTCACTCAGCGGAGAGGGCGGGATTCGAACCCGCGGAGGGGTTTTAGGCCCCTCGCCGCTTTAGCAAAGCGGTGCTTTCAACCACTCAGCCACCTCTCCGGAACCCTTTCTAGCCTTCCTTCCGATAAGCCAGCTCAGCAGTTCTACCAACCTCTGCCCTCGCTGCAATTCGAAGGAAGAATAACTCCGTGTACTATACCATATTTTTACCTTCAGGATGCCGTAAGGACAAGGTCGAAACGGGTGACATTCCCTTCGTGGATCGGAGATATCACCGGCCTGCCCGCAGGTAAATGTCCTAGCCAAGTAACCCAAAGCAGCACAGAAGGCAAGGATCGTCGTAGCCTGGAATCCCCATAAATGAAGGAATTGCAACTCATCAGGATCAATACGTGCTGCATTCTGCGATGAGACCGAATTGAGGTTATTCGTCAGTAATCAGTGCGGGTTTACGCCGACTGAGCGTAGCAACCCACGAGTGGAATGTCAGTCTACGGTGCGAAAGGGAGTTACTCGTGCGGCAGATTGTTTGTCAGGACTCATTCGGGGCAACAGTTCTGCCTAATGCAACGTCAAATTCACTCAGCAGTGGTACCAGCATAGCAGCAATTGCTAATCCGAACGCTCCAGCTAGTGCGAGGAACGGCATCAGAGGTTCTGCGGATTCCTGCGTACCGGGTTTACCGATCAACACGGTGACCACGGCGTAGAACATCGCCAAGGGACATGCGACACTGGCTAGGCTCAGGGCTGCCGAGGGGCGGTCCGCACTGAAGACATACAAAAGCCCGCCGATCCCGACCGCCAGAAAGGCCACGAAGCTCAGCCACTGGTTTGCGAAGCTACCGCCGTTGATGATGATGAGGTAAATGGCGATCAAAGTACCTACGGAAAGGAAAAACACGGTTCCTAATGTTTGGACAATCGCTTGCCGGCTATTCGGAATACGGAGGGCCACATGCAACCCCAGAACCACAACAAATGCGAACAGGATCGATATCGCTCCGGAGATAGCCAAGAAGGGACCGAAGTTTAGCTCCAGTACAGTTCGCCAGTCGTGGGCGGGAGAAGGGGGAGCTAATGCTCCGACTATCGCGTAGTAAAGGGTTAGCAGAAGCGGAGGAAGTATATACTCTTTGCAATTGTAGAGAGCACCCAGAATTTTGCCAAAAACGAATTCATAGGGAGAAATATCTGTGACAAGCAGGATATCCAACGTCCCTCCATCCCGTTCGGATGTGATAGCAGTGACAGCTTGGGCAGCGACGAGGAGCAGGCTGAGGATGGTCAGAGGGACGAGTCCGTATGCCGCGGCGAAGGCAGGCCGGCCCCCCGGTCGAACCAACTCCGCATAGGCAAAATAGAGAATAAGCAACAAAACCACTGCAAAGGCGAATTTGACAAGGAGGGGGCGTCGTCCATAAGCCAGAGTGCGAATCTCGCGCCAGAGAATCGGATTATGCCAGACGTGGCGAACCGGACCAGGGGCAGCATGTGCTTGCGCTCGTTTCTCCAGTTCCTCGGACTCGTCCAGTTCTTGCACAGTGTCGGGTGCTTCTCGGGGAACGATCGGCTCGCCACTCGGATTCCAGCGGCGCAGTCCCCAAATACCTATCGTGTTGAGCAACACCGTCCAAGCCAGCATAACTACTGCAAAGCCATAAGCCGGTGCCACACCGTTCCAACCCGCACTCGGCGGCGCCAGAACCGTTTGTAGAGCAGCAAATGGGTCCAGCCATGCCTGCACATGACCCGCCGAAGCAGAAACCGGACTTTTGGGAACCAATAAACCGACGGCCTGGACTAAACCCAAGTACAAGGCCAGAAATAAGACGGACAAAGCCAAGGCTTGAAAGGTCCGCTCGCGCCACAGAGCGACCAAAGCTCCGAGAGAACCAGCGGCTATAGCCGTTGCAGCAAGGATCACCAGCGTCTGAAGCACCTGTTGTGGCGCTATTCCGCCCAGCAAAAGGAGCAACGCTAGGACTGGCGCGGTGATGGCCAGTTGGATCGTGATCGGTAACAAGGCACCGAGCATCTTTCCTAACACAATTTCGTAGTCTCGCATGTCGGTGATCAGGAGCAGGACGAAGGTCCGACGATCTTTTTCCTGAGCCACAGCCCCCGCAGCCGACAGCGTGGCAAAAAAAAGAGTCAACAACAGCAAAACGTAAGATACGATCTGATACAGCAGCAATCCGAAGGCAGCCGTCTCGCCGAGCGAGGCTTCCCGGGTAAAACCGATACTCGCCTGCCAAGTGGTAATACCAAGCACAACTAGCAGCCCGATCATAGCCGCTCGGCTGGCATAGTGACCACTGCGGCGAGGCACCGTTACCACTTCACGACGAAAGATAGGTCCCAGCACGCTAGTTCTTCCCTCCCCGTTTGTTCCCACTCCGCTTCCCGATATCGTTCATTCGAGCGATGTATCCCACCCCGAAATACCTGCAGAATGTATAATGGGCCTTTATGAAAGTCATTCTTTTCCTACTGCGGGGCTGCCATGCCGGCTGGCTGGGCACTTACGGAAACGAGTGGGTTGGTACTCCCCACTGCGACCGCTTGGCTTATGAGGGTATCGTGTGGGATCGTTACTATGCCGATCAGGTAGACCCTTTGCACCAGCGACAGCGATTGATCTCCTTGGTCCGAACCTTGCGAACCGGCGGAGTTACTACAGCACTCGTCCGCGCACATGCCCCGGTCCATGACTTCCCTGCCTCATTCTACGAACCGTGGGAGTATCTGTTCGATGCTCGGCCGGAGGTTGGCCATTCCCCCTTACGGCCCTTTGTAGAACACTGGCCCAGCATTTTAAACCAACTGGCCAATGACCGTCACTTCTTTCTTTGTGTCGATCTAGGGCGATTACTGCCTCCTTGGGAAGTCCCCCTCGACGTCTTCACGGCATATCTAGATCTGGAAGAAGCTGCAGCCGCGGACGTGCGAGATGAGGCCGAGCAAGCTGCAGCCGGAGAAGATGTTCCTTCATCCACTTCCCCCCCTCAAGAACATGACGATGCTGCAAGAGTGGAAGATATTTCACCGTGTACGGAACCCCCAGTAGGTCCGTTTGACACCACGGATGAAGCAGCTTGGCAGTGGCTGCATGCCTCTTTTGCCGCCGTGGTAACCACTTGGGATGCCGAAATCGGAGCAGCTTGGGACTATCTGCGCCAGCATCCGCTCCAGCAAGAAGCTCTTTGGATTCTTACCTCCGACCTCGGTTTTCCTCTAGGAGAGCATGGACGGGTGGGTTGGGATCGTCCCTGGCTTTACGAAGAGGTTGTCCACCTGCCGCTGATCATACGCCTTCCTGGAGCGGATCAGGGAGGTCGCCGTGTCTCCGCATTGACGCAATCAGCGGACCTGTTAGCCACTTTAGCAGATGCCTTTCTGGGTTTGGTGCAGCCGTCCCTTGAAGGACAGTCCTTGCTTCCTCTGTTGCAGCGTCAGGCGTTCTCGGGCCGACAAGAAGTGATCAGTTATTGGGAAATGGAATGCGCCGCTGAGGTGGCCCTGCGTACAGATACATGGTCCTTTCTATGGCCAATCAGGACGCCTGCGGGAGAAGAGCGCTGGCCTCAATTATACGCCAAACCAGAAGATCGCTGGGAAGTCAACGACTTACGATCCCGGCAACTGACTCAGGCTGAGATTTACGAAGCCCGATTACGAGAATGGATTCAGGAACACATGCCGCACTTGGCATAGCGCAAAATTGTCGTACAATTGGCAATTTGTCAATTGTATGCTATAGTGGTCAAAAATATCATCTTGTGAATTGCTGGAATATACCACCAAAAGTAACCCTATGGGGTGATAATGATTATGTTCAAGCGTCATACATGGGAGTTATTTATTATCTCATTTTTAGTTCTATTTTTGGAACTAGTATGTATTCGTTGGTTTCCAGCACATGTGTTATTTTTGACTTTCTTCGTGAATCTAGTACTCATTGCATGCTTTGTTGGCATGTCAATCGGATGTCTATTGGCAAAATCTTCCATCAATCACATTTATAGTACACCATACTGGTTGACATTGTCATTGATTCTTGCTTTGGTGATTGATAGATATTCCGGTCTGCTCATATTTAACATATTGATGGGTGATCAAAGCCAGACCGATGTTGTATATTTTGGTGCCGAAGCAGCAGCCTCACCCAGGAATCGCTTGCCTTTTGCAATACCCATCGAAGCATTTGCGGCGGTGTACTTCGCTTTGATTGTGGCAATTTTCGTAGGACCTGGGCAGGAGATGGGGCGTGCTTTCAACCGTATTCCTGAACGAACAACGGCATACTCCGCTAATCTACTCGGCAGTTTGGCGGGAATTATCGCATTTGCTGTTTGTTCCTACTTCCGCATTCCGCCTCCTGCGTGGTTTGGCATAGCTTCCATCATTATTCTTCGTTGGATATGGATACAATGTTGTAGTTCAGAGAAAAATTTATCAAATAATATACAGATAACAAAAAATTATTTACCGCGTCGGATTATCAGAACATTATTTCTTGTCTTTTCGGTTCTGCTGACTATTCCCACATCTGGTATACTGAACAATCAGGAAAGGTTGACTACATGGAGTGAATATTATAGAGTTGATTACATCCCTGCCAATCAAATGATTGTGACCAATTTGATTGCACATCAATTGATCGAACCGCAATCCAGACCTCCCGAGGCTGCCATTCCCTATGCTCTGCCATATTTACTGCAACGAGAATTGCGTCACCAAAACGGCACACCGGCTTGGCCAGACTTTCACCGCATCCTCATCATAGGAGCAGGCTGTGGCAATGATGTGGCTAGAGCCTTGCTCTTCACCTCTAATCATACTGATCTACACATCGATGCGGTTGAGATTGATCCCGTCATTCAACAACTTGGAGTGCGGTATCATACAGATAAACCCTACAGCGATCCGCGTGTACATGTCACAATCAATGACGGTCGGAATTTCTTGCGTCAAGCACCCGATGCAACTTACGATCTAGTTATATTTGCATTAGTAGACTCCTTGGTATTACAATCGGGTTATACTAGTTTGAGACTGGAAAGTTATCTATTTACATTAGAAAGCTTTCGAGATGTAAGAAGGGTACTAAAACCTCAAGGTATAGCTGTAATATACAATGTATTTCGTCAAGGCTGGATTGCAGCCCGCTTACGGGAACAGTTGCGGTTAGCCTTTGATGGGTCCGAGCCGGTGGTTATCGCCACACCTCCGCGAAGCGAAATCCGTCTGAGCCATTTCCTGCCTCATACAGGCATCAGCTTCTTCGCCGGGCGAGAAGAGGTCCTAGCTCCTTTGCGGGAGGCCTTTGCTCCCGGCCCAAACCAAGCGGTACGTTTCTGGTATCCTTGGAATGTGGGAATTCAGGCAGAAGTTGATCCCAATGTGCCTCGCACCCGCAAAGCGCAATTCGGAGCAACGCCTCCCTCGATGCCACCAATAGGGGAAGAAATCGCCGACTCTCAACTAGACGACAAATCTAATAAAAGCCCGACATGGATTGGTCTTTATCCTGCCATTGTAGAAGATAGTAATGGATCATTGAAGCTTGCTACAGATGACTGGCCTTTTCTTTATACACGTTTTCCAGCAATTCCTAACCTGACATTACGCAGCATGATATTAATCGCTGGGCTTTCTGTTGTCTTGTGGTGGCTCTATGGTGGCTGGCAAATGTGGCGGTCGGAAAGCCCCGACTCCAGAATTCAAGACGCTATGCGTGTTGAATGGGGATTACTCGCTCGCTCATTTTTTCTCGGCGCCGGTTTCATGCTCCTCGAAACGAAAGCTGTGGTCCAGATGGCCCTACTCTTTGGCGGGACGTGGATGGTCAACACGGCTGTCTTCGCAGCGATATTGCTGATGAGCTTACTCAGTAACCTATATGTTATCTGGGCTCAGCCAAAACGCTTGGAAATATACTATGGCGGATTAATGCTGAGTTTGTTAGCAGGTTTATGGATCACACCGGCAGTATTTTTAGGCTGGCCGGGAGGTGTCCAAGTACTAGCGGCATGTCTGTTAGCTTTCCTCCCGATTGCTTTTGCAGGTGTCATCTTTGCTACTACGCTCCGACGCACGGAGCAGCCGGATCGCCTCATCGGCGCCAACATCGCCGGAGCGATTCTCGGCGGCTTGAGTGAAAACACCTCCGTGATCTGGGGCTTTTCTGGATTACTCATAGTAGCTTGTGGATTCTATATGATCTCTATGTTGGGAAAGTATACTCGATCAAAAATAGAGCAGCCATGATATTGAACGGACATAATGGTATTTCGTGATAATAGGTTGAGGTGCTTTTTGCGGGATATTTCGTTATTTGGCATCGTTTGACAAGTTTGTTCTCGTGGCTGAAAGTCGTGCGTCCTCATTGTATTTGCTGAGAAAACGTTGCATGAGCCTATCGGGAACCCACCGGCTGAGTTTGACCATGAGATGAACATGCCAGGGAAAGTTGTAAACCTTCTTTCCTCTCTCGATAGCGCGGAGGATCCTCCGGGCTGCTTCCGAAGCATCGAGCAAGCCAGGCATGTAAAATGTGTTGTTCTCCGTCATCGGCGTCTTGATGAAGCCGGGGCAGACCGTTGTGACGCGTACTCCGGTACCACGGAGATGGATGCGTAAGCCGTCGAGATAAACATTGACCGCGGCTTTACTCGCGCAGTAAGCCGACTCACCCGGCAAACCGCGGTAACCTGCGAGACTAGAGATAGCTACGAGATGCCCACGGCGGCGGGCTACCATGTCAGGTATAGCGACAGAGAGTGTGTAAATGACGCCGAGGAGGTTAGTGCGGATCATTTCCTCTACATCATCGAGGTTGACAGCCGGCTCCACTAACGTGGGCCGTCCAACGCCGGCATTGGCGATAACCAGCTCAGGCATACCAAGTTCTTCGCGCGCCATGCGATAGGCTTGCTCGGCTTGTTCGCGCTGTCCAACGTCAGCAGGTACAACCAGCGTTTGCCCCCCCGCCGCGGCGATCTTCTGGGCCAACTCTTCGAGCCGCTCCTTCCGGCGAGCCACCAAAGCCACCTTCCAACCTTGCAGAGCAAGTTGGCGCGCCAGCTCCCAACCGATACCACTGGACGCCCCTGTCACCAGAGCCACAGACGGGCTGTCTTTCATCGTCCCCTCCGCTGTGGATCGCCACGTTGTACCCAGCGGCTTTTACTCACCCAACGTCCTGGCGCTTAATTCAACTCCGCTAAGCATTGGCGCAGATAGCGGACACCATATTCTATGTCCCGGAAACGCTCCTCTTGTGTTCCGACCTCGCGTTCAATCAACAAAGGACCGGTGTATCCCAACTGCCAGAGTTTACGGACGATGGCCCGCGTATTGGTTTGACCTTGTCCGAGAGGCACCTCGGTTCCCCAGGTCCGCGGAACGGTCGGCCGGCAGGCATCTTTCATGTGCACGCTGCGGAGATAGGGAGCGATCAGGTCTAAAGCCTGGAGGGGATCATCTTTGTCATACAGGAGCATATTTGCCGGATCAAAGTTTACCCTGAGATTAGGACATTGCAACTCGTCGAGAGTGCGGCGTAGCAAGGCAGCCGTTTCCTGACCTGTTTCAAACGCGATGGTGACACCAGCCTGTCGTGCTAGATCCGCCACCTGAGCAAGAGTATCCAGGAAGGACTTGCGGCCAGGGTCGCCCACTTCGGGGATAAAACCCGCATGGAGCATCATGTCGGATAGTCCCAATTCGCGGGTGCGAGCTAGTCCCCAGCGGAAGCGCTCGATCCGCTCCGGTCGAAGAGCTGGATCACCAAAGCCACCGGTTTTTTCGATGGTTTGGGGAGTGGTGTAATCTTCTCCCGGAAACCCCAACATGGTGCCCCACATCCGGAACCCCGCCGCACGTGCCACTGTGGGCATATTGTCCCCTTCTACCCAGCTCGCATGGTGCGGGTCGCCACAGGCAATCTGCACCACATCTACTCCCAAACGATCTAGAAAACCCTTCAGCTCCGGAATGCTCGACACCTGCAACGACCAGCTACACACACCGATGGCCAACGGTTCGATGCTCATGAGCAGCCCCTCCTTCATCCAAGCAACGCTCCAGGATGCCGCAGGAAAATTGTAACCAACCCTGTAACTGAAAGCGAGGTGCCAAAAACGGTGACACCCTGTCGATTCTGGCTACTGTCGGAAAGTACCGTCGGAGTTCCACGGAAAATGTCGATACTTTTCGCGTCCAGAGTCATTAGCAGTTCCGGGTTACCTTTCGGTTCAACAGTGTTTTCCCCCTATTTTCCGCGGGAAAAACCGGCTTGAAAAAATGGAAACAGCGATTGGCATGCCGAGTGCTATATCCCACTCTGTCTTCTATCACACTGCGAGGAGTCAATGCTGGCGGGGACGTTGTGCAAGGGAGTGAGAGCCTCCATAGGCTGGGAACAGCTTCCCACCCAAACGTGATGGCGGATACGTAGGCAATGCCGTTACAGCAGGATAGGCGCGGAACGACGCGGTTCTCCTGGAACAGACGGAAATATCAATATGTCAAGGAGATGATACCCAAATCATGCTCCGCTTTCGCCCAAGGAGCGCGGCGCGAGGTTGAGGGCAACTGACGCCCGGGAGCCAGTTGTCCTCCCCCGCCAGAATAATTGCGGTGTCATATCCAAGGATAGGCTGTCCTCAACTCCAGATGAGGCAGTCGGACAGTATTACTCCGCTCTTGTCTTCTAGTGTCCATTCAGTACCAATTCCGCCTGTTTTGCTGCGCCCATTTGTCTTGCGATTCCTGAAAAGATCGTCGGTCATGGGTTCCTGGAGTTAAGTGGGAAACAGGGGGTTCGCTCTTGGCGTGTTCCAGTAACCGTCGATAATGCCAGAAATGCGAAAAGTGGTGATAGGGGAAGAGTGCCTAAACTTGGTCGATATTCAGTGCGAGGTGGAGGGACTGACATGAGCCACGATCTGGGCTGGAATCGTCGAGAAGTGCTACAAGCGGCGCTGGCATTAGCGGCAGGATGGCGGGGGTTCCACAATGCCGTGCAAGGAGCACCCAGTGTATTGCGAAGTCGGGACTCGACCAACAAACTGAATCTCGCGATTATCGGTGTGAACAATCGCGGAGCAGCTAATCTCGCCGCCGTTGCCCAAGAAAACATCGTGGCGCTATGCGATGTGGACGAGGAATGGTCGGCCCAGCAACGTTCCCGCTTCCCTCAAGCTGCCTTTTTCACGGACTACCGTCGCATGTTCGATCAGCTTCATCAGAAGATCGATGCTGTCATCATCAGTACTCCCGATCACCAGCATGCTTTGCCGGCAGCGATCGCGTTATCTCTCGGCAAGCATGTGTACTGTGAAAAACCCCTGACACTCACAGTTCAAGAAGCGCGGCATCTTCGCCAACTCGCGGCAGTGAAGAAATGCATAACCCAAATGGGAACACAAATCCACGCCGGAGAGAATTACCGTCGGGTAGTCGAATGGGTCCGCAGCGGGGTGCTCGGTCCGGTCCAGCGCGTCCTGGTCTGGAACTCCAGCAAGCCTGTCGGGGGCCGTCGCGTGAACAAACCACCGGTAACAAAAGTGAACCGCGATTTGTGGTTGGGACCTAATGAAAATGCCTTTTTTGAGGCCGAGATGCTCCCCTCTGGCTGGAAATTCCCTTGGCCGCACTTCCACTGGCGCTGGTGGTGGGAATATGGCGGGGGAACTCTGGCGGATTTAGGTTGCCATTACCTGGACCTGCCCTTCTGGGCACTGGATCTTTCAGCCCCGACCCGCATTGAAGCCTGCGGACGCAAAACCTATTCCGGCGACAACAACGTACCCGATGTCATGCAGGTGGATTATTATTTTCCCCCTCGAGGCCAGCAGCCCGCAGTGCATCTCACGTGGTACCACGGCGTCCCCGGACCGGACCTGGAAGGCAAAGAAACGTACAAAGGTTATCCGGCCGGTGTGTTGTTTGTCGGCGAGAAAGGACGTCTCGTGGCCGACTACAGCAAGCATCAGTTGTTGCCGGATGAACTGGCCCGCTCCGCAACTCCCCCACCCCGCTCTATTCCTCCATCCGTTGGCCACCATCGAGAATGGTGTGACGCCATTCGCCAAGGCTCTCTTCCGAGTTGCCATTTTGGTTATGCAGGACCGCTTACGGAGACAGTCCTGCTGGGCAATGTCGCCTATCGGGCAGGAAAAGCCATTTCCTGGAATCACGAGAAAGGAACGACGGGCGATTCCACCGCGGATGGCCTGTTGGGACGAAACTATCGCAAAGGCTGGGAACTGCCGAAGGTGGGATAACACATTTGGGATCGATCTCAAGATCGACGACAATGCCCTGACATCTGGATTCGCTCCGCTGTCTCCGGCGTTCAGTGCTGGCTCCAGGACGCTAGAGGTGTTGTTTGTAAGCCACCCAAGTCCAGTGGCGGTCACTGGTTTGCTGGACAGTTTCCGGTGAATAGCCTAATTGCTTCACACAATCCCGTACTTCCTCCACCGTCAGTGCAGCATGCAAGGAGGCAGCAAACATCGCCCGTTGATGCGCGTTGGCTCCCCCCGCGTAAAGATCGACCAACTCTTGCAAAGCTGCCCAGGATGATGGGCGCAGCAAATCACGTACAAATAACAATCCACCCCTCTGACACACCCGATGCATCTCAGCAAACCCCCTTTCCGGCTGCGGCAGATGGTGAATGATGCTATTGGACATCACGGCGGCAAAAGTGTTTTCCGCATAGGGCATTTTCTTGGCATCGATTCGCTCCAATCGAATACACTCTTGGAGCTGGGCCTGGGCCACATTGCGATCGGCCAGCAACAGCATCTGCTGAGCAAGGTCCACAGCCACGATGCGAACTTGCGGACAACGGCGGGCTAACTCGATCGGAATCTGCGCTGTCCCCGTCCCCACATCCAACACAGGCGATCGACCGTCCCAGTGATGGAGAAAATCATCCACAAATAGGGTGTTGACCGCCTTGTGATCCATGGCGTCGTAATCGCGGGCCTCTTCGGGCGTATCCATGACTTCCTCTTCGAGCACGCGAGGTAGCATCGCAACTATCTCCGTCACGAGAAATCCTTCATCAGCCAAACACACCGTACTCCCGAAGTGGGTGGTTCTGCTGCACTGAAGCACATGCAGAAGGGGGAACCCTCTGAGACTAGAGCCGGAAACTCGAACAGCGCTCCGGCGTTGACGTAATTTCCCCCGAACCCCCCTTCACTAGCTGTCGTCGTCCACACTCCTGATAGCACGCTTCCAGGAGCAAATGACACAGTTCTCTGTCAGCCAATCCATTCTGATCCCACCATGTCAGAAGGATCGAGGTGGCCGGATTGAGGCCCGCAACTTTCGTGAGCCAGACAACTCCTGCATCTTCCGTATCAAGGTTGGCAGTTCGTGGATGATGCCAGGCAATCTGGCTGGCCAAGCAGCCGCGTGGAAAGTCGGCGGTGAACTGTCCATGAATCAACAGCGGACTGCCTTGCTCCAATAGGGTAGTCAGGTGCAGTAAACCTGCGTCTGTGACATGGGGCAGCCAATGGCGGACAAATTCGTCACGGGCCTCATGGCGGGTCATGAGTTGCATCCTCCCCCATCCTGCCGAAACAAGCGTAACCGACCCTGGAGGCCAACGGATCAATAGCCGCGAAATCGGTTCGTGCTCTCCGTACTAAAAGAAGCGTACTTGCTACCGCTGCGATGAACCCGCCGTGACGAACTCCACCGGCTATGACAGGGCGGCCAACGGCGGCGATCCGAATGCGGGGAAATCCTAGGTGTCCCCAATGCAAATCGTCAAGGGGATCGCTCAGTACACCTGCCCTCTCTTCCAAGTTGCACCGAACGATATGCTCATAGTTTCTTACCGTAAAATAACTTACGGCATTCTCACTGAACACAACTTTGTAGCAACTTTACCTTAGCCCCTCGCTAGATTCACAGAACAAAAAATGACGCGAAAAGTATAGGAGAACACTATCCCAGTACAATTCAAAAAGATAAAACCTAGCAAATACCATGCTCTCCTCGTACTCATTTAGGCCTGTTCATCGCCCTTCCTCGTCGTCTCCAAGTTATCGGCGCGCCCTCTTGTGCTGAAACGAAGTGAACCATCGAACAATTACGGGATGGGAACCACATTTTTTGAGTCACAGGTACAGTTTCGCGCAATGATGTCATCGTTCGGGAACCAACGCAAACAATATGATGTGATTGAGGGTATTCTATCGATGGTCCGGCCGCCTACCTCCAGTTCCAGCACCAACCCCACCCGCTCGAACGTCTCCTCCACCTTCTTCCACGCCAACGGCCCGCTCGGATCATGCTCATCCCGTGACAACACCTCGTCCTCAGTCGTGATCTCATCAATCCGCCGCCACCCCTCACCCCACGACCCCCGCGCCAACAGCCTGACATCCCCGGTGAAACAGGCCTTGAAAAGCTGAGTGAAGTTAAGGACCGAACCGGTGGCATCCAACGCCGCTGCGAGATAATTCCCCTGCTCCCATTGCTCCTGGGCACTCAACAGCCCGCTGACACCTTGGGCGGCCAAGTTGGTCGAAAAGCTTTGGACCCTTGCCTTCGCCTCTAAAAAACGGCTGACCCCCTCTCATTTGAACCTCATTGAACACCCATGCGTTTTCAAGGTACAGTTAGGTGTTCCACTTTCCATTCTTGTTCTTCTTTCCGAAGGATCACCGTGCATGACAATGAAATGGTTGGATCGTTCACCACCAACTGAACTGATGCTACGAGGCCATCGGGTTGATAGGTCAAGCGTACGCCCCTCACGGACCTGCTTGTGTGGGTCTTCAAAATGGGGCAAAGCTCGACCCGTTGGGACCACTCTTCAAAACCGTATTTTGTTTGTAAGGTTGCCGACGTGCGTGCGTACGCCGACTTCATACGGTTACTTGCGAGATCGTCGAGGAACGCCTCAGCGGCTTCCTGAGCAGAAAGCATTTCATAACTGACTATTCGCACAATCTGAACGATAAGCCATCCACACAAAGGCACTAAAACCAAGATAGATATTAGTATAATCTTTTTGATATTCCCATGATGAAGATTGTGTCTTTTAATCATGATCACGTACCTCCAAGGATAAACATTATCAATATCCTGAACAAGAATCCTAACATTCACGGAGCAAAATGCATGACTGAGGAAAGAATTACAAGAATGGGTAGCATCCTGTTCTACTAAATCTTCGAGGTAGTTACCTTTCTTATAATCTCAAAGGATGTACTAATCACACATATAACACATATAACAGAAAACACAAGCCCTACGACTAGTAAAATCCACGGTCGCTGTTCCAGCCAAGCATGGCAAAGCTTATCCATCTCGGCTGGCTTCCTTGCGAACTTGTTTATACTTAATGAAAATGGAAAGTGAGATGATCAAGAAAAAGATAACTACAAAGAGATTTAGTAATGTATCAACCCATGCCACCATGAAAAAATTTCCCATATTAAAAGCTACGCTAACCGCCAGCAAGACACTCATGACGCACGCCAGAAGACCTAAAGTTAGGGTAAGCCACGGTTGCTTTTCCCGCCAGGTAGCCCAATACCTACACGAGTCGGCTAAATAACGTGCGAATTGCTTATACTGAACGATCATCATGACCATGTAAAGAAATATGAATATGCTAACGACTCCTGCAATGAGGTTTATTAACATATCACGCCACCCCAATATGAAGAATTTTCCCGTAATCTCAAGGGTGGCACTAGTCGCTACTAAGGAGCTAATCCCACCCATTAGGAACCCTAGAAGCAGGGCAATCCACGGTTGCTTTTCCAGCCAGGTGGCCGACCGCCTCCAATAATCGGCGGTACAGCGTGCCACGCGCTTATACGTAATTACCACGCGAAGGGAAATGATCAAGAAACCGATTCCTGCAATGAGATCTAACGTATCACGCCACCCTGGCATGGAAGACTCTCCCGTTAACAAACACTCGGCACGATGTGGGCGGTCTTGTAGGAGCATTGTACAACGCCCTTGGCCAGCAACACAAGGGACAAGGCACCAAGTTGTTCGGCATCAAAGTATGTATGACAGAGAATCATATAGTGATCCGGAGCTTATCACCAACTTCAATCTATGCCAGGTCTCTCACCAGACCCACCACCCCCCCACTCACGCCGGGCGACCCGACGCCCACCTCCCAAAATGGACCGGCCCCGCACACACCGATCTGGAAGCCCAAAGGTAATTTTATTGGTAAGTAAGCACTTGTTCCTACGTTAATACCCGGGCAGATGGTGCCGGTGGGCGCCCAGTTCACACTAACCCCGGGATCTTGGAGGCCTACATAAGGATGAACAGACGGAGCAAAGCCAAATGGACCCGGTGGGCCGGCTCCAATTTGAACGCCACCGCCAATAATAAAACCCACGTTAATATCAATGTACCCGGGGATCCCCCAAGGAAGAGCGGGAGGTGGTGGTCCAGGGGCGGGACCAGGGCCAGGAGGTAGCTGGGCCTGAGCTAACAGGGGAAGGAGGGGAGCGACACCAGCTATAATGGGAATGCGGTTGCCCCTTGGTGGTCCAGGGGCGGGACCGGAAGGGGGAGGTAGGCCGGCCTGAGCCAACAGAGGAGTGACAGCAGCCACAATGGGTACGCCATTCAACCCGCTGCCTAGACCAGCACTTGTGGCGATGCTGACAATTGCGCCTCTGAAAATACGTTCCTGATAAGCCCACGAACTGCGATCGATGACATCGTCGTAGCCTAAGCCACGGCGGAAGTAGCCAGCCATTCCTCCTGTGGCGGCATCACTGAACCCCGCAAAGCCGTTACTGACTTGGGCGAACCAGCCGGTGCGGGGGTGGCCGAGGACCGAGTCCATCGCCAGGATGTTTTCTGGACCGATCCAGTTTGCAACGACATCGTACCAAGGGGTTCGGCGTGGTGGCCTATTGTAGCTGGTGGGACTGGGGGGTGGGGGGAACATGATGGGGCAGGGGCAAAGGTGGTGTCATGGACACCGCCCTGACATCGTGCAAGCCACTCCGATCGAGGGAGCTGAGGAGGGCGTTACTGAACAGCTAGTAGAGATTTGGGATTAGTCATTATGTAAAGAAACTATTCAAAGTGATCTATCCGCTACTTTCTACCGTAACTTGAAAAATAGATTAATAAAAATAGATTAATCATCGAAATACGGATGTCTTGTAGGTTCAAATGCAATTTGTACTAGAACATAATCGGGTTTTTCCTCATATTCATCTAAGTTGACATAGTTCAGATAATCCTCGTCATATAGACACAAACCTAACAAGCGCAGAAACTCTTGAGCATCATCTGGTGCGCAAAATTAGTCTAGGTCTAGAACTGCAGCAGGGAGTTCCTCGAAAGGAGCACTCTGAGTGGTCATATAGTATTCGAAAGCCCAGCGAATGTAGTCTCGCCGCTTCTGATTAAGAGGGTGAAGGAGTGGTTCGATATAGAGAGAAACTATTTTATCGACATCCACTATATTGCATGTATCGTACTCCTGAAATGTAATATCTTCTATTAAGTAGATACACATTAGCTCATCAAAAATTACCTCAAATATATGATAATTAGCTATTTTTTCATATTTTGCTAACTCACAAATAATATTATCATAATCTATATTTCTATTTCATTCATATAATGGAAATGCAGTTATAGGTCTCCCATATTTGTCTAGTACCACTTTAGCACGAGTAAGAGCAAACTTTTCCACCCCAGTTATTTTAGCACACCCTTCCCCTATCCTTGGCTTCATCCAAAGTATAATAGCATCCTTGCTTGGAGCTACTCCACCGCTTGCTGCATACTCGGCTTTGAAAACTCGTTGAGCCTGGGTCTGACAAATAAATCTGGCGCTGGGTGGGGAGCTGTGGCAAAATAGATAAGCCCATTCCTGTTGTTTCAAGGAGTTCGCTATGGACACAACGCCGAAGCTGAATCGTGCCGAGCTGATGCAAGAGTTGCGGGCCGACTTCGAGGAGTTGCTGACCAAAGTGGCCGATGCCGTCGACCACGCTCGGCCAGGGCGGATCATCGCCGACAGCGAGGAACCCGCCCGCGACGCCTTCGCCAAGTTCCGCGAAAAGGTTTACGCCAAGGCTCTGCAGAAGCGACTCGATGCGGCGGAAGCCG
>Ga0101943_1000462_pt1 | contig 67745 bp, 51 predicted proteins | sample DewCreD2012metaG_5_FD_75244 | JGI IMG/M metagenome (GOLD analysis project Ga0101943, IMG submission 75244) | Hot spring sediment bacterial and archeal communities from British Columbia, Canada, to study Microbial Dark Matter (Phase II) - Dewar... ... | reverse complement strand
TTTGGGCGAACCAGTCCGGCAATTGATCCCCTGGGCCGCCGATGCCCTGGATTACCTGGATCAGCGGGCAGCAGCGACTCCCGCTCCCTGCCTGCTGCCAGAACTGTTCGCCGCTTTGGCGACCCGGCATCCCGCCCTCGGCATTCCTGCCTTCCATCAAGGGCTGATCCAGCTCGATGAACTCCGCCTGCTCCGCTTGCTGCCCCATGAGCCAGTGGAAGCTCCTGAATTTGCCCTGGTCCATCGCGGGCAACTCCTCTATGCCGCTCAACGGTGACCTCCGAGCTTGCCAGAGGGAGACATCACCATGCCTGCCCACTCTTTGCGAGGAACATTGCTACTGCTGGCTGCGCTGATCGGCTGGGGTTCTGCGGTCATGGCAGCCTCAGGAACACACACACCGGTGGCGGAATCCTCAGCCTCGGAGTCCCCCGGCTTTCGCATCCGAGCCAGCCGGAAGGCCGCCCCTACCCCTCAAGAGGCAACCCTACTGCTGCCCGCCATTCGACTCCAAAGCGACATCGGCATCTTGGAACTGCGAAGCGATCAGATCCTCCGCCTGACGTTTGCTCGCGAGGACACCGATTCCCCCGCGCTGGACGTGGTCCAACTGCGGGACAAGTCGATTCTGCGCGGTCAGATTTTAGTGCGCGAGTTTCCCGTGCTTACGGCAACCGGCCAGGAATCCTGGCCGCGGACCGAGTTGGCAGAAATTCGCTTCCTCGACATTGGACCCAGCAGTTGGACCGCTCTCTTGATCGGTTTGGTCACTTTGACACTCATGGAAATCGTCCTGGGCATCGATAACATCATTTTCCTCACGATCGTAGTGGGCAAATTGCCACCGGCGCAACAATCTTTGGCCCGCCGCTTCGGCTTAGCCGCTGCTCTGGGAATGCGACTGCTGCTGCTGCTCTTTCTCTCATTCCTCATAGGCTTGACCGCTCCTCTGTTCACCTTGCCCCCCCTTCCCTTCCTCCATGACTGGGAAGCCCGCGTGATCTCCTGGCGGGACCTGATCCTCCTCGGCGGAGGATTGTTCCTCATCGGCAAAAGCGTCCGGGAAATGCATGAGAAGCTGGAACAGGCTCGTCCTGAAAGTCGATCAGCTACCCCGACCCGGCGACCCACGCACTTCCTCTCCGCCGTCATCACCATTGCTCTGATCGATATTGTGTTTTCTCTGGATTCTGTCATCACCGCCATTGGCATGGTGGAAGAGGTTTGGATCATGGTCACCGCGATGGTGCTGGCTATGCTCGTCATGTTGGTTTTTGCCCGCCCCATCGGCACCTTTGTGGATCGCCATCCGACCATCAAAGTGCTGGCCTTGAGTTTTCTCATCCTCATCGGTGTGTTGTTGGCGGCAGAAGGGTTGGGCCAACATCTGGACAAAGGCTACATCTACTTCGCTATGGCCTTTGCTGTGGCTGTGGAGATGATCAATCTGAAGCTCCGCAAAGGAGCCGCGCCTCTGCTCCCCGATAGCCACACATCCGGACCGCTCGCCGCTGAACCCCACCCCTGATCCCCCACACTCCTGAAGACAACTCCTCCGAAGCAACCGGACGGGGTAGGCTCCAAATGGGGCTGAATGTGAACTCCGCACCCAGCCAAACTCACAGCAATGGGACTCCGACGGAGCCAAATGGAGACGGAACCACGCAGACTTCGACCCATCCAACCAGGCTCAGAGTGGGAAAGTCAAAATTCCCACGCGGCGCAAAGGCGGTCCTGCCAAAGCGACAGGTCCAGGACGCACATCGCGCCACTCTGGCAGAATAGTTCCAGGATGGCATCCAAGGGATTTACCATAATGCTTTGTCACATAATCTGTTACGCTTATTTCCCTGACGGGCACGCGACTTGCAGGGAACACCCTTCACCTGGATGAGGGCGAATCCAACTCCAGCCAGAAGGTGGAAGAGCGATCACGAGGACAGACAGTATGGCCTTGCGACCTCTCGGTGACCGGATTGTGGTACGTCGGGAAGCCCCCGAAGAGACGACGGCGGGAGGGATTGTTCTCCCGGACACTGCCAAGAACAAGCCCCAGCGGGGTGTGGTTCTGGCGGTGGGGCCTGGCAAATTGAAGAAGGATGGAACTCGTGCCCCGATGCAACTGAAAGCCGGGGATCGGGTTCTGTTCACCTCTTGGGCCGGTGACGAGTTCAAGGATCGAGCCAAGAACGAAGAAATCCTCATCATGCACGAATCGGACGTGCTCTGCGTGATCGAGGAGAAGTAACTCGATTGGGGGAGCGGCTGGCTGGGGCGCGAGGGACGCCTTCCACGATCCCATCCGCCGTCGGGTTTTCCAAGCCAGACGTATCCTTCCTGACAGTGAGTTATTTAGCCGAGGATGGTCCAATTTGAGGGAAACCAAACTTTTGTGGGAGAAACAGACACCTGCCGTCAAGGTTCACAACGGCGGCATGTCCACTAGGTTCTAGCGAGTCCGAAGGGTGTGGTATCACTGAACTGATACTGGGGAAACGAACATGAGCGCTAAACAACTGATTTTCGATCAGGAAGCCCGTGAGGCGATGAAGCGGGGCATTGCTAAGCTGGCCCGTGCTGTCAAGGTGACGTTGGGTCCCAAAGGCCGCAATGTGGTGATTCAGAAGTCGTTCGGCAGTCCGACCGTCACCAAGGACGGCGTCACCGTGGCCAAGGAAATCCAATTGCCCGACCACGCCGAGAACATCGGCGCCGCCTTGGTCAAGGAAGTGGCCTCCAAGACTGGTGATGTGGCCGGGGACGGAACCACGACGGCGACGGTTCTGGCCGAGTCCATCTTCCTGGAGGGATTGCGGGCTGTCGTGGCCGGTTCCAACCCCATGTTGATGAAGCGCGGCATGGACAAGGCTGTCGAAGATATCGTCGCCAAACTCAAGGACATGACTATTCCGGTCAAGGGAAAGGCTGATCTCAAAAACGTCGCTACGGTTGCTGCCAACGGGGACGAAGTTATCGGCAACATCATTGCCGAGGCCATGGACAAGGTGGGCAAGGATGGCGTGATCACGGTGGAGGAAGCCAAGACCATCGAAACCACCTATGAGTTTGTTGAGGGAATGCAGTTCGACCGGGGTTACCTCTCCCCCTACTTCATCACCAACCCCGAAACGATGGAATGCGAACTGGAGGATGCCTACATCCTCATTCACGAAAAGAAGATCACCAGCAGCCGGGACCTGATCCCCATTCTGGAGAAGGTGTATGATCAGCGGCGCCCGTTGTTGATCATCGCGGAAGAAGTCGAAGGCGAGGCCCTGGCTACCCTGGTGGTCAATGTCATCCGCTCGCAGGGGGCCTTCCGCGTCTGTGCCGTCAAGGCGCCGGGCTACGGCGACCGCCGCAAGGCCATGCTCCAGGATATCGCCATCCTCACCGGCGGTCGGGCCATTTTCGAGGACTTGGGCATCAAACTGGAGAATGTCACCCTGGCGGACTTGGGCCGGGCCAAGAAAGTCAAGGTGGATAAGGACAACACCACCATCATCGAGGGAGCCGGCAAGAAGGCCGACATCGAAGCCCGCATCGCCAGCATCCAGAAGGAACTGGAGAAGAGCACCAGCGACTACGACCGGGAGAAGCTGAGCGAGCGGATCGCCAAGCTCAAGGGCGGGGTCGCCAAGATCAATGTGGGTGGTGCCACAGAAACGGAAGTGAAAGAGAAGAAGATGCGGGTAGAGGACGCGATGCACGCCACGAAAGCGGCCTACCAGGAGGGGATCCTTCCTGGTGGCGGTGTCGCTCTGTTGCGGGCAGCAACAGCCGTCCAGCCGCCGGAATCACTCACCGATGATGAAAAGGTGGGCTACAACATCATCCTGCGTGCCTGCCGGGCACCCCTACGCCAGATCGTCGAAAATGCCGGCGAGGATGGCAATGTCATCGCCAGCAAAATCCTGGAAAACAAGGACACTAACTACGGCTACGACGCGCGGGCTGGTGAGTTCTGCGACATGGTCAAGAAAGGAATCATCGACCCCACCAAAGTCGTCCGCAGTGCCCTGCAAAATGCTGCCAGTGTGGCGACTCTCCTGCTCACCTCGGATGCGCTCGTCGCCGAGGAGCCGAAGAAGGAGGAAGCCAAGAAGGGCGCCGCCGGCGGCAACTACGATGACCTCTATTGATCGTTCTGCCATTGACCTTGGTCGCAGTCAGGCGGCTAGCCTCGACGGCTGATCAGGTTCGGGCGGCGATCACCTCCGCATCAGCCAACCTTCATTTTTCTGCTACCACCGCGCCTGGCATCGCCGACGATAAGACTCGGCCCTTCAGGCAGGTGCGGTGGTATTCCTTTTTTACCCCCCGCGTTGTTCACCGGTGCTATTCGCTCTCATGCCTCGCCGCGAGTGGGCAGAGTCCCCCACCAGGAACCGCTTATTCTCCTTCGCTTTCTTCCCAGAGGAATCCGCCGGCATCCGCCTCGTCCTCACTTTCCATTGCGGCTGCTCCAGGGCAGGAGGATAAGGAGGGAATCCCCGATGAAGTCACCGTTGCCCCGGTGGGGATTTCCCCGCACTCTTGCAGCACTTTTTCCACCATCTGCAACAAAGCCTGCCGTTCTTCTTCCGGTTGATCGGCCAGGTTGTGCTCCACATACTCCCGTACCACCTGGGCGACACTTTGGTGATGGCAGGCCTCATACTCTTCGAGAGGCCAGGGTTGCCCCAGAGCGTTGACCTCTCTCCAGTCCCGCTCATACCAACGAGGAAAGAGCTGGGCAGCTTTCTCTAGGATGTCGTCTAGGATGTCGTGGCCGGCCTGATAGTGGATGACAAGTTTGACCAGCGCTCGCTGCCGCCATTCTGGTGGATACAGCTGTTCCAATCGCGGCAGGTCCGACTCCGAGTCCCGGATGTGGATTTCTTCGATGGGAGTGGCAGGAAGGGGCAAGAACCGCGGCTCGGCGGATAAGCCCTGGCCTCCTACTTCCACAATGACCACACCCTTCCGATCATCTTTTTCCCCCAAGTCCAAGCATTCGATGCTACCGCTGTAGCGGATGTGCGGCTGACCGTTCAACACCTGGGGCTTGTGGATATGTCCCAGGGCGATGTAGTCGAACCATTCGACCCACTGCGCCCTTGGAATCACCACATCATCCGGCGGATGGATACGAAAGAGGCCATGACTGATGTCTGCCCCATAAAGCTGAATGTGGCCCGCTAGAACCGCCGGTATGGTCGGATCGAATCCCGGCGCACTGCATATTTTTTCCAAGGTTCGGACCCAGCAGCTACTCAGCATGTTAGCCCGTTCCTGGGGGGTGGTGCCGGACCGGGGCACGAAGAAATCCGGCGCGAAATGCGTAGGCCGAGGATAAGGCATGAGGACAAACTGCACGCGTGTATTCCGGCGGTCCGCTAGACAAAGCAGGGTGGGACGTGTCGCCAAATAGAAGCGGCCGCTGCGGCTAGGAGTGGCAGCCGAGGGAGTCACTTCCGCCGGTTCAACCAATCCCATCGCTTCGACAATGGTACCACAGAGATGCTCATTGTCGTGGTTTCCCGTCAAGGCTACAATCGTTCCCCCGCGGAGTAAGAAGGGGCGAAAGGTTTGTTCCAGGTGTTCGATATGTTCCCTCCAGGAGTCGGGCCGTACCATCTCACTAAACAGATCGCCCGCCACCAGCAACACATCCACCTCTTCTTGCTGGCAATACTCTGCGATCTGCTCGACAGCACGACGCAAATCCTCGGTTCGATCGATCCGCTGCCCCAAGCGGTCGCCGAGATGCCAATCGGCGGTGTGCAGGATTTTCATGCCCTTGCCCTCATGCCCTTGGCGTGTGATTTGCCACGGAACCCTGTTTCGGGATGGTCCGAGGTCTGTATGCCGACTCCCGTCCTTCACCGTAACGTGCAAAAGTTCCGTGCTTCACAGTAACACCAGGAGTAGCCAGAATCTATGACAGTTGCATGTTCCTAGAAAAAAGATGGCACGTTCTCGCGGGAAAAGGCGGACTCCCAGAATCAGCCGTTGAGTTCCACGGCCTCTTCCCAGTGTTCATAAAGTTGGGTCAAGGCGGCTTTGAGCTGTTCGATCTGCTGTAAAGTGGTGCGGACACGATCGGCATCGCGGTAAAGGTCGGGATTCTGCAATTCAGCTTCCAGGCTAGCCAAGCGGCTTTCCGCCGCGGCTATGTCGGCTTCGATGTCAGCAACTTTGCGGTAGGGGAAGCGGCGTTTGCGCCGTGGCTTACTGCTAGAGGATCGCGGCATACCTCCTCCCTCTGCCCCCGCGTGTCGGGAGGAACGGGAAGCGGATGGAGCCGAACTCCCCGCTTCTTTATTGGCCGCAGCGGCCGACAGGCGGCTTTGCCGTAAGGATTCGTACAAGTCATAATTCCCGTAAACCACCTCCGTGGTGCCGTGGTCGAAGACAATGAGCATATCAACGACCCGGTTGAGGAAATAGCGGTCATGACTGACCACGATGACGGAGCCATCGAAGGCTCGCAAGGCTTCTTCCAGAGCGTCACAAGCCCAGATGTCCAGATGATTGGTCGGTTCGTCAAGAACGAGCAGATTGGCCCGCTGTAAGGTCAAACGGGCGAGGGCAGCCCGGCTGCGCTCCCCGCCGGAGAGACTGCCCACCGGCTGCTCCACCACCTCCCCCGACAAACCGAAACTGCCGAGCAGATCGCGGAGGGTCTGTTCCGTGATGTCCGGATCATCGGCAGGGCGTACCGCCTGCAATACGGTCTGTTCCGGATTCAAGACAGCCAGTTGCTGATCCAGATAGCCAATGACAACACGATGTCCTATCTCGACCCGTCCTTCACTAGGCGCCTCCTCTCCGATCAGGATGCGCAGGAGGGTGGATTTGCCACATCCGTTGGGTCCGAGGATGCCGAGGCGCTTGCCCCGCGGCAACTCCAGGTTCAGATTGCGGAAGAGCACTCGCTGTCCGTAGCGCATGCCCAGGTTTTCCGCCCGGACGACCACATCGCCGCAGCGAGGCACCTCGCGGAAACGGATGCGAGGCATACCCGGCAGCACTGGCTTTTCCAATCGCTCCAGTTTCTCCAGGACCTTGGCTCGCGATTGCGCCTGCCGCGCAAGCTGGCCGTAGTGCACCCGCCGGATGTAATCTTCCTGCCGGGCGATAAACTCCTGTTGGGCCTCGTATTCCTTGAGTTGCCGCTCGTAGCGTTCTTGGCGAAGCCGGACGTACTGGTCGTAATTGCCGGGATAACTCGTGATCCGCCGCTGATGCAATTCCAAAATGCGGGTCGCCACTCGGTTGAGGAAATAGCGGTCATGACTGACGATCACCATCCCTTCCGCTTGGCGGACCAGGTATTCCTCCAGCCAGCGGGTCATGTGAATATCCAGATGGTTGCTCGGTTCGTCCAACAGCAAGACATCTGGGGCAGCCAGGAGTAATCGGGCGAGCAGCAAGCGCCGCTGTTGCCCGCCGGAGAGGGTAGCTGCGGGTCGGTGATAATCCTCTGGCCCAAACCCCAAGCCGCTCAGCACCGCTTCGATCTGATGATCGAGTTGATACGCATTGTGGTGGCGCAGCCACTCGTGCAGGCGATCGTACTGAGCACTGAGCTGCCGGCGGCGATCCTCATCGGTGCAGTGGGCCAGTTCGCTGGCGACTTGCTCAAATTGCTGTTGGGCGGCTATCAGCTCGTCAAGGCCGCTCTGGGCCACTTGATACACGCTCCAATCTGGCGGGAAATGGGCCTGTTGCTCCAACAGGCCGACACGTGCGCCGGCGTGATGTTGCACGCGCCCGCTGTCCGGACTATCCTGTCCCGCTAGGACCCGCAGTAACGTGGTTTTTCCCGCCCCGTTGGGACCCACAAGCCCCAGGCGCTCCCCAGCGTGCAGCTCGAATTCGACGCCCTCAAACAAAGGGGTGGCCGAATACCCTCGGCTCAATCCGCTACAGGACAATAGCAACATCCCCGATCCATCCCTCTGGAAATTGGTGTCTTCTGGGCAATCAGCGTTCCCTTCCCGTACGTACTTCCTTCCCTCTTACGGATGCATTCCGAATGCAAGGCCATCGGCTTCTGGGCTAACATTTTAGCGGAATGCCGTTCCTCTCCTCCTCGGTTCCCTTTCCTCGGTTGCGCTCTGGCTGGGTTATCGGTTTTGTCCTATTATTGTTTCAAGTCAAGTCTGCTCCCTGCATCATCTACGCTGCCGGAAACCCATGTTTTTCCAGGAGGCCGTTCGCATGCGTCTGGTCGTCTGTCTCGCACTAGCAGGAGGTCTTTGCAGTACGATCCTCGCAGCCGAGGACGTGAAAATCCCCCCTCTCAGCGAATTCCAATGGAAGCCGGCTTTTGAAGGCGGCAAGGAATTGGGCGGTTACGACCCCGGCGAAGAGCGTTTTTACTTTTACACGAATGGGTCAGCCGTGGCAGAAATTCATCTTCCGGAAGCGGGCGAGTACGCCATCACTATTGAAGCCAGTTGCACCGAAGCGCAAAAGGAACTGGCGAAGTTCCGGATCACCTGCGGCGAGACGGTCGTCGTCAAAGAGCACACCTGCACCGGTGAAGAGCGAAAAAAGTACTCCTTCACAGCCAAACTAGCCGGCGGAAAGCAGAAGCTGGAAATCGCCTTCCTCAACGACGCTTACAAGGAAAATGAATACGACCGCAACTTCTTCCTCCATGCCGTCCAGATTCGGAAGAAGTAACTCCCCTCTTACGGTTCGTTGTGAACCCGGTTCGTTGCGAACTGAGGTGATGCTGGTTGCTGCCAGTGCAATGACACTGAATAGTGTGCTGGCACTGGACTGACAGGGAGGAAAAATCACGGGAATAAAGCCGGCCAATCCGTGGGTCCGCCGAGGGTTTGGGATCGCTCCCACCAGCGGCGGGCCTCGGCTTTTTCTCCGGCCAACCAGAGTTGCCAGGCCAGTAGATAGGCGAGGGCCGGCTCCTGGGGTTGATCCGCCACCGCCCGACGCAGTGCCGCTAGATGATCGGCATATTTTCGGGGCTGGGAACCATACGGTTCCTTGGGATCGAAATGCGGCCCCGCTTGGGGATGGCGTTGCAGTCCCAGGCGTAAAGCGGCAAAGGCATCGGCATAGCGCCCGGCGGCGATCTCCGCTTGAGCTTGCCAGTAACGGGGAAAGGGTAAATCCGGGTCTTTCTCTGCCGCCCCTGCGAATAACCGAGCTGCCCGACCATATTCACCCGCCGCAAAGGCCGCCCGGCCCTGCTGAACCAGACGCTGCGCTTCCTTGCGAGGATCGGGATCGGGCTGTTCCACCTTCAAGGCGAGGGGTACTGCAAAGGGGTCCACCCGAAAAGGCATAGCCCCGACGGCCGCTTCGGGGACTGTGCTGACCGGTTCTGCGCCGCGATGGACTGACGGTGTAACCTTCGGCTCCTGAATCCTCGGTACGCCACTTCTCTGGGGACTGATCACCAAATAATCCCCGAAAGGCTGTGCTCCCCCCTTCTGGGAAGTCGCGGGAGGGATAGGCTCTGCCTGGGCAACACGACGCGGCACCGACGAGGCGGCGATTGCTCCTGGTTGTTGCGGGCTGATCACGAGGAACTCCCGCGGCGCTTCCGGAGGCGGAGGTGTTAGCCGATGGCCATCCCAGGCTTCTGCATCCCGTGCCTGGACTGGAGGAGGATTTATCCTCCCCTCACGGAGCGGGTTTGCCGGACGCATTGCCATCTGGTCTGCCGCTCGAAATGCTCCCGGCAGGTCGGGGTCCGGCGGCGCTTGAACCAACGGCCAGCCCAGCGGCCCCAGCCAGGGATCGTCCCACATCACCGGCCAGACGCCCCAAGGACCAACGTTCCATCCCGGCCCTACGCCCCAACCCGGCGGTAAAAAGCCAGGGACCCACCCAGCCGGCGTCCACGTGGTCACCGGTGGATACCACCAGCCGCCGATCCACCACCGCGAAGGTCCAAACCAGGGGGTGCTGCCCCATCCCAAGATTCCACCACAAGGACCCCTGCCATACCAGCCGGCGGGTCCCCAGCCCCCCCAATCCCAATAGCGATACCCAAACCCTCCGACAAAACCGGAGATGATGACGCGCCGGCCCGGAATGATCACGCCAACCCCACCGCCACGCACCACCCCTCGGCCCGACGGAGGCAAGAAACCGGCCCGGAACTGGCCCCATGCTGCTGAACCGTCCGCCAGCATCAGCACTACTACCACCGCCAGACTTGCCACTCCGCGGCCCATGATTCCATCCTCCCTGCCGCATTTCCTAGAGACCGCTCCTGCACTCACAACACTCAGACACCTTGACCGTTGGCTTGATGCCTCTGGCTTCGAGGAATCATCCCCGTGCCACTCGACCACGTCACACCCCTCGACCACCATTATCTCCCACCACGACGCGATCCCGCTAGCGGAAAGCTGATGCTCGGAATCTTCAAATTTCCTACTCGTAATATGTTGTAAAAAGATATTTTACGTAAGTCCGGAAAAATTTTTTGTTCGGAGGATTGACTGCTTGGTATTACTTAGTAATATCAATGTTGTCAATCATGGAACCTGGTTTATCGTAGTCATGTGGAGGATACGCCATGAAGATTATCCGGCCAATGTCGCGGGCGGCGTTCACCCTCATCGAGTTGCTCGTAGTGATTGCGATTATCGCCATCTTGATCGGCCTGCTGCTCCCCGCGGTGCAAAAGGTCCGTGAAGCCGCGGCACGCTTGTCGAGTCAAAACAATCTCAAGCAACTGGGACTCGCGATGCACAATCATCATGATGCCTTGCAAGTACTGCCGGCGGCGGAAGGCCCGGTCAGCGGCTCTATCAACTACGGCTTCTCAGCCCACGCCCAGATTCTGCCGTATGTGGAGCAGGAAAACTTGCAGCGCTTGATCGACTTGAGGCAGCCGCTCTACCTCGGCAGCGGGCCGTGGCGGACACTCAATCCCGTCCATGCTGCCGCGGCTCAAACGGTGGTCAAGCTGTTCCTCTGCCCGGCGGATGGCCAGGACCCTCTTTTCCGCAACTATTTCGCGGCGACCCTGGCCGGCACGAATTACGTGATCAACGTGGGGAGCGGCGTGGGTCCGTATGTCTCGCATTCTGCGCCGACCGATGGCGTTTTCTGGCGTGGTTCTCGTGTCAAGTTGACTGACATTACCGATGGCACTTCCAACACGCTGCTTTTGTCGCAAACCATCCTGGGCGCCGGTTACGATGTCACAGGACCGCGGCCTACCGGCCCGGCCCGCCACTCGGCCAACCGCTCCGCAGGACGCAGACCTGACCCAACCCTGGGTTTGAACCCTCCGCTTACGGAAAGTGAATGTGTGAGTGCCACCCAATGGCGTGGGGCGCGCGGCGGAGGTTGGATCCAACCCGACCTGGCAGCTACCTGTTTCAACGCCTACCTGCCGCCGAACAGTGCAATTCCGGACTGTCTAGGGCATGGCGCCGGTTGGTACACCGCCCGCAGCTTCTTCGCAGGAGGTGTCAACTGCTGTTTTGCCGACGGCAGCGTGCGCTTCATTCGGAACGACATCCCGGTAGCCGTCTGGCGAGCCATGGCGACTCGCGCAGGAGGGGAGGTTCTTCCGGGAAATGATTGAGGACCCCCAGCATGCGAACGAAGACTCCAGTCATCTTCCAAACGTGAAATGCCGGAGGTTGCCCTCCGTGTTTGCAGGAGTCCTATAGCTATCTATGACCGAGGCCGGTTGGAACGAAGGAAAAAGAGGGAAATAGCAACGCCTTCCCCCTCCGGCTTCGGACATCGGTTCTTCCCATAAACGAAGGAGTCGCCAATGACAGCAACCTGGAGCTGGCTCGTCGGCTGGAGCATCGTCCTCAGCGGTGTCGGCACGCCGTCTGACGCGCGTGAGGATTCATCCCCGGCTGGGGTGGCAGGAAATGTCTGGCCCGGTTTCCGCGGTGATGGCCGCAGCGTCACTGTGGCCCGGAACCTGCCGCTGGAGTGGTCCCCCCAAAAGAACATCGCCTTCCGCATCCGTCTGCCAGGTTACGGCCAGTCGTCGCCGGTCGTCTGGAAGGGACAGGTCTATGTCACCGCCGTCGAAGGAGAGCAGAAAGAAAAGCTGCACATTGTAGCTGTACGCCTGAGGGATGGTCGGGTGGTCTGGCACAAGGAATTTTCCGCCAGTCAGAAAGGGCGGAACAATCCGATGATGAGCCGGGCTGCGTCCACCCCCATCGCAGATGAACAAGGAGTCTACTGCTTCTTTGAAAGCGGGGACCTGATCGCCCTGCAACACGACGGCAAACTCCGCTGGCAGCGTTCCCTGAGCCAGGACTATGGAGCCATCAAGAACAATCATGAACTGGCCAGTTCCTTAGCCCAGGATGCCCAGCAACTGTTCATCCTGGTCGATCACTCCGGCCCCTCCTACCTGGTGGCTATCGACAAGGCCACCGGTAAGACACGCTGGAAAGCGGATCGCCCGTCGCGGACTTCGTGGACCTCACCTGTGGTGACCCAAGTCGATGACACTACCGTGGTGGTCGTTGCTTCTGGAGACACCGTCACCGTGTATGACGCCGCCACGGGTAAAGTCTTGGCCACTCTGGACAATCTGGTCGGGCTAAACATCGCCTCCCCAGTGGCCGAGGGGGAGTGGATTGTGTTGGGAGCGGGGGTCAACCGCCTCAAGCCCGATGCCGCCGCCTCCGCTCGTTCCAACTGCCTGCTGCGTTTGCAACACAAAAATGGACAATGGAGCTTGTCTCAGGTCTGGCCGGGGAAGAAGGCGGTGAGTGCCTTTGCGAGCCCCCTAATCTACGATGGGCACGTGTACTTCCTTACTCGCGAGGGAATGGTGCACTGCCTGAATGCCCGCACCGGTGAGCCACGTTACGTTGAACGCTTGGAAGATGAGGTCTGGGCAACACCCATTGCCGCGGGAGACCGCATCTACTTCTTCGGCAAGAAGGGGATCACGATCGTCCTCAAGAGTGGAGCAGAATTTGAGAAACTGGCTGTCAACCGTCTTTGGACACCCGAGGAATACGCCGCCCGGTTGGCTGAAGCCCGAAAAGAGGCGGAGAAGAAGTTGCCACCCCCGCCGCCGGGAAAGGGACCGGCTGGAGGGCCGGTTGTTCCGCCGGAAGAGATGCAGGCCGTCCGCTACGCCACGGTTGGAGATGTGGTCTACGCTGTTGCCGCGGTGGATGGCGCCTTCATCGTCCGCACAGGCACCGAACTGATCGTCATCCGCCAGCCGACGGGGACTTCTTCGCGATGAAAGTCGATGGGCTTATGGCTCTTGACTCAGGATTCGCTGCCCCCCGACTCGCTCACCAACTCGGTACGGAGGTATGACCATGCTACGCCGCTTGTGGGGTCTGTCTCTGGTGCTTCTCATCGCCCTGCTTAGCCAAATCATCGGCTGCAATGGGCGGGAAGAGGGGCTATCATCGCCGCTTTCTTCCTCCTCTGCGGGGAATCACGACGAGCCAGGGAAGAAAAACGTCCAACCCCGCCCCTTGACCCGCCTCTTTGTCCAGGACCTTGACAACTGCACCCTCAAATGGACAACTGTTCGCCTCGGTGAAGGGAACCAGTGGTTGCATGATCCCTGGACTACGGTGGACGGCTTTCCCAACCTCGACCCTAAGCGGCAGAAACTTGTGCAGATGGATGTCGTGGATCATATCCTCCTTGTCGGGGTCCGTGACGATGCCGATGGCACATTTCAGAGCGGCTGGGTCCTTTTGGATACCGGGGTGCGTTACATCGATCACGGTGATCACGGACATTGGAACTTCCGCCGGACACCTCTAGTCTGGGATCAAAAACTTGATGACCAACAGGGTAATCCAGCCCACCTGTACGTGTACAATGGTAAATTCTTCCTCGCCAATGATCGCCGCAACGGCTACACCCGGATCGACCCAAGCCGCTATCAGAAAACCAAAGAGGGTGTCCTTCACAAAGACACGCCCCGCTTCATCTCTGGCGGCGGCAACCACATCACCTTAGCCGTGGTGGAGGATAAGGTGGGTTACTCTTGCTGGATTGATGGCGGCGGGTCAAATAAAGGACGAGTCGATGTCACTCCGATACAGGGAGACAAAGCCGGTTCGCCTGCCTACTCCTTCCATCTACCTAGCGGCGGAATCCACGGCGCCACTACTGCTGCCGGCAAGGTCTTTTTTGCTCCAAGCGCCGGCATTTGTTGGGTGGCTGCGGATCTCGAATTGCGGCAGACGCCAGATACAGTGAAAGTGCATCACATCGATCTCGGTACCGAAGACGACAAACCACGCCGTACCGGGGCCTTCACCACTCACAAAAACTATGTGCTGTTCACCACGGGCAAGACCGTGCAAGCTGCGCTCGCCATCCTGGATGCCCGCGCAGAGCAGCCCCAACCGTGGTATGTCCCCCTCCCCGTACCGCCAGGCACACAACCGGTCACGCCAATCCTCGCGGACACCGCCTACGGCCCGCTGTATGCCTTCGTGTTCTGTGATCGTGTCAAACCGGTGGAAAATGCCACGGAAGTGCTTCACGTCATCGACCTGGACCCCGACCGTGATGGCAAGCTCCAGGATGCGAAATTGATCAAGACTCTTACTGTCGGAGCCAGCGCGGTCGAGGGGCATTTCGGCCACCATGACCTCACCTTCGATGCTGAGAAGCAATTCGGCTTCCTGACCAACCCGGCGGACAAGACCGTAGTCGTGCTCTCGTTGAAGACTCTGGAACCCGTGGCGGCCTTCACATTTGATGGCAAGCCGACGTCACTAGTTGCCGTGGGGAGTCGAGAGACAGACGACTAACGGCCGCCAGACCAGTGTGCAGCCTCCTGGAAGAGGAGGGAAAGGGAGCGGAGCACGTCGGGGCATTCGTCCACCCCGGCGTGCTACCGTTTTTCTCCAGGCTTGTCCCTAGTTGTGCCTATACCACGCAGTTCGTGACTATTCGTGATCAAAAACAGGGAAAGTGAGGAACGGGCACCCATCACGGTATGCTATCACCGTATTGTGAAGGGCAGGGCCACCGTTTCGATGCGAATTTCTCGTGTGATAGGGCCAAAGAGATCGACTTCAAACGGTCGGCCGACACGATTGCCGCACATATCCTCCAGGCGTGTGTCCACAACGAGGCGGTAGTTCCCAGCACACCATGGCTGTAGCGGCGTGAAGGTAAGAAGGTGTTCTCCGCCTCCTACAGCCGGAGTCAAGTCGAGGCGCTGGCCGGTTTCGGTTTCCAGCCACACGAGCCGTTCAAGCAATGCCCGATCCAGAGGGCGCGGTAAACGCACCAGCAGAGGCTGCCGGCTTTCCGCCCGCGGCAACTGGAGCTTCCATTGCTGGGGGTCCACAGGCGATTCCTCAGCCGGAACTGCTAAGAAGGTTTTGCGGTATTCCGCAGCCAATGGCCGACCATAGATATCCGTCCAGTCACCGCGAATCAGCAGGGTATAGCGCTGCCCCGCTTCCAGGATCGGCCCCTCTTCTTCGCGCGGCACCAGTTCCCGCTTGACGCGTCCTGGATGAAACAGGAGTGTCAGCCGTCGGCCATCATGGGACCACAATTCCTCGTCCAGTTCGAGAAACGGATGAGGCACTTCCCGGCCATCTTCGCGCAGAAGGCGAAAATGGCGATAAACATCACCACGGGACATCTCGCCGGAGAAATGAATGTAGAAGCGTAGAGTATTTTCTGGCAGAACGGCGGCTGAAGGATAAACAGCCACCACTCGGACGCGAGGTCCCGGATCCGGTGCGGGTATCTTCAACCGGACTTGAACCGCCGCCGGATGATTGGCAGACAGCCGCAATTCGGCCACATACTCATGCCCCGCGGCCAGGGGATATAGCGGCTCGAAGCGCACACCGCTTGCGGTCATACTGTAGGTGCCGGCCAAGGCGGGTCGATCCCCAGCCCCCTCCGCCACTCGCACGGGAAACAGCAGCCGCCATTGCTCTGGAGCGGGCGGCTGACGCTTCCAGCGTTGGAGCCACTCGGCAGGCAGATGCCGGGCCTCAATCACCCAGATTTTCTCTCCAGCAGTCCCAGAACTAGGAACGGAGACCAGCACGATCTCCGGCCGTTCCGCTTCTTCTCCACGGAGTACAGACGGCGAAGCCTCAACCCCTTCTGGACACAGGATCGTTCCCAACTCCACGAAAACAACGGGAAAGGAAACACATAGAGCAAGAATACTCACACTCTGGAACGACCGCATGATCATGGCTTTATCCTGGAGAAGAGCACAAAACATGTCGTTACCGGCACCGGGGAGGACTGCACGCCACGCCGCTTGGAGGTTACGGGAAGGCGGAGGCAAGCAGGGGGCCTCGGATCCCAGCAAAAGACCCAGGAGGGCCAGAGAGCGACTCTCGGTACTCCGCTAGCCCTCGCGGTCATTCTCTGCTACGACCTGGCTCACCCATTCGTCCTTACGGCAAGGGAATCGTCTTGAGATCAAAGCCATTCCCGCTGCGGACGAGGATGACCGCTCGGCTATCATCCAGCTTGTCCAACTGGACGACGTTCTGGAGCGACTCGACTTTCTCGAAGCGGACGCCCGCAGTGTCAGCAATGCGGCTGGTGATGGGCTTAGCGGTAGCGAATTCCTCGGTGGGAATCTTGAGGACGCCACGTGCCGTATTGGCCGTCATGATGTACTCCCGGCCATCCTTGGTGTAGGCAATCATGTCCAAAGGCTGATTGCGATTGCCCAACTCCGCAATGGTGACGCCGCGCACCTTGGCCCCCGGTTTAAGTTCCTTCACAGGGATTTTCACGAGCGGAGTGCAGGTGTACGAGGCGATGATGTACTCTTCCTCGCCGATGCGGTAGGGTGTGAAGGTACGAATCGGAGCGTTGGTTTCCAGGCGGCCATGCGAACCGTGATAGATTTCGATGACGGTGCCCTTATCCGCCTCCTTGAAGGGGTAAGGAATGACACGCAGGGTGCTAGCGAACTCTTCGCTGGATAGGCCGGCCACAAAGAGGCGGCCGCCCACGAAGGCCATGCAGGTAATAGCCCCCAACGGTTCCCGCTGCGTCTTGCCGGGATTCGGCAGCTTGACGCTGGAATACTCCACATCCTTGAGCGGAACGGCCTCGACTTCTCCGTTGCGCTTGACGCGAATGAGGGCAGGCTGGCCAGCTCCTGTGCCGCGCGTCACCGCAACGTAAATGTTCCCGGAGGCGGGATTCACCTTCAGGTCGTGGATCCGCACCTCCTTTTCGCCGACTCCCAACAGCCCGGCGATTTTCGCGTCAAGCCGTTCGATGTTCACAGCCTGACTGCCCGCTGGCTTAGTGTCGCCGGTAGACAAGGCTACCACAATGCCACTTTGCGGATCGCCCAAAAACAGCAATCCATCCGGGCCGAAAGCTAGAGCCGTAATCGATTGCAACGGCGGCGTTCCTTTGCTGACTACCCCCTCGGCAGCCCAAAGGGGGGCCACCCACAAGGTCCCGACAAGCAACAGAATCGTTCGCATGCGTCATCCTCCTGTCATGGGCGAAGGAACGGTTCCCAGGCTCACGTCCGATGGGTCATCCGGTGGGCTTCCGCTCCTGCGCCAGCCACACTGGAACCAACCGCGCAGCCAAGGGACACCCACGACGACCCCGAACAATCCATCCCTCACAGAGGGAAAGTGCTCCCGGTTCTTTGATCTTCCTGACTGCCCCATGCTTTATGCAAGGAAAAAATCATGAAAAATGTCGGAGGAAGGAACACCAGGAGGGGGGAACTCCCCCACCACATACTCGTGACTACGTACTGGCACGCAATGCTGCTCCCGACTCCACGGGGAACGAATCACAATCCCGGCACCTCGAAACCCCGCCGGTAGGTTTTATGAACGAAGGCATTGGCCGGCTCATGGTTCGTGAATCGAAGGGCGGCGCTATCCCAGTGCAACTCGACTTTCGGGAATCGCGTCGCGAGGCAGCCCAGCAGAACCATCTCTGTCAGCGGACCGGAGTAGGAAAAAGGGGTGGAAGTTTGGCCGTGGCCACGGATCGCTTCGACGTACTGGAGATAGTGATTGTCCCCCTTGACTTCAGGAAGTTTGTAATCGCGGAATGCCTCGGCGGGAAGCAATTGCGGAGGAGCAATGTAGGGCGAGTAGAGAATCCCCTTCTCTCCGATATAAATCGAGCCTTGGTCGTGAAGCGGTTTGCCGAGGAGTTTTTGGACTTCCTGCGGCGGTCGAGCATTGCCGTTATACCACACCAGGGTCACCGGATCGGTGGTGTACTGGGTGCCGGAAAAGCGGTAATGCACTTCCACATCCAGCGGCCAGTTGTAGTCATTGGGGCCGGGAAGAACCGAGCACACCGTGGTGGGATGGCTCACTCCCAGAGCACCAAAGACTGGATCGAGGATATGGCATCCCATGTCGCCGAAGGTCCCCGTGCCGAAGTCGAGGCGTTTGCGCCAATTGCCAGGGTGATAGTAGCCGTTGCCAATGAACGGTCGTTCCGCCGCCACGCCCAGCCATAAGTTCCAATCGAACCCCGGCGGCGGGGTGTCCTCCCGTTTGGGACGCGGCTGCGGATCGCCCCACTGCTTACCGCTCCAGGAGTACACCTGCTTCACCTTCCCGATCACGCCGTCATGGATCATTTGGACCACTTGCTTGTGAATAGGATGGCTGTGAATCTGAATCCCCATCTGGGTGACGAGCTTCTTTTCAGCAGCCAATTGCCGCATCCAGCGGGCTTCCTGAATGGTATGAGTGAGCGGTTTCTGGCAATACACGTGCAAACCGCGCATCATCGCCCGCAAGGCGATCGGGGCATGCATATGGTCCGGAGTGGAGACATTGACCGAATCGAGATTTTTCTCCTTGTCCAAGAGGACGCGGTAATCCTTGTAGACGGTGCAATGGGGGAACCGCTGTTTGAGATTGCCTAAACGAGCTTCATCGACTTCGGCAACTGCCACCAATTGCAGATGTTTGGAAGCCGTCAGGGCGCTGATGTCCGACGCAGCCATACCACCGGCGCCAAAGCTGGCATGCAGAACCGTCTCGCTGGGGGCAGCGTAACCGTGCCGGCGCCACACATAAGGCCCAACCAGTGCCGTACTGCCAACTTGCAGGAAACGGCGGCGAGTGAGACGAGCCATGGGGAATACTCCTCAACAAGGTTCCGGGGAACACAACACGGAGGAGGGATAGAGGCAGGAACAACGTTTGGGCGTGTCGTTGCCAGTCAATATAGCTGCTTTTTCCCCCGGCGGGAAATAGTTTTCCTCTCAAACCCCTGGGCTGAGTTGACGCCGGCAGCCTGGCCTACCATAATTGGGATAGTTATCAAGAATGGTCCTGTAGTTTGAGGTCTAGTCCGTCGTTTCCCGGACTGTGCGCACCGATGGCTGTATCGCTGCTCGTAGCTTTGCGTTGGTTGGCTCTCGCGATCACCATAGCGGGCGCCATACCGGTGCGCATCTGCACCTGCGGGGCGAGTCTGCATCTGCATGGTCTTTCCCCTTCCGATGGGCAGCAGAACACTCCACCCCTACCGGCCCCGGCTACCCCCGATGAGTCCATTCTGATCGACCATCTTCAACCGCTGGTGGAACATGATCCAGACTGCCACCTGGTACGCCCCCGACCGCTGATGGCAGCGGGGAATCTGCCTGCCCCGGCGGATCTGCCCCACGAAACGAGTCCGGGAATGCCCTTAGTGGAGATGATTTCTTGGGACGGCCTGGCAACCCCCACTTCTGTTTCGTTGGTGTTGGACCCTCACCCACCGCCTTTACGCTTCTCACTAACTCCCTTGCATTTGGCTTTGTGCCAACTCCGCAACTGAAGCCCAGACGCCACCTCACCGGTCCCTGGGTTCCCGCGAAGGGAACGACTTAGGGAACATTCGCCTTCCGGGGAATGGCTTCTGGGATTTCGATTCTCGCGGAGTGTTTATTATGCGTATCGGGCACTGGCTTGTTCGCGGTCTAGCAGGATTGTGCCTCATCGGTGCTTTGGTAGCGGCCTATCAAACCCAGGACTACTGGTGGCCTTACGTGTTCCCTGCATCGCCTCCTCCCGTTGAGGAAGCAGGCGCGGGGGAAACCGAACATGCTCCAGCCGATCGCATCAAACTCTCGCCGCAGGCACAGCAGAACCTGGGTCTGCGTTCCGCAACTTTGACTCCGCGACCCTATTGGCGGACATTGTTGATTCCTGGGGTCGTGGTCGATCGGCCAGGGGAATCGGACCTGGGCATCCACGCCCGTGTGGGGGGAGTGATCACAGACATTGCCATTCGGCCTGGCGAGACGGTCCGTCCCGGCCAGCTTCTCTTCCGCATCGAGTTAGTCAGCGAGTTTCTTCAGGCCACCCAAATTGAACTGGCCAAAACGGTCAAGGAACTAGCTTTGGCGCAAGTGGAGAGGGACCGGATTGCGCGGTTGGTAGAAGGGGGCAGCGTCGCCGCGGCAGAACTCGTGCGGCAACAAAGTCAGGTGGAACGCCTGACGCACCTTGTTCAGTCCTTGCGCCGGCAGTTGCAGCTTTACGGCCTGCAACCGGACCAGATTGATCGGATCGAGAAAGGCGCGGTGGAAACCACGCTGCTCTTGACCGTGCCGCTGCGTTCCGACGCCCCCACTGCTCAGACGGTGTATGAGGTCAAGGAGCTAAAGGTCCGCTTGGGCGATCAGGTGGCCGCCGGGGCGCATCTGTGCACCTTGTCCGACCACCGCTGGCTCTTTATCGAAGGCTGGGCCTTTCCCAGCGAAGCTAAAGCCCTCACCGAAGCGGCAGAGAAAAACTGGCCCGTTACCGCCGATTTTGTGGACGAGGAACCAGGAGATTGGCCGCCCCTCGAGCCGCTCACTATCCACCATCTTGGCAACCAGTTGGACCCGCGTAACCGGACCTTTCCGTTCTATCTGTCGTTGCCCAATCAAGCCCGGTCTTTTGAGCGCAATGGCAAAACCTACCTGGCCTGGCGCTTCCGCCCTGGGCAGCGGGTCCGCCTGCGCGTGCCTGTGGAAAAGCTCGCCACGTATGGCCCCGATGGCCTCACGAGCCTCGACCCCTTCGTGGTGCCCGTAGAGGCCGTGGTGCGGGAAGGACCGGAAGCCTATGTCTTCGTTCAGGCGGGCGATCTGTTCATCCGTAAACCTGTGCGCGTGTTGTACGAGGATTGGCGCGAAGCAGTCCTGGCCAACGACCGGAGCATCACCCAAGCGGAACTCGTGGTACTGAACCAGGCAGCGGCTCTGAATCGCGCCCTCAAAGCCGCTCAGGCCGGCGGCTCGGACCATGACCATGATCACTGAGGCCATGCTTGTGGAAAGCCTCGAAAGCTTCCGATCGCTGCTCATTGCTGATCCAACCCACTGGCGCTGTCCTACCCGCTGCTCGCCAGCCTCGGACTGCCAGGAGTGATATCGATGCTCAACGCCGTTATTCTCTTTGCGCTGCGCCACCGCCCGCTGATTGTCATCACTGCCCTGGCCGTTCTGTGCTACGGGGGCTATTTGGCAAGCACAATGCCGATCGACGTATTCCCCGAATTGGACCGTCCGCGGGTCACCATCTTGACCGAATGTCCCGGCCTGGCAGCGGAAGAAGTGGAAACGCTCGTGACCTTTCCGATCGAATCGGCTGTCATCGGTGCTAGCGGAGTGACCGACGTGCGTTCTCAGTCGGCGCCGGGTTTTTCCTCCGTGGTGGTGGAGTTCGATTGGGGAGTGGAACAGCGGTATGCCCGCCAGGTAGTCCAGGAACGCCTGGCGACGGTGATGGCGGATTTGCCCGCCGATGTTCGCCCCCACATGGCACCGCCTGGGGCATTGCTGGGCCAGATTATGCTGGCGGGTTTGCGTCGGCAACTCGGTCCCCACGGCGGCATCCTGGCCCCCATCCCGAATACTCCTTACGTGGTCGAGCAGCTTCCCCCGGTGTCCGCACCGCCACCGGCTTCCTCACCCGCTGCCACGGCTTCTGGCACCACTGCCCCTTGCATTGCCGTTTGGCAACCCACCGAGCGCCGGGACCCCAGCCGTTGGATTGCCGTTCCCTACGAGGCTGCCCACTGGCAACCCCCGGATGCGGAAGGCAATCGCCATCTCTGGCTCCTACTCGATGGCAAGCCCCACTGGGTCCTCTTCCCCAGTGAGCAGAAACAGCAGATGGAGCTACGCACCCTTGCCGACTGGGTGGTCCGCCCCCGCTTGCTCAAGGTTCCTGGAGTGGCTCAAGTGCTCACCGTCGGCGGCGGGCGCAAGCAGTATCACGTCCTGATCGACCCTTATGCCCTCCACGAATTCGACTTGACCTTACAGGATGTGGAAACCGCTTTGCAGCAGAATAATGTCAACACCAGCGGCGGACTATCCACCTCGCGGGATGTGGAACGCTCCATCCGCGTGTTGGGGCGCTTGGGACCGCACAGCGAGCAAGTCCTGGCTGACCTGCGGAAGATTCCCCTCCGTCCGCATCCGCATCGTCCGATCCTGCTGGAACAAGTCGCGCGGGTGACCGAAGCCCCGCAGCTTCCCCGCGGCGATGCCAGCATCAATGGCCATCCGGGCATCCTCATCAATATCATCAAGCAACCGCAAGCCGACACCCGGCAAGTCACCGCCGCCATCCAGGATACCTTGGTCCAAATCGAACCGTCTCTCCCCCTGGACGTTATCATCGACCGCAATCTTTACCAGCAGCGGGACTTCATCGACCGCGGCGTGTACAACGTCGGGGAAGCTCTCGTCATCGGAGCCGTGCTCGTCCTGGTGGTATTGTTCCTCTTTCTGCTTAACGTCCGCACTACGTTCATTTCGCTGACTGCTATTCCCTTGTCGCTGGCGATTACAGCGATTATCTTCCGCCTGGTCGGCCAGCTCACGGGCACGCCGCTGTCCATCAACATCATGACCCTGGGCGGCATCGCGGTGGCTATCGGTGAACTCGTAGATGACTCGGTGGTGGACGTGGAAAACATCTTCCGTCGGCTGCGGCAGAATGCCCACTCGTCCCAGCCGCGATCTCCCCTGCGAGTCATTTACGAAGCCAGCGTCGAAATCCGCTCCACGATTGTCTTCGGCACCCTCGTGGTCATTCTGGTTTTTCTCCCCCTGTTCGCTCTATCCGGGATCGAGGGTCGGCTCTTTACGCCCTTGGCAATCGCCTACATCACTTCGATTCTCGCATCCCTGCTGGTGTCCTTGACCCTGACACCGGTGCTGTCGTACTACCTGCTGTCGCGCGCGCCGGTCCTCCATCGGGAAAAGGAGAGCCTGCTCGTGCGGGTTCTCAAGGCCATCGCCCGCATCCTCATCCGCTGGAGCATGCGCTACACTTATCTTCTGCTTTTGGCAGCCTGGCTCCTGGTCGGCTACTGCGCCTGGCGGCTGACCACCCTCGGCGCCGATTTCCTACCGGCCTTCGACGAGGGAACCGTTCAGATCAATGTCCTGCTTCCCTCCGGCAGTTCGCTCCAAGCCTCGAATCAGATCGCTGCCGTGGTCGATCGCCTCCTACGCCGCTATCAGGTGTCCCCCGAAAATCCCCACGGCGAGATCCTGACCTATGCCCGCCGGACAGGACGCTCCGAACTGGACGAGCACGCCGACCCGCCCAACGAGAGCGAATTCTTCGTCACTATCAACCCCGATTGCGGGAAAAGCCGCAGCGAAATCCTGCACCTGCTCCGTTCAGCGGTCACGGAGGAACTCGCGGGAGTCGATGTCGAAGTCGAGCAACCTCTGGCCCACCTCATCAGCCACCTGATCTCTGGCAGCACCGCTCAGATTGCGATCAAGATTTATGGCGATGATCTGAATGTGCTGGAACGCTTGGCTCAGGAAGTCCGCTCCGCCGCGGCGACGGTCCCCGGCGTCAGCTCCCTGGTCATCGAACGCATTGGGCTAGTCGAGGAGGTCCACATCAAGCTCAAGCCCGAGGCCCTCGCCCATTACGGCTTGAGTCGGGAGTATGTCGGGCACTTCCTGCAAACCGCCTTGCGGGGTTCGGTGGTGTCGCAAGTCATCGAAGGGCAGCGGCGCTTTGACTTGGTCATCCGTTTTGACGAACCTTACCGCACGGATGTGGCGAATCTCCGCCACCTGCACCTGGAGCTGCCCAACGGCGACCACCTGCATCTGGAGCAGATTGCGGATGTCACCCCCCCCACCGGCGGCGATGTGGGCGCCAACCAGGTCAAGCGGGACAATCTGCGCCGCCGGCTGATTGTCCGTTGCAACGCTCAAGGGCGGGACTTGGTCAGTGTGGTGCGTGACATTGAGCAGACCGTTTCGGCCCGCGTTCAACTGCCAGAAGGTTACTTCATCGAATACGGCGGCCAATTCGCCAGCCAACAACGGGCGACTCGCACCCTCAGCATCCTGGCCGCTATTGCTGTCCTGGGCATCTTTCTGCTCCTGCTCATGCCCTTGCCCTCCCTGCGGATCGTCCTGCAAATCCTCAATGCCGTACCCACTGCCTTCATCGGCGGCGTCCTGGCTCTGGTTGTGACCGGACAGACCGTCAGCGTCGCCAGCCTCGTCGGTTTCATCTCGCTGGGAGGCATCGCCATCCGCAATAGCATCCTGCTGATGAACCACTACATTCACCTCATGCGGCACGAAGGGGAAAGTTTCAGCGAGCAGATGATCCTGCGCGGCACGCTGGAACGCCTCACGCCGGTCCTCATGACGGCAATGACGGCCAGTTTCGCCCTCCTCCCCCTGGTCGTCGGCGGGCAGCAGCCGGGCCGGGAAATCCTCTATCCCGTCGCCACGGTCATCCTCGGCGGCATTCTCACGGCAACTTTCTGCCAGTTTCTCATTCATCCCGGCGTCTTCTGGCGCTTCTGCGGACGAGACGCTGTGCGACTGGCCCAGTCCACCCCCACCAACACTGGGGATCTTGACTCTTCCTCCTCAGCGGTCCCTGACAAACCCTCGTCGCTTCCAAACTCCCCCGCCTCCTAATCCGCCCTTCATTCCTCACGATTACTCATTCCTCGTGGGTATGCCTCATGAGGTATTCGTCCCCCGCGGTTATGCCCATCGCTGCCGGTCCAATTGCTGGCCTTGATTTTCCCCTCAGCAAAAACCTCTAGTCAGCAAAAAAGCCCTCGTTTGAGACTCCACGGCGAAAAAAGCTCTCACTTGAGGCTCCAGAGCAGGGATGGCCCAGAGGATTTCGTATACCAGCAGCGGTGGGAACGGAGAGGAATACAGACTTACTCAGGGAAGTTACAATGAACACGGCGGCGCTAGCTCCATCCCCTCAGGATACCGAGTGATTCGCCGCACTGGAGAAGAACCGATGAGCCTGGAAGATTACACCCCCTATCAGCAACGTATCATCAAGCGCTACTACCGCCATCGAGGTCAGATCGCTTGGCAACGGCTGGCAGAACTGGTCAGCGAGCTGTATCTAGCGGAAGGAAAACGACGGGACCGGCTCTGGGAGGATGTGGCCGCTCACCTCCGCGCTTTGGAGGTGCCCGAAGCGCGCATTGCCCACATCCTCCAGCAGAAAGACCCCCAGATCTTAGCCCGACTCGTGAAGGAGCGCCTCCAGGGATGAAAAGGGAACTCCGCGCGACTGAAACCCCACCTGCGAGCCGAGGCGTCACTTCAAGCTAAACGAGTAGCAATCGCTCCGCGGGCCTGCCCTCCCCGTCGCCGCACCTGGACCCGCAGATCGGAAACCGCAGCTCCGAAGACATCGGCGTCGCGAGCCACCACGTAAAGAGAATCCGCTCCGGCACAGAGTGCGTCGCGCTGAGGGTTCTCGCCCCACACTCCTCCATCGACGAGCACCCAATCGTACCACTGGCGCAATTGGGACAGTACCAGCGGCAAAGACCGGCCCACTGCTTCGGGTGGGACTGGTGAAGCCTCACCTGCGCTGAGAACGTGCAACCGTTCGATCCCGGTAGGCTGGAGTGCCAGCGTCAAAGGACACTGACCCACAAGCACATCCGACAAACCAGGAGCGGACGGCATACCCAAGCGAGCGGCGACAGCGGGCCGCTCCCCATGAGCATCCACCACGACAATCCGCCCCCGTTGGCGGGCCGCCTGAATGGCCAGGTTCAAGATGACGGTTGTAGTTCCCGCTTCCGACGCAGGCGCGACAAAATGTAGTAGATGGCTGGCATTGCCCCGACACTGCTGGACAATCGCTTCCCAAACTTCTTTGTACTCGGTGCTGATAGGATGTTGCGGCTGATGAAAGACAACCAAAGAAGCATCCGGCTCGGACGGTTGAGGGGCGTCGCTCTGGCGAGCCGCGGGAAAATCGTGGAATCGCACGGAGAGATACAGCGGTGGTGAGGCATCGGCCAATCGGGGGTAAGGCCGGGTCTGAGGAGTTGGACCGGTCCGGGAAAACCCAGCCGCACCGCTGCCGCGGGAAGTCGAGGCGACTGAACCGGCTGAAGATGCGACCACGGTGCCGACCGGACCTTCCGGTCCGCCTATTTCGATGTACGGCACCTCTTCCGGGCTGTTCTCCCATACCCCGTCGTCGGGCGCCATCGAAACGGCAGGCACAGGAGCGGCAGCATCCGTTCCAGTCATAGCGTTGTAAAGCCGGCTCATCCCTGGCCCTCGCTGTGATAGTAGAACCCCGCGGCCCTCATGCTGCTTCTACCTCCGGTACGCCGCCAGGTGCTGTTACTTCCTTCGTCTGAACCAGGGACGAGACTTGATCTTTGCTGGCTGCCCGCCGCTCGCATCGAGAACCATCCCCCGATGGAAGGCCCGGCGGCACGGCGGCTATTCCCTCCCCCACCTCTTCCTCCTGCTCCCGTTGCTGAGTCAACTTCGCTTCCCCAGATTCCTCGGCTATCTTCGGCGATAAACCCAGTTGCTGGATGGCTTCCCAAACCGCCTCACCATCCACACAGGAAGCTTCATCCACCTGGGCCAAGCGCTCGGCCTCCAGCGACAATTGCACCAAACGGTGGGCATTCCCCTGGCAAACACGTGCGATCCATGCCAGCGCCTCCTCCTCGATCGGCAGCGACGCCTGTTGCCAATGCCAACGCAGGAAGGTCAGCGACTCTTCTTCACTCCACGCTTCCAGACGGCAATGGAGGCCCACGCGTGCGGCAAAGGACTGCAAGGCTGGTTGGCGCAGCTTGGCGAGAAGTCCGCATTGCCCCGCCAATACCGGGATCACCACCGCACCTTGAAAGCTACCGAAACTGGTCAACAGCCGCATCTCTTCGATCGCTTCTTCCCCCAAATGCTGGGCTTCATCCACGATCAGCGACACCGGCATCTTGGCAGAAACTAATACCTCCCAGACGGCCAGGCGCAATTCCTGCGGGGAACGTCCCTGATAAGGAAGGCCGAGATCGAAGAGGATCGCCTGGTACAATTCGGCGGCGGTCTCGGCCCGGCCATGGGGAATGAGCCAAAGCGTTGCTGCGGGAGGCAGGTCTGCCAGGAGGAGCCGCAACAGCATGGTTTTGCCCACACCGCTGGGACCCGTGATGACCACGCTTTCCCGCCGTTGCCAAGCCCGCCGGCACATCTGACGCGCCGCCTCCAGAGCAGGCAGAGGGCAATAGCGCTTTCCCTCCAACGCAAAACCGGCCCCCGACAACGCTATGCCTGACTCCCTCACACTAACCCTCCTTTGGCCCTCCAACCTCGCCCTCTAGAACAGCCCGGTCGACGATCTTCACATCAGCCTTTGACAGTTCCACGGGCGGAAGTTTTGCAGCTCTAAGGGCAGTTTTTCCATGCGCAAACACCCAGTTTTCGCCTCCAGTCGCGCCAGAACTCCCCCCGCGATCCAAGGAACAGCCCGGCTGCGATGATACCCATGCCCCTTGTCATCATCGACGAGTCTGCTGTCTTCATCGACCCGACCGGAGGAGTCACTTGACAGGATCGGTTACCTTGGGATGGAAAGGGCGCTACCGGCAGAGGATTGGCCAGCGGTCGAGGGAGGCTTTCGCGGAACTCTACCTAAAGAGTGGAGGATTCAAGCCCTGCACTCCACAAGCAGTCGCCAACACGATGCGATACAAAATTTCCTAACCACTTCAGGCTGGTAGCGACAATGTGTGTGCAGTTGGAGAGACTGGCGGAGGCATTCGTCTGATGCGAAACATCCGCGGCGGATACATAATGATTCCCTGAAGGACTACTACAAGCATCGAGATATAGAGCGTGGTGAAAAAGATGTCTGGCAAACCTTCGTAAAACAGGAGGTCGTGGAAGAGGCGGCCTAGGAAAGTTTGACCGCTGTCAAAGGGCTGGCCGGCCAACTCGCGCAGTTGCTCCTCCCACACCGTCAACGGACAGCGGATTCCCATGATCGCTTCGTAAGCCACAATCGCAATGGCCAGTAAATGGGTCAGGCGGAACCATGGATTGCGCGCCCACTGCCAGCGGAACGGGGCAGCGATCACAATCAGAACCTGCCCAACAACCACATACGCAACATAGGCCAGATGTAGAGCCACTACCACATCTGCCAACAAACCATAATATACAGATTCACTCATGATACAGTTCCACCAGCAATATGTAGATCGATTCCCGGAATAGGTCTTACAGTCGGACCAGCGATCTCTGTCACGCCGCCAGGGATCCGGATCACGGTGAGTGCACAATGGGAAGTATCTCAATAGGTAGGATGGAGAAAAGCGGGAACTATTCCCCAAAAAGCAGCATCAGCCGGCTATCTCAAGTTTCATTTCAAACACCCAGTATCACAGCCGCCGGCCCATCCATGCAGGCAGTAGAGGCAAGCATGCCCAGAATTATCCCGCAAGGAAAGTGGAACAGCGTCTCAGTGAGATGCCCGAACTCATGACGCGGGATCTCCGGGTATGACCTGTTTCCGAGGCAGAGGGTTTGTACCGAAGGGGAAAGAGGGCGGGGGAAGGCCGGTTGGCCTCCGACGTGATCAAGTCATCGCGGGGCTAGCGCGGCTCATCCGCAGGCAGCAGCCGTCAGTGCACCAGGTAGCCGAAGCGCTCTGTGAATTGAGACGGGGTCATTTTGACCACGGCGGCGAGCTTTTCCAGGCGTGCGGGATCGTCGAAATCGCTCTTTTCCAAGCGGATCATATAGCGGCGGGCCACCTCGTAAGTTTCGCTGTGAATGTCCACGAGTCGCGGGCGCATTTTCCGGGTCGCCGGATCGATCATTTCCTCAAAGGGCCGGGGAACCATGCTGCCGCCTACGAAGGTGATGACCACACCGTGGCGTTCGGCCTGCGGCGAGAGAAGAAACTTGACGGCCCCGTAGCCAAGATTGCGGGTGTACTCTGCATCGAAGGGAATGGGATCGGCGCAACGCAACTCATACCCCAGGTCCTTGTCGATCATGTCAAATTTCAAACCGAGTGCCTTGAGGCGGTCGGCCAAAAAGGTGCGAACCAGTCGGCCAAATTCGATCTCGCCCAGCCGCAAGTGCCCGAAGGCATCCACCTCGATATTGCCGAACTTGCCGGGATTTTGGCTCAGGATTTCCTTGAGGCGTTCCTCGCCGATGCTTTCCATCAGTCCCTCCGCCAGGACCGCCAGGCCGTAACCCTTCCCCTGAGCCTTGCGCTTGATCATCGAACCGATGATGATGTCGCAGATCAGCTCCAGCGTGACCGTGCGATTCTGGAACTCCTCGGCGATGATGGTCACCGTCGCCGCCGAGGCTTTGCCGATGCCCAGGGCCAGATGACCGGCAGCGCGCCCCATGCTGACCACAATGTACCAGCGGTTGGTGGTTTTGGCGTCCTCATGCAGGTTACGCGCGAGTTGAGCGCCGTAATGCCGGGCCGTCTCAAAACCAAAGGTGGGAATACCAGGAGGCAAAGGCAGGTCGTTGTCAATCGTTTTGGGTACGTGAGCTACCCGGATTTCTCCGCGGGCATGTTGATACACCTGACTGCCGCTGAAAGCTGTGTCATCCCCGCCAATCGTCACCAGATACTGGATCCCCAAGCGCCTCAACCCCTCCAGGACATTGGCCATGTGCTGCGGGTCTTTCGTCGGGTTGGTCCGGCTGGTGCCGAGAAGGCTTCCCCCCTTCTGGTAAAAGGGGGCAACATCCGGGATTGTCAAAGTGCGAACCTGGGTGAGATCGCCGTTGACCAAATGCTTGAATCCATCGCGAATGCCGATCACCTCCAATCCTTGATTGATAGCTTCGATGGTCACGGAACTGATGACGCCATTGATGCCGGGAGCCGGTCCTCCTCCAACGACAATGCCCAACTTACCACGCTCTGCCATAGGGACAATTCCTCAAAGGTTCACAAACAGATTTCGATGGTCTGGAGCACTGCGATGTCTCGCCGCACCCAGACTCGCGGTATAGCATCGGAAGCGGCCCTCTCAGATTCAAGGGGGGAGAGTTTCTGGACCCCGGAGAATAAGGTTCGGTTTCCGGTTGACCCAGCGGAAAGAACGAATAATCCGAGTAACATTCTGGCAACATTTCGATCCGGTTTCCTCAGCCTCTCCTCGACCCAGCGGCATTCTTCCTTCCTCTCCATCCACCATTCAAGTTGCGACCTGAAAAACTGTTTTGAGAGACAGAGAAGGGATTCCTTACCTCCATCCCCAAAAGTTGACCAATGATCCTCCATCGAAAAAGGGGACCAATGATCCGCTACAGGGCTGCCAGAATCGGCGGGGAGCGGACCGGACGATACTGCCAGAATGGCACCAAGGGCGGGGAAACACGAGCGGGAATGAGTCATAAGTCTTTACGGAATCGTGACTAATGAACGATCGGTTAAGAGGCACAGGAATTGCATCTGCAAGTTGTGCATCGATGGGATATTGCCCAGACGATCGTTCATCCGAGGCATCCAACGACTCGATCAGGGAACACGACCCATGGCATCGAAACAACTGACTTACGCAGACGAGGCGCGCCAGAAGTTGCTCAGCGGGGCGAGCAAACTGGCACGGGCGGTCCGTTGCACGTTAGGTCCTCGCGGTCGTAATGCGGTCATCGATAAAGGCTGGGGGGCCCCGAACGTGACCAAAGACGGTGTGACGGTGGCCGAAGCCATCGACCTGCTGGACCCCTTCGAGAACATGGGCGCGCAACTGGTCAAGGAAGCCGCTAGCAAGACCAGCGATGTCGCCGGGGATGGTACGACCACCGCCACGGTCCTGGCCGAGTACATCTTCCGCGAGGGACTGAAAGCCGTGGCTGCCGGGCACGACCCGATGGCCCTGGTCCGCGGCATTCAGAAGGGAGTCAGCCTGGTCGTCGAAGAATTGCAAAAGCTGGCCGAACCTGTTGATCCCAAGGATACCAAGGCTCTCACCGAGGTCGCCACCATCGCTGCCAACAACGATAAGGAAATCGGCCAGAAACTAGCGGAAGCCCTCAAAAAGGTGGGAGCTAAAGACGGCGTGGTCACCATCGAAGAGGGCAAGGCGGCGGAAACCGTCGTCAACGTCGTCCAAGGTATGCAGTTCGACCGGGGCTATCTCTCGCCGCACTTCGTCACCAATCAGGAAGAAGTCGTCTGTGAATTCGAGAACCCCTACATCCTCATCTACGAGGACAAGATTTCCAATGTGAAGTCGCTCATTCCCCTCCTGGAGTGGGCCGCCAAACAAAAGGACCCGCTGCTCATCATCGCCGAAGACGTGGAAGGGGAAGCCCTTGCGACATTAGTGTACAACAAGCTCAAGGGCGTGCTCCGGGTCTGCGCCGTCAAGGCCCCCGGCTATGGGGACCGCCGCAAGGCCATGCTGGAGGATATCGCCATCCTCACCGGCGGTAAGGCCATCTTCAAGGACCTGGGCATCCAACTGGAGAGCGTCAAGCAAACACCCAAGGGACCGGTACCGACTGTGGTGGACTACTTGGGCCGGGCCAAGAAAGTCCGGGTCGATGCCGAGAACACCACGATCACCGAAGGGAAAGGCGATCCCGCCGCTATCGAAGGCCGGGCCGAGCAAATCCGCAAGGAAATCGAAAAGACGGAAAGCGAATACGATCGGGAAAAGCTTCAGGAACGCCTGGCGAAATTGGCGGGTGGTATCGCTGTCGTGAAGGTCGGCGCGCCCACTGAGACGGCCATGAAAGAACGCAAGGCCCTCTACGAAGATGCCCTGCATGCCACACGAGCCGCTTTGGCGGAAGGGATCGTTCCAGGCGGCGGCGTCGCTCTGCTCAATGCCCGCAAGGTCCTGGAGAAAGCCCGGAAGAATCACGACAATCCGGAAGAAGCCCAAGGACTGAGCGTGCTCTACGATGCCCTGGCTATGCCTACCCGCCTCATCGCGGAAAACGCCGGTTATGACGGCACCGTCGTGGTCAACAACATCCTCAAGCAGAAGGACAAGAACTACGGCTTCAACGCCGACACGGAACAGTACGAAGACCTGCGCAAGGCAGGGGTGATCGACCCTCTCAAAGTCACCCGCAGCGCCTTGCAGAACGGCGCCAGTGTCGCCTGCCTGCTCCTGACTACCGAATGCATGATCGCTGACATACCGGAACCCAAGAAAGCCGGCGGACAAGACGATCACCATCACCATGACTTCTAAGGTCTCGTAACTTCCAACCCCAGCCAGAGGGCATACCAACTGGGATGGGGCTGGAAGCACACAAAGATAACGAGCTTGACGAGGACATAACCATAAACTGCTCTTTTCGATCCTTACGGGAGAACACACATGGCGAAAAAAGAAACCACGAACATCACCCTGCGTCCTCTGGATGATCGCATTGTCGTGGAACCGCTCGAGGCCGAAGAGAAAACCCCCGGCGGTATCCTGCTGCCGGATACTGCCAAGCAGAAGCCGCAGCAGGGCAAAGTCATCGCCGTCGGACCGGGACGGCAGACCGATGATGGCAAGCGGCTGCCCCTGAATGTGGCCGTAGGCGACATCGTCCTGTTCGGCAAATACAGCGGCTCTGATGTCGAGGTCAACGGCAAGGAACTGAAAATCCTCCGCGAAAGCGATATTCTGGCCAAGCTCGAAAAGTGAACGGCCGAAAACCCAAGGGAGCGTGCCTGCTTACCTGGCGTTGCATCTGCATAAGCTGGGATCGAATACGATAGAACAATCACCGCAAAGGGGAGATATCAAAGATGGCTAAGCAACTGCTGTATACCGACGAGGCTCGCAAAAAACTGCTAGCGGGTGCGGAGAAACTCGCCAAGGCCGTCGGTTCCACCTTGGGACCGACCGGACGGAATGTGATCATCGAAAAATCCTTCGGCGGTCCGGCAGTCACCAAAGACGGCGTCACCGTTTCCAAGGAAATTGACCTGCCTGATCCGTTCGAGAACATGGGCGCCAAGCTGGTCAATGCGGTGGCTCAGAAGACCAGCGATGTGGCGGGGGATGGAACCACCACGGCCACGGTCTTGGCGCTGGCGATCTACCAGGAAGGCCTGCGCAGTGTCAGCGCCGGGGCCAACCCCATGAGCATCAAGCGCGGCATCGACAAGGCCGTCGCCAAAGCCGTCGAGTACATGGAAAACAACCTCACGAAAAAGCTCACCAAAAAAGAGGAAATGGAGCAAGTGGCCACCATTTCCGCCAACAACGATCCCCGGATCGGCAAACTGATGGCTGACGCCTTCGAGAAAGTGGGCAAGGACGGCGTCATCACTGTGGAAGAAGGAAAGACGTCAGAAACGACCCTGGAATTTGTCGATGGCATGCAGTTCGACAAGGGGTACATCTCCCCCTACTTCGCGGTCAACACCCAGGACCTGAAGTGGGAACAGGAGAATGTCTTCGTCCTGCTCCATGAGAAGAAGCTTTCCAGCGTACGGGAATTGCTACCCATTCTGGAGAAAGTCGCCCAAGCCCGCCGGCCTTTGCTGATCGTGGCCGAAGATGTGGAGAGCGAAGCCCTGGCCATGCTCGTGGTCAACCGCCTCAAGGGCCTCCTGGAAGTATGTGCCGTCAAGGCCCCTGGCTTCGGCGATCGCCGCAAGGCCATGATGGAAGACATCGCTGTTCTGACCGGAGGCGTCTTCCTCAGCGAGGATCGCGGCATCAAGCTAGAAAATGCTACCCTGGATATGCTGGGTACCGCCGACCGTGTCGTCGTGGACAAGGAAAGCACCACCATCATCTGCGACAAGTCGGTGGACAAGAAGCGCCAGGAGGCGATCAAGGCCCGGGTGGATATGATCCGCAAGCAAATGGAACAAACCGAGAGCGAATACGATAAGGAGAAGTTCTCGGAGCGGCTGGCTAAACTCGTGGGTGGCGTCGCCATCATCAAAGTCGGAGCGGCCACCGAAGCGGAAATGAAGCAAACCAAAGGACGAGTTGAAGACGCTTTGCATGCTACGCGAGCCGCCGTAGCTGAGGGGATCGTACCAGGAGGTGGTGTGGCCCTGCTCCGCTGCATTCCTGTAGTGGAGGAGTTAGCCGCCAAACTTAAAGGCGACGAACAAACCGGAGCGGAGATCGTCGCGCGGGCCTTGTCCAAACCGCTCCGGCAAATCGCCGAAAACTGCGGCAAGGACGGCGCCGTCATAGCCGATGAAGTCCGCATCCGCGGCGAGAAAAACCTCAACATCGGCTACGATGCGAATACCGATGAATTCGTGGACATGTTCAAAGCGGGGATCGTCGATCCTCTGCGCGTGACCCGCAATGCTCTGCAAAACGCTGCCTCCATCGCGGGACTGATGCTGACCACAGAAGTAGCTATTACCAAGATCGAAGAGGAAGACGACAAGAAGAAGGCTCCCGTCGCCGGGGCCGTCGCCTGATCGAGACCCACTTCCGCAGGCGAACACGCCCAATCCCCGCGGAGTCGGTCCATTTTCAGCCGCCTGGCTTTCCGACGACGGCCCTTTTCCTCTTACCCGTCTGCCTTGACCTTGACACAGTCCAAAGAGAATGGCCGTACAATAAAGTCGGCTTACCTCTTTGGACTGTTGTCCTTTCTGCTCCCGTACCGAGACCGGAAACGCCCTTGGCGATGGATCGACTATGCCTAAGCGTTGCTACTACGAGGTTCTAGGGGTCCCCCGAACCGCCACGGAAGCTGAAATCACCAAAGCTTACCGTGCTTTGGCAAAAAAGTACCACCCGGATCAGAATCCGGGCGATGATTCGGTGCTGGAAAAGTATCACGAGGTGTCGGAAGCTTACGAAGTCCTCAAGGACCCGGAAAAGCGGGCCATTTATGATCGGTATGGTCATGAAGGCCTAGCCAACGGCGGGATACCCCCAGAAGGGAGTATCCATATTGACCTGTCAGAGGTTTTCGACGATCTGATCGGCGGCCTATTCGGCGGGCGCCGGCGGGGGGGACGGGGCGCTCAGCGCCGCGGTGCAGACATCGAGGAAGTGCTCGACCTGGAGTTGCTGGAAGCCGCCACGGGAGTCTCCCGCACCCTAACCGTGCGTTATGAGGCGAATTGCCGCACCTGTGGAGGGACGGGCGCACGTCCGGGCACCCAGCCGGTCGTCTGCCGCCGCTGCCGGGGGAGCGGCACGGAGTATATCAGTGGCGGATTCTTCGCTCTGCCGCAGCGCTGTCGGGCCTGCGCCGGTGCAGGTTACACCATTGCCCATCCCTGCACGGACTGTCGGGGGCGAGGGCGGGTCGAAGCCCGCGAGACGGTCACCGTCACTATTCCTCCGGGAGTGGACACACGCACGCGCCTGACCCTGCGCGGCCACGGACACGAAGGAACTCCCGGCGCACCCCGTGGAGACCTGCACCTGATTCTCCGCGTCCGGGAACACAAAGTCTTCGAGCGGGACGGCCACAACTTGATCTGCCAGTGCCCCATCTCCTTCGCGCGGGCCGCCTTGGGAGGAACGGTCGAATTGACTACCCTTACAGGAGAAAAGGTGACCCTCCAGGTCCCCCGTGGCACGCAAACCCATACGGTCCTGCGGGTTCCCGGCCACGGCATGCCCGATCTGGACAACCCCCGCCGTAGAGGCGACCTGCTCGTCGTCCTCATCGTCGAGACGCCCACCCAACTCACCCCGGAACAGGAACAACTCTTCCGCCGATTGGCAGAACTGGAGGGAAATGCCCCACCGGCAGCACCCCGCAAAGGCATCCTCGGAAAATTGAAGGATCTGATCACCGGCGAACACCCTCCAACGTAGTGAACGCCGGGGCGAAACATCCCCAGGATGCCCTCATGATGCAACGCCACGGCTCCAACACCCAAACGCCCGTGCGGAATCCCATAATCTTCCGGAATAACCTTGAGGGATCTCGACTATGGTGGAGGATCGGATGACCCCTACCCCAGAGAGTGCCGCGGCGGATCGGAGCGATTCTAGCCCTGTTGCGAACGACACGCCGACCGACGCTAATGAAGTGGAACGCTTGCGGCAATTACTCGCGGAAACCGAACAGAAGCTGGCCAGCGTCGAAGCGGAATTGCACAACTTCAAGCTCCGCCTAGCCGACGTGGAAAATTACCGCAAACGCCTGCTCCGGAATGTAGAAGAAGAAAAAAAATACGCAGTCGAACCGCTGGTGCGGGACTTACTCGGCGCCTTCGACAATTTGGAACGAGCCATCGAGGCGGCGAAAGCCGCAGGGGACAACGGCCCTCTGGCAGTCGGCGTTGGCGCGACAGCCGCCCAGATTTTAGACATTCTCCGCCGCCACGGCGTCACGCGGATCGAATGTGCCCCCGGCACACCGTTTGATCCCAACATCCACCAGGCCGTGGCCCAACAGCCGAGCCAGACGGTGGCGCCGGGACACGTGTTGCAAATCCTCCATCACGGTTTCCGCCTCCACGATCGGGTCCTGAGACCCACCGCCGTGGTCGTGGCTGCTGCACCGGAAGCCCCACCCGCTGAACCGGCTTCCCACCAGGGCAATCCCTCGGCTTCTTGACTTGCCACGACGACCAAGCTCTGACGTTGCCCGGCGATAACTGCGCGTCGGAGCGTAGCACGGGAACCAACACCCTCCGAGCAGCATCGGGAAAATCCAAGCTTACGAGCAGCCTTCCAAGTATACGTGTATCAGGGGGTGAAAAGCGAAAGAAGAGTGAGAAGCCAATAACTCAGACCGACGGAAGTCGATGTTCCAAGTCCGAAAGGAGCGAGTGTTACCATGCCCACTTACGAATACGCCTGTGGCGCGTGTGATCATCGCTTTGAGCAGTGGCAGTCGTTTTCGGCGGCGGCCTTGACCGATTGCCCCCGCTGCGGCCAACCTCGTTTGGTTCGCCTCTTTGGCAGCGGCGGAGCTATCATCTTCAAAGGAAGCGGTTTTTACGAAACCGACTATCGCCGCCCCCAGTCCCAACGGCAAGCGGATAAAAATCGGAAACAGCAGGACTCGACTGCCCCTTCGGCTAGTTCCAGCTCGGCCTCGCCCCCAGGAAACAATGCCGATTCCCCCTCCTCGGAGCCAGGCACCTCGCGGCAGGCATAATACATCGGACACCACTCCATCCCCTCGGAGATGGAAATCTATAAACCGGATCATTGGGACGGGATTGGGTCACGAAAACCAGTAATCTGTTGAAATCGGGAAGAGCAGGCGGCACCGTAGAGGAGCAAAAGATGGACAGTCACCAGGAGGCAGGAAATCGGGGAAATTCTCGAAGTCGGAGCTGGCCTGGGCCGATGAAACCTATGCGGTGCCCGATCTGTGACACACCCATGCCCGGCAACTGGCAAGACTATCCGGATTACCCGTTCTGTTCCAAACGCTGCCGGACAATTGACCTGGGGCGCTGGTTGAACGAGGAGTACCGGATTGTCGAGGCCGCCCCCGAGGAGGATCGCCCACCCTTGCCCCCGCCCGACGAGCAGGAGTAGGGCCTCCTCCACCCAGCCGGCCGCCCTCCCCGGCCGTTCAGTATAGATTCCACGACCCATTCCACCCCCGGGAATGGGTCGTGCCTTTGCTGTTATCGCCGCAGCACCGACGAAATCTCCTCTGCCAAACCCAGCTTCTCCCGGAACAGTACGGCTGGACAAACCAGATCCCTCCCAACTTTCCCCGCCGCCGGAACAAATCCCCGAAACCTGCTCCCGTTCTAAACCCAAAGTAAGCCCTCTCTCGTGGGGAGAGGCAAACAGAATCTCCCTTTCCGAAAGCCCCCTTTCCGAAAGAAGCAGCCAGCCGGACACTGCCCCCAGCCGCTTTAGATTGCTCGGATGGGAGTGAGCAAGTCATTGGATTGTGTCGGGAAAGTAAAATATCTGCGTAAGACCCTTATGCGTGCAGCGAATAACTGGGTGGAGGGGAACACGGTTCCCAGAACGGAAGGCTAGAAGCAGCGATGGACAGGATAGAAGTATTGTCCGCACCAACCATTCCAGACCCCAGGCCGCCGGGGAGAAACCAGCCATGCTCTGGATCATCGACGGATACAACCTGATGCATGCATGGTCGCCCTTGCCGCATCCCAAAACCCATCCGACGGCGAGTCGGTCCCAAAAGGCATTTCAGCGGCACCGGCAGAAGTTTCTGGATTGGTTGGGAACGCATCGCGCACGCTGCCATCCGAAGGATGAGGTGGAAGTTGTTTTCGATGCCTACAACGCTCCCCAGCCGACTCACCCGGAGGTGTATTTCGGCTTGCAGGTCCATTATTCCTACAGGACCCATGCGGATCACTGGATCGAAGAACGGCTGCGTTCCCTGCAAGGCCGTCCAGCCGTGACAGTCGTGTCCGACGATCACGGGGTGCAGCACATGGCGAATCGACGCGGCATTGCTTGGATGGAATGCAGCGATTTTCTGGAACGCTGGAGCCGCGAAACCCCGCCCGCCGGCTCACCGCCTGTCCAGCCCAGTGCAAGCGCCCCGCCTGAGGAAGACAAGGAAAAGGCCACGCTGTCCGCCGCCGAGCTTGAGGGTCTATTGCAGGCTTTTCAGCAACGTCCTGTTTCACGTTTCCGGCGCCGTCCTCTTCCCCGCCGCCCTTTCCGCCGACAGTGACGGCAAGCTGTCCATACCGAGTAACGAATCTAGCGGCAGGTATTCTTCCCCCAATCGGCTAAATCAGCGCCGTCCACCTTGTTTCTCGACTCATGGTCCGATAGAGTGCCAGTGGACCAGGTGTTGGTCCCTCTGTTTTTTCCCGCCTCGATTAGGACTTCGTCTATGGGCTTTTCCTCGATCCATCTGTATTTCGATGACCTGGAGATTGGCCAGGAGTGGATTTCCAGCGGCCGGACGATCACGGAGGCGGACATCGTCAATTTTGCCGGCTTCAGTGGCGACTTCAATCCTATCCATGTAGATCATGAATTTGCCAAGACGACACCCTTCCGCCGGCCGATCGCTCATGGATTTGCAGTGTTTTCCATCGGCAGCGGCTTAGGTGTGATGACCCCGCCCCTGCGGACAATTGCCTTGTTGCGCGTGATCAATTGGAATTTCCTCTTACCCGTCTTCGCCGGCGATACCATTCGCATCAAAAGCCGAGTGCTGGAGAAGACGTTGCGCGGGCGCGGCCGGCGCGGAGAGGTAGTTTGGTATCGGGGCTTGATTAACCAAGACAATAAGATCGTGCAGGAAGGCCAGATCGTGCTCTTGGTGGAAGCCCGACCGCCGGCTCAGGGGAATGAACGGCGCTTGGCTGTTCCCGACGCCGCTTTGATCAGCCCCAACGGCACGATGGAATAAAGCCAGGATCAGGCCGGTTGGCTGCCGGCATCCTTGGACCGCAGACCCGCAGAAGCTGCAAATCGACTCCCATGACTGTGCGCACTCGCTTTGCTCCTAGCCCGACCGGATATTTGCATATCGGGGGTGTCCGCACCGCCCTGTTTAACTGGCTGTTCGCCCGGCGCCACGGCGGCCAGTTCATCCTTCGGATCGATGACACCGATACCGCCCGCAATCGCGCGGAAGCTGTGAAACCCATCCTGGATGGGTTCGCCTGGTTGGGACTGACATGGGATGAAGGACCGACTCCCGACGGCAGCGGTGCAAGCTTCGGCCCCCATGCCCCGTATTTCCAAAGCCAGCGCCAGGACAAATATCGAGCTGCCGCCATGCGTTTGCTGGAGCAAGGCAAAGCCTACCCTGATTACACGACCCCGGAAGAGCAGGAGCAGCGTCGGGAACTGGCCCAACGCTTGCGCCAGCCGTATGTCCACCGCGGCAGCCATCGGGATCACGATCCCGCAGACAATGTGCGGCTCTACCGGGAGCGCCCCGCCCCTCTGCTGCTGAAAGTCCCTCTGGGACGCATCGTCCGCTTTCACGATCATGTCCGGGGAACGGTGGAGGTCAGCACCGACACCATCCGCGATCCAGTTCTGCTGCGGGCACCCGATGAGCAGGGGCATTGCCGGGCGGTGTACGCCTTCGCCACAGTGGTGGATGACATCGATTTTCGCATCACTCATGTCATCCGGGCCGAGGAGCACCTGACCAACACGCCGGTCCAGATTCTCATTTACGAAGCCCTCGGAGCCACGCCGCCGGAATTCGCCCACATCCCTCTTGTCAACTACAAGGGGGAGAAGATGAGCAAGCGCAAACTCCCGCCTTTGACTGCCGATGAGATCGCCCGGCTCAAGGCCTGCGGCTGGACCGAAGAGGAACTGCGAAGACGGGATGATCTGAATATCGCCACGGTCGCCTACTACCGGGAGCTGGGATACCTTCCCGCTGCCCTCATCAACTATCTGGTGCGCCTCGGTTGGTCGCTCGATGACAGTAGCGAATACATCCCGCTGGAAGTGGCCTTGCAGCATTTCAGCTTGGAACGCGTGACCAAGGCTCCAGCCAACTTCGACGAAAAGAAATTGTACTGGCTGCAAGGCGAGTACATGAAGCGTGTGCCGGCGGCGGAAAAGGTCGAACGGGGCCTCCCCTATCTGCGCCGAGCGGGACTCGTGAGCGATCCCCTGCCGGAACATCAACGGCAGCGATTGCTCCAGATTGTGGAAGCCGCCGGAGAGCGGATCAAGCTGTTCTCCGACTTGGTGCAATTCGCCGCCCCGCTGCTCCGGCACGATCCGGCCTATGACCCCGCAGCCGTCGAGAAAGCCTTACGCCCCGCTACGGAACTCCTGCGATCCTTCCGGTCGGTTCTGGCCGCCGCCGAGCCGTTCGATGCCCCCACCCTGGAGAACGCCTTGCGTACCTTTGCTCCCGAAAAAGCCGCCCACAAAGCCTTGGTGGCCGCTACCCGTGTAGCGGTGACCGGCGTGACGGTCGGCTTCGGCCTCTACGAAACCTTAGCGATCCTTGGCAAGGAAGAAGTTCTCCGGCGGATCGATCTGGCCTTGACCCTCTGCGACAATCCAGCATTGGCCGGCAGGAGTTAAGCGACCTTGACGCCGCCCCTCCGAAGGGGAGCCACGGAACACCCCCTGCCACTGCCCAGGACCCTGGCTATTGTCCCCCACTTCGGATTCTATACGGGATGGTTTCATCGATGACGGCCACGAAAGTCTACGACGTCCTCGGCTTGGGGAATGCGCTGGTGGACATTCTGTTGGAGCTAAGCGAGGAAGAATTCGCGGCCTTACACTTCGAGAAGGGGACGATGCGTCTGGTCGAGGTGGAGGAGCAGCGGCGCCTGTTGCAAGCGTTCCATCATCGGGAACCGCGGCTGGTGTCGGGGGGCAGCGTGGCCAATTCGATCATTGCTCTGTCTCAATTAGGGGGACGTGCAGCGTTCACGGCGTGTGTGGGGGATGATCGTTACGGCCTGCATTACGTGGAAGAGTTCGCGGAGCTAGACATCGATTTTACTCATCCGCCGCTGGTCGGAGAGACTACCGGGACCTGCGTCAGCATCATCACGCCGGACGCGGAACGGACGATGCGCACCGCGCTGGGCGTGTCCAGCCATCTGTCCGATCGGCATGTGGATGAGGCCAAAGTCGCGGCCAGTCGCTGGCTCTTCATCGAAGGGTATGTGTTCGCCAATCCGAATAGCGGCCAGCACGCCATCCGCAAAGCTGTGTCGATCGCCCGCCAGAATGGAGTGCGTATTGCCATTACCTGCTCGGAGCAGTTCATCCCGCTGGCGTTCCGCGAGGCGTTTCATCAGGCCCTGGATCACGCCGATCTGCTCTTCTGCAACGCTCCGGAGGCCCTGGCGGTAGCCGGTCATGCACGCGATGCCGAGGAAGCCTTCGCCGCGCTGCGGGAGGTGGTTCCCAACTGCGTAGTCACGGATGGAGCCAACGGCGCTTATGTGCGTTATGGCGGCGAGGAAGGCCATGTTCCCGCCTTTCCCTGCGAACCCAAGGACCTCACCGGCGCGGGGGATATGTTCGCGGGGGCCTTCCTCTACGGAATCACCCACGGCGTGCCGCCTTTGCGGGCGGCCAGAGCGGCCAACTATCTGGCGATGAAAGTCATCACCCAAATCGGCGCACGCCTCCATCACGGCACGCGCCACTACTGGAACGAAGCTCTCGCCTCTTGACCGAATCCCGGCTCGCCATCTGTCTATGGTTTTTGCCCCGCTCCGCGCGACTCTCCCTTCGACTACTTCTCTCCTTGACCTCTCCAAGCCCTTCGAGACGACCTCTCTCCTTGACCCTCTTCGAGTCAACCCTCCTCCTGACCCTCAAGGCGGCCTTTCTGGGGCGATTTTCCGCTTTGGCCTCAAGTCCACCCAGCGCACAAACGACCAGACCGAAGCGGAAATGACACAAGCGACTCTGGCGGATGGCAGCGGGGAAGGGATTGACAGGAATCCACACCAGGCTATAGGGGGCGCCACGTCGGGGGACTGCCACACGGGGGAAGCGGTGGCAGCGACGATCCGGAAAGCTGTGACGACGATCATGACCGACCTGCCGGGCGGAGACGCGAGCACGCCGATTGCAGTGCTCAAAGAAGCAATCTGCCACTTTGCGGCTGTGCGGGGCTGGGAACCATTCCACACGCCCAAAAACCTCGCTCTAGCCCTGGCCAGTGAAGTCGGCGAATTATGCGCCTTGTTCCGCTGGCTGAGTCCCGAACAATCGCTCTCTGCTGCCCGCGATCCTCAGCAGCGGGAGGCTATCGCCGATGAGTTGGCGGATGTGGCCAACATTCTCCTGCTGTTGAGCGCCCACACCGGCATTGATCTGAGCGACGCTGTACGGGCCAAGCTAGAAAAAAACGCCCGGAAATACCCCCCTCCTCCAACGGGGGAAGAACGGGGAGCGGAATACCTCAATCCATAGGGGGAACCAACCGTGCTCAGACGCGGGGGAGTATGGATCGTGCTGTGCGGGATCATCGCTGGGCTGGCTTCGGTCAGTCGGAGCCAACCGCCGGCGTTACCACCTACCCTTGGCTCTGCCCCAGGATCGGCTCCAGGATTGCCGCCACCCCCACCCGTTGCCGGGGCAGGCCAGCCGCGCCCTGCGGACCTTCCCAAATCTCCTTCTGGACTCAAAACTCGGCTGACGCGACCGGTGGTAGCAGGTGCCGACGGCGTTCAGGTCTGGAATGGCCCTACGCCGCTCCCTGAGGCATCTTCACCTTCCCGCCCGCTCGTTCCTTCCTCGGTTTCTTCACCGACTGCCTCTCCAGAGCCGTTCCAAGGGACCGCAACGACACCAGCCGTGCCTTCTCCGGGACCGGAGGTACCCCCCGTGCCAGCTCCGTTGTCGCTTTCGCCGCTCGGCGTACATCCTTCAGTCCCATCACACACCGCCCCGCCCACTCCCGCGGTTTCGGGCGCAACTGCTTCACCCCCGCCGCTTCCCGGAAGTGGGATACGTCCAGGAAGCGTTCCCTCGCCCGAGATGGGAAGCTCGCCAGCCCTGGCAGGTCCCTCCCCAATCTCCGAGACGAAGCCTCCTTCTTCTGCTTCACTCCCAGCATCCCGCGGGGAACCGGACGGACCTGCGGATGTCAGCCCTCATTTGCGGCTGGAGGTAACGACGCCGCCGCAGGTCGTGGCCGGCGTGGAATGCCGCTGCGAGGTCCGTTTGCGCAACGTCGGGACCAGCAGTGTGAACCAGGTGGTTTTGGAAGATGAGGTGCCCGAAGGGGCGAATTATGTCGGGAGTGAGCCGCCCGCGCAGGTGCAAGGGCGCAAACTCCGCTGGGAAATCGGCCCGCTGGAAGCGGGAAGCGAAAAGCATGTAATGATCCGGCTAGTACCGCTGCAGGAAGGGTCGTTGCGCTTGCGGCCCGTAGTGTCGCTAGCGGCCAATGCGGAGAAGGTTCTGCGGGTGACGCGGCCGCGTGTGCTGCTCCAACTGAGCGGCCCGCAGCAGTGCCGGGTCGGCGAGGAGATCACGTGGACTATTCAGCTCCACAACAGCGGCAGCGGACCCGCCCACAACCTGCTGGTGCAGGCTCAATTGTCCGAAGGGCTGCGCCACGCCCAAGGGGCCGTTATCGAAGCCCAGATTCCGGTGCTAGCTGCCGGGGAGAGCAAAACGTTGCCCCTGCGGGTGACAGCCGTTGCTCCAGGAATGCATCAGTGCCGGATTCTCGCCGTGGCGACGGCCCAAGGAGAAGTGACGACTCAAGCGGCAATCCGCATCGTCGAGCCTCGTTTGGAACTTCGAGTCCACGGCCCCCCAAAATGCCTGGTCCGAGCCGAAACGGTCTATGAAATCGCCCTTTCCAATCCCGGCTCCGCGGAGACTGAACCGCTAGCACTTTACGTCCAACTTCCCCAATGGCTCGACTTCGTGCAAGCGGGGGAAGGGGGGACTTATCAGCCGGATCAACGTTACGTCGTCTGGCAACTGCCGTCGCTCGCGGCGGGAGCTTCGCGCAGCGTGGGGATCAAGTTACGGGCCACGGCACCTGGCGAGGGGACTTTGCGCTGTCTGGCTCAAACGCTACCGCCTGCCGTCCAGGGAGCCGCCGCTCCATTGCCTTCCTCCCGCCGGACGCTTCAGGCCAAAAGCGAGTTACCTGTGCGGGCCGAGGGAGTACCTGCCCTGCGCTTTGAAGTCTTCGATCTGGAGGACCCTGTGCTCGTGGGCCAGGAAGCTGTGTATGAAATCCGCTTGCTCAACCAGGGAACCAGCCCCTGCCAGCAGATTCAACTGACCGCCTTGCTGCCGGAAGGTGCTGAATACAAAGGTTCCAGCGGCCCCACGGCGATCCGCCAGGAAGAGAACCGCTTGATCTTCGCTCCTTTGGCCAACCTGCCGGTGCGCGGCGAAGCCATCTATCGCCTGCGGATTCGCGGCACCGTAGCCGGCGATGCCCGTCTGCGGGTCCAATTGAGTTACGATTCCATACGCGCACCAGTGATCAAGGAGGAAAGTACCCAGTTTATCCAGCCCTGACGCTTCGGACCGCACCATGAACCCCACAAACCACAGTAGCGGGCGATTGGAAGCCGCCATCCTCCCGGCGCAATCCGGTCCGCCGATAGCATCGAATCGAGGCTCTCGCCTCGGACCCAGACGACCGGCAAGCGGGTGTACGATCCTGGCCATCCCGATCGAGGGTGCTTCGCGTCGATACCAACACTTATGCCACGACTGGCCCGACTCGGAAATGCAGGGATTATTGCTAGAGGTGTTGGCAGCCCGGAAATCCCCCTCGACAAAGGCGTCACATTTGTTGCAGATTCGCCACAGGCGGGGGGAGGTATCTGCCGATGGGGGAAATGCCTGGGATAGTGCCGGCCCAGTCGCCCGGAGTGCCCGCCGGATAAGTCCGAAGAAGTTGGAGTGATGACGGCGGAGGGGAAAGGCACGGAAAGCCGACGGACAAACGGAACCCTCGCCGGCACCTTGCCGCAGCGGGGATTCCCCAGGGGGAAGGAGACCGCTTATGAACAGTCGTTCGACGCGTCCACGCCAGCGGGAGGGAACCAACCCGGCACCGCCTGTGCATATCCGCTGGATGATCCGGCGGGACCTGAGCGACGTGCTCCGCACGGAAATGGCCAGCTTCGAATATGCCTGGTCGGAGGAAGATTTCCTCCGCTGCCTACGCCAGCGCCACTGCATCGGCATGGTGGCGGAACAAGGCGAGAGCATCGTTGGCTTCATGATCTACGAATTGCAGAAGAGCTGCCTGCACCTCCTCAATTTCGCCGTCCACCCCTCTGCACGCCGCACTGGCATCGGCACCCAAATGATCCAGCGCTTGATCCAGAAAATGGAGGCTCACCGCCGCCGCGCTATTACCTTGCTCGTCCGTGAACGCAATCTGACCGCCCAACTCTTTTTCCGCAAAATGGGTTTCCAGGCTGTCCGGCTCCTGCGCCATTACTATCCCGACACTGGCGAGGATGCTTACCAAATGGAATATCGTGCTCTTTCCACCGCTAACGACACCCCAGAGCTTTCGCTGAGCAACCGGATTAGTTCTTACGAGTCGGACTGACTTCGGTCTCAGAGGGAGAAGGAGGGGACTGAAGCAGGCGAGGTCCTTACCCAAACACTGCGGCCAGACGGGATAGTGTCCCGAAGCACCAAATTCGGAGGGGAGAGGCATGCGTCCTCGTCTCTTGGCGATCGGAGGCATCGGCAGTCTGCTTTGCTTGGTCTCGCTCGTGTGGGGCCAAGCCGTCCTCCCGGAAAGCTCTCCGTCCCTGCCTTCAGCATCGTCTCCGGCTCCGCCCCCCGTTTTGCCTCCCTCGTCTTCTTCGACTAGCGGCATTCTTCCTGTACGGCCGTCGCTGCCTCCGCCGCCGGACGGTGCTCCACCTTTGCCCCCTCCAGCACCGCTATGGCCACCGCCTGCCGCTGCCGTTGATTCCCGCTTGCTTCCGCCCCCGCCGTCATCTACTCTCAATTCAGAGGGCGCGGGTACGAACACTCCGGTGCCAACCCGCCCCTTGCCGGCTCCACCACCCCTCGTACCTCCGCCGGCTTCTCCGCTCACACCTGTGTCGCCGGGAGATTCTGCCATGATCCATGCCACCCCATCATCGTTGGCACGTGCCGCGGCATTCGGCGTTTGGCTCCTCGCTCTGCCAGATCCTGCCCCCGCCTCGGACGCCCCGCTACCGCCTCTGCCCATCGCCGTCTCCCAAACCCCCGGCAGTGACACCAGCAAAAATGGCAGCACTCCCGAACTTGCCGCCTTGAAAAAACAGCTTGATGAGACCAACTCCCGCCTCACCCAAATGCAGCAGCAGTTACAACAACTGAGCGACCTGCTTCGCGGACGCAGTGGAAGCGCGGAAACTCCAGCGACCCCTGGACTGCTCGAGGAAATCCGCCAACTCCGCAACAAATTGGCCGATGTGGAAGCCGAATTGAACAAACTCCGCTCCCAATACTCGGCCCTTTCTCCCACTCGCCCCGCCACGCCTTCCTTACCCTCGACCTCGCCTTGGGCTGGCAAAGGCTTGGTCCGTTTGGTTAACGACTTTTCCTCCGAGGTCACCCTCGTACTCAACGGCGTCACCTACCGCATCCCGCCCCGGCAAAGCGTCGATGTCAGCATTCCCGCGGGAGAGTTCTCCTATCAACTTCTCGAGGCAGGGGGCACCCTCGTCCGCAAACCGATCCGCGAACAGGAACTGGTAATCCTGCGCATTCATTGACCTCCACAATCTTCCCCATCGGTTGGCCACTCTCGCGCCGTTTTTCAGCCTCAGTGTGCAAGAGCCACCTATGGTCATCACCATTGATGGACCCGCGGCATCCGGCAAAGGAACCGCTGCGAAAGCCTTGGCCGCCCGTCTGGGTTTCGACTACCTCGACACGGGGGCCATGTATCGCGCGGTCGCCTGGGCAGCCCTGCAACGCGGGATTTCCTGTTCAGATGTCGAGGCTCTCCGCACCCTCCTGCCGCAGCTCCATTTGGAACTCACCCCGCAGGGCATCCTTCTCGACGGCCAGGACATCACCTCCCACTTACGCACGCCGGAAGTGGGTGAAGGGGCCAGCCTCGTAGCCGTTATTCCCGAAGTCCGTCGCTGGCTGGTCGAGTTGCAGCGCCGCCATGCCCAGGGACGCCACCTCGTCACCGAAGGCCGGGATCAAGGGACCGTCGTTTTCCCGGATGCAGACCTCAAATTCTTCCTCACAGCGGAATTGCCCACACGCGCGCGCCGCCGCTGGCTGGAACTCCAGCAGCGCGGCCTCGCCACCGACTACGAAACCGTTCTCCACGAACTCCAGCAGCGGGATACCCGCGACTCCACCCGCTCCGACAGCCCCTTGCGCCAGCCCCCCGATGCTATCCTCATCGACTCCACCCACCTGACCCCGCAGCAGGTCCTGGATATCATGGAATTACACGCCCGGCAACGACTCCCGATTCCCCCATCCCAGCGGCCATTATGAATCCGTCGCCGTTTCGCGCCTCCGTTCTCTCGGCCCATACCACGGACCTCCCTCCTGGATCCCCGCCGACCTTTTCCGGCCCGGCACCCACCGCCCAACTCCGCTGGCTGCCCCGCCTCTGGTACAACACCGCCTACTGGGCCATGTGGACCGCCTTCACCCTCGCCTACAGCTTCCGCCGCCGCGGCTGGCACCACCTCCCCCGCACGGGACCGGTCCTCATCATCGCCAATCACCAATCCATGCTTGATCCCATCCTCGTTGGCCTGGCCGCCCGCCGCTACCTCTCCTTCCTCGCTCGTCACACCCTCTTCCAGCAACCGCTTCTCGCACCCCTCATCCGTTCCCTCAACGCCATTCCCATCGACCGCTCCTTGGGCAAGGAAGGTATCCAAACCGTCCTGCACGCCCTGGAAGAGGGACATGCCGTCGTGATGTTCCCGGAAGGAGAACGTTCGCACACGGGCCAGGTTCAGCCTCTCAAGCCGGGGGTTTCGCTTTTGATCCGTCGCGTCCGTTGCCCGATTGTGCCGGTGGGTATTGCCGGAGCGTTTGCTGCCTGGAACCGCTTCCGCCGCTGGCCCCGCTTGGCTCCCCTCTTTGCACCACCGACCGATGCCACCCTTGCCGTCTCCGTCGGTCCGCCCCTCGACCCCTGCCGCTACCTCGACATGCCCCGCGCCGAAATGCTCGAAGAACTCCGCCAGGCCATCATCCAGCAGGTCGCCCTCGCCGAACGCCTCCGCAGGAAGTGAACCTCCGCTGGACTGTCCCCCTTGGACTGATCTTGTGTACTAATGTAAACATGAACCATAAAACGGAAAAAGTCAAATCGCGTCGGCAATTTTTTAGCCAACTCCCAACCCACCAACGCCGCAAGGCTCTGGCACACCTGGAGTTACAACTAGTCCGGAGGGCAAAAAAATTGTCCATTTTTTCGGCCACGGGTCAGGCGGTAGCGCGGGGAGGAAAAAAGGGACCCATCACGGGGCAACCGACTAGGGCGGGTGTGATGGCTTCCGTGGAATGCGAAGGGGAGGATCAACGGCGTGAGGTGGGGAAGCGATCCTGCAAGGCGGTGACGGTCAGCTCGGAATGCTGGAGCGCCCGGCAAGCATCGGCGGCGGCCTGGGCGGCGGCCAGCGTGGTGATGCAGGTGACTCCAAGGGTGACCGCGGTGGCGCGGATTTTGCCTTCATCGGTCGCCCGGCCATGTCCGCTGGGGGTGTTGATGATCAGGGCGACCTGGCCGTTTTTCATCAGGTCGAGCAAGTTGGGCCGCCCTTCGGCGATTTTGGGGATTTCCTCAACCGTGATGCCGTGCGCCGCCAAGTGGCGGGCCGTGCCGCGCGTGGCGATGAGTTTGTAGCCCATCTCGGCGAACTGCTGGGCGATGGGAACAACCTCAGCTTTGTGGCGATCCGCGACGGAGATAAAGATGGTGCCCGATTTGGGCAAGGGGGAGTTAGCGGCGAGTTGGGACTTGGCAAAGGCCAGAGGGAACTGGTCGTCGATGCCCATGACTTCGCCGGTGGACTTCATTTCCGGTCCGAGGATGATATCGACACCGGGGAACTTGTTGAAGGGGAAGACACTTTCTTTGATGGAGTAGTGGGAGGGAACGATTTCCTTGTGGAGACCGAGTTCATCGAGGGTTTTGCCGACCATGACGAGGGCGGCCAGCCGGGCAAGGGGAAGGCCGATGGCCTTGGAGACAAAGGGGACGGTGCGGCTGGCACGGGGGTTGGCTTCCAGCACGTAGACCTGGGGCGGACCGCCAGGACTTGATCCATTGCGCAGTCCGGCGACGGCGAATTGGATATTCATCAGGCCGCGGACTTGGAGGGCTTGGGCCAGCAAGCGGGTTTGGCGTTCGATTTCGGCGACAATCTCCGGGGGCAAGCTGTGAGGCGGAAGAACACAGGCAGAGTCGCCGGAATGGATGCCCGCCTCCTCAATGTGCTGCATGACACCGGCAATGTAGGTCCGCTGGCCATCGGCAAGGCAATCCACATCGACTTCCACGGCATTGAGGAGGAACTGATCGATGAGCACCGGCCGTTCCGGAGTCAGGTCCGGTTCGATGCGGGTCATGTACTGGAGTAGCTCGTGTTCATCGTAGACGATGCGCATGTCGCGTCCGCCGAGGACGAAGCTGGGGCGCACCAGAACAGGGAAACCGATTTTCCGGGCGACGCGCAGGGCCTGGGCGGCATCGATGGCGGTCCCATTGGCCGGTTGCTGCAATCCGAGATCGTGGATAAGGCGGGCGAAGCGTTCACGGTTTTCGGCGATGTCAATGCTATCGACACTGGTGCCGATGATGGGCAGGCCGTGGAGTTCCAGCGTTTTGGCCAGGTTGAGTGGGGTTTGTCCGCCGAACTGCACGATGACGCCTTGAGGCCGCGTCCGCTCATAAATGTTGAGCACATCTTCGACCGTGAGAGGCTCGAAGAACAGCAGATCGGAGGTGTCGTAATCGGTGCTAACGGTTTCGGGGTTGGAATTGACCATGATGACTTCATAGCCAGCTTCGCGCAGGGCGAAGGCGGCCTGGACGCAGCAGTAGTCGAACTCGATCCCTTGGCCGATGCGATTGGGTCCGCCGCCAAGGATCATGATGCGCGGCTTGCCTGTAGGAGGCCGGACTTCATCCTCGCAGTGCTTCGACTGGTCCGCTTGGCGCACAGGCAACTCGTAAGTGGAGTAGTAGTAGGGGGTGTAGGCCTCAAATTCGGCGGCGCAGGTGTCCACGGACTTGAAGACCGGGAGAATGCCGTGACGTTGCCGCAAGGCGCGCACGTCGTTTTCCGAGCAATCCCAGAGGTGGGCCAGTTGGCGGTCCACGAAGCCGTGTTGCTTGGCTTCCCAAAGCAACTCCGGAGTGACCTCCTCCAGGGAGGAACATTGCCGCAAGCGCCGTTCTACCTCGACCAGTTGTTGAATCTGCCGAAGGAACCAGGGATCGATGTGGGTGAGCTGGTGGATGTCATCGACAGATAGGCCATCGAGCAAGGCATAGCGGATGTACCAGATGCGTTCGGCGTTGGGGCGGGCCAGTTTGCGGATGATTTCTTCGCGGTCAGGTTGGGAATCAGTGCCCCAGCGGTCTTTGCGATCGCAGCCGAGGCCGAAGCGCCCGACTTCCAAGCCGCGCAGGGCCTTCTGCAAGGATTCGGGAAAGGATCGGCCAATGGCCATGGTTTCCCCGACCGACTTCATTTGGGTGGTGAGGGTCGGATCAGCTTCGGGGAACTTTTCAAAGGCGAAGCGCGGCACTTTGGTGACGACGTAGTCGATGGTCGGCTCGAAGGAGGCGGGGGTTTCGCGGGTAATGTCGTTGCGAAGTTCGTCGAGGGTGTAGCCGATGGCCAGTTTGGCGGCGATTTTGGCGATGGGGAAGCCGGTGGCTTTGGAGGCCAAAGCACTGGAGCGGCTGACCCGCGGATTCATTTCGATGGCCACCATGCGCCCGTCTTTGGGATTGACGGCAAACTGGATGTTGGAGCCGCCGGTTTCCACGCCGATTTCCCGGATGATGGCGATGGCGGCGTCCCGCATGCGCTGGTACTCTTTGTCCGTGAGGGTTTGAGCCGGGGCGACGGTGATGCTGTCGCCGGTGTGCACTCCCATCGGGTCGAGATTTTCGATGGAGCAGATGATGACGACGTTGTCCGCCCGATCCCGCATCACTTCCAGTTCGAATTCCTTCCAGCCGATGACGGACTCCTCAACCAGGACCTCGCCGACGGGGGACAGTTGCAAGCCGCGGTTGATTAACTCGACGAACTCCTCGCGGTTGTAGGCGATTCCGCCGCCGGTACCGCCGAGGGTGAAGCTGGGGCGCAGGACACAAGGCAAGCCAATGGTATCCAGGATGTCGATCGCCTCCGCGAGGGACCGGACCACGCCGCTGCGGGGCACTTCCAGGCCCAATTTCAGCATGGCATCCTTGAACTTCTGGCGGTCCTCGGCTTTGTCGATCACTTCGGCTTTGGCCCCGATCATCTCCACGCCATAGCGTTCCAGGACGCCGTGGCGCACGAGGTCCATTGCCGTATTCAGGGCCGTCTGACCGCCCAGGGTGGGGAGCAGAGCGTCAGGCCGTTCCGCAGCGATGATCTTTTCGACGATCGGCCACTTGATCGGCTCAATGTAGGTACGGTCGGCGGTTTCCGGGTCCGTCATGATGGTCGCGGGATTGGAATTGACCAAAACGACGGTGTAGCCTTCTTCCCGCAGGGCTTTGCAGGCTTGCGTGCCGGAATAGTCGAACTCGCAAGCCTGACCGATGACAATGGGTCCCGAACCAATGACCAGGATTTTGCGCAGATCGGTACGTTTCGGCATCGTTGGCAAATACCGGCACAAACCCGGCTGGGCCTGCTCCACAGCGTGCGACAGCATGCGGAGACCACCCAGCACAAACCCCGCTTAGCTTATGAATTCTCCGGACCATCACCAAGGGGGCAACTAGCCAACGGCCCACTGCGCTCGCTCCGGAGAGGGTTTGGTTCATCAGCAACTGTTGCTGCCACACGCCGCTTTGTCCCGCAATCGCCGGAGGATTCCGAACTGTTTTCAGATTCGTCCCGTGCTCGCCGAAAGATTTCGGATTGTTTTCAGACTGGGAATAAAGAGATTTCACCCTGACAGAGGGTGACCGTAACCAAGGGAGAAATCCCGGCACGTGGGGTCGCGCCGGGAGAGTCGAGGCGATGCGGACTGAGGCCAGCGTGGGCTTCGATCAGAAGAAGAAGCCGATGCCAGCATTGAAGCCGTGGATCAGGCGGAACTCCTTGACCTTGTAGCTGGGATCGATGTTGCCGTAGTTGAAGCCGACGGGTTCGTTCATGTGCAAGGTATTGAAGAACATCAGGGCCTGATAGCCGACGCGGATCTGGACGCCTTCCACCGGATACCACCAGAAGTTGACGGCGGCATTGACGTTGGGGACGATGCGGAACTCCTCGCGTCCGAATTTGGACTGAGTGGCGATGTCGGCGGGGACGTTCTCACCAAGCTGGTACTTGGCTCGCATCTTGGCCACCTCGAAGAGCATGGCCCCCGTCAGATCGGTGCTCAAGGAGAACTGGTTGAGGATGAAGATTTCATGGCCGACGCCGAGGAACGGACCGTACATCCGCTGGGAGAGTGTGTTGGTATAGCGGGCGGTATCCTGGGGCCGGACGTTTCCGTTGAGGTCATAACTGAAGGTCCACCATTGGAAGCGCTCGAAAATCCAAGCGAAGCGGCCGCCCGCGGTGCCATAGAGGCGGCTGTAATCCGTCTCCAGCATCGGGATGCGGTAGCCCGCGTTCATCTCCTGATAGCGCTGGACAATGCGAATGTCCATCGTCGAAGCAGCATTCCAGATGCCGTAGATCTGGAAGTCCCCGAATCCCTGGACTTTCTGGGCCGGGCCGGCGAAGTTCGGCGGGAAGTTGAAGACCGGAGCAGAGAGGAAGGTGTCCGCCAGTCCGGACGGCCCGCGGAAAAGCGGCGGAACCAGCGTTGCTCCTAACGAGGCATGGGCTTCGACTAATTGCATGTAGTTGAAAAACAGGCGCATGCCGTTGTCGAAGCGATAGCCGATCTCGACGTTGAAACCGGGCTGATAAGTCTGGCGGCTGAAGTCCCGGGTGTTGAGGGCTTCCGTGCCGCTGCCGACGAAGGTGCCGGGGATGCCGGTCAGGACGCCCGCCGAGTCGAAGAACCCACGGACGGCGATGGTTTGCGAGCCGAAATCGCGGGTTTGGGTCAACATGACGAACTCGGCGGCAGTATAGAAGCCGGAATCGCCCGCTCGTCCTGTGGGCAGGCGGTAGATGGGATCGGTGTTGAGCGGCACCTGGAACCCGCCATCGGAGCCGTCCGTTAGGGCCGGTGTGCCGACCACATGCTGGGCCAGACTTTGGGCGGGTGCAGCCAGCACCGTCACAGCCGCCACCAGTACTCCCCCGAAGTCGCGATACCTCATATCCCGCATCCCCCTTCACTGCATGGACTATCCGTCGGCGGCGAGTTCCCCAAACCCGGCCGCGGACCTGACACCTTACCTTCAGGGTGTCTTCCCCCAACACCCGCATCGCCAGGCGCGATGGGGTGGAAAGTCGCGGGGACCATACCGATCCTCCCGCTGCGGTCAAGAGACTTTTGCCCCAAAAACGGCTTTTTTTTCAAGATTTTCCTTGATGTGCCGGAAACTGACCAAACTACGATTGCCGCAACAATTAGGATAACCAGGAGGCTGCCCCCTTCTGGGAAAGCCCCGGAAACTCCGCAGGGCCATCCCTAGCGGCAGCGGCGGCTTTCGTCCCATCTCGCGATGAGGTGTGCTGATGCTGTCCTCCCTTGGACTGCTGCTGCCAGCCGCAGTGGTGCTGGCTCCGCTCCCCACTCCTGGGCATGTCGACCGCCGGATCGAAGCCGCCCGTCGAGCCTGGTCCGCGCCGGGAGTGGCTGTGGTCGTTGTCCGCCGGCAAGAGGTTCTTTACCTGCGCGCTCACGGCCTGCGCCAGCTCCAGCCCGAACAACCCCTCACCGTCGATACCCTCTTTCCGCTCGCCTCTTGCACCAAGGCGTTCACGGTTACCCTGCTCGCCCAATTGGTCGATGAACAGCAGTTGCACTGGGATGATCCCCCCAGCAAATACCTTCCCGACTTCCACCTTTCCGATCGCCGTGCTGACGCTTTGCTGACCCTGCGGGACCTGCTCTGCCACCGCTGCGGACTCGGCGGGCACGATCTGCTCTGGTATCGCGCTCCCTGGAAACTGGAGGAGGTCCTCCGGCGTGCTCAGCATCTGCCGCTGGATTATCCCTTCCGTGGCGGATTCGCCTATTCCAGCATCCCCTTTATTGCGGCGGGCAAGGTCCTGGAGAAGCGTACCGGGCAACGTTGGGAAGACCTGCTGCGGGATCGGCTGTGCGAACCGATGGGGATGGCCAACGTGGTCATGCACACGCGCGACCCGCTTCCGCCGGGTGTGGTGCCAGCGACAGGGTATCGCTGGGATACCGCTAGCAAGCGTCTGCAAGCTGCGGCTCCCTATTCGATGCTAGAAGCCAATCCCGCCGGTTCGCTGCACGCCACGCCGCGGGACCTGGCCGTGTGGCTGCAATTCCAGCTCAACGAAGGGCGCGCTCCCAATGGCCGCCGCTTGATCTCGGCTGCCCAACTGCGCGAAACGCATCGGCCGCACAATCTGCTGCCGATGACCGAAGCCGCCCGGCGGCAGAACCCGGAGACCGTCCAGCTCTGTTACGCCCTCGGCTGGCTCAGCTACGACTACCGCAGCCGACGCGTCCTAGCCCACGGCGGGTTGATCGACGGCTTCCGCCTGCAATTGACCTTGCTCCCCGATGCCGACCTGGCCTGTGCCGTCCTGTGCAATCGGCAAGACTGCCGCCTGCCCCTGGCTCTCTCCAATGCGCTAATCGACCTCTACCTGGGGCTGCCTCCGAAGGACTGGATCGGCTACTATCGCCGCCTCGATGAGGAAAACGAACGTGAACAAGCCCGCGCACGGGCCGAACTCCTCAAACGGCGTGATCCCCGGCGCCCTCCCTCCCTTCCTCTGGAACGTTACGCCGGCGAGTACGATCATCCCGCTTACGGCCCCATTTCCGTGACCCTCCGCCCCCAGAAAGATTCACCCGCCTCGCTCCTTTTGCGCTTCAGCTCCTTCGACTGTCCCCTGGAACCGTTCGCCGCGGACACCTTCCGCATCGCGGAGGGCTTCTTCATGGATCATCTGGTGGACTTCACCGTGACCGGCCAGCGCGTCACGGCCTTGCGCTTCCTCGACATGAACTTTCCCCGGCGGCCTTGACCTTGCTCCCGGTCGGGAAAAACGCCGGCGAAACATGCTGTGCAGTTCAGATCGTGAGGAAATGTTTCCCCTTCCCACGGCGAGCCTGTTCGCCACGGAGAGAACTTCTGCCAGGAGAACCTCAGAACTCCAGAGCAGTGCGCAGGCCGATGATGTGCCCGATGGACGATTGCCCCTGGGACGATGTGGGATGCGTCTGGATGTAATTGGCAATGATCCGCATGTGGGGGTTGAGGTACCAGGCCAGGCCGAAGGTCAGGTTGGTGGACCGGCCCCCCGTGATGCCGTCATCGTTGAGGTCGGCCTGAGAAAGCCGCACGATCAGCTCCCAAGCCCCCGGACCCACAAACCATTGTCCGTTTTCCCGCCGCAGAAAATCCCGCCGCGGAATAACCGCATCCAAGACTGCCGTCGCCCGCCGGTACTGGCGATGATCACCTGTCAGAAAGACGCTGGCCTGAACATACCAGGCAGTGAAATACACCGCCCCTTGCGTGCGGGTACTCACCGGCACCAGAAGATACTCCCCCTGCACGGAGAAGGGACCCCGAATCCACAGAGCTTCGCCAACGAGGAGCTGGTAGAAATGGGCCGGAATCCGACCGGTATCGATGAGCGCAGGTAAGTTCATGGCAGCAGCCCCGAAGCGATCCTCCGGACGCGACTGGAACTGTACCTCCCGATTCTGCGGCACGCGTGCCGAATAAGAAACCCCGACGTGAAACAGGTCCAGCGACTGCTCCCCTTCCTCGTACCAGAGCAGGCGAGTCAGCCGGCCGGTCAAAGCGGAGCGGAATTCGCGCGGTCCAATATCGTCGCCGAAGAAGTCATTGAAGCTCCGGAAGACGCCGATGGCCCAGGTTCCTTGCTCTTGGTCCCAGGTGTCAAAGATCATGATGCCGACGCGTCGCCGCCGGCCGTACACCTCCGTGAGCTGCGAGCGCTCCAGAGTGTTGACTCCCCGCGTGCTGCTGCTTTGTTCCAGTCCAAACGGTTCCGCAAAATACCCCAGCCGCAGATGGCCAACATAAGGAATCTCATTTAACCCTATGTACACATCGAGAAGAGAAGGACGCCCCACCATGGCAAAGTCTGGAATAATCCGATACTCCCACGGCCCATAGGTGCCTTGGAGGCCGATGCGCACGCGGCGAAAAACTGTGCCATCCGGCAAAGCACCGTACGCCTGCCGAAACTCGCTATCTTCCCCCGTCCAGTAACGATCCAGTTGGATCATCCCCGTGATCTGAGTGGTGGGGCGGGAGGAGGAACGCTCTCGCTGCTGCCGCAGTTGCTCCTGGAGCTGATCCAGACGGCGCTCCAATTCCATTAGCCGGTCTTCCGCTTGCTTCCCCCCCGCCCCTTCTTCGGGCTGCTTGCTGATGTCTGCCACCGGCATCGTCCCCACGGACGGAGGGTACGAGAAGGGTGAGGAAAGCTCCTGCGCCTCCAATTGCCCAGGATGCGCCCCGAACAGGAAAAATCCCCCCAGCAGCCAACCAAGACCGCTGCTGATCCTACACCTTGCCACGGGATGTCCTTTCTGTACCGATGCCCCCTCAACGGATTGCCCTGGTAGCAGTTGTGGCGTTGCACCCGGCCATAACGTCCGAGAAGATGTCTGTCAAGCGTCAGTGAACGAGTAAGGACGGAAGCGATTTCTGCCAGTCCGAACAGATGAAAAGAGAGGAGTGAAGATCGGAGTCCTTGCGGCAAAAAAGCAAGGTCAACCCCAGCAGGGGAAGAGCTGGTTCAAGTATGCATGGCATCATAAGCCACGATGGCGATCGGGCCGTAGAGCAGCACGGGCAACCAGGCAGCCAGGGGAGGCGTGATATACTCCGCATCACCCAGGGCTTTGCACCCGACCACGCAGACATAAAACCCCGCCCCGATGACGACGCATAGTCCCGCGCTGAGCACCACATGCCGCTGCGGGTTCCATAGGATAACTGACACTCCCAAAAGGACCAACAAGGCACCGACGAGCGGGCGTGTCAAGCGTGTGTGGAAGAGCACCGCCATCTTTTCCTGCCGCCGTCCTTCGGAACTGGTCAGCAGTTCGTAGAGCCGGGAGGTGGCCGCGTGAACATACCACGTGTTGCCACGATTCACCGCATCGAAATTGGCCGTTTCCACTTTCAGAAAATAGCGCCCCGGTCCTAAAACGGTGAGTTGCATTGGCGTCGGACCTGGGAAAGTGTCAGGTGTAGCATTGATCAGCAGCCAGCCGCCTGTCAAAGGGCCATCGCCTGGTGGAATGTAAAAGGCCTCCGCCGCCACCAAATGCACCATCCCGCCGGGTGAATGCTCCGGAAAGGTTACGTACAGCCATTCGATCCGCTTGTCCTTGCGGTAACCCGCTTGGCCTTCCAGATGGATGCCGGAGCTGTCGAAGGTGCCGAGTAGGACCTGGGCTTTGGCTCCCTCCGGATCGTCGCGTGAAGTCATCAATTGATCCGCCAGTTCGGGTATGACGAATTCTTGATTGAGCGGCGGCAGCAGAAGAGTCATCAGGGCACCGACAAGCACAGGCCGGATGACGCGCCGGGTCGGAATACCGGCGGAGAGTTGCGGGAGCAGTTCGTTATTCCGCAGCATCCACGCCACAGTGAAGGTCGCCGCCATCAAGGTGATCGCTTCGGCCATGAAGTCGAACATCTGCGGCAAGCGCACCAGATAGTAATGAGCGATGTGCTGCGCGATGGCCCACCAGCCGCCGGGACGATTCACATATGCATCCAAATGTGTAAATAGATCGATCACTATGAACAGACTGATGAAGCTAACCCCTACAAAAATGTAGGAACGCACAAAAGACCAGAAAAACATCCGATCCAGCGTCGTCACCATGATTCGGACACCTTGCGGGGGTACGGCGCCACCGGGGGGTTCCGCTCTGCCCGCCGCCGGTAATTCTGAATGAACTGCACGACGAAATCATCCGCTTCGCTGGCCGCCATAAAGCCGTAACCGTTCGCCCGCAACTCACGCAACGCTTCGCCGACCGACCAGTTCTCGTATTCCATCCGGTAAATCGCGGTCAGCCGCCCGGTCCGATGCAACCCCGCACGACAATGCAACAGCACCGGATAATTCCGCTCATCGTCCATGATCCCCAAAAACTCCTCGACCGCGGGAGGAATCTGGTCCAAGCGGTTGTCCGGCGGCAAAATGTCGGGAGTCAAAACGATATAACGGGCACCCATCTGCTGGCACAACTCGCTTTCGCGGATCACGCCGCGCCCCAGCCAGTGCTCCGGCAACAACGGGTCCGGCGATTCATGTTGCAGGTTGATCACCGTGCGGATTCCATAGCGCTCGATGGCCTCCCGCAAGCCCGCCGCTGTCATCTGCCCCGCACGATACAGCACCCCATCCGCTACCACCCGAAAGCGCTTGCCCTCCACATACCGATAGCGATACCACAGCGGCGCCGGCGCTAGCACTATGACCACCAAAATTGTGGTCAAACATGCCCGCCAGAATAAGCCAAACCAGTTTCGCATCCTGTGCCCCGCCCTGCGTGCCACCCCCAGCCAACCTCCCCACGCGCACCCTCCAATGCCCCGATTGATACCCGTTGCACCTCCCGTGTCAATGCCAACCTGACGCTTCTCTCTCCTGCGCTTCACCTTATCGTGGCTGTCTCTTGGACATCTGTGTCGCTTCCTTCCCGCCTTCCTTTGCCTGCGGCAGGCTGTCCCTGACTGGAAAAAATGGAACATTTTTTCCCCTGTTTTGGCGGCTTGTAACTCCAGGTGTACCAAGGCTTTGCGGCGTTGATGGGTCGGGAGTTGGCCAAAAAAATTGCCGATGCGATTTGACTTTTTCCGTTTTATGGTTCATGTTTACAGTAGTACATCCGATCAGATAAACCGGAATGGTCCAATCGACCAAGGCCGGGAAAAAACTCCAACCCTCGGCAGGAGGACAACACCATGACACGCCGACGACCCACACCCCACAACCCGCCCAACAGCAGCACCGTCTCCTACCAACATTCCCATAACCTCTACGGTTTGCTCTTCGTCCGACCAAAGCCGCGGGCAGTCCGACGAACACGAAAAGCAAGCTCCATCCTGCTACCGTGGCAGGAAAGGGTGAGTTACAATGGCGGTAACCTTGCCCACCCCAGGGACGGACCGAAGGATGACGTCCAAGGAATGGCGAGGCAAACTGTAAAGACAAGACCCACCATGTGGCCGACCGATGTGGACTACTTCGAGGCGGTGCAATCGCCAGCAACACGCTTTGCTGACCCGGAGTTGCAGCAGGCGGAGGCGGTGACCAACCGCATGGGGCTGCCGGTGTCGTGCAGCGGTAACTTTGCCGTCGTCTTTCGGCTGCGGAGTCGGCAGGGGCAGGAGTGGGCGGTGAAGTGTTTCACGCGTCCGGTGGTCAATTTGCAGCAGCGGTATGCGGCGATTGCGGGGCATTTGCAGGAGCGGTCGTTGTCCTATCTGGTGCCGTTTGAGTATCTGGAGCGGGGCATCCGGGTGCGGAACGAGTGGTATCCGGTGGTGAAGATGGAATGGGTGGATGGTCAGACGTGTCGGGAGTTTGTGGTGGGGCGATTGGAGAAGGGGACGGGGTTACGGAGTTTGATGTATCTGGTGTGGTATCTGTCGCAGCAGTTGGTGGCGAATGACATTTCCCACGGGGATATTCAGCATGGGAATCTCATCATTATGGAGGGGGTGGGGGGTGGCAGGGGTGGGGTGATGGGGTATGACATGCGGTTGGTGGATTATGACGGGATGTGGGTGCCGGCGGTGGCGGGGGTGGCATCGGGGGAGTATGGTCATCGGCATTATCAGCATCCGGGTCGTCGGGGTTACTATGGACCCGCGATGGATCATTTTCCGCTGTTGGTGTTGTACACGGGTTTGTATGCGTTGGCGGCGAGTGGGGATCGTGGGGGTTTGTGGCAGCGGTATGATCAGGGGGACAACATTTTGTTTACGGAGGGGGATTTTCAGGAGCCGGGGAAGTCGGGTTTATTGCGGGAGTTGTGGGGGAGTGGGGAGGAGGGGTTGCGGCGGTTGGTGGGGCATGTGGTGTTGGGGTTGGGGGGTCGGGTCGATCAAGTGAGGCCGTTGTGGGAGTTGGTGCGGTATGACGGTTTTGAGGTGGAGGAGGTAGTGGGATTGGCGGGGTGGCAGGAGGGAGAGGTGGTACGGCTGTTGGGTGGTGGTGCGGTGGGTGTGGTGGGGGGTTTTTCTGGGGGTGGGGTGTCGGGATCAGGTGGGGGTGTGGTGTCACTTACCCTCTCGAGTGGGAAGATAAGTGGTTTGGAAACTTTATCAAGCGAGGGGGGCCCACCGATAGGAACACAAATATCAGGAACACAATTATCGGGCGGGATAACAGGGACTGGGGCTTCGACGCAGACACTTTCTCCATTGTCAAGTACTTCTAATGTGGCACCTAGTCTACAGAGAAAAGAGAACTGGAAGCAAGTCATTTATTTTTGTGTTGTGATTTTGAAATATCTATGGCTAGCTATTCGATTTTTCATGCCCCATGTCGCATTGCCATTTATACTTAGTGGAATTATAGTACTTTATATATCCATTAATATAATACGCTGGTTACTAGGGTATGGATATGGATATTTTGGTTTCTGGGTATGGTTTCCACCAATTGTGATTTACTTAATGCATTTAGGATTAATGAGACATATTATATATCAAGGAGTTAACAACGACATTCAAAAATATTTGAATATTGTCGCTCATGGCGTAATGATATTTGGCATAGTGTATATACTTGTAGTTATAGGTATAATCATACTGAATAACATAGAAACAATCTTAGAAATTATATTTCTAATCTTAAAAATTATAATTCTTTTGTGTCTTATAAGCGGTGCTTTCGAAAATCCTTGGTTGTGGCTGCTAGTTTTACTTTTCTTAATTTGGATGTAATTAAATATAAACTTCAATAATTTTATTATTATATTTATATAATATCAATGAAGGACTTAAACAAAGTATAAACTAATCATTATGCTATCAATAGATGGATGATATAAAATTTAGATATATATCTCGCCAGAGCTCAAGGGTGGGAACATGCTGTGGGGCGGTAGGTGGGGGGAGGTGGGGATGGTGGAGTGGTGGTGTCAGGGGGTGAGGATGGTCAGGTGTTGGTGTGGGATGGGGTGAGTGGTCAGTTGCGGCATCGGCTGGAGGGGCACGAGGGTGGGGTGCGGCGTGTTTCCGTGAGTGGTGATGGTGGGGTGGTGGTGTCGGGGGGTGGTGATGGTCAGGTGTTGGTGTGGGATGGGGTGAGTGGTCAGTTGCGGCATCGGCTGGAGGGGCACGAGGGTGGGGTGTCTGGTGTTTCCGTGAGTGCTGATGGTGGTGTGGTGGTGTCGGGGGGTGAGGACAAGGCGGTGCGGGTGTGGAAAGTGCCGCGCTAATCTAGGAAAGCTCTGGTGGGATGCAGGGGTCTTTCCTAGTCATAGAGGTGATGAGTTGGGCGGCGATACGAGGACAGGAGGCGGCGCGGGAGCAGGTGCTGCGCTATTGGCGGAGCGGCCGGTGGGGCCATGCCTATGCGCTCACCGGTCCGGCGGGGATTGGCAAGCGTCTTTTTGCGCGGGAGCTGGCCAAAGGGCTGATGTGCGAACGGCGGGCGGCAGAGCTGGCGGCGTGCGACCGGTGCCCCAGTTGCTTGCAGGTCCTGGCGGAAACGCATCCTGACGTGCATGTCGTGCGGACGCCGGAAGGAAAGCACAGTCTGCCAGTGGAGCAGATGCGGGAGTTTTGCGCGGCTTTGTGGCGCAAGCCGCTGCGGGGGGGATGGGTCGTCGGAATCGTCGAGGATGCGGAGGAGATGAACGCGGAGTCAGCCAACGCTTTTTTGAAGACATTGGAGGAGCCGCCAGCGGGGGTGGTCATTTTGCTGGTGGCGTCGAGTTGGGAGCGGCTGCTGCCGACGATCCGGTCGCGGTGTCAGCAGGTGAGTTTACGGCCCTTGGGGCGAGAGGATGTGGCGGCGATTCTGACAGAGCACGGGGTGGAGGACGAGGCGGTCCGGGAGGCGGCCTTGCGGTGGTGCCGGGGGAGTGCCTCGCGGGCGCTGGCAATTGCCAGGGGGGGACTGTGGGAGCTGCGCGAAGAGCTGCTCAGCCGTTTATTCCAAGGACAGGTCGAGGTGGAGGGTTGGGTCAAGCGCTGCCTGGAGTATGCGGAAGGAGCTGGGAAGGAGTCCGCGGCGCAACGGGAACGGGCGGAGTTGGTGCTGGACGTGCTTTTGGAAGGGTTGCGGGAGGGGCTGCGTTGGGGGGTCATCGGCGGGAGCGGAAGTAGCCCGGAAGAGCAGCGCCAGCAGACGTTGGGGCTACGCTTTGGAGTCGAGCAAATCCTGGACTGGCAGGAACGGACGCTGCAAGCCTACGAGCATCTGGATCGCCGGGTACCGCTGCCGCTGGTCTTCGAGTCACTTTTCGAGCACTATGCCCAGGCATGTTCCGGCTTGAAAGTCCAGACGACCCCGGCGGGGTAAAGCGGGGTGGGCGGCGGGAAATGATCCTGGGATGGCGAACCGAGGCGCGGATGAATAATCCGGCGGGGATGAACGTCTAATAGTCAAACGTCACGGGGAAGTACTGCGTGTGGTAAGGCAGTCCTATGGCAAGTCGAGAGGGAGTGGCGATGAGGAAGCGCTTCGTCACCGGTTTGTTGCTAGGTTTGGGGGTGACGGTATGCAGCGGGCTGCGCGGGGCGGAGGGCCAAGGTCCCAAGCTGCCGGTGCCGGGGACGGTGGTGGTGGACAAAGAGCGCGGCGAAGTGATCCTATCCGCGAGGGTGCAGCATCCGAAGGGTCTGCCGTGCATTGATGAATTCGGGGAGCGAGTGCAGGCGTTTGTGGGCTGTGCTAAGGCGGCAGGCGGTGATGCCAAGATGGCCTCGTATTTCGTCTTTCTGGTCGATGTGCCGACGGAAGAGGTGCACAAGGCGCTCCTGGAGCTGGGATGCAAACCGCGAGTGCATTACAGCATCCAGGAAGGTCGGCGGCGCAGCGGGTTGCGTCCCGATACCAAGCCGGAGGATTACCTGCAAGGGGACCCGGTGCATATTTCCATCTTCTGGCAGCAGAACGGCAAGTGGGTGGAGCGGCCCTACCAAGACTTTGTGGTGGAACGGGTGGTGGTGGACGGCAAGCCGACGGAGAAGCCCTGGACGCCGCACTTCGTGTTCCACGGCAGCGGGGCGATTCATAAGTCCGGCACGGGATGCATCGCCTGCCCCTGTGATTGCGCGGGAGGCATCATTGCAGACAATCGCTATCCGATCTACGACCCCAAACCGCTGGTCAAGTTCGATTTGTCCCGTGCGCCTCCAGCGGGGACACAGGTCTATGTGCGTCTGCGGCCTTTGTTGAGCCGGGAATGACCTTCTCTGATCGCATCGCTTCCTTTTCTTCGTCAGGAGTCGTCATCCGTGAGTCGATCCGAACGGCCCTGCCGCGGTCGGGAGAGCTGGCCGAGCCGGCGGGAGTATGTTCTGGGGTTAGCCAGCGGTGTAGGTCTGGCGGTAACGGGGTTGTGGGAGGCCGTTCGAGGGGCGGAAGCGGTCCCGCGGCGGCTGGAAGGCCACAGCGATAACATCTATGCTCTGGTGAGCGAACCGCAAGGGCGCTGGCTGGCCAGTGTCTCCGAAGATGCAACGATCCGCATCTGGGACTGGCCAGAGGGGAAGCTGCGGCACCGGCTGCGGGGCGAGGATGCCTTTTACGATGCGGTAGTTGACACAGCGAGCGGGCACATTCTGGCATGTGACGGCGGGGGGCGGCTCCACCGCTTCGATCCGACCACGGGCCGTGTCCTCCGCCAATGGAAAAGCCACAACGATCCGGTGTATGCCCTAGGGCTGTCCGGCGATGGGCAGCTTCTCGCTGCGGGGGGAGGGGAGCATGACCCCGTCTGCCGCCTCTGGTCCCTGGCGAATGGCCAATGCCTACGGACCCTGGAAGGGCACGGCGACGCCCTCTACGGCTTGGCCTTCTCCTCCGATGGGCGCTGGCTGGCCTCCGCCTCCGCGGATCACACCGTCCGTATCTGGAGTCCGGCCAGCGGCCAACTCCGCCATGTCCTCCAGCATGACAACTACGTGTACCGCTGCCGCTTCGCTCCCCAATCGTCACTGCTGGCGACCGCCTGTCATGACAAGCGACTGCGGCTGTGGAATGTCGAGACCGGCCAGTGCGTGGCCACCTTCACCGAGGCCAAGGGGCCGCTCTTCGCCGTCGCTTTCAGCCCGGACGGACGGCATCTGCTCGCCGCGGGAGAAGACCGCAAGGTGCGCGTCTATGATCTGAAACAGCGGGAATGCCTCGGCGTCGTCGCGGAGAGCAAGGATGTCCTTTACGCCCTCGGCTTCACTGTCGGTGCAGAGCCAATGCTTGCCGCCGCGGGAGGCGACAGCCGCGTCCATCTGGTCCCCTGGCAGCCGCAACGCCTCCGTCCCTGAGTTTCCCCTCAGCGGCTCAGACCAAAGTCCGCCGGCAAGTGTCGCCAGGCGCTGTGGATGTGATTGGCAGGATTGCGGGCACTATCTGCTTGCACGTTGAGAAACTCCACGACAAAATCGGGACCTTGAACTCGATAGGTGTAAGGCTGGCCAGGTTCCACGCTACCGGAGTAGGCGAAGGTGATGCGTTCCCAGCCGGCGCTGCGCCACCGCTTCTCTTCCTGACGGGCGACATCCTCCGGCAGGCGGCCGGCGTAGGCTTGCAACAGGTCGGCCAGAATCCGCTGCTGCTCGGCGGTCAATTCGCTACCCCGCAAGCCGACCGGCGGTCCCACCCCTGCCTGCGCTCGACCCTCGGCGATCTCCGGGAAATGCTTCTCCTGTTTGGCCCGCTGAACCTGCTCGGCACTCAGCGAGCGGATCAACGCCCGAACGTGATCCTCCACCTCCGGCATCACCCGGTGCCCCTTCCGCGAGCCAGCTTTGATCTCCGCCGGATTGGCTCCGAACAAAAGCGGCGTCGCCGAGATAACCTCTCCCCGGTCGAGAGTGTAATTCACGGATAGATGATGCCCCTCGAAGCGCCAACCCCAGCGGCTGCTCCCCGATGGCGACCCGAATATACTCACAAAATACCACCCCGGATTGCGCACCATCGCCCCCTTCGGGCCTTCTAGCTCCGCCAACAACCCTTCCCGTTGCAAAATCTCCAGAGCCTGCTGATACCCCCGCTCCGAGAGTCCTGCTCGCAGCAAGCGCAGGGCGGCTGCCTTCTGCTCGGCGGTCATTTCCTCCAGAGGCAGGCCCTTGCGGGTGTAGCGCCGCTCTTTGTCCTGCTGCGGAGTGAAGAACCAACGCAGGCGGTGGGGATCGTCAAAGCCGAAAACGGCCCGCGACTTCTGCTCGGCATTGAGCGACTCCAGCCAAGCGCGTGCTGCGGCTTCCATCCGTCCGGCCGCCCCTGTCCCTTTCTCCTGCCCCACCCACGCCGCCAGGAGCACCATTCCCGCCGCCACTCCCCCCCACCAGAGACTTCCCGCCTGCATGGCTCCTCCCCCTGTTTCAGGTTCTGGTTCTGCGTCTCTTGACTTCCTACACAGCGCCACCCTCCCCTGCAACGGGCTGCCACTTTTTCCTCATCCTCACTTCCACACCAGCACTTTGCCGTCACTACCTCCAGCCACTACCACACCACCATCACGACTCACAGACACACACGGCACCCACCCATTGTGCCCTAGTAGGGTACGCAACAACTTCCCATTCGCCCCATCCCACATTAGCACCCTAACCTTGGGCTCCTCCAGCGTATGTAGCCACCGCCATCTTACCCCATGCCGTACCACCCTCATCTCACTGTCTTTGCCCCCCGATACCACCAGCTGCCCATTACCACTCACAGAAACACCCCACACCCGACCCCTACGTCCCACCAACGTATGCCGCAAAGTGTACCGCAATTGTCCACTCACCCCATCCCACACCCGCACCCTACCGTCCCCACCCCCCGACACCACCACCCGACCATCTCCACTCACAGAAACACCATACACCCGACCCCTACGCCCCACCAGCTTGTGCCGTAGCTGACCAATCCTCCCATCCCACACCAACACCTGACCGTCCTCACCCCCTGACACCACCACCCGACCATCTCCACTCACCGCCACACCACACACCCAACCCCTATGCCCCTTCAGCCGATGCCGTAACTGACCACTCATACCATCCCACACCAACACCTGACCGTCCCCACCCCCTGACACCACCACCCGACCGTCGCCACTCACAGATACAGATTGCACCGCACCCCGGTGTCCCGCTAACGTATGTCGCAACTTCCCACTTGCCACATCCCACACCAACACCAGGCCGTCCTCACCTCCCGACACCACCACCCCACCATCTCCACTCACACTAACACCGTTCACTTCACTCCTGTGCCCCTCCAACGTGTGAATCAGGCGTAACTCCGAAACATCCCGTTTACCGAACAACTGCTCTCTCGAACCTCCATTCCCTTGATCCATACTCGGCCCAACAGTAAGTCCACCACTTCTAAATACAGCCCCAGCACCTAGACACGCGCCTAAACCCAAAATCTGACGAACTAGTTCTTCCTGCCACCAACTCAACGCCCGCAACTCAACCAATTCTAAACCGTTATACCGCACCAACTCCCCCAACGGCTGCACTTGATCAACCTCACACCGCAACCCCAACACCAGATGACCCACCAACCGCCGCAACCCCTCCTCACCACTCCACCACAGCCCCCGCAATAAACCCGACTTCCCCGGCTCCTGAAAATCCCCCTCCGTAAACAAAATGTTGTCCCCCTGATCATACCGCTGCCACATAC